>Ga0080006_1125458_pt1 | contig 25809 bp, 21 predicted proteins | sample RS3BMetagenome_FD_69209 | JGI IMG/M metagenome (GOLD analysis project Ga0080006, IMG submission 69209) | Ferric oxide microbial mat and aquatic microbial communities from Rainbow Spring, Yellowstone National Park, USA - RS3B (SPADES... ...
CGCCTAGTAGTCGAAGGTGATGCGGAACTTGTGCGTGGTCTGAAACCCGAAGGCGAGGATGCCGAGAGCGGGAGACTGATAGCCGCAGGAGGTGACGGTGGCTTCTGTGGCGATCCAGGGCTGTGACTGGGGGTTTGGGGTGGGCCGAGCTTCTGTCATTTGAGGAGGTCTCGCGATTGGATGCGCGGAATTGCTGCGGACTCGAGTGCGGCGTTGGTGTCGTTGACCGAGCCGGCGAGGTTCACAGGGCGGGTAGCGTCTTCGATGATGATGGTGTCGAAGCCGAGGGCTTTGCCGTCGATGGCGGAGTGCCGAACGCAGAAGTCGTAGGCGAGGCCGCAGAGGAAGAGGCGATGCAGATTGCGTTCGCGGAGATAGCCGGCGAGACCGGTGGGCGTGATGTGGTCGTTCTCGAGGAAGGCGGAGTAGGAGTCGATGTGGCGGCGGAAGCCTTTGCGGAGGATGAGCTCGGCGTGCGGGAGGTCGAGCGCGGGGTGGAAGTCTGCGCCTTCGGTGTGCTGGAGGCAGTGAGCGGGCCAGAGGGTTTGGGGGCCGTAGGGGGCTTCAATGACGTCGTAGGGTTGATGGTTGGGATGGGTGCTCGCGAACGAGATGTGCTGGGGCGGGTGCCAGTCCTGGGTGAGTATGACGTGGGTGAATTTTCTCGCGAGGGTGTTGATTAGGGGAATGATTGAGTCGCCGTCGTTGACCTCGAGGGCGCCGCCGGGACAGAAGTCGTTCTGGAGGTCGACGACTAGGAGAGCGTCGGTGGGTTGGAGTTGCATGGCTGTTTAATGGTAGTTCAGGTGGGGAAGAATGCGGTCGTGCTTCGCACGATGCCCAATTTCAGAATCGAGATATGGGCACCCGGCTAACATTTGGGCAGCGATAAGCGGGTAGCGCGGGATTTGACTAAGATGCTAAGCTGACGCGATTTTGCAAATAGCGTGATGGCGAAGGAGTTGGATTTGGACAGGCTGGAGAACGGGTTGGCGACGAAGCTGGATGTAAAGGCGGGACGGTTTGGCTCGAACCGCGAGGCGTTACGGGTTTTGATGGAGGCGTTGCGGTCGGAGGAGAGCACGATTCGGCAGGGTGGCGGTGCGAAGGCTGCGGAGGCGCAGCGGGCGAAAGGGCGGCTGACGGTGCGGGAGCGGATTGCGATGCTGGTGGATCCGGTGGATGAGGACGCGCTTTCTTCGACGCCCAGCCATCGCGATACGACCGCGATGAATGGGGCATCCGGTTCTTTGTCGCCCGGTTTTCAAGCGCAGGGGAACTTTCTCGAGCTGGGGCTATGGGCGGCTTACGGGATGTATGAGGAATACGGTGGCGCGGCGGCGGCGGGTGTGGTGACGGGGCTCGGCCGGGTGAGCGGGCGGTTGTGCATGATCGTGGCGAACGATGCGACGGTCAAGGCGGGGGCGTTCTTTCCGATGACCGCGAAGAAGGTGCTGCGGGCGCAGACGATTGCGCTGGAGAACCGGATTCCGACGCTGTACCTGGTGGATTCGGCGGGGGTGTTTTTGCCCCTGCAGGAGGATGTGTTCCCGGATACGGACGACTTTGGTCGGGTGTTTCGCAACAATGCGGTGATGAGTTCGCTGGGAGTGCCGCAGATTACGGCCATTATGGGAATGTGTGTGGCGGGCGGCGCGTATCTGCCTGTGATGACTGATACGGTGTTGATGACGGAGGGGTCGGGGCTGTTTTTGGCGGGGCCTTCGCTGGTTCAGGCGGCTATCGGTCAGAAGACGGGGGCGGAGGAGCTTGGCGGCGCCTCGATGCACGCGGAGATATCGGGGACGGTGGACTTCAAGGAGCCAAACGATCATCTGTGCATCGCGCGGTTACGTTCTCTGGTGGGGAAGATTGGGATGAGACAGGGGGTAGGGGAGAGGGGAGAGGGGATAGGGAAAGGCGGTGAGGTTTTCTCGCGGGTGGCGTTTGATGCCAAGGTCGATGGGCCACGGTATGCGGCGGAGGAGTTGTATGGGTTGATTGACCCTGATCCGGCGAAGGCAGCTAGCAATGTGTACGACATGCGCGAGGTGATTGCGCGGATTGTGGACCGCAGCGAGTTCGATGAGTACAAGGCGGAGTTTGGACGGACGCTGCTGTGCGGATATGCGCGGATTGGCGGACGGGCGGTGGGGATTGTGGCGAACCAGAAGATACATCAGTCGCAGACGGTTGCGGTGGGACCGCAGGCGGGGGATAAGAGGACGGAGTTTGGCGGGGTGATCTATACGGAGAGTGCGCAGAAGGCGGCGCGGTTCATCATGGATTGCAATCAGAGTTTGATCCCGCTGATTTTTTTGCATGACGTGAATGGGTTCATGGTGGGCAAGGATGCGGAGTGGAGTGGGATCATTCGCGCGGGGGCGAAGATGGTTTCGGCGGTGAGTACGAGCGTGGTACCGAAGATCACGGTGATTGTGGGCGGGAGCTTTGGGGCGGGGCACTATGCGATGTGCGGGAAGGCTTACGATCCGCGATTTCTGTTTGCGTGGCCTACGGCGCGGTATGCGGTGATGAGCGGGGCCTCGGCGGCAAGCACGCTGGCGGAGGTGAGGGCGAAGCAGATGGAGCGCGGCGGGAAGGTGCTCTCGGATGCGGAGAAGAAGGCACTGCATGACGAGATCAAGTCGTCGTATGATGCTCAGGCTGATCCGAGGTATGGGGCAGCTAGGCTTTGGATCGATGCAATCATTGATCCCGTTGAGACGAGGGCCGTGTTGATGACCGCGCTGGAGGCGGCTAGCTTGAATACTGAGGTGCCAAAGTTCAATCCGGGGGTTTTGCAGACTTGATCTCCAAAGGAGTGGCCGTGTTGTCGGTTTACGGATGGGCGGCTGTGATCCTCTGGGCCGTTCCTGGATCGGTCTTAGCGGGTTTGGCCCTAATCGGTTTTAGGGGTTCGGGCTTTGCTGGGACAGCGATGCTTTCCGTACTCTATTGCTGGGCTGGCTTTCCGTAATGTTGTTTCTCACTTAATTGTGTGTGACTGTGCGCGTTGGCGCGGCCTTCATACGGCAGAGGACTAAGAAAAATGTCTGATCAAGTGAAGATTGTGGAGTGCCCGCGGGATGCTTGGCAGGGGTTGCCGAAAGTTATGCCGGCGGAGTTGAAGGCGGATTATCTGCGGGTGTTGATTGCTGCGGGGTTCAAGCATATCGATGCGGTGAGTTTTGTGTCGCGGTCGGCGGTGCCGCAGATGGCGGACTCGGAGCAGGTGCTCGAACTTCTCGACCCGCCGGATGATGTGGAGATCATTGGCATCGTGGTGAATGAAAAGGGCGCGGAGCGGGCGGTGAAGACGGGAAGTGTGCAGACGCTGGGATTTCCTTATTCGATCTCGCCGGCGTTTTTGCAGCGGAATCAGAACCAGACGCCGGAGGAGTCGCTGGAGGAGTTGGAGAAGATCGGGACCCTGGCGGACAAGGCGGGGCTGGATGTGGTCGCTTATATTTCGATGGCGTTCGGAAATCCTTATGGCGACGCCTGGGACATCGATGAGGTTGTGACGGCGTGCGATCTATTGGCGGAGAGCGGAGTGATGCAGATCTCGCTGGCGGATACGGTTGGGCTGGCTACTCCGCAACAGATTGCGGATGTGGTGGCATGTGTGATGGGGGTGCATGAGGAGTTGGAGATTGGAGTCCATCTTCATGCGCGGCCGGATCAGGCCGCGGCGAAGATTCGAGCGGCGTATGAGGCTGGGTGCAGGCGGTTCGATGCGGCAATTGGAGGGCTGGGAGGATGTCCGTTTGCGCAGGATGCGCTGGTGGGGAATGTGGCGACGGAGGTTCTGCTGGCGGAGTTGAAGGCGCTGGGTGCGGAGTTGGAGCCGCTGCGTCCGCTGGATGCTTTACAGACGGCGAGCGCGGGGATTGCGTCGAAGTTTGGAGCAAGTGTGCAGTGAAGGAGTAGGGAGTAGGGAGTAGGGAGTAGGGAGTAGGGAGTAGGGAGTAGAAGACTTAGATGCGGCGCTTGGAGGGTTTGTGGGTTATGTAACGATTTTGGTTACGGAAGAGGAGGGGGTTCGGACGGTGACGTTGAACCGGCCGGAGCGACGGAATGCTATGACGCCGGAGATGCAGGAGGAATTGATTGCGGCGATGGAAGATGCCGCGGGCTCGGAGTGCCGGGTGGTGGTGTTTGCGGGCTCGGGTGAGGCGTTTTGCGCGGGTTTGGATTTGAGTGTGCTGCATGGAATGAATGACAGGTCCGCGGAGGAGTATACGGCGGATGCGCTGCGTGTGGCGCGGCTTTTTCGCACGCTATATGAGCTGCCGAAGCCTACGATTGCGGTGGTGCAGGGGCCGGCGATTGCGGGCGGGACGGGGCTGGCGACGATGTGCGATTTCACGCTGGCTGGGCCGGGAGCGAAGTTTGGGTATACGGAGGTGCGGATCGGGTTTCTGCCGGCACTGGTGTCGGTGTTTCTGGTGCTGCAGATTGGGGAGAAGAAGGCGCGGGATCTGTTGTTGACGGGGCGGTTCTTTTCGGGTGAGGAAGCGATGCGGCTAGGGCTGGTGAATGAGGTAGTGCCGCAGGAGGGATTGGCTGCGCGAGCGATGGAGCTGGCGGGGATGCTGAAGGCGAATAGTCCGGAGTCGATTACTGCGACGAAGCGATTGCTGGCTGCACAGAATAAAGAATGGCTGGATGGGGCGATCTCGCGGGCGCTGGCGGCGAATGCAAAGGCAAGGGAGACGCATGATTTTCGTGAGGGCGTGAGTTCATTTCTGGAGAAGAGGAGGCCGGTGTGGAAACAAGAATGATCCAGTTCGCGCGTGAATATGGTGCGCACGTATTGTGAGTAGACTGAAGGGATGAGTGAGATCTGGGTAGGCAGGCCTGTGAGCGAGGCTCGGGTGCGAGTACGTTATGCGGAGACCGATCAGATGGGAGTGGTGTACCACTCAAATTATCTGATCTGGTTTGAGGTGGGGCGGGTGGAGTTCATGCGTCAGCTTGGGCTGGACTATAAGCGCATGGAGGTCGAGGAAGGTTGCGGGATTGCAGTGGTGGACGTGCATGCCCGGTATCGGGCACCGGCGCGGTACGACGATGAACTGGTGATTCAGACGATTCTGCTGGCGGCTCGTGGGGCGGTGATCCGATTCGGATACAGGATCCTCCGCGCCGAGGACCGTTTGTTGCTGTGCGAAGGAGAGACGGCGCACGTGGTAGTGGCCGACGGCATGAAGAAGTGTTCGTTGCCGCGAAAATATGCGGAGCGTTTTGCCGGCCAACTTCATCCTATGGGTAATTCGCCGATCGATGCGACCGGCGAACGAACAAAGGAGACTGTTCATGAGTGATGCGAGGAAGGTTGCGCTGATCACGGGCGCAAATAAAGGAATCGGTCTGGAGACGGCGCGACAGTTGGGCAAACTGGGGATCACGGTTCTGGTGGGCGCGCGCGATGCGGCGAAGGGTGAGGCGGCTGTGGCAGTGCTCAAGAAGGACGGTGTTGACGCTCGCGCGATTAAGCTCGATGTGAATGATACGAAGGATTATGCGGCCGTGGCCAAGAGTATTGAGAAGGATTTTGGACGGCTGGACATACTGATCAATAATGCGGGGATCTTTCTGGATTCTCGCAAGGGCAATCAGACGAGCGCGACCTCGCAGGAGGTCTTGCGAAAGACCTTCGATACGAATTTTTTCGCGGTGGTGGGTTTGACGCAGGCGCTGCTGCCTTTGCTGAGAAAGAGCGAAGCAGGGCGAATCGTGAATCTGTCTAGTATTCTGGGGTCGAATACGTTGCATGCGACGAAGGGATCCTACGTGTACGACGCCAAGACGTTTGCGTATGACGCGTCGAAGGCGGCTTTGAATTCGTTCACGATTCACCTGGCACATGAGTTGCAGGGTACGAAGATCAAGGTGAACTCGGCGCATCCGGGCTGGGTGAAGACGGAGATGGGCGGCGAAGGTGCGATGCTGGAGATCGAGGACGGCGCGAAGACGTCGGTGGAGTTGGCTATGCTTGGCGAAGATGGACCGACGGGCGGATATTTCCATGTGGGCAAGCCTCTGCCCTGGTGAGCGGTCGACTGTGGATGAAGCTGATTTCCTGGGCTTAATCGCTGAAGGAAAGGCTGTTCGCTTCGCGAATGCCCACATCTCAGAATTGGAATATTGACCACCCAGACCTAGCTAGGTCGTCAGCAGGCCGCGTGGTTTGATGTTTTGGCGGATGAAGGTGATGGTGGTTTCAAGCGGCGTTCCCGGCCCGAATATGGCGGAGACACCGTTTTCTTTGAGCCGCGGCTGATCTTCGTCCGGTATTGTGCCGCCGAGAACGAGGAGGATGTCTTCGGCGCGTTGCTCGCGGAGCAGCGCGGTGATGCGGGGAACGATGACGTTATGGGCGCCGGACAGAATCGAGAGGCCTATACAGTCGACGTCTTCCTGGATGGCAGCGGAGACGATCATCTCGGGGGTCTGGCGCAGACCGGTGTAGATGACCTCCATGCCGGCGTCGCGAAGGGCACGGGCGATGATCTTGGCACCACGATCATGACCGTCGAGGCCTGGCTTGGCTACGAGAACTCGGATGGGCGGATTGGTCATGCGCTGTGAGTATACGGGAAAGAGATCACTTGTCGCCCGCGGCGCCGACGGTATCATTCTTAGACTTTCCCCATACGCTGTTAAGGAAGAGATAACGGTTGCGGTGTGCGTCGGGACGCGCTTGCGGGGTGGCGTCAAGATGCATGACTTGCCAGCCGGTTTTTTCGTTGTAGGTGGGCCAGTTCGGCAGGCCGGTGTTGTTGGGGTCTCCGGTACGGGCGAAGTTGGTCCAGTAATCGCCGATCTGATTGGAGAGCTTGCGATCTTCCGGTCGCCATACGGCGATGTTGCGGGAGTCCAGGGTGCCGAAGACATATTCGATGTCGTCGGAATGGAAGGCGCCGGATGACGCAGGGTGGAATTTGTCGGCGGGAGAGGGTAGATCGAAGCGGTAGCGGTAGACAGGCGAGTTGCCGGTAGCTACCTGGGATTCGAGCCAGCGCCAGGTGGAGAAGGCAATGAAGCGATCGCTGGCGAAATCACCGGCAGAGGTGATAGCTTCGGCATCGGTGGAGGCGGGGAAGACGGTGAGAAATTCTTCAGCGCGATCGCCGAATCGAGTGTGTGCCTCGGCGGTGAAGCTGTTGACTGTGGTTGGGGTCTTGGCGTGGGTGACGCGGGTGCGCACCTCGTCGGCGTTCCATCCGGCAAGCAGGGGGACATGGGCCTGGTGGCCGGCGGCGTAGATGTTAGGCACGGAGTCAGGTAGGAAGTAGCCGTCGACGTCGGGGCCGAAGCGTACAGAAGGGCCTTCGGTTCTGGCGGTTGCGCCTTTGAGAATGTCATCGGCAGAAAGCTTACGGAGGTCGGCCACGCTGGTGGTGTTGTATGCGGATTTGGCGAAGGCGACGTCCTTGTCTTCACGGGCCTTCAGGCTTTCGAAGGGCAGACCTTCGCTTGAAAAGGCACCTCCGCTTTCGCCGATGGCCTTGCTGAAGAGGCCGCGTGCCATGGGAGAGGCCATCTGCGCGCTGACGGCAAAAGATCCGGCGGACTCGCCGAAGATGGTGACGTTGTTCGGGTCGCCGCCGAAGTTGGAGATGTTGTCTCTGACCCATTCAAGGGCGGCAGTCTGGTCTAGCAGGCCGTAGTTGCCGGAGGCGTGGTGCGGCGATTCGGCGGTGAGTTCGGGGAGCGCCAGGAAGCCGAAGATGCCGAGGCGATAGTTCATGGAGACGACGACGACGTTGCGGTGAGCCAAGAACTGTCCGTCCTGGCGGGGCTCGGAGGTGCCACCTGCTACGAAGCCGCCGCCGAAAATCCAGACCATGACGGGGAGGCTGCCGCGCTTGGCTTTGGCGGGCGCCCAGACGTTCAGTGTAAGGCAGTCTTCGCTCGGGCCCGGGTCAGGGAAGATCATGTCTTTGAAGTCGGCGCCTTGCATACAATGACTGCCGAAGTCTTTGGCGGAGAAGGTGTGCTTCCATCGCGCCGGCGGCTGCGGCGGCTGCCAGCGGAGGTCTCCCACGGGCGGTGCGGCGTAGGGAATGCCCTTGAACGCCAGAACCTGGTTGTCCGCAGTGTAGGAGCCCTCAACGTCGCCTTTGTCGGTCTTTACCTTGACGGAGTTGGTGGTGCCTTTGAGAGGATTCTTTTCCAGCTTCTTGAGAGGATTGTTCGCGTGGGCGAGCATCGCCGGCGCGAGAAGGAGGCAAGAGGCAACGGCGAGGATCGTGGGGGGACGGGAAGGCATCGGCTTTTCTCCGAGTGCCAGCTTATCAGCAGTGGGTGATGGGAGCGCAATGTATTGCTGTTGCTGAGTTAAGGTCACCAGGCGAATCGAAATCCATCTCGCCGCTAAAAACTCTCGTCTTTGGCCAGATGCATGGGAACTGGAACGCCGGCGATTTTTTCCCAGGCCTTGGCGTGCTGCCAACTGGTGTAGATGGCATGGTAGAGGTGGAGCAGGAGACCCTCACGTCCGTCGAGAAAGCCGGCTCGGAAGATGTAGTCGCGGAAGAAGGTGAGTATGGGGCAGAAGAGTACGTTGCCGGCGAAGCTCATGGCGGATTGGCCGGTCTCGCCGTGGTCGAACAGCGTCTGCGAACCGAGTGTGCTGTAGTGATTCAGGTGTTCTATATAGTCTTCGACGGTGGGATAGGCGTAATGGACGATGTCGTGGCGAAGCGTCTCTAACGTGCCCTGAATGGCGATGGCTTCGTGGACGGGCCGGCCGGTAAAGCGGGCCGAGGGTGCAAAGTTCGCGGAGTATCGGCGAAAGAGGCGTAGCTTGGCGTCAGGATAGTACCCGCCGTGGCGGATCCATCGGCCGAGGAAGATGTTGCGGCGGCGAAGCAAATAGGCGTCGGCGGCGGGGCCCGCGGAGAGCAGCGCCCTCATTTCCGCCTGCAACTCAGGAGTAAGCGCTTCGTCGGCGTCGAGGGAGAGGATCCATTCGCCTTTGCACTGTTCAATGGCGAAGTTTTTCTGTTCGGCAAAGCCTCTCCAGGGCTCCAGAAAAAGTGTGGCTTTGAATGATGCGGCGATCTCGAGAGTGCGGTCGGTCGATCCGGAGTCGACGATGACGATCTCATCGGCGAACAGCACGCTTTTGAGGGTGCGCGAGAGATTTGCTTCTTCATTCAGCGTAATGATGGCTACCGATAGCTTTGGCGGCATGACTGCTATCCCTTTCCTCGTTGTAGCGCGAGAGGTGGTAACTGTCTACTGCGCGAGGCCTATGCGTAGAGAGCCGGTGTCATACAAAGTAGATGAGCGGAGACGTGCTTCTAATGTAAGGGGATCGAGCCGCGATGTACAGGAATATCACGAGCGCAGGCGGCTATTTGCAAGTTGGTAAAAAGGCGGGACGCGTGGCGGATTATCTTAGAGAGGTGGCGACTGACTCAGGTGAGGGTGATGCCGGGGTCGTTCAGATGCTCGCGTAGCAGACGCTGGATGAGGGGCGTGAGGGCTTCTCCGGATCGAGCGAGAGTGAATGCGGCTGCGGCTTCGGACCAGTCGAGCTTGAAGCTGGTGGCTTGTGCGGAGACCCAGACCTGCCGGATAGGAGTGTTGGGCGTGATGACGAACTTGCTGGAGCCGTTCTCGAAGACGATGTTCATGACGCCGTTGTTGTCTTCGAACTCGAAGGAGCCGCTGTCGTCTTCTGCAGCGATGAGAGACTGTTTGAGGGACTCGAGGGCGCGGTCGGACTCGCGGCGGAAGGTGGCTTCGTCGATCATGAGAACAGTTTAGCTGGTTCGAGGATGTGATGATGCAGCGGACCTTGAAGCGGATTTGGTCCGGGCTGCGAGAAGTTGCTAGCTCTGCGTGTTAGTGCCCTGCGGGCAGCAGTTCGTAGCTGACAAAGGCTAGTTTTTTGCCGTCGGGCGACCACGAGGGAACATTGATCGTTCCTTGGCCGCCGAAGAGCTTCGCCAGCAGATGCACCTTCTTGTCCTGCAGAGACATGAGGTAAAGAGCTACGTCCTGGTTCGGCGGGTGGCCGGTGACGCTCTTATCGTACGCGAGGAAGACCATCCATTTACCGTCGGGCGAGAGGTGCGGGAACCAGTCGTTGGTGTCGTCCGTTAGTACCTGCTCCTGATTCGTGCCGTCGGGATGCATCCTCCAAATCTGCATGGATCCGGTGCGCTGCGAGTTGAAGTAGATTAAGCTGCCGTTGGGCGAGTACTCAGGTCCATCGTCGAGCCCCTGGGACTGTGTGAGTCTGGTCTCCGCCCCTCCATTGACATGGATCGTGTAGATGTCGAAGTTGCCGTTGCGCTGGCCTGTGAAGGCGAGCGTGCTGCCGTCGGGGGACCATCCATGCCAGTAGGAAGGGCCATTCGGGGTAATCTGCCGGGGAGTTCCGCCTGCGACCGGCGCGATGTAGACGCGTGACATCTTGTCCTGGCTGGAATCGCTAATGGCAATCGACTGACCATCAGGCGCGATGCCGTGATCGTTGTTGCAGCTATTTTGCGGAGCGGTGGAGATCGTTGTGGGCGCGCTGGCGTGCAGACTGAGCTTCAGAACTTTGCCATCGCGATTGAAGAGAAAGTAGGAGCCGTCGCGCGACCAGTTCGGCGCTTCGAAGTGAGCAGGCGCAACGTACTCGACATGGCGGTCGGTCGAGGTCACGGTGGCGGTTTCGAGCACGCTATAGAGGGTGGGTGTTCCGGTCGCGGGCTCCAGTTGGGTGAGTTTGACGTTGGTGAAGACTGCCTTCTCGACTACGTTCTTGTCGTGGGCCGACACGCCGATGCCGATGTAGAACGGTGGGGTAAGAGCCAGTTTCGTGGCTGCGCCAGCGGGCTCCAGCTTTCCGTCCTCACCGGAGACGAAGGCGTAGAAGTAGTCGCCGCGCTTTTCGATTCTAACGGTGCGCGGGCCGGAGACATTCGATTCGACCTCGTGCGTGTTGCCTGCCGTCTCGTCACGGAACTGGAGGGACGTGAGACCGTCGCCGTGCCGCGCCACGTCCACTGACTTCGAATTGCCGTCGAGAGTCTGCCGGATCATCAGAACGGCCTTGCGGTGATTGTTTCCTGTCGCGCCGATGAAAGCGATGTCGGCTGTCAGTGAGACGTCGCCCGACATCTTCGTCCAGGCGAACTGAAAGTCGTCTTCTCCGAACCACATGTTGTCGCCGCTGCCTGCGATGGTATAGGTGTCGCTTGCCTGGTCATAGACCGCAGAACCGTGATGCAGGATGGTTCCCACGTCCTGGTGGTTGTCGAAGAGGCCGAGCGGCTTCGACTGGGACGACGCCGTGAGTGTAAGGGCGAGCAGACAACTCAGGTGAAGCGTTGGGAGCTTGAAAGCACGGTTCATACTTCCCCTATTGAAAAACTAGAATACTTGTTTGAGCACGGCTCGTCAGTACGCAAAGTATACAGAGCGGCGATCGGCGTAAAGGCAGCTTCAAGATGGATGTGCGGATTCGAACAAGAAGCGATACCGGGGACCTTTGTCGCATCCAGGATGACGGCTTTTCCCCGCTCCACATTCAACCAAGGCACCTGCCTAGAGTTTCAGTTCCGGCAGGCGGTCACGATACTTGAGCATCAGGTAGAGCAGTTTGCGGGCGCGCCAGTATCGCGGGATAAATTTGCGTGGCTCGGACAAGGAGCGAAACAGCCAGCCGAGATAGAACTTATCGGCCCATACCGGGATGTGGACCTGATCGCCGGTGAGGAAGGCGATGGCTGCACCGATGCAGTGAATGGCGGGGAGATATTCCAGATTGCGCTTCAGATAGAGTCCCAGCCGTTCTTGTGTGCCACCGCCGAGGGTAACGATGACATGTTGCGGTCGCAGACGGTTCACGTGCTCAAGGAGTGGTGGATCGGAAACAACACTGTCGCGGTACATCGGAGCCATGTAGACGCAGTCTTCGGGGATGATGACAGTTTGCTGCCTGAGCCAGTCCAGATTGCGTTTGGCGCTCGCGGGGCTGGCCATGATCCACAGCGTGTTGCCGGGTTGGCGAACGTCGGCTTGCAGCAGCAGCTGGCGCAGGTACTCGAGTCCTGAAAGCCTTCGCACCGGCTTCGGCTGAAGGCGATTCCAGATGAGGACCATGAAGGCGGAGTCGGTAAGGGCGAGGTCTGCGTTTTGCAATGACTCACGGTACTCGGCGTCGGTGTCGAGGTCCTTCAGCGCGGGTGCGGCGGGCACGACTAGCAGGCCGCCGCGCCGCATGATCGAAGTGGCCTCGGCCGAAGAGCCGTCGAAGAAGTCGATTCCCAGGATGCGATGCCGGTGATTGACGTCCTTTCGCCCGAAGTCAGAGCCGTCTGACTTCGGCGCGTCCTGATGTATCCCGGCTCCTATTTTGCCGCTCCAACGAGCATCTCGTTCTCGATCCAGGCATAGGTCTTCGCGAGGCCTTCGCGAAGCCTGATTGATGGCGCCCAACCAAGTTTCTCCTGGATGAGGGTGTTGTCGCTGTTGCGTCCGTTGACGCCCTTGGGTGCAGTCAGGTTGTACCTGCGCTTGAGCTTGACGCCCCCGATCTCCTCTGCGATATCGACGAGCTGATTGATGGTGACAAGTTCATCCGACCCCAGGTTCAGCGGCTCGTGAATGTCGCTCTCCACGATCATCTCCGTTCCTTTGGTGCAATCGTCGATGTACATGAACGACCTGGTCTGTTTGCCATCTCCCCAAATCTCGATTTCGTACCGGCCCGACTGCTTGGCTTCGATGACCTTGCGGCAGATCGCTGCGGGGGCCTTTTCGCGCCCGCCGGTCCAGGTTCCGAGGGGGCCGTATACGTTGTGATATCGCGCCACCCTTGCCTGCAGGCCGTAGTCCTCTTCGAAGTGCCGGCACATGCGCTCGGAGAAGAGCTTTTCCCATCCGTAGCCGTCCTCGGGCAATGCCGGGTAGGCATCCGACTCTTTCAGAGCGATGACGTCGGGATTGGTCTGCTTTTCGGCGTTGTAGACACATGCGGACGACGAGTAGAAGAAGCGCTCGACGCCCTTTTCGCGAGCCGCCATCAACATGTGGGTGTTGATAAGTACGCTCAACATACAGAGCGCTTTATTGTTTTCGATGAAGCCCATGCCGCCCATATCGGCAGCAAGTTGAAAGATGACTGACACGCCGTCGGCGGCCTTTAGGCAGTTCTCCTTGTCCTTGAGATCGAGCGACAGGCTCTCCGTGTCCTTGGACACCTGATACCACTCATGCAGCGGCTTGATGTCGACGGCGCGGACGACATCGACGCCGTCGTCCAGCAACTGCCGCACCAGGTGTCCGCCGATGAATCCGCCTGCGCCGCAGACGACTGCCTTCTGGCCTTTGAGTCTCATTGGGGGCTCCTACATCTTCTACAAGTGATGCGATTGAGTTCACATTCAGAACGCGCGTATGGCAGAATCGCGGTTTGCTTAAGTATATCCGGGCTTACGCCAAGCCCGAATCCTATGATGATTCATGGAAGATTGCACATAGCGCCATACAACGAAAGGCCGGGGGGGTGCTTGACGGCTTTTCGCAGGGGGCCGCTTGAAAGCCATAAGTTGCTCATCGCGGAACTCAACGTAGATACTGCTGAGTATGTCGGCGACCGCAGCGTTGATGGGAAAGATCGGGCTTCCGGCTCCGATGAAGGATCTGGCAGCGCGCGGATGGGACGCGATCGTCGTCGGTGCGGGTCACAACGGCTTATCCTGTGCTGCTTATCTGGCGCGGGCAGGGCAGCGGGTGCTGGTGCTGGAGAGCCGTGAACGTGTGGGCGGAGCTTGCACCGTCGAAGAGCCTTTTACTGGGGTTCGGATGTCTCCGTGCGCATACCTGGCTGGTTTGCTGCATCCGCTGGTAGTTCAGGAGCTGGGCTTGCCCAGACGCGGGTTTGAATGGACGCCGGCGGTCAACGGCTTGTTTGTGCCGTTCCTGGATGGCAGCAGCATTCAGCTCTGGGATGACGACACGCGATGCGAAGAGGAGGTTCGGCGGTTCTCGGCTGGAGATGTCGAAGGCTGGCGCGCGATGAACGAGGTGATTCGCAGACTGCGGGATGCTCTGCGTCCTGCGAGCGGGGTGCTTAATGGGGATGCGCGGGGGAGTCGGCGAGACGTCTGGATCGGCGATGCGCCTGCGCAGGAGCAGATCGAAGAGCTTCTAGCAGGCGATCCGGAAGCACGCAGCCTGCTCTTCGACTGGTCAATGGCGGAGTTCGTCGAGCGCTATCTCGCGGACGAGCGATTGCAGTCGGCGTACCTGGGGCAGGGCGTTATCGGCACCAATGCAAGCCCCTTCGATGCTGGAACGGCTTCCATTCGTTTTCATCATGCGTCGGGACGTCTGGGCGGGTTGCCGGGCATGTGGGGCTATGTTAGGGGCGGCATGGGCATGGTGTCGTTCTACCTGTGCGATGCTGCCGTTGAGGCGGGAGCGGTTGTCGCTGCGGGCGCGAGCGTGTCGCGCATTCTGCCGGGAGAGGGTGTGCTGCTAGAAGGCGGAGAACGCATCCACGCGGCGGTGGTGATCTCGAATGCAGACCCGGTTTGCACGCTGGATATGCTGAACGGGGCCGCGGATGCCGCGTGGGCCGCACGAGTGCGTTCGGTGCCCATCGAAGGCTGTACGGTGAAGCTGAATGTGCTGCTGCGTGAGTTGCCGAACTTCACTGCGCGACCAGGGCTGCTGGAGGCGCATCACTATGGCCAGATCAACGTTCCTCTGACGAAGGCGGAGTGGAAAGCCGGATATGCCGCGGCGCGAGCGGGAGGCTTGCCAGCGAAGCTCTGGTGCGAGATTTACTTCCAGAGTGTGCATGATGCGAGCGTGGCTCCAGCCGGACTGCACACCATGAGTGTCTTCGCGCAGTATGTGCCGTATGCGTTCGCTTCGGGAAGCTGGGGCGAACGCCGCAGCGAGGTCGAGAGGCTCGCGCTGGGTTCGATCGAGCGCTTCTGCAGCAACCTGCCTGACGCAGTCATCGAAGCTCAGGTGATGGGACCGCCGGACATTGAGGAGAAGGTGGGTCTCACCGGAGGACATATCTTTCAGGGCGAGTGCCTTCCTGCTTACATGTGGAGCAATCGTTTCGCTTCACGAACTCCGATGAAGGGGGTGTATCTATGCGGCGCGTGTACGCATCCGGGGGGTAGCGTCATTGGGATGAATGGGCGTAATGCGGCGATGGCGGTTTTGCGCGATGTGAGCGCTTCGGGATGACTTGAGCGCGGATGGGACATTTCGCTTCTGTCGGCTGGTGGGTTGCGATATAGTGCGGTAACGAGAAAGTTTGCAAGTCAATCGTGAAATCATGCAAATCAAAGGGCTCCGGCTTCTGCAGCGGCAGTCAGGGGAGTAACCGGCTCATGCGAATAGAGAAGATCACGCTGGCAGATGTCGCCCGCGAGGCGGGGGTGAGCGCGGCTACGGTCTCCCGTCTGATGCGGGGCGGAGCGCATGTCAACGATGCGACCCGCGAGCGTATTCAGCAGGCTGCGCAACGGCTCGACTTCGACCTTGAGTCGCGCAAGACATCGCGTATCATCGCCTTTCTGCTGAGCAATCGCGGGGTGCTGCATCCGTTCCATTCGGCGGTGCTGATGGGGGCCGAAGCGTACTGCGCCGAGCATAACTATGGGCTGCTGTTTCTGCCGCTGCAGTACTCGCTTACGGCTCCGCACGACCGGTTGTCGTTGCCGGAGATTCTGCTGCGCAAGACGGTGGTCGCGGGGGCGATCGTCGCGGGAACGAACTCGCGGGGAATGCTGGATCTGCTCAGCCGCCATCAGATTCCCTGGATCGTACTGGGAAACAATGTGGTTGGAGGATGGCCGCATGAGCAGCCGCAGTCGATTTTTTTTGACGATATTCGGGGAGGATATGACCTTACGTCCTATCTGCTTTCGCTTGGGCATCGCGACATCGGCTTCGCCGGCAACTTGAGTCTGCCTTGGTACTTCCGGCGATTTCAGGGATATCGTAAAGCGATGGAGGAGGCGAGACTGCCTGTGGTCACGAGCGACCTGCGTACGCTCGACGGCGAGGAGATGGGCTACCTGGGCACTCGTCTGCTGTTGCAGAGAACGCCGCGGCCGACGGCGATCTTCGCCGCGGACGATCCAGCTGGGCGAGGGGTCTATAAAGCTGCGCGGGACCAGGGGTTGCGCATTCCGGAGGACCTTACCGTGGCGGGGTTCAACGATACGCTGGATGCCGCGGCTCTGCATCCTCCGCTGACCACGGTGCGGGTGTTTACCGAGGAACTGGGACGTCAGGCGGGCGAACTTCTGTTCCAGCAGATCGGTCAGCCGGGAACCCCGACGGCGAGTGTCGTGCTGCCGACGCAATTGATCCGGCGTGAATCATGTGCGGGCGTGAACAGTGGTCTTCCTGCCGAGAAAGCTGTCATTGCAGGGTAGCGGGACGTAAATCCTTGGATGGCTTGTTCAGTATTCCGCGAAAATGAGAAATAATTCACGCTTCGCAAGAAATATTTCTTGACAATTGTTTTTACGGCATGTTCAAGTCGGTGTCGTGAAATTCAAGTTGACGATCTATCGCTCTTACACCGCCGCGCTTCTGCTGCTTATGTCCCTTTCCGCAGTTGGGGCGGTGCGCGTCTGCAACGTCCGGCAGTACGGAGCCGTGGGCGATGGCCTGACGAAAGACACGGCTGCCATCCAAAAAGCGATCGATGCCTGCGCCGACGGGGAAGGCGGTACGGTTCGGCTTGACGGCGGAACTTTCCTCAGCGCTCCCATCGTGCTGCGCAGTCATACGACTCTTGACATTGCTGCGGGAACGATCCTCCTGGGGTCTGCCGACCACGCGGATTATGCGGCGAAGGTGGAGTTCAGAAGCCCTGGGCGACAGTCGCTGGTAAGCGCGACCGGAGCTACGGATGTGGCGATTACGGGCGGCGGCACGATCGACGGTAATGGGGAGAGCTGGTGGGTTGAGGCCCGGCGGTACAAGGACTCGGGGATACTAGGCTCTGAGCATACGCGTCCTCGGCTGGTGGTCTTCGATCACTGCAAACATGTGCGGGTGGAGGGCGTGACGATCCAGAACTCGCCGATGTGGCAGCTGGTTCCGTACGCATCGGACGACGTGACGATTCGCAACATTCGTGTGCTGGCTCCGGCCAAGGCCCCGAACACGGATGGCATCGATCCTTTCTCAAGCAGCAATGTCGTGATCGACCATGTCTACCTGGATGTTGGGGACGACGATATTGCGGTGAAGTCCGGGGCGATCAACTCGCCGGGCGGGGATCTGCCGAGCAAGAACGTGCGAATTACGAACGTGGATTGTGTGCACGGTCATGGGCTTTCGATCGGCAGCGAGCTCGCGGGCGGCGCGCAGAATATCTCGGTTGAACATGCTCATCTGCACGAGACGGATAACGGCATTCGGGTCAAGGCCAATCGCGATCGCGGGAACGACGTGAGCGATATCAGCTTTCGCGACATTCTGATGGACGAGGTCAAGATTGCGCTGATCATCAGCGAATACTATCCGAGCGTGTTGCCTGCCGGGGAGATGAAGGCCGCCCTGGTGACGCGGCTTACTCCTCACTTTCACGGCATCGTCATTGAAAACGTAACCGCAACCGCGACGAAGTCGGCGGGAGCGATCGCCGGACTGCCGGAGTCGCCCGTTGAGGGCGTCGTGCTTCGCAACATCTCGATTCAAGCTCCGACAGGACTCACGATCGGCTACGCCAATGTTACGGCGGAGCATGTCGAAATCCATGCAGGCTCCGGCCCCGCAATCATGAGGTTGCCGGAAGCTTCTCTTGTAACCCGCTGAGCCATTACCCCTAACGCTTCGTTTCAGATCGGATACCAGGATGCGACACACTGACTGCAAATCGTTTTCAATTTTTGAGGCCTCTGCGATGCGCTTTTTTCTTCATGCTTTCCTTGCGCTAACGCTATTCGTGCTGTTTAGTCCGCGACTGGCGCGGGCGCAGGAGTTTCGCGGCACGATCTCCGGCAAGGTTGCGGATTCTACAGGCGCCGTTGTTCCAAACGCTGAAATCTCGGTGACCGAGACGAGCCATGGGACGACCAATAAGACGGTATCGGACTCATCGGGACAGTACGTCGTTCCGTTTCTGCTTCCTGGGACGTATCGGATCGAAGCGGAGGCCGCGGGTTTCAAGAAAGTGCTTCGCGACTCAATTGTGCTACAGGCACAGGAGCATCCGATCATCGACTTGACGCTTGAGGTGGGTGCGACGACGGAGACAGTGACGGTTTCTTCGGCGGCGCCGTTGGTGGACCAGGCGAACGCGTCGGTGGGTCAGGTGATCTCGACAAGTTCTGTGGAGGATCTGCCGCTGAACGGGCGAACGCCCGCAGTTCTGACGGAGTTGTCGGTCGGAGTGATTACGACGGCGGCCCCGCAGATCGTGCATCCGTTCGATAATAATGCGGCGAACTCCTGGAGCATCGGAGGGACGCCGAACCAGTTGAGCGAAGTTCTGCTGGATGGCGCGCCGGATCTCACGTTGCTGGGAGCGCTCGCGTATAGTCCGAGCGAGGATTCGGTTCAGGAGGTGTCGGTGCGGCCGTTCGATACAGACGCGAGTTTCGGGCATACGATCGGCGGCGTGATCAATCAGATCACGAAGAGCGGAACCAACGGCCTGCACGGAACGATCTATGAGTTTTCGCAGATCTCAGCTCTGGATGCGAATACGTACTTCAACGACCGTGCTGTGCCGGTTGTTCCTACGCCGGTGACGCATTTTAATCAGTATGGTCTAACGGTGGGCGGACCCGTTCTGATTCCGAAGGTCTACAACGGGCGGGACAAGCTGTTCTTCTTTTTCGCGTATGAAGGTTTGAAGGATTCGAGCCCGGCAACGACTACGACGACTGTGCCGACGGCCGCTGAGGTGGCGGGAGATTTTTCGCAGACTCTTTCGGCTGGCTGTCCCGCGGGATTTGCAAACAATCCCGCGACGGCAGCGGCGATGTGTCTTCCTTCGGGGAAGAACAAGACGACCTACGCCGATCCGAATCAACTCTACAACCCCTTTACCGCGACGATGTCGGGCGCGAATGTGGTGCGTCAGCCGATTCTCAACAATCAGCTGACGACGGCGGCCGCGACGTTGAACCCCGTAGCGCTTGCTTATTTGAAGCTGTTTCCGGCGCCAAACAACACGGCGAACGCTTCGCCGGACGGGCAGGACAACTACATCAGCAATGCGCCCAGCGTGGATACGTATAACAATGAGTTTGGGCGCCTGGACTACAACCTGAAGACGCGCAATCACGTGTTCTTCGATTTCCGGCACAACAATCGCACACAGACGAAGAACGACTACTTTGGCAATGGAATTACCGGGACGACGCTGCTGCGCGAGAACTTCGGGTCGGTGATCGACGATGTCTTCACGCTCAATCCGACGACCATCTTCGATGCGCGCTTCAACTGGACTTACTTTGACGAGGTTCATGGGACACCGGCGCAGGCGTACAGTCCGACGTCGGTAGGATTGCCGGCTGCGCTGACCAGCGCGAGTCTGCTGCCCCAGTTGCCTTTTGTCAATTTTGCGACAGGCAGCAGTTGCGGCAGCCACAGCAGCTACCAGTGCCTTGGCGACACGGGATCGGCGCTCGACCCAACGACGAGCTACCAGGTGTTCGTCGACATGGTGAAGGTGATGGGACCGCATACGCTCAAGATCGGGTTTGACGGGCGGCGGTACGGGCTTCAGGTACAGAACTATGGTGACTCGTCGGGCAGCTTCACGTTCAACTCGAACTTTGTGACCTCGGGGACGAAGGGAACGGCACAGACGTTTGGCGGAGACCTAGCGTCCTTCCTGTTCGGTCTTCCTGGCGCGGGGCAGTACGATCTGCAGGCGCGCGCGGATTACAAGTCGTACTACGTGGGCACGTTCGTGCAGGACGACTGGCGTGTCAACAACGAGTTGACGTTGAATCTAGGAGTGCGGTTCGACATCGATACGCCGTTTCACGAAAAGTTCGGGCGCACGGTCAACGGATTCGATCCGACGTTGGCCAACTCTGCTTCGGCAGCGGCGAGCGCAGCGTATGCGTCGAATCCGATCGGCACGATTGGGCCGAACGGGCTGAATACACTGGGCGGGTTGACGTTTCCGAGCGCGCAGGGAGGCGCTCCATATCAGACGAACAACGGCTACTTCAGCCCGAGGTTTGGGTTCTCCTACAGTCCTGCGATGTTCGACGGCAAGACTGTCGTCCGCGGAGGATTCGGCATCTTCGTTCAGCCCGAGACCTTGAGCAACCTGAATTCGGAGGGGACGTACTCCTCCAATGCGCTCAATAACCAGGAGGGATTCAGCGCGTCGACGACGTACACGGCGACGACGAACAACTTTCTGACGCCGGCGAATACGCTGAGCAATCCGTTCACGAATGGGTTTGCTCAGCCGGCAGGATCGTCGCAGGGTCCGAGCACGTTTCTGGGCCAATCCGTCAGCTTCCTGGCTCCGGTTCAGCACGATCCCTACTCGGAGCGTTACGACTTGGGAGTTCAGCAGGCGCTTACCAGCAGCACATTGCTTGAGGTGCTGTATGTTGGCAATCACAGTTTGCATCTGCCGATTGCCCAGCAGAACCTGAACGCCACCGGCCTGCAATATCTATCGACGGCGCCGTTCCGCGACCAGAGTCTGGCAACCGCCTATGGAGCTTCGGTCACCAATCCCTTCGCAGGCCTGCTGCCGAATGGAGGAAGCTTCAACGGCAAGACAACCGGGCTGAGCAATCTGCTGGTGCCCTATCCGCAGTTCGGCAACAGCAGCGTCTTTATCCAGAACAACACAATCGGGCAGTCCTATTTCAACAGCGCAATTCTGCACGTCGAGCAACGGTCCAAACACGGGCTTACGCTGACCGCCAACTACAGCTTCTCGAAGTTGATCGAGGCGGACACCTACCTCAACGACGAGGACACCGTGCCTACGCGGCGCATCTCTCCCTTCGACCACACGCATCACTTTACGGTGGGTGGGACGTATCGTCTGCCGTTTGGACGCGGCCAGATGTTCGACTTCGGCGGGAACAAAATTGCGGACGAGTTGCTGGGAGGGTTTGTGATTAACAGCATTTACCAGTTCCAGACGGGATCGCCGATCGTATTCTCCTCCGACATCCCACTGCAGCCGGGCGAGACTCCTCAGAATATTGTCAATCAGAGGCGAAATACCGCGCCTACGAGTTCGGGAAATCCTGCGCTGAACACGAGCGTGTTTGTCACGGGCAACCAGACTGCCTGTCCGGCTGGGGCTCCCTGCGATCTCAGCGGCCAGTCCTTCTTCAATGGACAGTACTTCGACCACTATCGGACGCTCCCGCAGACGATCTCGACGGTGCGGGCCGACGGGTTCAACAATATGGATGCGTCCGTTCTGAAGAACTTCAACTTCACAGAAAAGATGTATCTGCAGCTTCGCTTTGAAACCTTCAACACGCTGAATCACCCGATCTTCGCGGCGCCGAATGTAACCAGTGCGACGGCAAGCAACTTCGGATACATCACTGCGGTAACGGCGAACAGCCAACCCAGGCAGGTGCAACTGGGGGCGCGGATCGTCTTTTAGGCAAGCTGTTTGCGAACTGTATGAGCCGCTTTGGGCAATTTGCTTCAGTTCGAAACAAGCTGCGGCAAAACACAGTGCCTCACTGGGTTTGGGACGACAGACTCGATAGCCAGGCGGGATGCCATGATGGAGAAGGGGTATTGGAGAGGTTCTAAGATGAATCAGTATTAGAGGTTTCTCTCGCCAACTGTTTCCTTGGGCTGAGATGAACGCGGAGTTTCGAGACGGAGGGAGTGAGCGACGAATGCCGGAGAGCCCATTGGTTCTAGACAGATTTTCTATCGGAGTGGGTGACCGTTTCGCGCACCAGGCGAAGGCGCAGTTGATGGCGTGCGTACTGGCGGCGAAGGGCGGCGTGGAGGTTATACCGGTTTGGAACAAATCGAATCGCGAGCACGTCATTATTGGCTCCGAACCCGCGGCGGTACGCGAGGCGGCGGACAGGGCGGTCGCAGAGCTAGGTTGGAAAAAGCCTTATTTCTGCGATGCGGACCACATTAACCTGAGCACGGTGGATCGATTTTTGAAATCGTGCGACTTCTACACGATCGACGTTGCGGACTTTATTGGTCAGAAGGCAGACCAGGGCGACATCGCTGCGGTCGTCGAGCGGCATCGGGGCTTGGAAGGTATGATTCGGCTGCCTGGCGTTGCGGGGACACTTGAGGTCACTCCGGAGTTGCTGCAGCACGTTGCCGAGAAGTTTTTCGCGGCGGTTCGTCAGGCGGGTATCATCTACCGCACGATTGAATCGGAAAAGGGCCAAGGGAGTTTTGTCGCCGAGATCTCGATGGATGAGACCGACTCGGCGCAGACTCCGCTCGAACTGCTTCTTATCCTTGCTTTCATTGCGGACGAGAAGATTCCGATCCAGACGATTGCGCCGAAGTTCAGTGGACGCTTCAACAAGGGCGTGGAGTATGTGGGCGATCTGGAGCAATTCAGCCGTGAATTCGAACTGGATATTGCGGCGATCGCGTATGCTGTCGAGCATTTCGACCTGTCGCGGAATCTGAAGCTCAGTGTTCACTCGGGCAGCGACAAGTTCTCGATTTATCCGGCGATCCATGCGGCGATGAAGAAGTCCGGTGCGGGCGTTCACCTGAAGACTGCGGGTACAACGTGGCTTGAGGAGGTGATGGGACTGGCCGAGGCGGGTGGTGATGGACTTGCGCTGGCGAAGGAGATCTATGCGGAGGCATGGGCACATCGCGATGATCTGTGCGGGCCGTATGCGACGGTGATCGATATCGATCCTGCGAGGCTGCCTTTGCCGAAGGAAGTGTCGGGTTGGAGCTCTGGACAGTTCGCCTCCGCGCTGCAGCACGATGCACGCTCGTCCGCGTATAACAGCAGTCTCCGTCAGCTTCTTCACGTCGGGTTCAAGGTCGCGGCGCGGATGGGCCCTCGCTATCTCGATCTGCTGGAGAGGAACGAGACTCTGATCGCAAAGAACGTCACTAGGAATCTTTATGAGCGGCATATCGTTCCTGTGTTTCTGGGTGATGCGTGATGTCACTCAGGCTACAACACCGGCTCAATTCAGAGCGCAATACGCTATCGCTTGAAGAGGTAATGCACAGATGAAGCAGTTGGCTGTTGCTCTATTGTTTGCGGCAGCGGCATTCGCGCAGGATGTACATGTCAACGTGGCGGCGCACACGAGTGGATCGACCGCCAGTGCGGCTTCGTTCTCAACGATCCAGCAAGCAATGGATCATGCGCCGCAACCGGGGCCGGGAGGACGTCTCTATGTCCATATTGCTCCGGGCAGGTATGTCGAGCGTGTGATGATTACGGCCAACCGTCCGCGCACAACATTTCTCGGCGATGCGAAGGAGCCGTCGATGGTTACGATCGCTGCCGCACAAAATGCGAAGAGCGCCGGCGGCACATTCTTCTCTGAGACGGTGGATGTGGAGGCGCCTGAGTTTGAAGCGGACGGCATCACCTTCGCGAATGATGCGGGAGCAACCGGGCAGGCTGTAGCGATTGCCGTTCGCTCGGATAAGGCGGTCTTTAAGCACTGCCGGTTCGTAGGCGACCAGGACACGCTGTTCGCGGACTATGGCCGCCAATACTACGTCGACAGCTATATCGCCGGCGGGGTGGACTTCATCTTCGGAGATGCCGCCGCGGTCTTCGACCGGGTCGAGATTCATGAGCAGAGGGCGGCCTATCTGACTGCCCAGTCTCGCACGTCGCCCGGGCAAGCCACAGGTTTTGTCATCATCAATTCCGCAGTGACGAGCGAGATGCTTGATGGCAGGAGTTTCTATCTGGGTCGTCCCTGGCGCCCCTACGCGCGCGTCGTTGTGATGAAGACCAGTTTGCCGAAGTCACTCGATCCGGGCGGGTGGTCGCCCTGGCGCAAGAACGAAACACCGGCGCACGCGTTTTTCGCCGAGTACAAGAATAACGGTCCCGGTGCGGGGGCGGCGTTGCGCGTGCCGTGGATGGTCCATCTGACGGAGCGTGCCGCGCAGCGTTTTTCTCCGAAAGAGTTTCTCCGGGGGGCTGATCGCTGGGACGCGATGGCCGACGCGGGTAAGCTGCCCTGAGCAGCTATTGTCAAAGCCTGGGACCGACGGATGATGCGGGGCCATTGGGCTAAATTCACGAAACCGGTGCGCAATGGGGCCTATGCCGATTGGGATCACTTATCACCATCCGGGCTAAACCGGGCGCGCAGGTTACGAGCGCTGTTGGCTAGAAGCGTGGTGTCCGCGCCGACAGCAACGAATGTGCATCCTTGAGCGATCCAATGGCGACCTTGCTCTTCGCTGAACGACAGGATGCCTGCGAGCTTGCCTGCAGCGCGAATGCGTTGAGTCGCATTTTGGAGAACGGCCTGCACGCCGGGATGCATTGGATTGCCCGGATGGCCGAGGGACGCGGCAAGATCGGCAGGACCGAGAAAGACGCCGTCCACGCCTTCGACTCTTGCGATCCGATCCAGGTTCTCGATGCCTTTGGCGGTTTCGATCTGCACTAGAAGACAAATCCCGGCGTCTGCATCGCCCAAGTAGTGAGGGACGGCATCCCAGCGGGACGCACGCGCCAGGGCGCTTCCAACACCTCGGACACCCGCAGGCGGATATCTGACGGCGGCGACGAGCTCTCTCGCATAGTTTTCGCTCTCGACCATCGGTATGAGCAAAGTCTGGGCGCCGATATCGAGGAGTTGCTTGATCAGAGAGGTCTCGCCGATGGGAGGGCGAACGATGGGATGAGAGTCGTACGGCGCAATCGCCTGAAGTTGGGCGAGGATGGAGCGGAGATCGTTGGGGGCGTGTTCGCCATCGATGAGAAGCCAATCGAACCCTGCGCTCGCACAAATCTCGGCTGGATAGGAGCCGGCGAGCGCGAGCCAGAGGCCAATCTGTGTCTCGCCTGCGAGAAGACGAGCTTTGAACAAGTTGTCTAGATGCTTCATACAATGGATCCTTTAAAAAGGTGCAAGACGAACGTGTGCAGCAGTCTTCGGCAGACTCGGTGCAATCACCGCTCATGCTATCACCGCGATCTCCCTATGAGATTGTGACTTGAATTGCATTGGGATTTTGGTTGGCGCTGCAGCATCGTGAACGGCGGTTCTCCGAATGGCGTTTCGATTGATATGCTAACGGCGTAGGGAATAGCGAAGCCTGACCGCGCATGAGGGCAGGCGGCGACGGTACTATGCAAGCTGTAAGGTATAGGGAGTTGATGAACAAATTGAAGGAACGTAGTGTGAGTGGTGTTGCAGGGACCGCAGCGATCGCAGACCTAGATATGAGGTACGACTGGAACAGAATCGTGAAGACGTTTCTGCTGTCGCGCGCGCTTGATGAAATGGAAGAGACCAGGCTGCTGCCGGAGAAGAAGATCCTGCTGCAGTTCTCTGCGCGTGGACATGAGTTGACGCAGATTCTGCTTGGAACTCTGTTGACGGAGCGACATGATGCGGCGAGCGGGTACTACCGCTCCCGGCCTCTGTTGCTTACGCTTGGATTGAGCGTCGCAGATGCGCTAAAGAGCGGAATGGCAAAGAGTGGAGGCTTGAGCAATGGGCGGGACGTTGGCGTCTGTTATGGTTTGCCCAATTCCGACGGCGCTACCGTGCTTCCGATGGCCGGCGGCGTCGGCACGCAGTACACGACCGCTGCGGGCCGGGCTCACGCGATTCGTTATTACGCAGAGACGTTGAAGGATGAAAG
>Ga0080006_1256104_pt1 | contig 25807 bp, 23 predicted proteins | sample RS3BMetagenome_FD_69209 | JGI IMG/M metagenome (GOLD analysis project Ga0080006, IMG submission 69209) | Ferric oxide microbial mat and aquatic microbial communities from Rainbow Spring, Yellowstone National Park, USA - RS3B (SPADES... ...
CTTTATTTTCTCCAAAAATTGCGGCATCTATTACATCAAGATTATCAATATTTTCTTTTACTGGATGATGATCGAGTAAAATAATACTATTACCTTTATTTTTAAATTCTTTTAATGCTTCTAAAAATTCAGGATTTGTAATATTATTAAAATCAGTCATAATTAAACATGAATTTTTTTCATTGATATTTTTTATTTTTGAAATAGCCTCATTATTTATTTCTCCAGAATAATTTGCAAAGAAAATATCATTAACATTTTTTATTATATTATAATGTAATAATAAAGCAGCGCTCGCAATACCATCAATATCAGAATTGTGCGTAAAATTAAAAACTTTTTTACTATTATTTATAATATCATTTATTACATTTTTAAGTTCTTCTTCATTACCCTCTTTATTTCTTATTAAAATTTTTACTGATGTTTCTTCTTTTTTTTCATTTATTTTCTCCATATTATTACCTAATATTTAATTATACTAAAATTTAACTAAAATTTAATTATACATTAGATTATAAATGTTTAACATAACAAAATTAAATTATAAATAAAATAAAATTATAAATATAATATTTAATAAATAGTTAAATTATATTTAATAAATATTTAATAAAAAATAAAAAATAAAAAATAAAAAATTATTTTGCTAGAACTATCTGTATCGCGCTTACTTTTGATTTCGTACCATCTTCATTAGTTAATTCTTCTGAAGAGGTTGTTATATTTTTTGTTTTTAGGTTTTGCAGGAATCTATTTGTTACTATTTCTTTTACGTCTACTGCTTTTGATATCGAATTACCACGTGCTTTTATGACTACTTCTGATGCACCGCTGTTAAATTGGGTTACAACAGCAAGTACATAATTCATTGTTGGCTTTCTTCCAATAAAAACTGTGTTTTCTCCTACATCTCCTTTTTTTTCGTTATCTGCTTGTTCCATAGATATCACTTTGATCGCTTTTAAATTATTTTATTAGCAAAGATATTTAAGTTTTTATATTTTATTTTTGTCATTAAATTATTTTATTTTTTATAATTATTTTTATAATTTAATAATTATTTTTTATAGTTATATTTATATTTTTCAATAATATAACTAAAGTCAAATTTCGGATTTAATTCTTTTATTTTAAAAATTGGATAAGCAATTGCAACATCTCTGAGCAATAAAACCTCATTGTATATATTTGCGTCCTTTGCATTCTTCATTTCAGAATCAATTGATATACTAATATAATTTTCTAGTGTTTCAACAAGTTCCTTCAATTTTTCGTATTCTATTTTTTCATCAATTATTATATTTTCAGCCTCCTTTTTATTAATAAGTTCATATGGTTCGTGATTATTAAATGATTTTCCAAAGTTTTTCATAAATTCCGATGAAACTGGATAAAAAACCCTATAAAAAATATAACCGAACGGGATTGCATAAGAGTAATTTAATATTATCTCTTTTGCAATTAGACGCTCATTCCAATCATTTAAACTTTCAAGATATTTGAATACATTATTCATACCTTCTGATGGTGGATTTTTATCTATACCATAATTTAAACCCTCTATCAGGTTTTTTAGTGCAATCGCTCTCTTATTTTCGACATCTGCGATATTAATGAAACGAAGCCTTAGAATGTTGTTGCCTAAATATACATTTGACCATAAATACGATACATCTCTCATTCTTATTACTCCAAAATAAAAAAGATTTAAAAGATGGGATATATGCTTCTTCTTAAATACTACTCCATTAGGTAGAACAACTTTATTGTTCAGGACTTTTCCCTTTTTCCTTCCGTACTTTACAAATGTGAGCACGTACTTTATAGAATTATTATTCCTTTTAAGATATTCCTTAATGTATGGTTTTAGCCAAGATGGTAAGCTATACTTAATGAGAAATGCATCTATTAATTTGTCTATCAGTCTGCCTTTTAGCATTTATACCGCACTCAATTGTTTAACATAACTAACAAGTGCTTATTCCTTTGTATATATAAATAAGTCATCATATGCTCTCGTAATCTGATTTGTTCTTATTCCATAAATCGCTTTAACTCCAGCTTTGTGAGCTAAATCTGTCAGTCTTTGTGTTATAATACCATTAAATACTATTACTCTTGCATCCTTGGTATCCTGTACAGTTTGCATGAGCTCACTTATAGGTATTTCTGTAATAAGCTCTCCTTTTGAGTTATAAATTCTCCCTCTTAATGTATTACGGAGCTCATTAAGTGCATTTATAAATTTCTCTTTGTTGAGCGATAATATATTATTTTCTGCTTCATCTTTTGCCTCTTCCTGTATTGAGGGTATGCTCTCTATAGAGCCTTCATCATCTTCATCAATACTCTTTATTTCAAAGGTCTTTGCTTTGGGCTGCTGTATTATATTTTGTGGTTTTAAAAGATTATTAGATATTGCACTTGGACTAATCCCTGTATCTTGTGGTGTATATTGCTTTGGTGATACAAAATTAGGTTTCTTGTTTTGTCTTTGCTGCTGGTTTTGGTATTGCATATCATCTTTATTTTCTATTTTACCTTCCTTTTTTATATTGTGCATAACCTGCTCTATCGGGATCCTTGATCTAAGAGATTTAATTATCTCCTTCCTTGTTAATTCTTCAACTTCTTTACCATCAGGTGCTCTAGCAACGTAGTCTACTTCACCAGCATTCATTATACCCTTTAATATTATGTCCCCACCTCTATCTCCATCTAAAAACAGGGTAGTTTCTTTAGTGGAAAGTAAATTAACAATTGTTTTTGGTATTGATCCCGTTGCTCCACCAATAGCAATGCAGTTTGTTATATCATTCTTTAATAAATTAACAACATCTGCTCTTCCTTCGACAAGAATTATATCATCGCTTGTTGCTACATCTGGTCCAGCGGGTAAATTTTCAGGACCATATGTTGTAATTACACTTGCTTTAACATCAGATTCAACAAGATCACTAAGTTCCCTGCTATCTGGGAGCTCGCTGACTAACAGCTGCTTAATTAGCTCTTTTGCCCTATTAATAATTCTTTTCCTTTTTTCATTTCTAGTATCCTCTATTTTTACAATTTTGAAACTGGTTTCAAAAGGTCCTACTCTATCAACAGACTCTATTGCTGCTGCTAAAATTGCAGTTTCAACTCTGTTCAATGAAGAAGGTAAAAACAGTTTTCCTGTTGTTTTATTATTAAGAGCGGTTGTTTCGATTTCTATTCTACCAATTTTCCCATTCTTCTGTAATTCACGTAAATCCAAATCGCCTCCCAAAAGTCCCTCTGTTTGTCCAAATACTGCTCCTATAATATCAGGTTTTTCTACTAATCCTCCAATTTCAAAGTTTGCTTCTACCAAATACTTCAAAATATCTATGTATGTTTTTGCCATTTAAATCACTCTTTTAGGAAAAGTCACATTTTAGCTTTAGCAATTACTAAGATACCTAAATATAACTCAAATAACGCCTAATGACAAGGACTTGGCGTATTTTGTAATATTTATTTTTATTGAACTTAGTAATATTAATATCATTATAAAACCATATAATGTGACAATTCCTAATTACTTTAAAATACACTAAATAGATATATAAACTTTACTTTTAACTATAATTCACTTATTATAAATATTTCTAACATTATTATATTGAGTTGATATATATTTTCTTATTTAAAACTAATTTAATAATAAATATTATAATCTCATATTTTGGATTAATTTTTATATTTTATTTTATAGAGTGTTTATATGGATTGGTATACAGACAAAAATTATGAAGATTTTGATGAGGAATATAAATTGCTTAAAAAATATAATAAAAAAGAGCTTAAAGAGTATAAAAAGATGCGGGTAATAAAAGAAAAAAATAAAGTTGAAAGTGGTGTATTTGATAAAAAAACCATGTTGTCGTTAGCTAAATTTTTTAATAAGGGTATAATAAATAAGATTGATTATATAATTGCGAGGGGAAAAGAAGCTGATATTTATATTGCAACTCCAGGAAATTCTAAAATCGTCAAAAATGAAAAAACGGTTATTCTTAAGTTTTTCCGTGTTGAAACCTCTTCTTTTTCTAATATGATAGATTATATTGTTGGTGATCCAAGATTTAAGAAAATAAGTAGTACAAAATATAGTTTGGTTAACGAATGGTGTAAAAAGGAATTTGGAAATTTACAAATCGCGGAAAAAGCAAAAGCAAGAGCTCCAATACCTTTTATGTTTAACAATAACATATTAGCAATGTCTACAATTACTAAAGACAGTGAGATTGCTTTGCAGCTTAAAGATACTAAATTAGACAAACCGGAAAAAGTTTTTGATGAAATAATAGAAGAAGTCAAGCTTTTATTTAAAAGAGAGTTAGTACATGCAGATCTTAGCGAGTTTAATATATTAATAGGCGATAATGAACTACCATATTTTATTGATTTCGCGCAGGCGGTGATGCTGAGACATCCAAATGCAATCAGCTTCCTTAAACGCGATATATCAAATATAACCACATATTTTTCAAAAGTATATAATATTGAAAGAGACAGTGATGAAATATTTAAAGAAATAATAAAAAGTAAATAAATACTAAACTTATTTTTATATGTTTTTATATTTCAGAAGTGTTTATAATTAATGAATTCTTTATACTTCTACTTTCTATTTTTGATAAATTATATTTTTTATATAATGAGTTGATAACTTTAGGGTTTGCCGTAGTTGATTGATTTCTAGCCTTCATTGAGCATACATCTGGATACATTTTAATTGAGGTATCATAAGTACCTATCCGCTTTGCAATATCTACTATCTCTTGTTTATCAAAACCTATTAAAGGTCTCATAATAAATTCATTTGTAGCTGCCTCAGTTGCAATTAAATTTTTTATTGTCTGTGAAGAAACCTGCCCTATACTATCTCCGGTTACGATTGTGTTTGCACCTTCCAATAATGCAATTTTATGTGCGATCTTATAAAGAAAACGTTTGAATAATATTAACTCATGTTCACTATTTATCCCAAGTATTGAAGTCTGATAATAATGTGTAGGAACTATATAACATTTTGATCCAGGACTATATTTATTTAATATTTTTAAAATATCTTTTATTTTTGAATTTAAAACATCTTTATTATTAGGGAATGCATGTAAGTGCAAATAGATTGGGGTTAATCCTCGCTTCATAGCGTAAAAGGCTGCAATTGGTGAGTCTATTCCCCCCGAAAGTAATATAATCGCCCTACCTGAAGACCCTACCGGTAATCCATTTGCACCATTAATTTTATTTTTGTATAGAAATGTTCCAGTATTTGTTACATTAATATAAAGTGTTTTTTTACCTTCTTTATCAATACTAAAACTCAATTTGTTTTTTCTTTTAATGAACTCACTAACTATTTCGTATGAATTTAATTTGAATTTCTTAAAAGATCTACTTGCAATAATCTTTACATTTTTATTTTTATTCATTAAAGTATTTGCAGCGTTTATAATTGCATCTATATTATTACTACTTATAACTACAGGTGCAAACCAAGAGATCCCAAAAACATATTTTAGTTTATCGCATATTGAATCTATATTTGATTCATCGTTAAGTGTTAAAAGAAACCTATCTCGTCTATTTTCTAATTTAACAAATTTTTCGTTTTTAAGTGATAAAATTATATTATTATACAATTTTTTTATGAATGTTGGGCGATTTCTACCTTTTAGCCATATCTCACCAAAATGTATTATTATTGCTTTTTCATCTATTGTTTTTAGGTTTTTCTTTTTTTCCATAATCTCCCTTATTTAATATAATTTTAATAATGAATTTTAATAATGGAAAATAATAAGGTATTTAATATTGTTTATTATAAATTAGTATAATTCAATTTATTAATAGCAGCTGAAGGTTTATATAGATTAACATTAATAAAAAAAGTTATTATTAATATATTTATAATTTAATACATCTATATGAAAGTACTAATATAAAGAAATAATACGGCCAATAAAAATTATAAATATTACAAAATAATAAATTATCACTAAAAATCATTATTTGATATAATATAACAATATAATTATAAAAATCAATAAATGAAAATAAATAAAATAAATAAATTATGGTGTAAAAATGTTATCTAAAAAATTTAATGACTTTATATCTAATTCAAAACATATCATCAATGTAAGTTATAAGCCAACAAAGGATGAATTTTATAAAGCGGTAAAGATAATATTGCTTGGTATAATTATTATTGGTGTTCTAGGATTTGTAATTTCAATTATAATAAGCGCAATAACGGGTACTCCACTCTAATTAATTGCTCAATTCTTTATATTTTTATAATATTTTTTATATATTTTTTATATTTTATAATATATTTTATTATTTATATAGATTTTGGCATATAAATGGCATGCATATGGAAATAGAAATAGACTATACAAAAAGTGCTCAGGATAACGCTGATCTTTATTATAAAAAAGCAAAAAAGATTCTCTTAAAGACAGAAGGGGCAAAGCATGCAATAAGTGATTTAAAGAAACAGCTAGAAGAAGCAAAGGAAAATAAAAGAAAAGAGGAAATTGTGAATGCAAGAAAAACAAAAATAATAACAAAAAGAGAATGGTATGAAAATTTTCATTGGTTTTTTACGAGCAATGGATTGCTAGCAATAGGAGGAAGAGATGCAGGTCAAAACGAATTAATAAACTCAAAATATTTTACTGATAATGATCTATTTTTTCATGCAAACATATTCGGAGCTTCTTTTGTGGTATTAAAAGATGGGTTGAACGCTGATAAATCAATTAAAGAAGAAGTTGCTCAGTTTGCAGGTTCTTATTCAAGTGCCTGGAAGGAAGGACTTTCAACAATAGATGTATATTCTGCTAAAAGAAGCCAAGTGAGTAAATCCACAAGTAAAGGTTCATTAGGTAGGGGGAGTTTTTTAATTAGTGGAGAGCGGGAGTGGTATAATGTGCCACTTAAACTAGTTTTTTTTGTAAAAGATGAAAAATTAAATGTCGTACCAGAATATACTTTTGTTAAAATTCTACCTATAAATAAATTAAAATATGTAACAATCAATGTGGGTAGAGAAAAGAAAAGTGATGTTGCAAAGAAGATTTTTGAATTCCTAGAAATTGATATTAATGAAATTATAAGGAATCTACCAAATGGGACTTTTAAAGTTGAATTGAAAGAGAGTTGAGTAATTGCAGGTTTAACATCTTATTCTAGATTAGAAGAGAAGAAAATAAATAATCTGAAGAAATTAAATAAAATAATTGCAATATATAAAATATCTAAAAACAAGATTATTCTAGATATTTTAAATTTTTATAAATATGCAGGGAGTGAGATTTGAACTCACGCAGCCCTAAGGCAACAGGCCCTGAACCTGCCGCGTTTGACCTGGCTCCGCCATCCCTGCCTCTAAATATAAAATATCAAAAATGTAAAAATTCTAGACATTTTTTATTGAAATATTATATAGGTTCTTATAACAATATACTTAATTACTTTTTACTTAATAAAATAATATAAAAAATAATATAAACTAATAATCTAATCTCTGTTTATTTATCAATGATAAGTAATATATTAATAATTGCAAATAATTATTTAAATTGTTAATTTCTATTAGTTTATTAGTTAATTTATTATTTATTATTATTTTTTATTATTATATATTATTGCCTTTTTTATATTATTTCTTATTATATTATAATTTTATTATATTATAGATTATAGGTATCATGATGTTTGACAAATCAAAAATTAGGGTTGCATTTGCAACTGCAGTTGGTTTAGGTGCTATAATAGGTGCGGGTATATTTATTCTAAGTGGTACTGCTGTTGCTCTCGCTGGTGCTGATGCTATATTAGCATTTATATTGGTTGGAATAATAGCGATAATACTGGCATTTGAATACGGTGAGCTTGGTTCAATAATGCCAAAGCTTCATGGTGCAACCTACTCTTACATTTATAAAGCATTTGGTAGCGAGCTTGGATTTATAACAGGAATATTGCTTTATATGAGTTTTGCAGTAAGCATCTCTGTAATTTCTTTAGGTTTTGGCGCTTATTTTGTAAATCTTTTTGATATCTCAATAAGCCCTATTGTAATAGCAATTATATTGATCATTATTTTATCTTTAATAAATCTAAAAGGAATTAAAAATACAGCTAAAGTTGATACCTTCTTAGTATCTATAAAGATAGCAATATTGCTGATATTTGTTATATTTGCAATATTATTCTTTCTGGGTTCAAAATCTTCAAGTATATCAAACTTTTCAATAAGTGGACAGCAAGGTAGTATTGAATCTCTAATTGAAGCGGTTGTAGTTATTATTTTTGCTTATTCTGGATTTCAAAGTATATCCAGTATAACACCAGAGGTTGAAGGTGGTGCAAAAGGTGCGGCAAAAGCCATAATGAGCGCTGTTATAATAAGCGGCATTATTTATGTTCTTGTTGTTATCTCCCTTATGCTTTTAGCACCAGCTTCAAAATACTCAATAAGTGGTGATCCTTTATCAATTGCTCTTGAAAGTTCATCCGCGCCTCAATGGCTCATTATACTAGTAGATCTTGGCGCATTAATTGCAACAACCTCTGCAGCTCTTGCAATGCTTTTATCATCATCAAAAGTTCTCTATCAAATAAGTGTTGATAGGTTACTACCAAAATTCTTCAGGGTTTATGACAAAAAGAATGGTGTTGCGATTAACGGTATAATAATTACCGCATTTATTGCAATATTAACACTTTTTGCAGGGAACATCTTTGTAATAACCTCTATAAGTGATTTTGGACTTCTTTTTTCATATTTGATAACAAGTTTTGCATTAATACATTTTAGAAGAAAAAAAATAGTGGGTTCTATAAAAACCCCTCTTTATCCATATTTTCCTATAATCGCAATACTGATGATACTTCTTTTTATGTATGGTCTTCCTAAGGAATCACTTTTAATAGGTTTAGTAATGATTATATTATTACTTATAATATATTATTCCCTTAGAGAAATCGAAGATAAAAAGGTTGTTAGAATAAAACTTTTCAAATGATATTTAAATAATAAAAATTAATATAAACTATAAAAAATATAAAAAGGTAATTTAAATGCTTATCGGTATTGTTGGAGCTCCAAATAAGGGAAAAAGCACACTTTTTTCTGCACTTACATTAAATGATGTTGAAATTGCCGATTATCCTTTTACTACTATTAATCCTAATCTTGGTATTGCTTATGTATCAAAACCTTGTGTTGATGCAGAGTTAAATGTAAACTGTAATGCGAGGAATTCACTTTGCATTAACCATACTCGATTATTTCCTATAAATATTGTTGATGTTGCTGGTCTTGTGGAAGGTGCACATCTTGGCAAAGGGATGGGAAACCAATTCCTTAATGATCTTGCTGGTGCCGATGCACTTATTATTGTTGTTGATGCGAGTGGAAAGACAGATGCAAGTGGCAACAAGGTAGACTTTGCAAATCCTATCGATGATGTAATTATGGTAAAAAGTGAAATTGTAGAATGGATTAGTGGGATAATCAAAAAGCACTTAAATATTATATCAAAAAGAGAGGATGGAGCAAATGCACTCTATGAAGTTCTTTCAAGTTTTAAAGTTTCAAAGGCAATGATTGAGAAGGTTGCAAATGATTCATCATTGCTTTTAAATAAGATAAATTGGTCTGATGATGAAATAAGAAAATTCTCAGAGGGTTTATTAAAATTAACAAAACCTATGATAATAGCTGCGAACAAAATTGACGTTGATAAAGCAAAAGTTAACGTTGAAAAATTAAAAGAGAAATTTGGAGCTGAAAATGTATTTGGTTGTTCTGCTGCAATCGAGTTGACATTAAGAAAGGCAGCAAAGAAAGGTATAATTAGTTACCTGCCTGGTTCTAATACATTTGAAATTTTGAACAAAGAAATACCAAAAGAGCAGCTTGATGCTCTGCTGTATATTAAAAAGTTTCTTCAAAATAATCAAAGCAATGTTCAGAGAATGCTCAATTATATTGTTTTTGATTTATTAGAAAATATTGTTGTTTATCCTGTTGAAGATGAAAATAAATATACTGATCATTTTGGTAATATTCTTCCAGATGGTATATTAATTAAAAAAGGTTCTACTGCACTTGACTTAGCTGAAAAAATTCATACAAATCTTGCAAAAGGTATGCTCTATGCAATTGATGCAAGAACAAAAATGAGATTAAGCAAAGATTATATTTTAAAGGACAATGATATTATAAAGATAGTTAGCACAATTAAATAAAAATATAAAATAAAAATATAAAATAAAAGTATAAAATAAGAATATGAAATAAGAATATAAAAAGATAAAAATAATCAGTAGAAATAATCTGCAGTAATATTGTGCAAATTGATAAAATGCTCCCTCCGGGATTTGAACCCGGGTTTCAGACTTGAGAGGCCTGTGTCCTTGACCGGACTAGACGAAAGGAGCATATGATATTTATTATTTGTTTAACTAAGATATTTTAATTTATCTATTACTTATAAGCTGATTTTAAAGAGTTAGTAAAATATTAATGAATTCAGTATTTTAAAAATAAATATTCTGTAATATTTTATATTTAATATTTTATATTATATTATAATTTTAATAATAGCTATATATTACCTTAATAAAATAATATAATATATTAATAAAATAATAAAATAATTCTAATAACCAACTATAGTTTTCTTATTATTTGTCTTGCCAATCTCTCTATAAATGCAGTTGGCATTATCTTTTCAACTATAAATTCTGCAATATTTATATCGGTTGTATATGATACTTTCGTAATACTATCAATAAATTTCTCTTTTAATATTCTATCCTCTTCAGGTTTAATATTACCATTTTCTATTTCTTTGGTTCTCTTTTCTAACTGCTCTAATAATAAATTAAGATTATTTATAATCTGTACTGGAATAGTTTTAACACCTATTGATTGCTCTAGCAGTTCTATGTGTAAAGCAGCTTTGCTAGAATGGTACAAAACCTTGAAAGGTACTTTATAAATATTATAAGTAATGAAGTCTATAACATCAGATGCTGGTTCCCCTCGTGCTGCCATTATTGCGGGAATTAAAAGTAGGTTGTTTTCCCGATTTATATTTTTAGATATATGACCCTCCGAATTTATTAGATAATTATTTATTGCATCCTCACTCATATTATAAAAAAGATTCACATATGAAGAGGTAGCATCATAGATATTTTTATAGAGCTCATCTTCACCAACATCCTCCATTTTTTGTAGTTTTTTAGCTAATATCTTGAGTGTATTCATCTTTTCGGTCATATCTTGTAGATTCATTTTTACTATAGGATTTGAAGTTTCCAAGATATAGCTGCTCTTTTTAGCATGCTGTATACTGTATAATACACTCAGTATCGGCAGTAAATTAGCACCGCACTTTATTGCGGTAGAAAGTCTTTTAAAACGATTATCTCTACTAATTTTAGTTTTTACTTTTTGCAATTAAATCCCTACCTATGGTCGCTGAGATAATATTAAAAAAATAGTCTTTTAAATCTATCTTTTTTTGTCCTTTTTTATTTTGTTGCTTTTTTCAATTGTATTATCTTTGATATTTTTAATATTTTTTATTTTGTTTGATTAATGTTTGATTAATATGGTTAATATTTAGTTAAATATATAAATTGAAATGTTGAAATATAATATTATAAATATAAAATAAATTAAATTTTATAATAAATATTTTATAAAGATAAATTAATATAATTTAAAATAAAAGAGTGGTGTTATGGCAATATATCAGAAAGATGTTGATGCAATTAGAAAATATCTTTGGCAGGATGAACAGATACAGGTAACCGCAACTCAGCGTAAAATAGGTCCTGGTGGTTCTCTTATAACACCGACAACTGTTGTTCTAACAAATAAGAGAGTGCTTCTCTTAAACCGAGCAACTTTTGGTTTTCGAAAGGATCTTGAAAGTATACCTTATAGTATGATTGCGAGTGTAAGGGTTGAAAATGGATTTATATCATCATCTGTATTTCTCAGAGTGGGTGGTTATTCCTCACCAGGTGAAAGAGGTTTCTTAAAACCTGGTGAACAAGAGGGTGAAATTAGTGGTTTAAGGAAAATTGATGCAAATGCGCTTGCAGACTTTATCGAGCGTGTTATATCTAATGATATACCTATAGAAGCAAGCAATCCACAAGCGCAGAATGAAGTACAATCAGATGTAAATAATGCAAGTGCTCAAGATATTAGCGATTCAGGTAGTAGTAATAGCAAACAAAAACAAAAAGCAAAAGATAAAAAAGCAAAAGCTGAAACAGCTAAAGACTCCAATTCAAATCTAGGTGGATATATCTACTGCACTCAGTGCGGTGCAAAAAATGACATAAATGCTAATTTCTGCAGCCAGTGCGGTGCAAAATTAAAGAAATAATTTAGCGTCTTTTAACATATTTATTTTTAATAGCTTCATCGATTGAGTACTTGTTTATTATCTTTGCTTTAATCTCATCTATATTTTTTATATTGTTTATCCTTGCTATGTGCTCTGCCTGTTTAAGCTTATTAGAATACAAATAGTAAGCTTTTAGTGCTGCGGAAAGTGCATCTCTTTCATGTGCATTTGTAATCTTATAAGGCTTTGAAAGTTCTCTTTTTTCTTTTATGGTAATTATTTTTTCGATGTAGTAGATTCTGCAATTAAATGTGCTAGCCACTTTTTTTATTATATCATTAGGTTTTTTGTCGGCTGCAATTATCAAAGGTGTACCTAGGTTTTCAATTTCCTGGATTAGCCATTTTATCCCTCCCGAAGGCTTATTTTCTGATAAAATAAAATTGCCATTCAGATCTAAAACGGCAATCGCAACAGTTTTACCGGTATCAATTCCTACAATTATATACATAGGCTCATTTTTAATGTATTGAATTTATTACATAATCTAAGGAATAATTCAATGTTTCTGGAATTGTCATATACTTGCAGTTAATAATAAATGTTGGTGATGTTTGTATTCCATAAAAAGTGCTTAAAAGTGCTTGCTTTTCTAATACCTCTGATGAAGTTTGCATACAAGAATTATACGCGCTCATATTTAATCCAGAGCCTAATGCGATTTGTGTTAAAGTTGCATTGTCCATTGGAGCACCATTAAAAAGTATACTATAGTTTTTAAGAAATGCCAGAAACTTATTTTGTTGTTCTGATGCACAGAATAAGCTTTCGCCAACCGTCTGGGTTTTATTGATTCCATAATTTTTATAATATTTTAATGCAAAACCTGTGAAAATAAACTTATAACTCATATTTATTTTGTTTCCATATTTAATCGAGGCATTATATGCATCATACATACTTTGTATTGCACCAGGTGCATATGGATCAACGAACAGATAAACAGGTATAGGCTCTTTCTGAGTACATTCTGTTTTACCATAAAGGCTTATAGTACCTAAAGCAACAACATGGTTTTGAGTGCTGTAAACAGGATTAAAGGATTGTAGATAAAAGGATTTAAGGGAATAATTTGATGCATTAATTATCATAGAAGTGTTATATATCTGATTTGTATCATAGGGATTTTTATATGGAATTGTAACAAACCATTCATTTAAATTTGGCATATAAGATACTTTTGCCTCATTTACTAGTGAGTAATAAGGCAGTAGCGATAATGATGAATTAATTAAAGAATAGCTAGCTAGAGTTTTTTCTGCAGCGAGCAGTACATTAGAAATACTACTGTTTAAAGTTACACAAGTATCATTTGAAGTTATTCCATAAGGGCAGTTAAGTATAACAGGACCTGGACGAAACGCTGAAAGAGAGATGCTTAAGCCGATTAAGATTATTACGAGTGCTATAAGTGATATATGCAGTGAATCAAGACCAAACCATTTTGTCGGTTTAACTAAAAGCAGGGGTTCCTTTTGCTCTTTACTCTTCTTATCATTTTTATTTTTAGTCCTTTTTTCCATAAAATCACCTATATACGGGCTCGGCGGGATTTGAACCCGCGACCTATGTCTTAGGAGGACATCGCTCTATCCAAGCTGAGCTACGAGCCCATTATCAAACAAATATTAATAAATTAATTTAAGTTCAAATTAATCAAATAAGTTCAAATTAATTTAGTATTATAGAATTTCTTTAAATTCATTCATTAATTTAAATTTATGTCACTCTATTTATATTTTAAGTATATTAAAATATTATTGCTTGCCTTTACATTTTCCTAAGTGCATTAATCCCTAACAAATTTAGCATTCTTGACATTGTTAATGTAAACGCTTTGGTGAGTGCGAGTCGCGCAATCTTTTCGTCATTGTTTTCAGCTTTGAGTATAGGGGTTGTTTCATAGAACTTGCTAAATATAGTTGCTAGATTTATTATATAATCTGTTATAAGGTTTGGCCTCAATTCATTACTACATTTTTCAATAATCTCCTTCTGAATCGATAAAATTTTTGCAAGCTCAAATTCTAAATTATTTGTTATTAAACTAATATTTATATTTTTGATATCTTTAATTCCTATATTTTCATGCGAATCTTCAAGAAGCCTATTTGCTCTTGCATTCATATATTGGCAATAAGGACCTGAGTTCCCTTCAAAGCTCAATGCCCACTTCCATGAGAAGAGAATATTTTTTTCTGGTGAAACCTTTGCAAATTCAAATTTTATTGCACTTAATGCAACCTCCTTTGCCAGTATTCTCTTTTCTTCTTCGGACTGTTTAAATTTTTCTTTGATTAATGTATATGCCTTTTCCTCTGCTTCCTTTAAAAGATCATCAGCAGTGTTGCCGATCCAAGTTCCCTGCCTCCCTGCAAGTTTTTTTCCTTCCAATTCAACAACACCATAGGATAAATGAATAATATTTTTAGCAGCTTTTTTATTTATTTCACCAAGTGCTGCTTTTAATATGAGTTGCGGATAGTTTTGTCTAAAATCAATTATATTAATAACCTTTGAGGCATTGCCGAAATTCATTTCAATACCATCAGGATACGAAGTGTACAAGGGCTCGCCATTTGGTTGTTCATCAAAGAATTTTTTATATTTAAAATTATTTTTTAATATACCAAACTTCCACATATGGAATGCAATATCCTTTGCAACATATGTAGCAGATCCATTGCTTCTAATCAAAACCTTTGCATCATTCTTTAACCCTTCTAACTCTTTCGGAATATCTTTAAGATTCTTAAACTCAATAACTGTGCATCCTTCATATTCGCCCTCCGTAATATTTTTAATTAAACCTTTTTCTTTAAGCAATTCTAATGAATGTTTTAAAAGTTGATTCTTTATAATATCGCTCTCCCATATCATAACATTATGAAATATTTTATAATTGAATAATGTTTCATATTGCGCTTTAACACATCTAGTTGCAACTTCCTTCCTAATCGCCTCTTCTGCAGTTCCTTCTGTTTCTATCAGCTTTGATAGTTCTGAAAGCTCGCCTTTTATATCATGTGTTTTCATATATTCATTAACATCAACATAAATCTTTCCCAATGCATGATCAAATTTATCAACAATTTTAGGTTCTAAATTTATATAACCCCATAATGCCTCTACCATCTGCAGGCCTAGATCATCTATATAATCTTGCCGTTCAACAATATAGCCACATGCAGAGTAAATATTAGAAAGTATATCACCAAGTAATGCATTTCTTAGTTGGCCTACATGAATAGGGTGTACAGGATTGACACTCGGATATTCTATAATCACTTTTTTATTTTTGCCAGTTTTAACAATTTTGTTTTTTTCATTTTTGAATATATAAGTTAAAAGGGATCTTACAAACCATTCTCGATCTATATAAAAATTTATAAAACCTGCTTGTTCTTTTACCTCTTTAATATGTGGTGTTTTTGATTTTTGCTCCAATTCATTAATAATTTTAATTGCAATTTCATGTGGATTACTATTTACGATTTTTGATAATTTGAATGCGATCGATGATGAAAAATCGCCGTATCCTTTTGAAAAGTCTATTGTTGTTAATAATTCATTTTTATTTAATTTTATATTAAATAAATTGTAGACTACATCTAGAATGTTCTTTCTTATCTCATTTTTCAAAATATTGTATGGTGATTCCATAAAAAAACCTATAGATCTAAATGTTTTAAAAATATTGGAATTTCATTAACAATATCTTCTGCAATAATGTGTGTACCTTTTTCATTAAATAGCTTATCACCAATTTGGGCATGTAGATACACACCCGCAGTAGCGCTTTCAAAAGGATCTTTATTAACCGTAAAGTATGCAGCAATAATCCCATCAAGAACATCACCAGTGCCCATCGTTGCTAGCGCTGGTGTTTTTGGAATACTTATTTTTAATAATTTTCCATTCGTGATAATTGTTTTTGCACCTTTTAATACAAGTGTACATTTATTTTTATCTGCAAAGTCTATAGCAACTCTTACCTTTTTTTCGAATGAAAGATTAATAAATGGTTTGCTTATAAGACGCTCAAATTCTCCTTCATGTGGTGTAATTATTATATTTTTATAATTAGTTTTATTAGTTTTTAGATTCTTGTAAAAGTTTAGAGCGGTAGCATCAATTATAATTTTTTTATTGTTTTTAATTTCAAGTTCTATTAACTTGTTTAATGCTTCTAAGGTTTCATCTGTTTGATCCATACCAGGTCCAACTACTATTGTATCGTGCCTTATTTTTGTAATTTTATCAATGCTGCTACCATCAAATTTTTTGCCGAATGATTCAACTATTATATTTGTTGAAAAAGATCTAGCTATTTTTACTACATCATCTGGCAGTGCAACTGTAACATAACCTAAAGCTGTTCTCAAAGCGGCAATAGTATTAAATGCGCTAAAACTAGCAGATATTGGAGCACCATGGTATTTTTCACCACCCCCTAAAATTAGCAATGAGCCACTTGAATACTTATTGTCATTGAATTGTTTTTTCCTTGTTGCCAAATACAAATCACCCATTCCGGTAAGGAGTCTTGCCTCAATCGGAAGGTCAAGCGCTATGTTTATAACATTCGATTTATTGATTTCTTTAATTCCCTTATATAAGGAGAAAATATAATCAGGTTTGATTGAAGGATATGTATTATTATTTATGAACGAAGGATATTCAATTGAAAAAACTTTTATATTTTTATTATTTGTCCTTTTTATTTTATTTACCTGTTTTGCTAGTTCAATTAATTCTGGTGAAGGCTCGTCATTATAATCGCATATAGCATCAATTATTATCCCTTTTTTTATATTCTCTGGTAATGTGCTTTCATGGTAAATTGATTGTAGATTTTTTGTTATATAATAATTATGCTTTGCAACATAATCATTAATCTTTACTTTATCGTTGGGGAATATTACATGTGTTTCAAATAGATTTGAAAGATATCTCGCAATTACCAACCCATAACCACTTCTTTCACCAACTCCACATGCTAAAAAGATTGGTAGATTTTCAAATTTTTCCTTTATAAAATCTGCAATCTTTGAACCGAATACCTCTGCTAGCTGTAGACTTTCTATCCCTATAGAATACATATTTCTTTTAATAGCTTCAAGGTGTATAAGGTCTAATTGATCATTTACATAATTAGAAAACCCTTTTAAATTTTCCATATTAATACATAATAAGATAAATATTAAAAATCTACTTATTTGGTGATTAAATAACAAAAATATATAAAATAAAAAACCATTATGTTGTTAATCTTCCTTTTGAGGTAATAGAAGAGCTTAATCTTAAGGAAGGAGATGATGTTGATTTTTTCAGGTATGATAAATATTTTCTACTCGCTAAAAAAAGTGATATTTTATCATTAATAACACATGGTAAACAAGAGCCTGCACAAAAAACACAAAAAACTGAACAGAAAAGAGTATTGAATGATGATGAAATAAAAGTGTTGAAAAAATTAGATACAATAAAATATAAGGATAGGACAAAAGATAAATTAAAAGGGATTCTCGATAAAAATGAAAAAAGAATATTAAACAAATTGATTGAAGAAAAGATTGTTATACCCTTCAAAAGATCTAAAGAAGATATGGCAAGGTATAGTATAGAAAAGAATGTTTATAATGAGTATTTATTTGGTAAGAGAGACAAATCAATCGCTTATACACAAAATAACAATATAGAACAGACTAAACAGAGTGTTGAAGCGGCTCCAAAAGAGTGGGAGAAAAATCTTAGCGATGAAGCATATATAAATCTGCTTGAATCAAGAGGTTATATAGTAATAAGCGATTCTATAGAAGCGGGTAATATATCAACAAAGCTAGAAGATAGTATTAGAAAGGGCTTGGTTATAGGGACGCGTGCTTTTAACAAAAAATACTATATAGCTTTAAAGGCTTTTATTAAAAAATATACACCCGAAGTTATGAAGATTATAGGAAACAAAGGTGCATCTGTAGAAGAGATGTCTAAAGAGCTTAAAATGGAAGAAGAGGGTGTTCGTGCAATACTCTATCTACTAGCAGAAAGCGGGGATGTTATAGAAGTAAAAAAAGACTTTTTCAAAATAATTTAAATAATTTAAAAAAGATTAACCAAAATAAATGATGTGGTTTATTATAATAACTACAATTACAAATACTATTATAAAGCCTATTATTAGCTTTGGACTTAACTTAGGGCCGTTTGTTTGCGCATCGTAAAAGCTCATAATACCCGCTTGGGATTGAGGGCTTCCTATTGTTGCCATATATACACCAATATTAATTTAATTAATTTAACTAATAATATAATAACACAAAATTTACACAAATAATTTAAATAATTATTCAATTTATCTAATATTAATAATAAAAAATAAATAAAAAACATAAAATTACAAATATTATAATGAATAATTATAATGAATATAAAAATTATTATATAAATATTATAAATTATACAATTATAATAATATTATAATAATATTATAATAGATGTAATACAAATATTTTTATATCTATCTTATAAAGTAAATATGTTAATTTATTTTTGGCTATGGTTTCTATGGATGCTGATAATACAACTGCAAACAAAGAGAACGATACTATCGAAAAAACAGATGCTAAAACAATAAAACAGACCGAAAAAATAGAGATTGATATTTTTGGACCACTTACATTTTGGCTTATGTTTCTTATTGTTGGTTTAATCATACAGTTGGTGCTGATACCTGTAATGGCATCTAATAGTAATCAGAATTCATCAGTTTCATCAATTTTAATTGAAATTTCTGGTTGGATTCTTTATCTACCCGGTTCAATAATATTACCTTTAATTGTTGGGGTGTGGATGGGAGAAAAAATTGGTGCAACAAAAAACAAAATAAAATCAGCAATAAGTATAGCAACAATAAATGCAATCTATACAGCAATAATCTATGCAATTGCAATTTTCATAATTTATCTGCTTATTTATTATATAACTCCTGGATTTATCAAGAATTTAGGTGGAATTATTACATTAGCTGAGTTTGTTATAATAATACCTATATTAATTATAATCATCCTTGTACCTCTTATTGCATCAATGTCAGCAGCAAGACATAAAAATATAGAATAATTATATTAATATTATATTAATTTTTATTTATTAATTTTTATTCCTTATATTTTTTATGGCCTTAGTGGTGTAATGGCCGCATGGAAGGCTGTGGACCTTCAGGACCGGGTCCGATTCCCGGCTAAGGCCTCTTATTATTATAATTATATTAAACAAAGCTTCTGCTAATCCTTTAAACTAAAACTTAAGTAGAATTTAGATAGCTCACTTCCGCTTTTCTTGATTATTAGAAAGGTTTAAATATTATGCTTAATAGATATTATATTGGGTGGGGGGAGTAAGGTTAGGCATGTAATTTTGCTTAACCTTACACCTTGAGAAGCTTACCCCATTTACTTGCTAATTTTTGATACTAAATATATTTTAGATACTTGAGTTACCAAATTATATAGCCTTAAACAATCTTATACTTAATTTTATTAATTGATGTTTCATAAATAAAGATGCGCAAATGTTATAGCATCATTTACCATATTTTCTATTACCGCATATTCATTAGGTTGGTGCGCCTGTTCATCATCATTTGATGTACTCCACGCAATTGCATCAAAACCTCTTCTTCTAAAGAATCCAGCGCAGGTGCCTCCTCCAATACCTATCTCTGTTGGATCAACACCATACTGTTGTTTAATCACACTTTTTAAAAGCTTAACTATTTCTGCATCTTTATTTGTAGCTGCTGCATCCTCCTTTTGCAAGAATTCAAAAGATATTTTAACATTTTTGAATTCATCTGTTTTTGATAATAATTCTAGATCTTTTATAATATCATCTATTTTATATGCAGGTAGTATTCTGCAGTCCATATAGGCTATTTCCTTACCTGGTATAATATTAACATTTTCAAGATTCTTTTCATGCTTTGTCATCTCAAAGGTTGATATGTTTGGATCAAAAATAAAATCTGTTTTATTATATTTTTTATGTAATAATTCATCCGCTTTTTGAAGGAACTTAAGTGAATATCTATATGCATTAATTCCTTTGTCGGGTGTGCTTGCATGGCATTGTTTACCAAGTACTGTAATTTTTAGCCATAATATTCCTTTTTCTGCAATTTCTATCTTATCGCTTTTGCCATTTCCCCAATCAGGAACTAAAAAGAGATCGCCCTTTTTGAAGATATTTTCATCTAAAAGTTTTTCTATTCCATACTTGCTACCATTTTCTTCATCTGCTACTAATGCTAAACCAACATTATATTTTATCTTTTTATTTTTCTCCTTTAATATTTTTAGTGCATATATACTAGCAACGATTGAATGGCCGTTATCAACAGATCCTCTTCCATAAACTTTTCCATCCTTTATTAAACCTTTAAAAGGATCTGTACTCCATAAAGAAATATCACCTTCTGCGACAGTATCTAAATGAGCGACAAGCCATATTGTTTTTTTATTGTTTCCAAATTTTGTTACCAGATTAGGTCTTATTATATTTGCCTCGTCTTTATAATCATATTCATCAACATGAAGCCCCATATTCTCTAGTAATTTTTTGATATATCCTGCTTTTTCTGATTCTCCTTTACCACCCTGTAATGGCGAAATCGCCTTAATGCTTATTATTTCTGCTAGCAATTTAGCCATTTCATCCTTTTTAGCCCTTGCATAATCAATAATCTCTTCATCCATTTTACTCACCAAAAACATCAATTAAAATATTTCATATTTACCTTCTATAAACCCTCTGCTGATTTCCTGTATGTTTTTTAATTTTTCCTCTGCTATGCCCATAATCTTTGACTTTATAGGATCTAATTTCTCCCCCTTTTTCATGTATAAATTTATTGTCAGGTTTTTTGGATCATTAATAGGTTCTCCTATATATGAAACTATAGCTACTGTACAATTAGCAACTTGATTATATTCATTGACAATCTCTTTTGCAATTTCATTTGATAAAACGCTGTATATCTTTCCAGTATGGTTTATTGGATTTTTTCCCGCTGCAGCCTCCATTGTCATTGTTCTAAAAGGGGTTATTAAACCATTTATTCTATTACCCCTGCCAACCTGGCCATCATCACCACTCTCGCAACTTAATCCAGATTTAGTTATATATACTTCATTGTGTTTGATATCATCTCCGCTATTTATTTTGAGTTCTACTTCATCATCTACAATCTTTTTTATTAATTTTGCTACATCTGATTTAACCTCTTCTTTATACTTGGCATAGCTTTCAGCATCGTTGATAAATTTGGCAACAAATGCAATTGCGATATTAATATTATATTTGTTGTTCTGCCTTATACACATAACTTTTATGTCTTCACCAACCATTGGCATTTTCTTTTTGTATTCGCTGCTGTTCAAAAATTTCTCTATTTTTAAAGGCAACAATTCTGCTTTTGTAAAAGGTGCAAAACCTATACCAAAAGAGGTGTCATTTGCAAGAGGAATCGAACTTGATCTCTTGAAGATTTGATTTAGATCTTGAGAGCCGGGAAGTATTTTAGATGTTACTATAACTTCCTTATCAATGTCTAAAAATCGAGTATTTTTTTTAAGATAATTATCAACAACTTCCCTTGCAATCTCATTAACAGGTATATTTTTGCCATTAACATTATTAGTAGCTCTGCCCGCTATTATCACTTCTATAGGTTTTGTTATTTTACCCTGACCAAATTTAACTTCAGATGAACCGCCAACAATTAGACCTTTATCTACGTTATGATGCAAAACACTACCAAATTCATTCATATAGATTTTTGATAGCTCTCTACTCATGCTTTCAACAATTCCGTCAATTAGGCTGTCAGGATGCCCTAAACCCTTTCGCTCAACAAACTCTACAGGACTTTCGCTAATTAGTTTTCCGTTTAATTCATATACTGCAATATTTTTCATTTATCCACCTTAAGTATCTATTAAAAATAAAAATAAAGAGTATTGTTTTGATAATATAATAAATACATATTATAAACCTTTAGATATATACGTTATATGTATAATTATATGTATAAATTTATGTATATTTTTTGTCTTTACTTTCTCGCTGCCCGTTTTATTTCACTTTCCTTCTTTAATAACTCCTTTTCATTTTCATTTAATAATTTTGAAAATTCGCCACTTAGTAATTTTTCATCTGCATCTGTTAATCTTGTATAAAGAATCTGGTTTTCTTTTATCTGTCTGCCATATGTTACGCCATCTATAGATATTGCAACCGCATCTCCCTTCTTTGCCATTTCTACTTTTTCTTTTTCAGACTGTATCTCTTTTATTCTTCCTATTACCACACCATTCTCATTCATAAGTGGATACTCCTTCTTAATTCTTCCTTCAAGAACCTCAACTCCGAATATTGCGGGATCAGATACTCTAAAACAGTTGTTTGGCAGTAATCTAATCATACCTGGAAATATTATACTTTCTTCTATTTTTGCAATAATGTTATGCTTTCTTTCTTCAATAAAGAGTTTGTAATCATCGATTAGTTTATATATGATGTCACTTGATATAACCTTGACACCGCTCGATTTTATTGCTTCTTCTGCATCGCTTTCAATTTTAACATTAAAGCCGAGCACTATCGCATTTAAAGGATCCTCTGCATTTAATGCGAATGCATCAAGTATATCCCTTTTTGTTATGTTGCCTATACCTTTTTTACCTATGTTGAAGCCTTCGCTCTTGAGGAGTTTTGATATCGCCTCTATGCTTCCTATTGAATCCGCCTTTAATACAACACCCTTCTTATCAGTTTTAAATAAATCCCCTATCTCCATTTGTATTGATTTCTCGTAATCAGAGCCTATTACCTGTATTACAGGTGAACCAGGTAGTGCATCTTCTAATCCATTACCACTTATTTTTATTCCAGAAGCTGCGCTCACCTCTTCTACAGAATAGAACTTTGCCGCTGTATCACGTATTTCATTTAGTGGTTTCGGCTTGAGCAGAGCCTTGATTTTAGCCGTGCTTATTCCATTGGTTGTGGCGAATGCTATAATATCATTAACATGGAGCGTTCCATCATATAATATAACATCTATAGTTGTTCCGAGCCCTGTAACCTCCTTCTTTTCAAGTATGCTGCCCTTGCCTGGCCCATTAACCTCTATACGTAGCTTGTTTTCCAAGTATCTTTGTGCTAAGCCGGTTATAACCATTAAAAGCTCTGCTAGCCCTTCTCCGGTTTTGGCGCTTATAGGGACTATCGCAAGCTCTGATGTAAAATCACTTATCCTGTTGAATTCGTCAGATGTGAAGCCTAGCTCGCTGAGCCTTCCTATAAGCTCGTATATTTTGTTGTTAAAAACGTCAACAACGTTTGCATTCTGTTTTCTAAGCGATTCTATAATACTATTAGTTGGCTGTTTTATCCAGCCAGTGATTAGATCAACCTTGTTTGCTGCAATTACAAACGGTGTCTTATACTCCTTGAGTATATTTATAGCCTCTATCGTCTGCGGTTCAAAGCCTTTTGTAATATCAACAACAAGTATGGCGATATCTGCAACACTACCTCCACGTTTTCTAAGATTTGAGAATGCTTCATGTCCTGGCGTATCTATAAACAATATGCCTGGAAGGGTGATTTTTGCACCTGTCGCCTTGAGCATGCTTCCGCATATTTTATTTATAACATCAATAGGTATTTCACTAGCTCCAATATGCTGTGTAATACCACCAGCTTCCTTTGCCGCTATCGTTGTACTCCTTATTTTATCAAGAAGAGTCGTTTTTCCATGATCTACGTGACCCATAACAACTACAATAGGCTGTCTAATCATAAAATCACAAATCTAAAATATAAATAAAAAAAATATTATAAAATATAAAATAAATAAAATAAAAAATATAAAATAAATAAAACAAAAATAAAATAAAATAAAAAATATAAAAATTATAAAATAATTACAATATTATATTATAAGTTAATAAGTTATAAATAAAGGTTATAAATAATTTATAAGTAATATAGTTTAATATACTAATATAAATCTTTTTATACTAACTCAATTAGTAAGTATTGAAGTAAGTATTTATGAATACTCTTATTGCTATTGCAATTTAACAATTTTGTATTTAATAATTTTGTATAATTAATGTTCGTAAATTTAAATAAATTAAATCTAACAAAATATTATATAGAATATAAATAAATTAATAGATAATAAATTAAATATAAAATTATAGAATTAATAATAGGTAATAAATTAATATTTAGCAAATTAATTGGTGTAAATATGGAAAGAACATTGGTTTTAATTAAACCAGACGGAGTGAAAAGAGGTTTGATAGGTGCAATAATAAATAGATTTGAAATTGCAGGGTTAAAAGTTGTTGGGATAAAAATGGTTGTTCCTGATGAAAAATTTCTTGAAAAGCACTACCCTTTAGATAAAGAGTGGTATGAAAATGCATGGAAAAAATCAAAAGAGAGCGCGGAAGCAAAAGGTCAGCAAATAAATGAAACACCACTTGAATTTGGAAAACGTCTTCAATCTAATCTAATTAATGCAATGAAAGGATCTCCTGTAGTTGCTATAGTCATAGAAGGTAATGAAGCAATTTCTAATGTAAGAAAGCTTATTGGAAGTACATCACCTTCAAAAGCAGATCCTTCTACAATAAGAGGAATGTATTCAACAGATTCTTATGATCTCGCAGATAAAAATGGCAGACCTACCAGAAATCTTGTTCATGCATCTGATAGTCCACAAACTGCTGAAAGAGAAATAAAATTATGGTTTAACGAAAATGAAATAAAGACCTATAAAAGAGCAGATGAGGATGTGATTTATTAGCTTAATCTATTTTTATTTTATTCTATTTTTTAATTTTTTTATTTTTCTGAATTTTATATTTTGTAAGAATACTTTATATTATCACTCATCATTTCTGGACTCCACATAGGCTCCCAAACAAGATTTATATCCACTTTACCAATATTTGGTATTGCCTGAATTCTAAGCTGAACATCTGCTAAAATTATACTAGTAACTGGACACATAGGAGATGTCATAGTCATTTCTATCTCAACATCATTATTCTCTTTTATTTTTATATTGTAAATTAGACCCATATCAATAACATTGAATCCAAGTTCTGGATCGATACATTTTGATAAAGCATCAATAATATCCTTTATTTTAATTTTCTCCATAACATCCCATTTATTTTTAAATTAATGTTTTAAAATTTTTATTTTTTATTTTGTTTATTTTTTATTCATTATTTATTCGTTAA
>Ga0080006_1264778_pt1 | contig 25807 bp, 13 predicted proteins | sample RS3BMetagenome_FD_69209 | JGI IMG/M metagenome (GOLD analysis project Ga0080006, IMG submission 69209) | Ferric oxide microbial mat and aquatic microbial communities from Rainbow Spring, Yellowstone National Park, USA - RS3B (SPADES... ...
TTGTGATGGTTTTGCTGCGGTCCCGGGGTGCGATCCCCCGGCGCAAATGGTCGGCAGTGCTGTTCGGCTGGCCTTGTAAGGCGAAGGTATTCATACCAACCCTTATGACTTTAGGAACGGTTGGCGGATGGAGACCCGGCGGTTCGGCAAGACGGACATGCAGGTGAGCGTGCTGGGGTTCGGGGGCTCGGAGATCGGCGGGATGGGCGACTCTGCGGATGCCGTGCAGCGGTTGCTGGAGACCGCGCTGGACGCGGGTCTGAACGTGGTGGACACCGGTGAGTGCTACGGGGCGAGCGAGGAACTGATCGGGCGGGTGGCGCACCGACGGGACGAGTTCCATCTCTTCACCAAGTGCGGCCACTCCTCGGGGATCGCCGGGCCGGACTGGGACCCGCGGACCCTGGAGCAGAGCATCGACCGGAGCCTGCGGAGGCTGCGCACCGATCACGTGGACCTGCTGCAGTTGCACAGTTGCTCCGAGGAGCTTCTGCGGCGGGGCGAGGTCATCGAGGTGGTGGAGCGGGCCAAGGCGGCCGGCAAGACCCGGTACATCGGCTACAGCGGCGACGGGCCAAAGGCGCTCTACGCGGTGCAGTGCGGCGCCTTCGACGCCCTGCAGACGTCGGTGAGCATCGCCGACCAGGAGGCGATCGACCTACTGCTACCCGAGGCGGCGCGGCGCGGCATGGGGGTCGTCGCCAAGCGCCCTGTGGCCAATGCGGCCTGGCGCACCGGCCGCCCGCCCGAGGAGAGGTACCACCACGCCTACTGGGAGCGGCTCCAGGCGCTCGATTACGATTTCCTGCGGCGCGACGTGGGCGAGGCGGTCGGAATCGCGCTGCGCTTCACGCTCAGCATGCCGGGCGTGCACGTCGCGATCGTGGGGACGACCAACCCGGGGCGGTGGGCGGAGAATGCGGCCAGACTGGAGGCCGGCCCGCTCCCGGCGGAGTGGCAGGGGGCGATTCGGGCGCGGTGGCATGCGGTGGCGGGGGAGGACTGGACGGGTCGGCAGTAGGACCGGCGCGGAGGCGGTACGGGGGCCTGACGCGTCCCGCGGGCGGGCGGCACTGCGGTTTGCCGCCGCAGAGCCGCCCGCCCGGACCCGAGTCACCCCTGCTTCGGCACCACGACCCACGGCTCGCCGGGGTTGCACCGGGGCCGCTGGGCGATCTCCCGGCCGCTCCGCTCTGGCACCTCGTATCGGGCGAAGTGGGCATCCAGACGCGCGGCGAGCGTCGCGACGGTGGCGGCGTAGGCGGGGTCGGCGATGCGGTTGACGGTCTCGCGGGGATCCGCCGCCAGGTCATAGAGTTCGTCGCCGAAGTGGCCGTTGGGCCCGGGGAAGCGGCGGATGAGCTTGTGTGCGGCGGTGCGGATCATCCGCGCGTTGCCGTACTCGCAAAACTGCGCGTCGCGCCCGGGCGCCGCCGCGCCGCGCAGCAGCGGCAGAAACGAGCGGCCGGGCGAATGGATCTCGGCCGCGGTGTCCGCGTCGGGTACCGCCCCGGCCGCGTCAAGGAGGGTGCAGAAGAGGTCGCAGTGGTCGACCATGGGGTCCAGCACCCGTCCGGCGGGCACGGCCTCCGGCCAGGAGAAGAGGCTCGGGACGCGGATGGACTCCTCCAGGAAGTTCTGGGGCACGGTGGCGTTGCCCTTGCTGATCAGGCCGTGGTGGCCGTTCATGTGGCCGTGGTCGGCCGTATACACCACCAGGGTGTTCTGCCGCACGCCCGCCCCGTCCAGTTCGTCCAGCACGCGGCCGACCTGGGCGTCGATGTGTTCGACCGCCGCGTAATACTGCGCCAGTTGCTCCCGGTGGGTCTCCCGGGCGCGCGGCCAAGCCATGCGCGCCCACCCGTGGCAGGCGTCCGGTTCCACGTCGGGGATGTCCGCGAATGTGGCGTCGCGGTAGTGCGCGGCCAACCGCTCTGGTTGGTCTTTCAAGGGCGTGTGCGTGCAGACGTAGCCGACGAAGAGGAAGAACGGCCGGTCCGCCGGTCGGTGGCGGATGAAGTCCACGGCGCGGTCGGTGAGGAGCGGCGCCTGGTGGCCGAACTCGGTGACCGGCCGCCCCTGGTCGGAGAAGTGCTGCTCGCCGAAGTGCGGGTACTGGTTCATCTGGTAGGAGAACCAGCGGTCGAAGCCGGGCCGGGGCTCATGGTCCCGGGCGCAGTGCCACTTGCCCACCAGCCCGGTGTGATAGCCGGCGCGCTGCAGGAGGCGGCCGATGTTCCACTGCCCGTCGATGCCCGGGTGGACCTGGCCCTGCTCGGCCCAGTTCAGCCAGTCGTGGATGCCGTGCTGGGACGGCAACCGTCCCGTCATGAAGCTCGCGCGCGCCGGGGAACAGACCGGGCAGGTGGTGAAGGCGCTCCGCATGCGCGCGCCGGTCGCCGCCAGGTGGTCGAGGCTCGGGGTGTGCAGTTCGCTGTTGCCGGCGCAGCCGGCGGCCCAAGCGCCGTGGTCGTCGGTCAGAAACACCACGATATTGGGGCGGTTCGAGGTCATCTGCTCCCCCCGCTTACTCCGCTTCGGATGGCACACGCCCGCCCGACCGCCCCTCGCCGATGAGGCGCGGCGCCCGGGGGTGCATCTCCCGCTCGCGGGCGTTCCAGGGCTCGGTCAGGCCGAGTTGCGCGATGAGGTCAGGTCCGGCGGGAAAGGTGTCGCCGGTCGCGCGCATCCACCGCTCCACGGCGGCCTCCAACACCCGCTGCACCCCGGCGGCTTCGGGCCGGCCCGCCAGATTGTCGAGCTGGTAGGGGTCGCGCGCGTTGTCGTAGAGCAGCCAGGCGCCCTCCCGCGTGCGCGCGTAGGTATGGCGCGCCGTGCGCACCCCACGCCACTCCGGGATGCCCTGGGCCTGGCTCTGGTCCACGGTGACGAGGTCGTAGATGTAGACCTCCTCCCGGCCGGCGCCCCTGCGGCCGAGGACCAGATCGGAGACGTCGGCACCCTGCACCCCCGCCGGGACGGGCACGCCGGACAGGTGGAGAAGGGTGGGCATGAGATCCACCAAGCCGATGAGGCCTTCGACCGTGCGCCCCGCCGGCACCCGCCCGGGCCAGCGGAGGATCAGGGGGACGTGGATGGACTCCTCCCACGGCTGCTGCTTCATCATCCGCCCCTGCGACCAGAGCATGTCGCCGTGGTCCGAGGTGAAGACGACCAGGGTGTCGCCGGCCAGCCCCGCGGCGTCGAGGCGGTCCAGGATGCGGCCGAGCTGCGCGTCGAGCGCGGTGATGTGCGCGTAGTACTGCGCCAGGGTTCGCCTCGGGTCGCGGCCGCGCGAGAGGTCTCCCGGGCCCGGCGGGAGCGCCCGGCTGTTGGGCCGCAGGGTGAGCGCCCCCGGGTCGTACAGAGCGAGGTACTCGGGCGGCACCTGGTCGTAGGGGTCGTGCGGCGGTCCCCAGGAGAGGAAGGCCGCGAAGGGCCGCTCGTCTCGCCCGTCGAGGAACTCCAGGAGCAGGTCGGTCTGGGCGGCGGGCTCGTAGCCGTGGACGGCGATGGGCTCGGGCGTGTCCCGGTAGTACTGCGCCTTCATGTAGGCGTGGGCGCAGTTGTACACCGCCCAGAAGTCGTCGAAGCCGTGGCGGCGGGGCCCCGGGGGCGTCCAACGCGACCGCGGCACGCCGTCGAGGTGCCACTTGCCGATGTAGCCCGTGCGGTACCCGGCGGCCTGGAGGCTCCGGCCGACGCCGGGCATGTCCTCGGGGAGCGGGAGGTCGTTGGCCACCACGCCCGTGGAGATCGCGTGGCGCCCGGTGAGCAGGACGGCCCGGCTCGGCGTGCAGACGGGGCAGTTGGCGTAGGTGCGCGCCATGCGCGTACCCTCGCCGGCCAGCCGGTCCAGGTTCGGCGTACGGACGTCCGCGTTGCCGGCGCAGCCCATGTCCATGCCGCGCATCTGGTCGGCGAAGATGAAGACGATGTTCGGACGCCGCTCGGGCATGGCGCCCACCCCCCTTGCCGTAGGAGCGTCGGGGCCGAGGGGGGGCGCTTCCGGACAGGGTGCCCCCGGTCCTGCGTCGGTCTGTGCGCGGGTGGGACGCCCCCCGAAAACCCGCGGGCGGTTCCGCACCGCGGCGACTGCATCGCGACGCTCCTCGTCGTCGGCGGCTGGCGCGCGCCCCGCCCGCCAGCCGTTCGCCCGTAGCACCGGCACCGGCATAGGCTGCACGCGGACGGAAGGGGCGATGGCACGATGCGCGTCGGACGCATAGAGGCCGGCGTGTCGGTCGCGGCCGGGCGCGGGGCCGTGGACCCGACCGCGGCGGCCGGAGCCGGGGCGGCGAGCGCCGGATCCGCAGGGGGACCGGCCGGTGGCGGCACCGGCGTACGGCGGGCCGTGGGCTTCGCCGCAGTGGTGATCGGCGCCGCGCTCCCCCACGTCGCGCCGGGGGCGGCCGCCGGGACGGATCCGCTCGGCCGCCTGCTGCTCCACCTGCCGAGGGCTTGGCGCGCCCCGGCCATCGTGTGGTTCACGGCCGCATGCCTGCTCATCCGCATGGGCCATGCCGCCCTTGCCACGGCCGTGGTCCTGGGCGGGCTCGCCTTCGCCGCGGCGTGGACGGTCTGGCGGCAGGTGGAGCGGGATCTGCGGCACCGCCGCGTACCGCGCCGGACGGGCGCGGCGTAACGCCCCGGGCCGTTCCGACAGCGGCGCCCCGGCGGGCGGCAGGGGCCTGGTACAGGCAGAGGCAGGCACGGCGTGCGGGGCATGGAATCCCCCGGCCCCGGGGGCTTGGGTCCACCGGGCTGCCGCCACCGTACGCTTGACCCCATCTGCATAGGTGTGCAGATCATGGGGGGCGCGGATCGGGGGGTGGAGCGCCGATCCGCGCCGCCGCACCGCCCAGAGACGATGCCGGCGACGCCTTCGTCGTCCACTGGGCCCGCCCGCCTGGCCGAGCTTCGGACCGGTCTGCCGGACGACCTCGCCCTGCAGGCCGAGGCCGAACGGCTGCGTGCGATCGGGGAGCCGACGCGGGTCAAGATCCTGCTGTCCCTCGCGCTCGCCGAACTCTGTGTCTGCGACATCGCCGTGTTGGTCGGCATCACGCAGGGTGGCCGGGAACCAGTCGCCACACCCCCGCCGGCCCATGCGGAGCGGAAAGGGGGGCATCGCGTTGGGTCGTCCCGCCCGGCTCCGCGCCCTGCTCATCGACCTGGACGGTGTCGTCCGCCTCTGGAGCCCCGGGAACGACAGGCGTGCGGAAGAAGCGGCCGGACTACCCGCGGGTGCCATCCGGCGCGCGGCCTTCACCCCCGAACTCCTGCAGCCCGCCATCACGGGCCGGGTGCCGGACCCGGAGTGGCGCCGCCGCGTCGCCGAGCGCCTGCGGGCCGACTTCCCCGCGGCGGACGCCGATCTGGCTGTCCGCCTGTGGTCGGAATCGGTGGGCGAGGTCGACGCCGAGGTCCTCGGCATCGTGCGGGCCTGCCGCGGCGGCAGGCGGGTGGTGCTGGTGACCAACGCGACCACCCGCCTGCCCGATGACCTGCGGCGCCTGGGGCTGGCGGAGGCGTGGGACGCCGTGGTGAATTCGGCGGAGGTGGGGGCGGCCAAGCCCGACACGCGCGCCTTCGCCGCGGCCCTGCGCGCGGCGGCGGTGGACGCGGCGGAGGCCCTGTTCGTCGATGACAGCACCGAGAACGTGGCCGCGGCGGAGGCGCTGGGGATCCCGGCACACGTCCACCGGGGCGCCGGCGCGTTGCGGGAGGCGCTGCGGCGGGCGGGTTGGTCGGAGGACCTGGGCGCCGGCTGAACCGGGCGGACCGCGGGAGGCCTCGCTTGCGCGCGCCGGCGGTATGCCGCCGTGGACCACCCCTCCCGGCTGTTCGACCAACTGCTCTGGCTGCGGTACGCGGGCTTCGCGACTTGTCGACTGCTTCTCGGCTCCGCGGCGGCCATGCGGTCTTCGGTGGCTTTCGTGCACGGCAACCGTCCGGCGCACACCCTGGAGCCCCGGGACCGGGGCCGCTGAACACCAAGACGTGATAGCATGCGGGCACGCGCAGGCCGGATCGGCGGCGCGGGGGCCGCCCGGCGGCCACCCTGCGCGGGCGAGTCGTGGCAGGCCGCGGCGCGAGGGATGGGGGTGTCCGGCCGTGAGGGGGGTTGCGGCGGGCGCGTGCGTTGTCGCACTGCTGGCGACGGCCGCCTGCGGGCAGGCGGCGGGGCGGCAGGCGGCGGTGCCCGGCGCCTGGACCTGGGTGGCCACGGACCACACGCTGGCGTGCCCGTCCTGCACCTACAGACCGATCGCCGCCGACCTCTCGGTCGCCGGCGGCACCGGCGTACCCTTCCCCGCGGGCACCTCGATCGACGTCCGGGTCAGCATCGCCGACGTCGGCTCAGGGCCGATCGTCCTGCGCGGCGCCGTATCGCTCCCCGTGGAGGTGGTCCCCACCGCGGGCGGGTCGGCGCTCTGGACCGGCGTCCTGCCGGCGCTGCCGAGCCGCTGGTCGGGCAACGGTGACCTCTCCTTCGTCTGGAACGAGCGGAACAGCGCCGGCCGCCTCGTGCCGGCCGGCGCCTACCTGCTGGAACTCAAGCTGCCGCTGACCATCGACTACACCATGGGCGGCGCGGCGGGCCGGGAGACCCTCCAGGGCGTCGGCGACCCGGCCTCCGGCGAGACCTTCGCCGTGCCCCTGCGCATCGCCTGACCGGGCGAGGCCGCGACACGGCATTCCCGGCCGGGGACACCGAGACCCGGGCAGCGCTGCCCCATGCACCGGCGGGTATCCTGCCACCCGGTTGCTTCACTCCACCCCGGCCAGAGCCAGCACGTGCCGCATTCGGAAAACCGCGAGGTCGGGGTCGCGGAGCAGGCCGGCCCGGTCGGCCAGGATGAAGAGGTCCGCGAGGTGGACGATCGAGCGGGCGCCCTCCTGCGCCCCGACCATGCGGAAGTGGGACTGGTGACCGTTCACGTAGGCCATGAACACCACGCCGGTCTTGTAGTGGAAGGTGGGCGCCCGGAAGATGTGCCGCGAGAGCGGCACCGTGGGCGCGAGGATCTCGTCGTAGCGCGCGCGGTCGCCGGCGTCCAGGGCCTGCAGGGCGGCGGACGCGGCCGGGGCGATCGCGTCGAAGATGCCGAGCAGGGCGTCGCTGTGTCCGTGCGCGTCCCCGGCGATGAGTTCGGGGTAGTTGAAGTCGTCGCCCGTGTACATCCGGACGCCGGGCGGTAGGCGCCGCCGCATCTGCACCTCGAGTTCCGCGCTCAGAAGCGAGATCTTGACGCCGTCGATCTTGGCCGCATTGGCGGCCAACACCCCCAAGCACGCCTCCATCGCCGCGCCGGCGTCGCGGGAGCCCCAGTAGCCGGCGAGCGCCGGGTCGAACATCTCCCCCAGCCAGTGGATGATGACGGGCTGCCGCACCTGCGACAGGATGCGGCCGTAAACGCGGGCGTAGTCCTCCGGGCCGCGGGCGGCGCCGGCCAGGGCGCGGCTGGCCATGAGGATGATGCGGGCGCCCGCCGCCTCCACAGCCGCGCACTGCTCCGCGTAGGCGGCCTCGACGTCCTGCAGGGTGAGGCCGGGACGGGGCCCCAGGTGGTCGGTGCCGGCGCCGGCCGCCAGTCTTCCGCCGGCGGCACGGGCCTCGGCGGCCGAGCGGCGGATCAGATCGAGGGCCGCAGGCCAGGTGAGGCCCATGCCGCGCTGGGCGGTGTCCATGGCCTCGGCGACGGCGAGGCCGTACGACCAGAGGTGGCGGCGGTAGCCGAGCGTGGCCTCCCAGTCGATGGCGGGGTCGCCACCGGGGGGCGTGTCCGCGAAGGGATCGGCCACCACGTGGGCGGCGGCGAAGGCGATGCGGGAGTGCAGGCGGGCGGCGGGCGGGGCGAAGGTGCCGGGCGCGCCCGGCGTGTAGGTCTGGAGGGAGCGGTCGGGCCGGGGCAGGCGGAGCGATTCGGGCATGGGTGGGGCACCTCCCGGAGTGCGGTGCGAGGGACGCGGGGGGCGGTGGGACGCGGGGGCGGTGGGACGCGGGGGGCGGTGCTCACCCGGGCGATGCCGTCCCGCCCGGGGCCGGCGCGGCTGCCTCTTCGGGGCTGAACCCGAGGGCCGGCCGGAATCCCTCGGCCGCCTCCCCGGAAGCCGCCTGCGCCTCCCGCTCCCCCCATTCGCGCAGGGCGGCGCACACCAGGCGCATCGGGGGGTGGATGTCCAGTTTCCGGGCCACGACGGGCGGCGGCTGCAGGTGGAGCGGCAGGTCGACACGGTTCTGTCCCGCATCCGCGCTGCCCCCGTCCGCCCCGCCCGGCACCTCGGGGGGCGGTTCGGTCTGGTCCGGCGCGCCGCCGAGCCAAAAGTCCCCGTTACCGACCCGTTCCGTCCGGCGGGGGTGGCTCCGACCACGCCTGGGTGGGCCGAACATCCTTTCCAGGAGGTCCTGCCCGCCGTCGTCGGCCCCACCGTCCCCCGCACCGCGGTCCGCGGCGGTTCGGGGAACGATGCCGGCCCCGACCAGCGCACGCAGGATGCCCTGCCGCAACGCCTGTATGGGTGACGCCTCCTGCGCCGGCACGGCGGGGGCCAGGGGTGTCGGAGGTGGCGGTACCGAGGGTGTCGGGCCCGCTGCCGGCTGCCGGACCACGGGGGATGGGCCGGCGGGCGGGCGGGGATGCCCCGCGGAAGCTGTGCCCGGAGCCGCCCGTTCCAGCCAGCCCCCGAAGCGCACCAACTCCAGCGGGTCGGAGTCCAGCCGGCGGGCGAAGGCGAAGCCGAGTTCGGCCAGGTGCGCGCATCCGCTCTCCGGCCGGCCGCAGAGGCTGCACTCCCCGCGGATGTCGCGCGCAAACAGGTCGACCCCCAGGCGGCGCAGGTGGCGCTCCAGCCGTGCGGGGGACTCGCTTCCATCCAGGTCCAGCGGAAGGAGCGCCTGGACCGCCACCCACTGGGTCGGCGTGGGCCCCCCGCGCCGGATCACGGCCTCTATCTTCGGCCGCCCGGGGCCTGACGGGGCCAGGACCGCGGTCACTCCGGCCGCCGCCACTTCGAGGGAGCGGACCGCCTCGCTGCGGAACTGCAGGCGCTCGAACGCGGGCCACCTCTGGGTCAGGGCCAGCCAGAACCGGCTGCCCCACGGTCCGAGTCCATCCGGTCGCGGCACCGCCATTCCGTCGCCCCCATCCGGTGGTCCTCACGGGTTCCAAACACGGCGCCCCGCGGGACCGGGGCGGGCGGCGGGGCGGGCGCGCACGCCTACACGCCGGTGGCGGCTGAGGCAGCCGCGCCCTCGGGGCCTCACTCACCCAGCGCCGAGCGGCGCAGGGTGAGCAGGTCACGCAATTCCGCGTCGCCGAGCTCGGTCAGCCAGGCCTCGCCCTTGCCGAGCACCCCGCCGACCAGTTCCTGTTTGCTCGCGATCAGCCTGTCGATACGTTCCTCCAGGGTGCCGGCGCAGACGAAACGGTGCACGTGCACCGCCCGCGCCTGGCCGATCCGATAGGCACGGTCGGTGGCCTGCTCCTCCACAGCGGGGTTCCACCAGCGGTCGAAGTGGAACACGTGCTGGGCCGCAGTCAGGTTGAGCCCGGCCCCTCCGGCCTTAAGCGAAAGCACGAATACACCCGCGCCGCGGCTCGCCTGCAGGGCCTGAAAGCGCCGCACCAACTCGGCGCGCTCCGCGGCAGGGGTGCCGCCATCCAGGAGGAGCACCGGGACCTGGGGAAAGGCGTCGCGGAGGTGCTCCGCCAATCGGCGGCCGAACGCGGCGAACTGCGTGAAGACCAGGGCCGCCTCGCCCTCCGCCAGCACCTCGCCGAGCAGTTCCATGAGCCGCTCCAGCTTCCCGGAGCGCCCCGGCAGCGGTCCGGCGTCCCCCGCGAAGTGGGCGGGGTGGTTACAGATCTGCTTGAGACGGAGCAGGGCAAGGAGGACGGTCGCGCGCCGCTGCAGCCCGCCGCTGGCCTCGATACGCTGCAGCAGATCGCGGGTGCAGGCCTCATACAGGGCCGCTTGCTCCGGGGTCAGGCCGCAGCGCTCCATGGTCTCGATCTTGGGTGGCAGTTCGTCCGCGACCCCCGGCTCGCGTTTGGTGCGCCGCAGGAGAAAGGGGGCGATCAGGCGGCGCAGGGTCCGCAGCGCCTCCTGGTCGCCCCGCTCCACAGGGCCGGCGAGGTTGCGGCGGAAGGCCTGCGCGGAGCCGAGGTAGCCGGGCTGAACGAAGGCGAAGATCGACCACAGGTCGATCAGGGCGTTCTCTACAGGGGTGCCGGTGAGCGCCAGGCGGTAGCGGGCGTGGAGGCGCCGCACCGCCTGGGATTGCTTGGCCGAGCTGTTTTTGACGTTCTGGGCCTCGTCCAGGATCACCCCGTCCCAGGCCACGGCCCCGAGGTCCGCCGCGTCACGCAAGACCAGCGCGTAGCTGGTGAGGACGAGGTCCACCGCCGACACGGCCGCGGCGAGATCCCCCCCCCGCCCCCGCCCGGGCCCGTGGTGCACCAGGACGCGTAGGTCGGGCGTGAAGCGATCCGCCTCCGCCGCCCAATTCGCCACGACGGACGTCGGGGCCACGATCAAGGTCGGCCCCCGGACGCCGTCGGCCCGGCGCCGGGCGAGCAGGGCCAGCACCTGGACGGTCTTGCCGAGACCCATGTCATCGGCGAGGATGGCGCCCAGACCAAGCGCGGCACGGTTCTGCAGCCAGCCCAGGCCGCGGCGTTGATACGGCCGGAGCCGGCCGGTGAAATCCTCCGGCTCCGGCGCGTCCGGGGGGGCGCCGGACAAGCCGTCGAGGATGCGGCGCAGTTGGGCGTCCGCTTGCAACTCCACCGTCGGCGGCGGGGGCGGGGCATCCGCCGCCGGCCCCACCCCGGGGGCGGCCCCTGCGGTAGGGGGCGTCTCCGGACGGGCCCCTCCCCCGCCGGCGGCCTCGGCCTCGGCCTGAAGGGCCAGCAGCAGCGCGGCCCCCGCCGGGAGTTCCCCCTGACCACCGCTGCCGTCCCAGTGCCGGCGCAACGCCTCCACCACGTCCGGCGGCAGGACCAGCCATTGTCCGCGGAACTGGACCAGGGGCATCCGGCGCGAGACCAGGCGCTCGAACTCCTCCGCACCGAGCGTCCCGTCTCCGACCGCGACCTCCCAGGAGAACTGCACCAGGTGGTCCGCGCCGAGTAGTCCCTGCCCGACGGAGGGTGCGGACCGCAGGTGCAGCCGGGCCCGGGGCCGGCGCGAGAGCCACCAGGCGGGCGCGAGCACCGTGACCCCGGCCCGCTCCAGGGGCCCGCGGGCCAGGGTCAGCAGGGTCCAGGCCTGATCCAGCGTGATCTCGACGGGGTCCGTCTGCCGCGCGTGGGCCTCTGCCAGCGGCGCGAAGATCTCGCCCGCCGCCTCCAGGCCCGCCCCGAGGTCCTCTCGTGCACGGGGCAGGCCGTGGTCGGGCGACTGACCCGCAGCGGTCGGACCATCCCAGATCTCGCGGGCCGGCACGAGGGCCCCGGGCTCTTCGGGCGGCTCCAGATACAGGAATAGGCGCCAGGTGCCGCCATCGGGCGCGGTGCCGGCGACCGGTCCGGGGCCCGGCTCCTCCAGGCGCAACACGAGCCGCGCCGGACCGCCCATACCCAGGGGGTCGTCCAGCCAGTCCGCCGTCCTGCCGGTGAGGTGCGCGCGGACCGGAAGGGGACGCGGGTCGGGGGTCAGCAAGCCCCCCAGCCAATGATGGACACCTTCCACCGCTTCGCGCGCCGTCCGGCGCCAGGGGGCGAACTCGGGCCGGCTCGCGATCACTTCGCGAACAAGAACGTCTCCATAGTGCAGCACGAACGCGTCGAGAACCGGCGGCCCGGCGGGGTGGTCCGGCGGATATACGGCAGCGGCGCGCGGCAGCCGCGCGAACGCCGCGACGATGCGGGCGCGGTCGGACCGCCCCGGGACGAGCTGCCAGATGGGCACTGGACGTTGGTCCTCATCCCGACCGAAGGTCGGCACCACGGCCCCCCGCTGCACCGCGTCGCGCAGCAGGGCGGCGAGCCGCCACCAGACGGCCCAGGACGGAGCCGGGCGTAGGGCCGGATCCGCCAACTGGAACGGTCGCAGGAGCGGCGACGCCTCCGCCAGCGGGAGGACTAGGCACGGCATGCACCACGGCCGCAGCGGTGCCGCCAGCCGGGTGTCGCCGCCTGCCCCGGGGGACGGCAGCGGGCCGTCCGGGCCCGTGGGCAGTTCCTGTGTGTATTCGAAGGGGGGCAGACGCCTCCGGCGGATCTGCGCCGTCGGCGACCGGTCGTCCCCTGCCCCTGCCGCCAACGCGAGCCGAGGTGCCAGTTGCCCGGGCGGCAGGGCACGCGGATGCCGGGCGACCCCGTCCACGGCGGTGTGGTCGCCGACGAACGGCGGAGCCTCTCCCGGCAGGGTCTCCGCCCAAAGCAGGAAGTCCTCCCCGTCAAAGAAGGGATGCAGCACCGCCCGGGGCCCCCGCGGAGCCCCAGGCTCGGCAGGACCCGCCGGCCCCTGCCGCTCACGACGCCGGCGCCCGCGCCGGTTCGACACGCTCATGGCGGGATGGTTGGCCAGTGCCGCGCCACATCCTGCCTCGGGGTCGGGGGCGGCGGCACCGGCGCGGCACCCGGCAGAGCGTCCCAGAAATTCGGGTCGTCAGTACTACCCGCAGCACTTGTCTACCTGTACACCGCCTGTGGTGTTTGCACGCGCGACGAACCGCAAGTCGTCCAGGGGTCAAGTGCCTGGGACAGTATCAGGCGTCGCGGGACCAAATCGCCCGTCCGTCACCGGGGGCCGGGGGCGAAAGCGAACTGCTCCATGAGCAACTCCAGGAGTCCCGGAAGCGTACCGGTGAACGGCTTGGGCTCCCAGACGCCGCGGTGATTCGCCATGCCAGCCGGTACCCGGCCAGACCGCTCGGGTCACGGGGGTGGCCCCCCCGGCTCCCCTCCTACCCCTCCCGCCGGACCACGGCCACCAGATCGCCCACGCGGACGGCGTCGCCGGGGACCACGGGGACAGCCGTGACCTGGCCGTCGTGCGGGGCGCGCACCACCGTCTCCATCTTCATCGCCTCGATCGCCACCAGGGGGTCCCCGCGCCGCACCGCCGCCCCGCGGGAGGTCACGCAGCGGGAGATGGTGCCGGGCATGGGGCTGCCCACCTGGTCCGGGTCTGCCGGATCGGCCGGCGGCCGCGCCGTGCCGCCCACGCCGACGGAGCGGTCGACCACGGCGATAGCCCGCGCGGTACCGTTGAGTTCGAAGTGCAGCATCCGCCGCCCGTCGCTGCCGGCTTCGCCGATGGCGACCAGGCGGATCACCAGGGTCTTGCCCCGCTCGATGTCCACCTCGATCTCGTCTCCCGGGCGCATCCCCGAGAAGAAGGAGGCCGTATCGAGGAGCGAGGTGTCGCCGAAGCGGTCGGCGTGGACATCCAACGCCCGGGCCGGCTCGGAGTAGAGGACCTCCGTCAGGGCGTCCTGTACCGATGCCGGCCGCCCGGTGCGCTCCGCGATGCGTGCCCGGACGGCCTCCAGGTCGATCGGGGGTAGTAGCGCGCCCGTGCGCCCCCCCATCGGCCGCCGGTCGCGAAGGACCGCGGCCTGTAGGCGCGGGGGGAAGGGCCGGTGAGGCTGCCCCATCTCGCCGGCCAGGAGTTGGCGCACGGACTCCGGGAAGTCCAGGCGGGCGGCGCGCGCCTGGCCCCCGGGTGTGGCGAGGGCCTCCTCGGAGAGCGCCTCCGGCGACAGGCCCTGCTGGACGAGGAAGAGGGCGAAGTCGCCGACGGCCTTGCTACTCGGCGTGACCTTGACGATCCGGCCGAGCAGCCCGTCGACCGCGCGGTAGGCGGCGACGACCTCCGGCCAGCGGTCGGCGAGCCCCACGGCGGCGGCCTGGGCGCGCAGGTTGGTGTACTGGCCGCCCGGCATCTCGCTGGTGACCGCGCCGGCGCCGCTGGCCCCAGGCGGGGCTTCGAACGCCGCGTACAGGGCGCGCCGCTCGGCCCAGAAGATCGCGGCGCGGTCGCAGGCGGCGGGGTCGAGGCCGGTGTCACGCGGGCCGCCGCGCAACGCAGCCACCACCCCGGTCAGGCTCGGCTGCGAGGTGCCGCCGGCCATGGACGCCACCGCCAGGTCCGCGATCTCCACCCCGGCCTCGGCGGCCGCCAGGATGGTGGCGATCCCCCAGCCCGCCGTGTCGTGGGTGTGCAGGTGCACGGGCAGCCCGACCTCCGCCCGCAGGGCGCGGACCAGGAGGGCCGCCGCCGCGGGCCGGAGCAGGCCGGACATGTCCTTGATCCCGATCAGGTGGACCCCCAGGGCCCGCAACTGCCGCGCCAACCCCAGGTAATAGTCGACCGTATAGACGGTCTCGCCGGGGTCGGCGCAGTCGCCGGTGTAGCAGATGGCCCCCTCGACCAGACGCCCGGTCCGCAGCGCCGCCTCCAGGGCGACCCGCATCCCCTCGACCCAGTTCAGGCTATCGAAGATGCGGAAGACGTCGATACCGGCCTCCGCGGCCTCCGCGACGAAGGCGGAGACGACGTTGTCCGGGTAGCCGGCGTAGCCGACGGCGTTGCTGCCCCGCAGGAGCATCTGGAAGAGGGTGTCCGGCAGCGCCGCCCGCAGGGCCAGGAGACGCGCCCATGGCGATTCGTGCAGGAAGCGCAGCGCCGTGTCGAAGGTGGCGCCACCCCACATCTCCAGGGAGAAGACGCCGCCCAGGTGCTCTGAGGCGGCGGCCGCCGCCAGAAGGTCGTGCGTGCGCACGCGCGCCGCCAGGAGGGACTGGTGCGCGTCGCGGAAGGTAGTGTCGGTGAGGTGCAGGCGTCGGTCGGTCCGCAGGCGCTCCACGACAGCCTCGGGGCCCCGCTCCAGCAGCAGCGGGCGGAGACCGCGCACCGGGGCGGGACGGGGACGCCCGGCCGGACGCCGGGACGGGCGCGGGGCAGGGCCGGCCCCGGCGGCACCGTTGACGGTGACGTCGCCCAGGTAGGCCAGGAGCTTGTTGCCGCGATCGCGGGACTCCGTGTAGGCCACCAACTCCGGGGTGCGGTCGATGAAGCCGGTGTCAGCGCGGCCGGCGCGGAATTCGGGGTGGCCCATCAGCTCGAGCAGGAAGCGCAGGTTGGTGCGCACGCCGCGGATGCGGAACTCGCCCAGGGCACGGCGCATCTTGACCACCGCCCCCATGAAGGTGGGGGCCCAGGAGGAGCACTTGACCAGCAGCGAGTCGTAGTGCGGCGAGACGACGGCGCCGGCCTCGGCCCCGGCGCCGTCCAGCCGGATGCCGTAGCCGCCGGGCGAGCGATAGGTCAGGATGCGCCCGGTATCCGGCAGGAAGCCGTTCTTGGGGTCCTCGGTGGTGACGCGGCACTGGATGGCGAAGCCCTGGTGCCGGACGGCGGCCTGGCTGCCGATGCCGATCTCCGGGTCGGAGAGGCGGTGGCCCTCCGCCACGCGGATCTGGGCCTGGACCAGGTCCACGCCGGTGATGAGTTCGGTGACGGTGTGCTCGACCTGGATACGCGGGTTGACCTCCAGGAAGAAGAAGCGGCCTTCTGGGAGCAGGAGGAATTCTACGGTGCCGGCCCCGCGGTACCCGACCCCCGCCATCAGGGAGACCGCCGCGCCGCAGATGCGCAGGCGTTCTTCCTCCCCCAGCGCGACCGCGGGCGCGACCTCCGCCACCTTCTGGTGACGGCGCTGGACCGAGCAGTCGCGCTCGTAGAGGTGGACCAGGCCGCCCTGGCCATCGCCCAGCACCTGTACCTCGATGTGCCGGGCGCGTTCGGCCGCCGCCTCCAGATACACGGCCGCCGCGCCGAAGGCCGCGGAAGCCTCGGACCGCGCGCTGTCCAGGGCCGCTCGCAATTCCTGGGCGTTGCGCACCAGGCGGATGCCACGGCCGCCCCCGCCGAAGACCGCCTTGACCATCAGCGGGTAGCCGATGCGCTCGGCCTCCGCCGTGATCTCGGCGGTGTCGGTCAGCGGCTCGTCGGTGCCCGGCAGCAGCGGTAGGCCGGCCTCACGGGCGGCCCGGCGGGCCGCGGCCTTGTCGCCGAAGAGGTCGAGGTGCTCGGGCTCCGGACCGACGAAGCCGATGCCGGCCGCGGCGCAGGCGCGGGCGAAGGCGGCGCTCTCGGCGAGGAACCCGTAGCCCGGGTGGATGGCGTCCACGCCGGCGTCGCGGGCGACGGCCAGGATGGCGTCGGTGTCGAGGTAGGCGGCGACCGGAGAGCGGCCGGCGCCCACCGGGTACGACTCGTCCGCCTTCACGCGGTGCAGGGCGTAGCGGTCCTCGTGGGCGTAGACGCCGACCGTGCGGATGCCGAGCTCGGTGCAGGCGCGAAAGACGCGGATCGCGATCTCGCCACGGTTGGCGACGAGCAGTTTGCGGATGGGCAGGGGCGGGGTCGGCCGCTGCAGGGGCGCGGACAACCGGATACACCTCCGGACGGGATCGGGTGCGCCGGGCATGCCGGCGCCGGGCGGAATCGGGGGCGGGCGCGGGGTCCCCGGCGCCCGGCGGCGGGCCCGGGCCGGCCGGGGGCGCCGGCCGCCCCGGCGGCGGATGCACGGCAAACAGCCGCTCGATCGGGCGCCCCGCCGGTACACCTGCCCGGCCGGCTGCGCCTGCAGCGCCGGATCGGGGCTGGCCGCGCCGCAGATCCGGCGGTGGGCCGGCGGCAAGGCGCCCGGACGCCGACGGGCGTTCCTTGGATCGTGTTCCACACATGAGGCCGCAAACATTCCCGCGAATGAGGAACCGAAGGCCGGATGACCCGACATCGGGGCGTCAAGACGGACGCGGACGGAGCGGGCGGCGGCCCAGGGGCCTCGGGCGGCGGGGACCGCGCGTGCCCGTGTGTTGGTCGAGGACAGCCGCGGAACGCATCGGACGCGATCAGTGGCGGCCGCCCCGCGGGACGGCCCGACAGGCGCCCGGCGGCGACGGGTTCGTCCGCCGCACCCGCGACGTCCCGGGCACCGGCGGCACCCGGCGGGGCGTGCCGCGTCGTACGCGACGGGTGCCGGAACTCGGGGCACCCGCCGCACCGCGGGATGGGCGGCGGCGCCCTCCGTTGGGTGAAGTTTGACGGGATACCCCCCCGCGGCGCGTCGCAATCTACGCGCGGGCCGAACCCATTTGACGGTACGGGAGGTGAAGAGCCGATGGCACGGGGTCAGCGCAGCAACACCGCCCTGGTGCGGGGTTGCGAGCCGGCGCTCGAGCGCCTGAAGTATGAGATCGCCAATGAGATCGGCGTCAACTACGACGCGCAGGGCGGCTACGGCGGCGATATCCCCTCGCGCCTGAACGGCGCGGTGGGCGGGCACATGGTTCGCCGCATGATCGAGCAGGCGGAGCAGCAACTCGCCGGCCGCCAGGGCGCGACGCGGTTCTAGTCTCCCGCCGGATCCACACTTGAATCGAGCCAGCGGAGACCGGGACGAAACGTCCGGTCTCTCTGGCGTTTGAACCTGGATTTCGCAAAGATCCGACTCGGGCCTTGAGCCACAAGCGCGCCGACCGATCGTCCCGGCCCGAGCGGTCGTTGGGGGCGGCCCGGCAGCGCAAGGGGCCGTTGGGCGTACGCGATCCATGGCGAGATTCAGGTTGAATGTGAGAGCCCCACCACTTGGCGCCCCGGCCCGACCGGCAGGCGGAGACGACCGCCAGCGATCGCGCGCACGGCGAAGCGCGCACGGCGTACAACCGACAACCCGTGAAGACGGGCCGGCAGGGTTTCGCTGGATGGTGGCACAGGGGTGACTACTGCGCAGCCCCAGTCCTGGGGGTGCACAGTAGTTACAGTTCCGGTTCACGGGCCGTCGCCGCTCTCGGATCCGTTCGGGCGCCTGCGCCACCGGTTGGCGTGACGCCACCGGGCGGGGGCCGCGCCGGCACACGCGGGCGCGAGCCCTGCCCAGATCGGCCGCTGCCATGCCTGGACGTACGCACCTTCATCGGCCGGCCGGCTGGGTTCCCGACCAAGCCCACCCGAGCCGTCCAGCGCTGCCCTTGAGCGGTGCTGCGTCCTTACGGCAAGGGGTAGCCGGGGCACGATGTCGAATCCCGTCGCTCCGACGGAATCCGCGGGGGCACGCAGCCGGGGCGGATACCGTCCCGGTCACCAGCAGCGCGAGTCTGAGGCTCGCCACCGGCCGGAGGGCTGGGTCTCGACCGTCGCGGAGGGGGTGGCCCCAAGCGATGGCTGGCGCATGCCCACCCGTCCTTCGCGCGGGAGCCCCGGCATCTGCGTGGCGGATCGCCGGCGAGGACATCGGCGAACCCCTGCGCCCGGCCAACACATGAAGATAGCGGGGTGAATCCTTGCCGGAAATGCGCCGTAGCGGTGTAGCAGAGGACGGTCGGCCGGTCCCGGCGCGGAGGCTGGTCGAGGCCGCCCTGCCGCTGGAGGCGGTCAACCGTCGCTCCGTCAAGGAGGGGCAGGGCGGCATCTCTCCGCTGCACCTCTGGTGGTCGCATAAACCCGGTGCGGCGTGTCGATGTGCACTGCTGGCCTCCCTCCTCGGGGATCCGGGGGACGACGGGCGACGGGCACGCCTTGTCGAACTCGTGGCGCGTGTGGTGGAGGCAGCACCGGATGACCGCGCCACCCTGGGGGAGGCCCGGGCGGCGGTGGCGGCGGCCTGCGGCCCGGAGCCACCGACCGTCTTCGATCCCTTCTCCGGCAGCGCCGCGATCCCGGCCGAGGCGCAGCGCCTGGGGCTGCCTGCGGTCGCCGCGGACCTCAACCCCGTCGCCGTGCTCGCGGCGAAGGCCCTGCTGGAAATCCCCCCGCGGTTCGGCGAGCGGGCCGCGGTGCACCCAGGGGCACCGCTGGCCGGGCAGGGGAGGCTTGCCGGGCTCATCGAGGACGTCTCCCATTACGGCCGCCGCGTCCGAGAGGAAGCCCAGCGCCGGATCGGGGGTCATTACCCCGCCGCGCCGGGCGGGGCGCCGGTCATCGCCTGGCTGTGGGCGCGGACCGTCCGCTGCCCGAACCCGGCCTGCGGGCGCGACATGCCGCTGGTCCACTCCTTCCACCTCTCGAACCGGCCGGGCAAGGAGGCGTGGGTGGTCCCCGGCCCCGACGGTTTCCGCCTCGGGCGGGGCGAGGGGGACCCACCGCCGCCCGAAGGAACGGTCAACCGCCGCTTCGCCCGCTGCGTGCACTGCGGCGAAAAGGTGGCCCTGACGGCCCTGCGGCCGCATGTGCGCGCCACCGGCTTCGGCCAGGCGCTCCTGGCCATGGTCGCCGGCACGGGCCGCGGCCGCGCCTACGTCCCGGCCGATGCGGCCCAGCAGGCGGCCGGCCTCGACTCCGGGGGCGCGTGGGCGCCGGAGACCGAACTGCCCGCCGCGGCGTTGGGCTTCGCCACCAGCAACTACGGCATCACACGGCACCGCGACCTGTACACCCCGAGGCAGCTCCTGGCCCTCACGACGTTCGCCGACCAGATCGGCGCGATCCGGACGGAGATCGAGGCCGACGCGCGACGCGCGGGCTTGGACGCCGACGGGGTGCCGCTGCGTGAAGGGGGCGCGGGCGCCCCGGCCTACGCGGAGGCGGTGTCGGTCTACCTGGCCATGGCGCTGGATCGAGCCGCCGCCAAGTGGTGCAGCTTTGCCCGGTGGCATCGCACGCGTGACAACATCGAGCATCCCTTCGCCAGCCCGGGGCTCCACATGCTCTGGGACTTCGTGGAGGCCAACCCGTTTTCGCCGGCGACGGGCAACTGGACGGACGCCGTGGATGCGGTGGCTAAGGCGCTCTCGCGGGCACCGGCGCACCACGCCCCGGTGCAACCGGTGCGGTGCGTGCAGGCCGACGCGGCGGCGCCGCCGGAGGTCCCGACCGGGCTCTTGGTCTGCACCGACCCACCCTATTTCGACACCCTGCCCTACGCCGACATGGCCGATCTCTTCTATATCTGGCTCCGGCCGGTGCTGCGCGACGTGTTTCCCGAGCTGTTCCGCACACTGCTCAGCCCCAAGGCCGAGGAGATGGTCGCCGACCCCCACCGATTCGGAGGCGCCGCCGCGGCGCGGGCGCACTTCCTGGGACGCATGGAGACGGCGTTCCGCGCCCTGCGCGAGCGTGCAGACCCGCGCCACCCGCTGACCGTGTTCTATGCGTTCAAGGAAGACGCCCAAGACCAGGGATCCGGGGGCGCCGAAGGCTGGGAGGTCATCCTCACCAGCCTCATCGCGGCGGGCCTGCGCATCGTGGGAACCTGGCCGCTCCGCACGGAGCACGCCCAGCGTCTGCGCAGCCGCAAAAGCAACACCCTGGCGTCCTCGATCCTGCTGGTGTGCCGTCCCCGGGCAGCGGACGCCCCCACGACCTCCCGGCGCGACTGGGTCCGCGAACTGCGCCGCGAGTTGCCTCCGGCGGTGCAGGCGCTGATTCAGGGGGGCGTCGGCGCTCTGGATCTGGCCCAAGCCGCCATCGGCCCGGGGATGGCCGTCTTCTCGCGCTACGCCGCGGTGCTGGAGGACGGCCGACCCCTTGGGGTGCCCGCCGCCCTGCGCCTGATCAGCGAGGAATTGGACACCCACCTGGCCGCGGACTCCGGCGACCTTGACCCGGTCACCCGCTTCTGCCTGTCGTGGTGTGCGCAGCACGGGTTTGACGAAGGACCTTACGGCGATGCCGAGATGCTGGCCCGCGCCAAGGACGTGGCCCTGGACGCCCTGACCAGTAGGGGCGAGGTCATCGCGGGATCCGGACGGGTCCGTCTGCGGCGGGCACGGGAAGTCGATGGGCCGGGCGTGGAACCGCAGAGCCTATGGGCCGGCATGCACGCCGTGCTGCGCGCCCTGGATGCGGCGGGCGTCCAGGGGGCCGGCCGGGTCCTGGCGCGTGGCCGATGGTCCGGCACCGAGACGCGCGCCTTGGCTGCCCGGCTCTTCGCCCTCTGCGACCGGCATGGCGACGGCGAGGATGCTCAGGGGTACGACGCGCTGGCGGCTTCGATGGGCGAGATCGCGGCCGCCGCGGAAGCGGCGGGGCGTCGCCCTCCTGCGCAGGCCCACCGCATCCCAGGGGTTTGAGTCGCCCGCATCGCGGCCGCCGCCGTGCCAATCACGTGCCGTCCCGCCCCAAGGAATGGGCCCAGCGGCCGGACCTGGCGACGGTCGTGCGTGGCTGGGGAAGGAGGACCGGACCTGGCTCAACGAACTGGCCGACACCCGTAACGCCTGGGCCCGCGCCGCCGCCGGCGACCTGGTGGGGGATGACGGGTGTGACGCGCTGGGGACCATGGCACGCCTCTCGGGCACGTGCAGCCGGCCGCGGAGAAGCAGGCCCGCCTGCTCGGCCGACGCGAGGTCCGCGGAAGGGTGGGGCGCGCCCCCTCCGACCCCGTCCCTGGATGACGAGCGGAGGTGGCGGGGACGGAGCACGCGACCGGGGCTGCACAGCCCAAGCCATGGCGAGAGGTCGTCCAGCCCCATCCCGACGTGGCCCAGGGCCGCTTTCTCGATGCGGAGTTCGCCGCCGATCTGGCACAGGTGTACGCCGGCACCGCCGGGATCGAGTACGGGGATGCGCGCGAGTTCTTCAACCGCACCTACCTCACCAAGGGGCTGCAGCGCCTGCTGGTCACGGCGGTGCGGCGGGTGGCGGGGCTCGGCGGGGAGCCGGCGGTCGGGCTGCAGACGGCGTTCGGCGGCGGCAAGACCCACGCGATGCTCGCCCTGTACCACCTGCTCGGGCAAGGGGTGCCGGCCGCGGAACTGGCGGGCGGCCGGGCGGTCCTGGAGGCGGCAGGCGTCACGGCGATCCCGACGACCGCCGTCGCGGTGCTGGCCGGAACCGACCTCAGCCCAGGCAGGCCCTGGCCCAGCAAGGCCCTTGGGGGGCAGCGCGTGCACACGCTCTGGGGCGAACTGGCGGCGCAGATCGGCGGTGTGGACGGGTACGCGCAGGTACGGGCGGAGGACGAACAGGGCGTACCCCCGGGTGCCGGAGCCCTGGCCCTACTCCTGGACGCCTGCGGCCCCTGCGTCGTGCTGATCGACGAGTTGGTGGCCTTCATGCGGCCGCTCTATGAGAAGGCCAGCCTCTCGGCGGGCAGTTTCGATGCCAATCTCACCTTTGTCCACAACCTGACCGAGGCCGTGAAGCGTTCACGCGCCGGTATGGTCGTCGCCACCATCCCGGAGTCCGACATCGAGAGGGGCGGGGAGGGGGGACGCGCGGCCGCCGAGCGGATCGAGGCCACGTTCGGCCGCCTGGAGACGATCTGGCGGCCGGTCGCGCCGCAGGAGGGCCCGGAGATCGTGCGCCGGCGGCTGTTTCAGCCGGTCAAGGACGGGGCCGCCCGTGAGGCCGCCTGCCGGGCCTTCGCCAAGATGTACGCCGACGGGCCCACCGACTTCCCGCCGGAATGCCGCACCGCGGAATACCTGCAGCGCCTGCGGTCGTCCTATCCGATCCACCCCGAAGTCTTCGACCGGCTCTATGACGACTGGTCGAGCCTGGAACGGTTCCAGCGGACGCGGGGCGTGCTCCGCCTGATGGCGGCGGCGTTGTATGAGCTGTGGCAAGGGCAGGATCCGGGGCTGCTGATCCTCCCGGGGAGCCTCCCGCTGCATGCGTCCAAGGTGCGCGACCAATTGACGCGTTGCCTGGACGAGGGTTGGAACACGGTCGTGGAGGCCGACGTGGACGGCGCGCGGTCGGGGCCCGCGGCGGTCGAACGTGAAAACCCCCGCTTCGGCAAGGACCACGTCGCGCGGCGGGTGGCCCGGACGGTCTTCCTCGGCAGCGCGCCCTCCGTGCGGCAACAGCGGGTCCGGGGCATGGAGCAGATCCGGGTGCGCCTCGGTACGGTGGAGCCGAGGGAGTCGGTCTCGGTCTTCGGGGACGCCCTGGGGCGGCTGCGCGAACGGCTCACGTACCTCTATAGCGACGGGAGCCGGCTCTGGTTCGACACCCGGCCGAACCTGATCCACCAGGTGGCGGACCGGGCCGCGGGACTGCAGGAGTATCTCGCGCAGGCGGCGGTGCATCGCCGCCTGCAGGCGTCGGCGCGCCGCCGTGCGGATCCCGGGGTGCTGGGCGGGGCACACGCCGTCCTCGGAGACACCGATCCACCCGAGGACCCCGTCGCCCGGCTGGTCGTCCTGCCGCTCACCCACGGCTACCCCGCGCGCGGCAACGACGCATCTCCGGCGGTGGAACTGGCCGCGCGGTTGCTCGGCGCCCGCGCACGCCACGCCAACATGGTCGTCTTCCTGGCGGCGGACCGGCGGGAGACCGCCGGGGTGCTGGACGCGGCGAGACAGTACCTGGCATGGGTCGCGGTCAGGGACGAGGCCGGGCGCGACCTGATCCACCTGGACGACTACCAGCGCCGGCAGGTGCAGCAGGGCATCGAACGGGCCGAACAGACACTGAGCGCGCGCCTGCACTCCGCCTACCATTGGATCCTCGCGCCCGTTCAGGAAGGCACCGGGCCCATCCATTGGGATGCGACGCGCGCCGCCGGCGAGGACGATCCCGTGGAGAGGGCCACCCGGCGCATCCGCGAGGAGCGCATCGTCCAGGCGCGGTGGTCCCCGGCGGAACTGCGCCTGGAACTCGACAGGTGGTTTTGGAAGGACGCCTCCCATGTCGAAGTCCGAAAACTCTGGCAGGATCTGACCAAGTACCTGTACCTCCCGCGGCTCGGTCAGGAGAGCGTCCTCATGGACGCGATCGCGGAGGGCGTCGAGAGCGGGGAGTATTTCGGCTACGCGGAGGGCGTGACGCCGGAGGGACGCTACCTCGGCCTGAAGCTGGGCGCGGCCGGGATCACCCCGCGCGGCGACGGGTCGGCCGTGCTCGTTCGGCCGGAGGTCGCCCGGACCCAGTTGGGGGCGGCGGCCACCGCCGGTGAGCAGGAGTCGGTCAGGGAGCCGGAACGGCAGGGCGGGGCGGAAGGGGAGCCCGGCGGCTACCAAGGGCGGGCCGGCGGCACCCCCCCACGCCCTTCGCGGTCGGAGGGCCGGACCGCCCCGACGCGGTTCTACGGCACGATGGCCCTGGATCCGGCGCACACCGCCAAGGACGCCTGCCGGGTGGCCGAAGAGATCGTCCAGCACCTCGCGGCCCTCCTCGGGGCACAGGTGGCGGTGACCCTGGAGATCGAGGCCCGCGTCCCCGGGGGGCTCCCGGAGGGCGTGGTCCGGGTGGTGCGCGAGAACGCGGCGGCACTGAAGTTCCGCGTAGCGGAATTCGAAGCGGAATGAGGCGCCTCCACGCACGCGTCGTCTTGGGCTGGGCCCCCCACGCGGTGCGGCGGAGCGTGACTGGTCCGCGCCTCCCCCGGTGGGGCCGCGGCACGGGCCATGTCCCAATACCGCATACTTTGGCGTTGCCGAGCGGCCGCCGCGACCGGCGGCGGTTGGCGCCAGGGGGGCTCGAGGGGTTCAGCGGCAACGCCTTTGGGCCGATGATGGCGACCTTCCACCGCGCCGCCGGAGACCGTCGTGGCGCCCTTTCTAAGCCATATTTGGGCCATGTCCGCCAGCCGTCCCGCCGCCCACCATCCCTCCGCGCCCGGCGGCGCTGACGCCCCTGCGGCCCACCGGAGCGCCAGCCGGCACCTCTGAGGAGGCCGGCGCGCGGCCGACGCCGAACGACGCGGGGATCCGGCCTCGATTCGGATGCGGCACCGGCTGTGGAGGGACGAGCTGTGGCACGGCGGGGCAAGAACCGGCACGCTCCAGACGGCCGGGGCAAAGGGGCCGCGCGCCCCGACCCCGCGGCGCTGCGTGACGTCCTCTCGGGACGACGGCCCGTGCCGGCGGCGCCCGAGGGCACCTTGCAGCAGCAACGCCGCTGGCAACAGGGCCGGCAGGCGTTCCTGCGCGGCCAGTACGCCGAGGCGGTGCGGGCGTGGAGCGGCTGCGACCGTCGGGAGGCGCCGGCCGCCATCGCCGAGGCCCGGCTCCGGCTCGCGCTCGCGGCCAAACAGCCGGGGGAGGCGCTGGCGCAACTGGCCGAGGCCGTGCGCGCCGCGCCGGACGACGCGCGCCTGCACGCCCACCTGAGCCTGGCGCTCTGGCGGACCGGGGAGGCGGAGCCCGCCAGGGCGGCCGCACGGCAGGCCCTCGCCCTGGCCCCCGCCGAACCCCGTTACCGCGAACTGACCGCCATCCTGGCCGCCCTGACGGGTCAAACCCCCCCGGATGCCGACTGGCATCTGCGCCTGCTGGCGGCCGCCGGCGGAACCGGACCCGAGGTGCCGCCAGCGCCTGCCGGCGCGCCGCAGTGGGCCCGAGCCCTCCTTCAGGCCATGCGGGCGCTGACCGCCGGCGCCTGGACGGAGGCCCTCAGCGAGGCCACGCGCGGCTTGGGCCTGCCCGGGACTACCCCGGCCGCGGCCGAGGCCTTCCGCTTCTATGCCGCCGCGGCCGCGGCGGGCGCCGGGCAGTGGGAGGCGGTGTTGGCGGCGGCTCCCGCCGGCGGACACTTCGCCTCCCGGGCGACCGCCCTGCTCCGGACGGCGGCGGCCCAGGTGCTGGTGGCGGCGGCAGCGGGCAGCGGCGATCCCCAAGCGGCCGAAGCGGCCGTGGAGGTCCTGCAGACCCGGGGCGGGCTGTCTGGAGAGGTGCGGGATCGGGCCGGCGTCGCCATCGGACTGCTGTATGCCGGCCGCGAGGACTGGACCCGGGCCGTCCGGCACTGGACCGCGGCGGGGCGGGGCTACGAGCTTGCCCAGCCGCTCGCCCCGGCCCCCCAACGGGGCGGCGGCCACCAGGCCGCCCCGGCGGTATGGGGACGCCTCGCCGCGCGCCCTCGGCGGGGGGGGGCCGCGCGCCGGCCCCGGGGCGCG
>Ga0080006_1127163_pt1 | contig 25802 bp, 19 predicted proteins | sample RS3BMetagenome_FD_69209 | JGI IMG/M metagenome (GOLD analysis project Ga0080006, IMG submission 69209) | Ferric oxide microbial mat and aquatic microbial communities from Rainbow Spring, Yellowstone National Park, USA - RS3B (SPADES... ...
TGTACCCTCCTAATTTTTCCCAAAGAGAGCTCAACGGCTCCGGGATCTCTAGGTACCCACTATCGGAGAGCGTGGCAAGCCTCAAAACCCCGCATCCTGGACCAAGATCCTCTGCCTACGTGTAAAAGGCTTGGAATCGCGGTTTTCGTGGTGAGTGAAAAACCAAGGAGAGTCGTGTGAGCATTAAAACAGCGACCTTAAAACCCCGTAGTACTCGGCCGCGGTCTTATCCCAATCATATTTCAAGGATTCCTCGTGGCTTTCTTTCCAGAGCGCTTCGCGCTCCCAAGAATCCATCGTGAGTATCTGCTCCACTCTCTTCGCCGCGCGCGAAGATATGGTGTTCAACCACGTTTACGGTTCCTGAAATTTAGCTATAAGTGTTTGTGCATACAAAAGTCACTGTGTTTGTGAGAACCTCAAAAAAGCCTTTACGTAGTCTCCTGGTAAGCCTACGTCGACCAGGTAGCTACAATGTGCAAGAGATGCGCCGAGCTCCCGACGCTGGATGAGTCGTGGAAACACTTCTTCTTCAAGACTGCACTTCCTAGGTGAAAGAAACTCTCCACGTTCCTCCACGAACCGAGAGTCAAGCACATAGACGCCCCCATTCACTAAGACAGTATCAACCGAGAGCTCCAACGGTTTTTCGATCAACATGGAAACCCTGCCGTTCTCTAGTGTGATAACACCCTTCTTCCCCAAGGCTTCATGTGAAGGTACAAGAACGCCTGTAAGGGTGACAAGCGTGCCAAGTGATTCGTGATCCCTGAGCAAAACCGACAAGTCAAGGTCGATAAGGGTGTCACCATTCCAAACCAAAACATCACCTGTGGCGTTCACACCTTCCAGCGCAAGAAGCAGGTCGCCCCCAGTCTCCCAGCCAAGAACCCTCACGGGTTTAACATCATCATAACCAGAGACCTTCACGTATCGGTCCACCAAATCATAGAAATCGGAAACCGCGACAAATATCTCCGAAAAACCGTACAGCCTTAAGCGATCAAGAATAAAATCTAAAAGAGGTTTTGCGCCTATTGGAAGAAGAACCTTTGGTAAATAGTGTGTGATAGGCCGAAGCCTCTCACCCCTACCACCAGCCAAAATTATCGCGATCAAGGCTCAACCTTCCTATTTAAGTGAATAAAGGGTATGCCGAGCCTCCTCGCAAGCTCCCCATCTATGTCCTCCCTGTCACCAGCAACCACCGAGCGTGACAAGTCGATATCAAGCTCCTTCACCGCCCTTTCAACAAGCGCGGTATTGGGTTTCCTACAGCCACAGCGGTCATCAGGTGTGTGGGGGCAGTAGTACAATGCATCAACTCTCGCACCACGCAGGCGTAACTCATTTAACAGAGCATCGTTGAACGCTTTTAGCTCGCTTTCCGAAAAGTAGCCTCTACCAATACCCGACTGATTTGTGACGATCACAACGAGATAACCCTTCTTATTGTACTCGCGGATGAGCTCAACCGCATCCTCGTAAATGTAAAGCTGGGATGGGTCGCGGCAGTACGGGCAGTCCCTGTTGATCGTCCCATCTCTATCGATGAACAAAGCGGCTCCACCCAACTAGAAGCCACCGAATAACTCCCTTTCAACAAGCAGAGAAACCATGTGGCCCACCGCGATGTGAACCTCCTGAATAATCGAGGTCTTGTCGGAGGCGACCACAACCGCCTTGTTCACAAGCTCCTTCAACTTGCCCCCAGAGCCACCAGTTAAACCAACCGTGTAAATCCCTAGATTTTTCGCGGCTTTCACACCCTCTAAAACGTTTCTGGAGTTTCCTGATGTGGAAATCGCAAAAGCAACATCCCCCCTTTCCCCAAAAGCCTCCACCTGGCGCGCAAAAACCAGCTCGTAAGAGTAGTCGTTTGAAATCGCGGTGAGAACTGATGTGTTCGTGGTCAAAGCCAAAGCAGGGAGAGAGCGCCTTTCCTTTAAGAACCTACCCACAAACTCTGCCGCGATGTGCTGCGCATCAGCCGCAGAACCGCCGTTACCGAACAAAAGAAGCTTTTTTCCGTTTTTGAAGCAGTGAGCGACGACCCTTGCGACTTCGGCAACGTCGTGCGGGTCGAGCAGAGACCTAGCCCTCACACCTTCGTCGATATATCGTTTCACGATTTCAACTTCTGTTGTATTTTCCAACTTCCCACGCCTCCGCGCCTCTTTCCACGAACTGAACTGTCAGAGTCTCGTACCCCTCCTTTCTCATTCCCTTGATAAACCCGTCCCGATTCTCGCCGACAAGAAACAGAATGTAACCCCCTCCACCAGCGCCAAGAAGCTTACCACCCTGAACGCCGTAATGTAAGGCGAGCTTAAAAGCCTTTTCGACCTCTTTATTTGATATGCTTGGTGAAAGAGCCTTCTTGTGCTCCCACTCCTCGGAAACCAAAGCGGGAATCTCGTCAACCTTACCCACATACAACCTGTTTTTGATCTCCGAGGCAAGCCTTTTTAACTGCGCGTAGTGCTCCAGCCTTTCCGCTTCATCCATAAGCCTTAACTGCTCGCCTATAACATCCCCAGACACACGCGGACGATCCACTCTAACGAGCACACACCTAAACTGTAGCTCTTTCACCACATCATCGCTCAGCCTCATGCTGTTCACGATCACCTTGTCCCTGTAAAACTCGATAAAGTTGAACCCACCAAAAACCGCCGCATACTGATCCTGTTTTCCACCCTTAATACGCATATCCGACCTTTCGATCTGGTAAGCGAGCTCAGCCAAATCGTAAAGATCCAAATTGAGCGAAAGCCACTTGTTAAAAGCCACAACCACGGAGACGATTGCTGTCGAGGATGAACCCAAACCTGAACCGTAAGTCGTATCGCTAGAAACATAAAGCTCAAACCCAGATAGAGGATTAAAGCGCCTTACGACGCTACCAAAAAAAGTGTTCAACCCGTCTTTCGCATCAAGCTCAGCTTCTTCGTTCACACCATAAAGCGACTCGCGTATCACCAATTTACGGTCACTACGAGGCTTAAGTGTGGTGTAACAATAAAGGCCGATCGTGGCGTTAACAACAGCACCACCAAACCTCTCGTAGTACTCGCGGATATCCGTACCTCCACCAGCAAAGCTGATTCTAAGAGGAGCCCTTGCTCGCACAAGCATATACAGAAAAACCCATTTAACTCCTTAAAAAGATTACACTATAAGGCTAACAAATGAGGATACTGGTGGTCAACCACAGGGACCCGATGCACCCACTTGCAGGCGGAGCGGAAGAAGGGCTACTACAAATCTTCAGTAGAGTAGTAAAAAGGGGCGTTGAGGTCACATGGCTATGCGAAAAGTTTGACGGCGCAAAAAGCGAAGAGTGGCTAAAAGGGATAAGGATTTTGAGAAAGGGTAACGCGGCAACACTACACCTATATGCTCCACTAGAGGCAAGAAAGTACGATGCTGTAATCGATAGCGTGGCGCACGCAGCGCCCTTTTTCTCATTTCTTACAAACCAGGCAACCACAGCGCTCATCCACCACGTACACCAAGACGTGCTAAAGCTTGAAATGCCAATCGTAAAAGCGAGCGTGATAGGCGGGGCGGAGAAGGGTGTCAGGTTGTACAAACGCTTCATAGCGAAAAGCAAAGCCACACAAAACGACCTAATAAAAAAGATAGGGATAAACGAGAAAAGAATAAGCGTGATATATGACGGAATCGACCACGCGGTATACAAACCAGGAGAAAAAAGCCGTGAACCCATGATACTCTGGCTAAACAGGTTTAAAAACTACAAGAACCCTCTGGACGCCTTCATAATCCACAGAAAACTCAGATCGAAAGCCAAGCTGGTCATCGCGGGATACGGCGAGCTTAAATGGGAGGTGGAGGAGCTCACGAAGAAAAATCCGAACACAGTTTATGTGGGAAAGGTTGGAGGGGAAAGAAAAGTACGCCTCTACCAGCAGGCTTGGGTTACCCTTTCCACCTCCTACATAGAAGGGTGGGGACTTACGCTTGTCGAAGCAAACGCCTGTGGAACACCCGTAGTAAGCTATAATACAGGTTCAGCGCAAGAAATAATCGTGCATGGAAAAAACGGCTTTCTAGTGAACTACAAAGACTACGAACAAGTAGCAAAATCGCTGGATTACATACTAGAAGATGAAAACACCATGATGAACATGGCAAAACAAAGCCACGACCTCAGCCTCAAATACGACTGGGAAAAAACCGCTGAAAAATATGTGGAGTACGTTCAGAAACTCGTAGAAAACCCAGTTTGATCTAAAACTCATTTCCAGCTCCTGGCGTAAATATATCTCAGACCCGCCGCATTGCGAGTCACACTAATCCTGTAACCCTTTTCTAAAAGTGTTTGCAGTATCCGACCAATAATTTTGTGAAACCCGAGCATACTTCACTAACACCATTCAATTGGTGAATCACTTCGTCCTCACATCCTTCGCAATCTTGACGAAGTCAAAGGAACCTATGACTTGATTAGCGTACTCAAGCTGATTTCGTTCCCTCAATTGTTTGCAGAAACATTGATAATGACCACGTTTTTAATAATATTAACAAGATTTTGCTACATTTTAACTGCTACTAGGTTAAGCCTAACCGCAACAACCTCTTGTGCTCCCTCTATAGAAAAATAGAGCGGAGCCGCCTATGGTCGCTCCTATATCTGGCACGCGTTTACCTTTAACGTGTAACTGTAGGCGTAAAAGGAGCCGCCTAGAGAGCCCAGCCTTCAGCCGTAGACCGTTATGTTTCTTAAAAAAAGAACAAGATTAGCAAGGAACTGAGTCTAGCATTTAGAGACCTTGGGTAACCTACCGTAAACTAGTCCTAACCTGTTCCACTGATTCTGTATTACGGATAAGATATAGCCATTCCTTCTTAGGTCCCTTAGAACTTTTCTCATTGAATTTGACTCCCATTCAACCAGAACCTCGGGTACTCCTTGTATCTCTTCTGAAATTTCTCCCTCACAACCGTCACAGTCCACCTTCAAGAAATCAATTGGCCCATACTCATGTATAAGCCTAGAAAGAGTAACACTTGCCTCACCATTACTAGAAGATACACCCTTATCAACTATTTCCACGTTAGTCACTCCGTTAAGATCAAGATTTAGCCTCATAAGCTCCACCTTGTTTTCATCGGGTTCTACCGCTATAATCCTCACGGCTGACTTAAGGGAAAATAGAACCACCGACTCGCCAATAGACGCACCCACGTCTAACACAGTCTTTCCTCTAAAATCGTAATCATAGTCCCAAAAACAATCGAACCATCCTATCTTCCATCCATAGAACCTAAGACGTTTTAAGTACATGAACTCCACAAAGTCGTCTTCTAAGTTAATTAGCTTTAAACCCTTTATCCTTTGTATCTCCTCCGGACTCATCCTCCTAATCTGTCCATTTCTTAACTTACAGACAATTTCACTTTTCCCAAAGTACATCCTGAGCATTACGGAGGGCCAGTTAATGAACGTCGTAGAATACATCCTTGAAAGCTTTATCAACCGAGGAGGCGGGATAAGTCGCACAAACAAAGCTCACGATTTGCCAATATTTGAAGACATCGGAGTATCTTGTGAAGTAAAACAATTTACTAAATTGGATAGAAAATAAAATGGTAAAAACACATAGAAAATTAAAAAGAAAGATTAGGCTTTTGGTTTCGCTTAAGGTATTCCTGCACCCAAGCTCCAAGTCGAGAACATCCTGGTGGACGTGGTGCACTAGAGCAGCCGAGTAAGGGTTCACAAGGTAGGAGAAGAAGGGAACGGCGTGCGCCACACTATCCAAAACAACCTCGTGCTTACGAGCCTCAAGTAGCGAGAAGAAATGAAGAGAAAGCGGATCACCACGCCTCCTAATAACAACCGAGTCAAGCACATCGTCTTTTTGAGAGTTCGGAAAACGCTCAACCATCCACGTGACCCTTACACCCAAACGAGAAAGCCTCCTACAAACCTCCCAAAGCACAACCTCGGAGCCACCAGCTCGAGGGTGGCGAGGGTCACGGTGGTTGAGCACAAGAAGATCCATAACTAGTACAAAGATTTAAAAAGAAAAATTAGCCTTTTGGTATCACCTAAGCATTCTCGAACACAACCCACAGAAGACCAAGACCACAGCATCAGCCAAAGTCAAAATGCACAAGATAGACGCCTATACGCTTGCACATCTTGTAGGTGTGAGGCGGATATATGCCAGTCACCAAGCAAGCTATATACCTGCTGAGAACAAGGTGGAGAACAAGTTCACACAATCCTAACTCGTGTGCAACATCCGGGTTGGAGGCTCACCCTTCAGCGCAAAGTATGTTAGGAAAATGAGAGCACTCGATGGCTGCTAGGAGGATTGATGACCACCCAACGCTATAGAGACCTTGAGCAAGAAGACTAGGAATGTCTCCTTCAGAGCTATGGAGAGCACTTCGAAGGATGATGAGCTGGTGCGCAAAGCTACACGCGATGATACCGGGTACCTCATACCACAACTCGGGCCCCTTACTCATAGCGGGTGAAATAGGTGACATGGTGAAGGGGAATCCATCTTCACTCGCTCGAACCATATAGTGTCATAGGTCTGTTTGGCTTGCGCAGGCGATTCCAAAAAGCACTTATCTGGGTAGTGCTGGAAGTATCATGATTCAATCACTAAGCAAGGCAGTGGCTACCTTATTGCTAGGAGTGAACCCTGAATCAGGTCACTTGATCCATTATCTAGGTGTGACCAGCCTGATGGTAGTGCGGCAAAGTTTTACCAGAGGATCAGGGCGGAGAAAGGGTGGCAGAGCCGTGGGTTTTACCGTGGTGCACACCATCGAAGATGCTCCGCATAATCTACTGGGTTTTAAGGCGGACGGGAAACCTATCACGGTTTGTGGATCCTAGGGCGTGGTGTCCATCTTAATCGAAGATCACACCCCAAGTCACTAAGCGCCTCTTGGCCCACTAAGCAAGGTGCCCACTAGCAGAGTGGGTTTGGCGATGAATGTTTGGCCCCTCCAAGAGGGGTAATTCATATACACTCTTTCTCCTCCTTCAAGTAGAACCACGTTTTGTTTAGTGGAAATAGTGTGATTCCCGCTAGGCTAAGTCGTTCACACGGGCATCTGGACACCACCCTGTAGTTGGCGCCGGGTTCATAAGTGGCTCACATGAGAAATCTGGACACTAACGATTAAATAGAGCAAGTGGTTAAGCTTCTTAACAAGACAAAGGTGACAATTAAGTGGAGTCGTATATGATAAGGAGAGGGATCAGAATGGTTAAACTCTTAAGAATGCATGAGAACCTTAAACTGAGAGAGATATTAATCGCTTTTTTATCAAAAAATGGAAGAAGGAAACTACTTGATTCTTATCATGAGATAGGAATTAGAGAAGCCAAAAAATATTTTACAGTTCACCCAGATTCTGAAAAGTATCCCTTTTTAGAAGCGTTTGTTTTTAAAACCTATGGATTTTGTGATTACCGTGGTAAAACAGTGATTGATGTTGGTGCTCAAACGGGTGATAGTGTTCTTTATTTCTCCCATCGTGGAGCAAAGATGATTTACGCGTTTGAACCATTAAAGAAAAACTTTAGGATACTCGAATGGAACGTTGCTCAAAACAAAATCAACTGCAAGTGCTATAATGTTGGCTTAGGAGATGCTACAGGGGATGTTGATATTATTGTTAGTAGTAATATGGCAACAAAATTACTTCCTGATGGTATAGAACATGAACGTATAAGAATTGACAAGCTTGATAATTTTAACATTTGTCCCGATATCATAAAAATTGATGTGGAAGGTTTTGAGGTAGCAGTTCTGAAGGGTGGATTAGAGACTATTGAGAAAGCAAAAACGATTATAATTGAAACTCATTCTAAGAACCTGCAAGCAGAAGTGAAAAAAATATTATCAGGATCTGGTTTCAATCTAAACAAGATTATCAAAAATTACGTCGCAAAAAATGTAAGAGTAGAATACTGGTCAAAATAAACCATATTGTTGGGAACACGAAGTTATACTTAATACGGATTCAATAACTTTGATGAGTCTTGTATTACAGGAATTGAAGGAGACTTACACAAAGTACATACGAATTCTAACGATTTCTGTAAATTGATTTTATCATTGAAGCCCAAAAATGTTAATGGTATGAGAATATTCAGTAGCGAATTGAAAAGAGAAAAACCGAGATAAGGAAAAGAAAGCAGATGAACTTCAAAACTAAGATAAGCAAGAAACTTCTTTAGTTCTATAAGAAAAAGCTGATCAATCCTTAGACCTAGTCGTAATTTGGATCCTGTTCGGATTAAGGATTCATTCTTGTCACCTCCACTTGGTGTACCAGTGCATGAATAGTTCTAGGAAGTCTATGAGTGGTGTAAAGAGTGTTTTCTTGGGTTTAATGTTGTCGTAGAGCACTCTGGTCCTGTGTTTGAGGTATCTCTGAGGCGCTCAACCGAGCTACGCAACCCAAAGGTTTGGTGCACGTGGTGCTTGGAAACCCGCTCCCGTTGACCACTGAGTCACGGTAGCACGGGCCTCTATCCGTGAGTATCACCGGGTCTGCGAGACACCTTTTTCTCAGCCTCAGCAGGAACCTGAGCGCGTTATCCGTGATCCTACTTGGTAAGTGAGACAGCGAACCACACGGATGGGCTGCTTGGTGTACGCGTCCACTACTACCCACACATAGATTGGTCTGCCACCGCACTTTATTATGCTCCCATCAACCGCGGGTGCCTGATGCCAGCTTGGTGTCGCCTCAAAGTTGGGTTTCGCCTCTAGGAACCTTCTTCACCCAGTCCTGAACACTCGACTTCGATATGCGCTCAGAGAGCACCCAGAAGAAGCCAGAGGTTTTTGTAAGGCTCAACCCAAACGCGTAGAGAAGAACAGCGGTCACTTGAGCTCAAACCTCTTCTTATTCCTCTTAAAGACATTTAAATCCCTAAAGAATTCGAATACATTCGTGGTGGACGCCACGGTCGCTCACCGATTCCGAACAGTGGAGGCCACCACGTTTAAGCCTTAGTCTTATGTGAGTGAGAATAAGAATATTAGGAGACAAGTTGACTCATGCCACATGTACGTCGGAGTAGACTTGCACAAGTCCACCCTGAACGTGGCCGTGATGGATGAAGACGGAAACCTGCTAAGGGAGGAAAAACTCAGGTGTGAGCCTGAGAGGCTCACAGCCCTCTCAGAGTCACACCCCACCCGGCTCAAACATAGTCATAGAGAGCTCGTCAACCTAGTACTGGGCCTATAGAATCCTATCAGAGAGGCACAGCATTGTGCTCTCCAACCCCCACACAGAAGACCAGGGCCACTGCCTCAGCCAAAATCAAAACGGATAAGATAGACGCCTACACACTCGCACACTTCCTACGGGGCGGATATATACCACCACCCAAGCTATATACCCTCATGAGGGGGGAACTCTTGGAACTCAGAGGGGAGCTTGTAAGGTACAGGGCCGGCCTTGTGAGGTTGAGAACCAAGGTGAAGAACAGGGTGCACGCAATCCTACTAACTGATGCACAATATAAAGATTGATGGCTCACCCTTCAGCGCAAAGCACACAAGAAGACTGAGGTCTCAGCGACTACAGGATAAACGGGTACCTCAACGTCCTAGAAGCATTGAACACGGAGATAAAAAGCGTCTCCGAGCAGATAGAGAGCACCGCCAAGGATGATGAGCGCGCAAAGCTAATTATGACGATACCCGGCGTATCATACTACTACTCCGCGCTACTCATAGCGAGCGAGATAGGCGACATGGTGGACAGGTTCCCAGACTCCGACCACCTCCGTGGTATCCTACGCTAGGCTTGCGCAGCCCCCACAACACACTCCTCTGGTGGGATAACACGCCACGGACCAATCACCAAGCAAGCAGGGTAGTGGTTACCTCCCAGGGGTAGATTCTGAATCAGGTCACCTGGTGTAACATCCAGTAGGTGTGAGCCTGAGGGTAGTGTGGCCAAGTTCTACCAGAGGATCAGGGCTAGGAAGGGTAGCGCTATCACTGTTACCGCCGCGTCCGCTAAGATGCTCCGCATAATCTACTGGGTGTTGCGGGAGCGTAGGGCGTATCACGGCTCTGGGCTCGGGCCGCGTTGTCCGTCTGGCTGGATTGGGGGATCGGGGAGCCCCCTCGGTGCTCTTAAATGCGGCTTGGCTCACTAACATGGTGCCAACTGGAGTAGTTTGACAGTGGGGTTTTGGCCCCGAATGGGTACTTGGTATGCACTCTTTCTCCTCCTTGGGGTGGCGCCACACGGGTGTTGGGGGAGGTGGTTGTGGCTGGCGCTGGGTTCCTAAACCGCTCACATGGGTATCCGGACAGGATCAAATTTGGGAGTTAAGGTCTAAAAAGTATTTCCGCATTAGTTCGTCGGCAACTTTAGTATTTAACATAACACTTAGTATTTTATCTTTAATTCTTTGAATAGATTCAGAAGATGAATAGCTCCAATACTTATATTTAGTCTTAACTTCATGTACGTTGCTTATGTTAGCTACAACTTCTGACCTTCCTGTAACCTCCATAAAAGGCTGAATAAACGAGATTACAGGTGTTCCTGACAAAAGACTCTGAATTGGAACCATTTCAAAGTTCCCATTATAAACAGGAGCTATCGTAGCCGTATGCCTTGCATACTCCTCGCTTAGCTTTTTCCTATCAAGTTTTCCCAAATAATTTAGGTTAAAGCCATACTTTCTACTAAAAAACTCACCAATATTTTTATCGCCAAAATAGTCCAACTTTATATTGGAGTTAGTTTTGGTCAATTCGTCTAAAACATTTTTTAAGGCAATCAAATCAGTATCAATTATATTTCCAAAATATATTAGTAGTGAATTAGTCTTTTCGACCTTTACATCATAGTAAGTAGGTTCAATTGGTATATATAAAACGCCTTCGGTTTTAATATTATAAACCCTTTCAAGAAGTAAATCAGTCCAAAGAGACTGCGCTATTACTCTGTTTCGATTTAGAGTTTCTATGTAAAACCTTGCCTTCCAATGAAGCAAAAAACTAGGTAAAAGATTTGCAATAAAGGTAACATCTCTCTGTCCGAAGTTTCTGCGAGGTAAGTCTACATATCTTCTAAAGAGGAATCTATGACCATAAAAAATGTGAGCCCAAATAAGAAGTTTCCTTCCAACACCATATTTATACAAGGATTTTAACAAAGAAAAATCGTCTATGGTCAAAAAAAATCCTTCGCTATCTAGTATGCTAGGGATGTCTCTGGCACTATACTCTTCAGTCTTAAAGTAAGGAAATGGTGCATTCCTTTCATCTAAATTAAGGAGAATTATCTTAGAATGTGTATTTATGCTCTTTAAACCCAAATAAAGATCATTATAAACGTCATAAATAGCAGAATAAATTGATGATTGTTTAGGAAGCAGAAGGTACACTTTATCCATAAATGACAGTTCCCATATGCAACATATATTCTTTATTCTTCGACGCAACATTGATCCAATAAAACCAGTGTCACGTAAGAATTTTATCTATCTCATTAGTCAGTCATAGATGTGTATAATCGCTTTACTGTTTAGGCTATGTGAATAGTGATATTCGTATAGTATCTTGACGACGTTAGTAGCAAGAATTTCAAAGTAAGCCTAAAAAGTCAATCCGTAGTATCACTATTGATGAAGAAGAGCGAAGTCAGTGGAAGAAACTAAGTTAGTGAGAGCAAACGAGTGCACTTTCCTAAGAATATTCGACCAGTGAGCTCAGATATAGTTATCTTGCTCTTAGACCTAGTAATGCGTATACAATGGCTCAAATACATGACGTTGTGTTATCTAATCCGCTCATAAAGTGGACACGCAAGACATCATTAGCCGCGCAAACTGAAGGTTGACATCAACGAAATTGGACGGATAAGAATCTCAGATAAATGTTAAGGCGCAGATAGCACCACTGGCTTTTATGCAAAACGAACCCCGCTAAAAACTAGCGGAGGTTACTAGCTATCGTGGTGTATTCAGGCACAACAAAAAACCATTCGAAAAAAGCCGGGGGTCATCTCGCTTTGCAATGCGAATCTCATCACGAGAAATATCGGAGCAGATGGGTACATCACACTCATCTCTTCTTGAGTAGGCGTGGACTGCAACCTCTTATATACGTGGAATTCCCCCCTTTCCGAGGGAGGGAGGCTCGTTGCTCACCGTTGATGGGAGAAGCCAAGGTAAACGACCACCAAGTGCATGCATATATGTATGGTTGCTAGATCGTTAGGTGTGTACATAAGAGGAATCTTCAATAAGAGCAAACACGCGGAGCCCCTTCGACGCAAAACTCCTTCTTAATGGTGTACTTAAGAGGTGCACCGACAACCCAGTGTCAATCACTAGTTGACGAAGGTTCCCGATACAGACGGACTTTTGAAACCCTAGGTGGCTTAGACTACCAACACGAAACCCTTAGAAACCAAGATAGAGAGGTTCTTCAGGGCTCTAGAGAAGCACAAGGGTTTTCTGAGAACAACGCTGACACAAAAAGTTGCACATACACGCGCTTATTAGAATTCTTTCAATATTCCAGCTTTACTATATGATTAAGGTCTCATGAAGGAATATATGGTGTACCCGTTCGGAGGACGATCATTTTCTGTCCAATGTCAGGAATAAGAAGGGTTCTTCTTAGCTCAAGATGGTGCTACTCAACGCATTCAGCCTAAACCTCTTCGATGGGGACCTTTAGGTTATTCAAGATACTTCCCGAACCACCCAGTCTCGAAGTCCAGCGTTAAGAATGGATGAAGTTTAGGAGAGACTCTACTTTGACTTATAACCAAGTGAATACTCAATCATCACCGTTGATGAGTGTGGTCGAGTGTGCGGTGAGGTGGTAGATCCATGCACGTTTGGGTCACTTTGGGCGCGTATACGAGGCAACCAATCTGGTTCGGCATCTCACTCGTACTGAAGGACCACGGGTAACGCCCTCAGGTTCCTTCGAAAGCTGATGAAGTGTCTTTGTAGGTGACCCAGTCATCTTCACAGATAAGGATCCATGGTAGCGTGACGCTGTGATTCGAACTGGGTTCCAAACCACTTACGCCAAACCCTCGGGCTGAGAAGCCCGTTGATAGGGCGATTCTTCAGCTACTACAAGAGCCGCGTAAGAAGCTTCTTCAACAACATCAACCTCAAGAAAACACTCTACAGGCCCATCATAGACTTCCTATAACTATTCGTATAGCGGTGTACAACGCGATGTGATGATGACACAATAAGGGTTATCCAGACACTATCCTAACTTTTACATAAACTTAAAAAAAGGGTCGGTTAAAAAAAGCGTGTGTATTATTCTAAGAAATATGATGTAGGGGCCTTTGTTTTATCAATTTCGATTGCTATTATCTCACTATGGCCAATTCTTTTCAAAAATGGCTATTATTTGACTGGGGCGATTGTTCCTAATGGTTCTTATCTTGGAATGATTAGTTTTTCACAATTCGAACAAAGGATATTTAATACATGGAATAACCCAACTGCGGCCACATTCTTAGGAATCCCACAATTATTAATAAATTTCATTTTTTTAATAATAACAAAGTCGGCTATAATATCATCACGCCTATTATTAATTTTTGAAGTCTCTTTATTCGGAATATCGTCCTATTATGCTTTTAAAATACTATCTGAATTTGTATTAGTAGCTGATAAAATAAAACCTTTTCTTGGTTATCTCTCAATAGTATTATATATGATAATTTGTCCTTATTTTGTTACAGTTGGTCTTGCAAATCCGCTATCGAGTTTTAATTGGTCATATGCTGTCTTACCACTAATTACTGCTTTGGGAGTTTACTATCTTGAAAAAGGTGAGATAAAACACCTGTCGATGCTATCTATTTTTTCTATTTTAGGAAGTTTCTCAGCAGTATGGATGCCAACGTTTGTAATATTAATAGCGTTTTATCTAATTCTTTCATTTGGTTATAAGAATATTTCGTACAATAAAGCTATTATTAGGACATTGACCTTAGTAGTTTTTATAGTACTTACTAATGCATTTTGGGTCATTCCGACTTTTGTAGGTTATTATTATCATGCAACAGGTTTCTTTTTGTATAGAGGTTCAATTTTTATTACATATAATTCATTGATATATAATTCCAGCTGGTATAACTTATTCGATATTTTAACATTGAGTCATTCAACTATTAATCTTATTAATCTCCATATTACAGATGCTACTATTCCATTGTTGGGAGCGATTAATACGGTAGCGGCTTTTTCGTCGCTGCTATATCATCGAAGTAAGTTATTAGTGTACCTATCTCTAATTTCTATATTTACTATATTTTTTGCAAAAGGAGTAAATACGCCATATGGTATGCTGTACTATTTTTTAGTTATACATTTCCCCGGAGACGCGGGTGCTATATTAAGAAACACGGGCTATTTATACTCAGTGCTCGGGTTTACTTACTCGATATTAATTCCTCTTTCGGTTTATTTAATGCTTAAATCTTTGGTAAAGAACTTAACTATTATTAGAATAGGGATAGTAGTAGTCGTAATAATAATGCTCTCAGGTGTTTTCATTTCGAATTCATATTCTCTATATCAAAATCTTAATTCTTATACATACCCCCTCTATGAGCCCACCAATATTCCACAAGTTTACGGAAAAGCGATATCATTCCTACAAAGCAATAGTGATTTTCGTAATTATTTTATAATATGGGATCCGTCAGGTGGTTTTTATACTTGGAGATCTATACCTAGACTTGATCCTCCCTATGGTCTAATAAGTATGTTTCCAGATTATCTAACGCCGAATAACTACTATAATAGCTACTTTCTAAAGCCTTATCTCACAAATACATCTGAAATAGGTCGACTAATGGGACTCATTAATGGAAAGTATTTAGTTTTCGATTCAAATGTTTATTTAGACTATAATTATCAAAATAGTAGTACTGATAATTATTACTTTGCAAGACAACAAGATTTAAGGCTTATTTATAATAACAGCCACGTTTACATTTATAAGAATTTAGAAAATATAAACGTCCTCTTTCCTACGCAACTAGCATTAGCGATAGCGCCTGTTTCATACTCAATAGACACAAGCAATACACTATTTCAAGGATATTATTCCGTGGATTCGTATTTAATAGCTTTCTTGATAACCACTGGACTGATAGACAATATATCTGTAGTTTTTCCATACTTTCTTAATAATGAGGTTTCTATAAAAGAAATTTATGAGGCTTCTAACCTAATAATTTATCAAAATAACGTGGGTGCTTCTATAATAAGTGAATATTTGGCTAATAACATATCATATAATAATGTTCTTATTTATTTTAATCCGAACACATTTGAGTATACCAAAGGATTAACTCCTGTCTTTATACCAAGTATGGGGGGAAACACTTTGTACTGTGAGAGTGGCTCAACATTTTTAGCGAAAGCATTTATTCCAGTAAATGGTGAATATGATTTAGTTGTTGGTCACAATGGTATTCTGAATATTGACACACAAGGCCGAACAATAACAACAAATAATGAAAGTATATCGAGAATAGAATTATACTTAAACAAGGGATGGAATATATTTAACTTTAGTTGTGGTAATACACATATCAATTATATTTATATAATAACACATGGGCTTACTTTAAACACGCCATCGGTTAAAATGAAAACGGTTAAGCTTAATCCTTCTCATTTTGTGATCCATGTTAACAGTAATAAAGCATTCTTTCTAGCGTTTGCGCAAAGCTATGATCCATTATGGGTAGCTACATATAAAGGTATAGAATCTAAATCTATTCCAGTAGATGGACTTATAAATGGATTCTATATTGACAAAAATGGCACTTTTAATATAAACTTAATATATGGTTTACAAAAATATTTCTTAATCTCATCAATGATCTCTTTAGTAAGTATTTTTCTGTTAAGCATTATAGCATTGATTAGGCCTACTAAGTTAATATATCTCCTTTAGCTAGAATTATAGTATGAGAACAGCGTTTACACCCCTGTGAAACTGTATTTCGCTATGGTGGGCATAAAACGTTATTAGAGTTGCGTTTAGCGTATGTATCCACAACCTCAGCCTTTACTTTGTTTACGAATATCCTAGTCCCTTTCTCCAGAATCTTAAAGAATCCACCCACAATGCTTCCCTTTCCAGATGACTCAATAATGATAGTCTGAGCCGAGATGTTCGAGCACTTATTGATATCATGGAACCCTATCCACTAGGAGCAGAGGTTCATTTATACTCTTTTCAAAAACCTCTCTAAGAAAGAGGATGATGGAGGAGTACCCCCTAGATACAACCTTGATCACCAACAGCTCTTTGGTATCGGCGTATATACTAGTGGAAACCCAAACGTGCACATATTTGCTATCCAACTTGAGCTTGGTTTCATCCAAAATACGACGAGCCGACTCGACGTGGTAGTACCTTCCACCGCTGGAGGCCTCATGTCCACTCTGCAAGTAGAGCCTACTTTCGCGACAGGAGTGTCTGACACAACCATCAACTCATTTTCTAAGTCACTTTTCTATACACAATGATATAGAATAAAGTAAAACAGTATATAGCCCTAATCAACTTGGCTTCTTATTCCTATTTGAATATTTGTGTGTTGTGGATCGCTCCCTCAAGCGTTTCGATTGGTTCAACACACAAACGCTATCGACGAGGTAGACCCCCTATTTTACCCTTAACTCGCATGTGGCCGATCGTGAATGCTGAGAGGTCGTGGTGATTGGTGTGTTGTTAGCCTCAGTTTCAGATTAAGGGTTAAAACATCCATGTGTGCCGTTAAGTTCGTTCTGGCTGCTAAACAGGGTACTAGAGGGATTTAACCCTGTAGCTGTAACAATATATGGGTAATTAGTATATTGCACCCTTTCTTTCACGCTTAATTGACGGAGAGTAGCTTGAAAGCTTGTCGGCTGAGCTAACAAGAAAGGCTCAGGGAGTCTAACTTACAGTAAAGAATGTTGAAGCATCTTCTTGGCTGTGGGTGTTAGGGAATAGTGAGTGATCGCACTTGCCAGATTTATAAGCTCCTCTTATGGGTATCCAGACAGTATTAGTTTGGCTCCTATAGTCTTAAATATGGTCTTACTATTCCGCTTTTGTGAACCCGCTTACCGGTTCCGCAAAGTTTTTATTTACAACATCCTTGAACGCTATACTCGCTCTGCTCTTCTTTCTCTTTGTGGCACACTTTGCATCACCTGTTTTCGTTGGTAAGGTAGCTCTCCTCCAGCTTTTGGAACTGGGTTCTCTCACAGCATTAAGCCTTATCCCATCACAAGTTATAAACCGGGAACTTGGTTACTCACTTGGTAGCGGAAACTCTCAAGCTAGGACTACATCAGGTTCAATCCTTGTTTCGGGTTTACTGGTTGCACCATTGACGCTCTTTATTCTTTTCTTTCCACGCTACCTGTGGTTGAGCATTCCCTACTACATCCTTTTTATCTACTTTAACTATCAAGGTTATATCCTTTCAGGGTTAGGCCGCTTTACCGAAGTGAACTCCATGTACGGCGTCTTTACTGTGACGCGCTGGGGTCTTTCCACGCTCGGCGTGTTTTACGGCTTGCGCTACCTTATCCTGTTTTGGACGCTCGGCGCTTTGGTGAGAACAGTTTGGGGGGAAATCGTTTTGCGTAGGCTTGGTATCCACTACTCTTTCGACCTCGGCTTGATTCGCCGCTTGGTTTTTACGGGTTTACCACTTTACTTTTCGGGTATCACCTCTTTTATCGCAGGGCAAGGCGACCGTCTTCTCGTGGTTTATCTTCTGGGCTCCTACTACTTGGGGATCTACCAGCTTGTGGCTCTGATTGGGGGTGTGCCCTCTCTTCTTTTGGGTAGCCTTCAATCCGCGCTGATTCCCTCCTCATCTTACCACTATGGGCGGGGTGTGCCTGTTGGGGAGATGGGTGGCTCGGTGTTCAGGCTGCTCTCCCTGTTCGGCTTCCTGCTTGCGTTGGTGGGTGCGGGTGTCGGACCACTCTTCCTCACACGCTTTTTCCCGGCTTATGGTGTGGGCGCCCTGCCTCTTCGTATCCTCCTTGTCTCGGTGACTGTGACCTTCGTGTTCTCCTCGGCGGGCTTCTTCCTTGTGACTGGGGCTAACTATAGACCCTTCCTCGTGGTGGCGCTTGTGGGTGCGCTCACCGACGTGGTGTTCTCCCTCCTCTTGATTCCGCGCCTTGGGATTCTTGGGGCGGCGCTTGCGCAGGCGTCCACAGACTTCGCGGTGTCCGCGCTCACACTCTACTATGCGTGGAGGCTTCACGCCGTGCCCTCTACACGTGTTGAGAGGCTCATCGCTGCGCTCTCACCCATCACCCTACTCGGTTTGACTTGGGCTTGGCCTCTCGGCGCGGTGGCTCTACCCATACTCTATCGCCTCCTAGGCCTCGTGAGGAGGGCTGACGTGGAGGTTGTGCGCAGATTCACACCCCCGAAGCTCAGGGGCGCGGTGGGTGTGCTCGAGTTACTGTGCAACGAGTAGATCAACTGGAGTGTACGGGGCTTTCGGAGTGCACGGGGCCTTTGGCTTCTAGCTCACGTGTTTTGGGTTTCACTGGGGATTTTTGTCTCGTTTCTTAGATGTAGTATCTGAACTGGGTCTTCGGGTCTATTATCTTGGGGTTGGTGACCAATATTTTCCCCACATCTTCTGAGAATTCTAGGGTGACTGGCTGTGTGTTTGCGAGTTTACAGTTGTTGTAGTTTAGTTTGGTGAGTCCTAGAATGTCTTCGGCTACCTGTACGATGTCGGCTTCCCCATATTGTATGTCTATTCGTAGTGGTTTAGGTGTCTCTGCTCCGTCATATGTTTTGAGTTTGGGTTTGTAGCCATTAGTCCACAAATATGCTGTTTTGTTCCCAAGTTTTAGGAGTGTTCCTCGTGGGACTGGGTATCTGCCTTCTCGGAATAGTTTGAAGTCTTCCTCTATTCGTATTCGTATCGCCACGAGTTTGACGCCTTGTGGGATAGCGGATTTGAACCCCTGATATTCCTCGTCGTTTATGTATGATCTATAGTGGAGGAAGACCTCGTTTAGTGTTTGTCCATGTAATTCGCGATATGTTTCGAGCACCTTGGTGAGGAGGTTTTGAGCTTCTTTCTGGTCGAGGTGTAGTTGTTTGTTTTGGGGTGAGTACCATGGGCCGAAGTTTCCTCTTATGACTACGCCGTCGCCTGTGTCGAGGAACATCTGCGCCGCGCAGCAGGCGGTGTTTTGCTCTGTGGTTGATTCTGTTTTGCTGTATACTAGTCCAACATAGCATACGCCTGCTCTCGCGGTGACTAGGCGCCACGGTTTGCCTTGAGCCTTATAGTAGATTGTTGTAGCGATGTTCCACACCCTGTCTGATAGGGGTGTTAGTCCTCTTCTATGTTTTGGCGGGGTATCGGTGTTATGGTCGATATACATGGTTGATTCCCGTATGATTTGTATTGGTGTGTTGTATATCATTGCTCTGGCTTTGAGTTGCCGTCTGAAGTCAACTGAGTAACTGTAGATTTGGAAGTCCTCATCTGGGAGTAGGCTTTTGTATTTTGCACGTTCCTCTCTTATGCTCCTTGGGATTTTTTCACCGTGTCCTTGTTTGACGTAGCCCTTCGGTCTTACGTACTCATATATGATGTCTGGGGTGATGCATATTATTAGGTCTATTCTATCTTCGCCTTCGGTGATGCTTTTTACTCCTTCAAGGTAGAGGTTGACTGTTTGCCATGATCTAGTGTTCGGGTCATAGTTTGTGGCTGCATTCACTATGGATTGGTGGTCTATTGTGTAGCTCTTTGTTGGTTTGAGGGGGAAGACTGATGAGAATGCGGCTTCGAAGCCTGGGTAGGGTGGCCAGAGGTCGAGCTCTCTTTCTGTTCGTGCTGATATGGTGGGGGATACTATGTGTTTGGCGAACTCTTCAAACTGTTTTATCCCCTCCTGTGTGCCGATTAGTCCGTATGATATGTTTTTTGGGTGGGAGGGTTGGTCGGCGTCGTATGGTCCGAAGATGGATAATCCTTCTTTTGGGTCCTGTGTTCTCTGAGAGTAGCGGAATTCGAGCTCTGGTTCTTCTAAGTGTATTAGTTCAACGCGTCTCTGATTCTCACTCATCATATTCATCCTGCAATCCCCCCTCCTCTTCTTCCTCTTCGTCTGCTTCTTGGGTGTATTCCTCGTCTCCATCTGTTGTGGTGGTGGGTTGCCCTTGTGCTTCCTCTGCAATACCCAGCTTGGATTGGTATTTTATTGGTGTGCCTCTAATTTTTATCGTGGTGTTTTCAGCCACTGTGAGTTCAAGGTGGTCTCTGCCTTGGGTTAGCCAGCTGATGATGCCGAGTGTGCGTTTTAGCCACTCGTGGTTCCACCAATGCTTGCATATCCTTCTTCTTAGCCTGTTCACTCCTTTTCCATATATTTCGTTGTCGCTGGTATCCGTGAAGTATAGGCGGATTGCTGCTAGGTATACGGGTTGACCGAACTTGAAGGGTATGGGATTCATAATTGGGGAAAGGTGGTATGTATATTTCACTGGTGTTCCTTGGTGCTTTGATGGGTAGGATCTCTCGCCGACCACTTTGATGTGGGTTTTTCTACCCGTGTAGTCTTTGAAATATATCGTGTCGTCTTCTAATAGCCCTCTGGGGAAATAGTATTGTTTTGCATTAGCGTGGCATTTTAATCCCCGTTTTCTGAGTTCGATTTGAATGGATTTTCTCAGGAGGTTGGATAAAATCTTGGATACAATGTTGGATCCAGTGAGTTGTTGGATGTTTGTTTGTCGCCAGTCGAGTACCCCATTCTCCTCTAGTGGGATGTGGGGTGTGTTTGGTGGGGGTCCGAAGGCCCATATCTCACCCCCATATTCGTAGTATGGCCATTCGCTTAGGTCGTTGGTCTCCGACCTGATGGGTGCTAGATATCTGTGTAGCTGGCTTGGTATTTCCTCTATGGGTAGTGCGTTGGACCAGATTTGCTCGGTTCTCTGTTCTAGGTGGTGCTTGGTGCTTAGCCAAGTGCTTGGGGTTGTTTTTACCTCGGTGAATCTTGGTGTCTGGATGTCTTCTAATAGTTTTAGAAGTTTGTTGAGGCCTTCAGCCCACGAAGTGTTAAATGGGATGTAGACTATGTCAGAGATCATCCAGTTTAACTCGTGTGAAGGCACGCCGTCTAGGTTTAATGGTATCAGGAAATTGGTTTTCTCGTTGCGGGTAATGTTTAGTGCGAGTGTCCATTCTTTTCGTGGGTTGGGTTTGTTTAGTGAGTTTCGTGATACTACTGCTAATACCCTGTAGCTGAGTTGTTTGATGGCTTCGTCTATTTCTTTGGGGTATGATTCTCCTCCGAGTAGCTTGATTCTATCATACCATACCCGGTAGCCTTGACTCATTAATTTTAGGGCAAGCCAATCCGTGAAGTAGGAGTCTTCTTGCGCGTAACTGATAAACAAGTGGTCACGTCCTCTTGTGTTTTGAGGATTGGTTACCACATTGCTCATAAATGCATACTACATACTTGAGTAGTCGTTACTAATATATAGACTTTTTTGTAGTATTGTGCAGTATTGACCGGATAATCTTGTCTGCGAATATTTGACCCGTGTTTATTGCCTTGTGGGGGATTAGCTTGCTATGAAGCTACAGTTCCTCTTTGGGTATGCAACCAGTACAGTATTATTACGGTGACTGGCTAACAATTTTTACGCTTATGTATCAAGCGTACCAGCTCCCAATCCAGTCAGCGTCTGCATCTTGATACTTTCCAGGTAACCATTTAATGGAGTAAAAGTAGAGCCTCCGGTCTCCGATCCGCCATCTGAGCTGGCCTTCAAGTTCGGCTAACTCAACCTCCTCGAAGAGGGTGACTACCCCTCCCTAGGGCAACTACGACGCCCCAGAGGTTTAAAGATTTAATATAATTTCTCACCGCTGCCACGGTGGGTAACCCAGTGTGCTGGGCCCCCAAACTCGATTCGACCGCCGAGCTTAGTATAGCTATTTCCCTTATCCACCCACTGGAGATCAAGAGCTCATATTCGGGACACGGACGGCGTCAAGCGTGAATGTTTAGCCCACTAAGGGGTTTTTGGTGACTATATAAACATCAATGGAGACATGGATGTGGTGTGACGTTATAAGTGCACGCGGAAGCAATCAGCCTGGCGAGTGCTGGGCGCGGCTGTGGTATGAGTGTTGGGGGTGGGGTGAGGGGTGTGGGGTGCCTTGATGAGGACGAAGTAATTGAGGTGAACAGGGGGTATTGGAGTCAACGGAGAACCGCAGGTTTAGAGGCTCGCGGCGTCAGAAACCACGAAGGGATTGCTGGGATCATTAGGGAGTGCGTTAACTTTAGGGCGATGTTCTGGATAAAGCGGTTGGACTCCTAGTGTGTCTTATCAGGAGACATCCCTTTGAGTCGGGTAATAGGCGCACCGCGTTCGTCGCAGCCTCCGTGTTTCTCCGACTGAACGGCGAGCAACCCCACTCTCGAGTTACCAAGCGAGAAGATTTTGACTTGGATAGGAAAGAATTTATAAATTCTCCAAAACCTCGCCTTTTACGGTGGATCAAAAATTTGGTTCAGGGGATAATTGTCCCTAAGGATGAATTTTGAGCTACCGTTTAAGGAGGGGGTCCCAGATGATGTCTAGATAAGCAATCACCACACTTGAGCACACACGGCTGAAAAGCATGTATCCGGATACCCTCATAGTAAGGATGTAACCTTGATAATGATATTTGGAAATTGGATTTTACTAGATTCGCTTTTGGGGGATAAAGCAAAATTGGATTATACAGCTAAGTATGCTTAGTGGGCTTATTGATCTACTTTTGAGACTAGTAATTTTTACGTGGTAAAAATGTTTGATTTTTATAATTTATACTTCATATTTAATTGCTAAGTATGAGATTCCTTTCAAGATTTATGATTTAATAAAAAGAAAAAATATAAAAACTGGTGTGTTGATATGTTATATCATGATTATTAAAGATTTTGGTTCATCGATTGCTGGAAACGAACTTTCAAATGTTATCATAAGACAAAGAAGGCATTTCGATAAATGTATTAATTATAACCATGATTTTGTCAGTATAATTTATTTATCAAGCTTACTTATTAGTTATAATATTAAATTTAAAAATATTAGAATCCTAGATGCCCTGCTGAACATGGTTCGTGCAAAGCCCTCGAGAGTTATTTTTGTTGTTAGAACGATGGCACCACGGCATTTTACAAGCGCAATGAGAAAGATCCAAGAAAACAGCGTAAAGCAGTTATTAACTAATTCGTATCTACTTGTTTTTGACGACACTCTTTGGAAAGGGAAACAGCTTTTGAATCATGCTAAATTTTTGATTGCTTATAATCTATGTTTTACTGAAAAAGAATTCGTTCATTCAAAGTTTTATGGTTCTACCAATTTTACCAGCGCCGGTTTGGGTGTAAGCAGTCGTGGAAGTAATTATGAGGAATTTACATCTAGCCGTAAAACATCAACATATTTAAGTAGTGGAGACCTTTACTATCTAAAGCGAATATATAATCACATTCAATTAAAATATCTCCTATACACCGACCCTAAATATGCTAGACAGATCTACTTAGAATATGCTAAATACATTGATACGTTATTGAAACGTCGAATACCCAAGCAGCTGGATGAACTTTATATGGGTTATATTGAAAGCCTAATTGGTTATTTCGGGTTCATATCTTTACTAGAGGGCTTGCCAGGAAAGAAGCTTACAGATTCAATCTTAGATTCAGTGCTTGATAAGCACCCGCCGCCTAACCCCTTTGAATTGGAGATGTTAATTACTCCAAGAAAACACGCCGAAAAGATGGCTTCTATTTTGGGCTGGTCAGAAGACAACATCTTCAGTATGTTGGAAAGAACCAAATCAGCGATTTCATCGCTTAAAAATTCTATTGAGGACAGATATCTTGGTAGTCCTGTTGATAAATTCTTTATTGACGAAGAAAGGGAGTTTATGGAATTTTTATCGAGCTTCTACAGTTCACATAATAACATACTGTATGAGTCTATTGAGAGGTGGCATCAATCAGTCATGTAAGCACTAAAGCAACAAATCAAAATCTATTTCAACATTGATCGTGTTCTTGATACAAGGTTTGACATATTTTAGAGAGCAAGATTCTTCTTCAATCCTTAACAGACTCTAGGAATAGCGAGTAGAAGTCGATAGAGTATACGAGCCAATGGGTATATCTGATATGTGGCACACATCCTGTCCTGTGCAGAAAAACGAGCAAGTGTTTAGTGCGCGTTTCAATACGGAATCTTGAGGTAACGTGCAGAATCCCATCTCAAATTTTTCATGGGACATAATAATAATAGATTTATCATGGACAAAGTTTATCCCGATTAGAGGATTCATAACTATGGCATACTATTGCGGTTACCTATTAGTGGCATGGCCCTGGATATGAACCTTCTTCTATTTGGGGACTCCCGGCGTTTTTTGTGCTAATCTGGAAGCTGGCTACCATGGCTATCACTATTGCATGCTGTGTTACTATGGCGGTGAGAGTGTTCCTCTGTGCTTGGGTAGTAGGCAGTGAGTAGTAGTGGTGAGGAATACTGTGAATATTGGGAACGCAGAGAGGGAGGCTTGGATGTTATATGCGTTCAACTTCACACTGGGCATATTTGGTGCCTACTTTGATAGTTGGCTTTGTCATCACGGGGTTGATAACACCACCTCATTCAGCCCTAGGAAGTGGTCCTATCTGACATATCCAATATCGGTTTTATGCGCCGCTTTTTCAGCTTATTGTGGTTAAGTGATGGTTGTGTGATTGTAGAGTATTAGGGTGTAGTTTTTTCTTTTGTTTAGATTGTTCTCTTCGTGGCTTGAGGAAGCTTCTTGCCGCCGCAAGGAGTGTTAGTTAAGTGGCTTCAGTGGCGATGGTTGCCATCAGCTTTACTGGGTCTGAGGTAGTGGCCGCATAGAGTGTGTATGCGCCGAGCATTAAGCAGCCTATTGTGGTCAGGATTGTTTTGCGGTGTTTTGCGAAGAAGTTAAATGAGGTGCTAAAGGAGAAGGGGTCGTACTCCTCGGTTAGACGCACGTGCTTGTCGTATAATCCCTCTTGTTTTAAAGTGTGGTTGATTAGGTAGTATGCCCCCAGTATCCTTACAACACAGTAGTAGCTTGCCGTAATGAAGGCACCAGCCAGGATGCCCGACATAATTGGGTAGTATAGGTGCAGTGTGTAGGGGGGTGGGCACTTAGTGTTGTTAGTTGGTGGGGGGAAGTTAAGGTGAACAACGCCACGGTTGATGCGAGGAGGATCGAGGAGAACATGACGAAATTACTCATATGGTAATCGAAGAGTGTGCGTACACCGTTACCCATAACTCATAGTTTTCTGGCTGGTATTTCTACTTTTAGCTTTGACGCGCAATCTGTGTTGGGGTTACCCCTCTAGGCGTATGAGGATCGTACTGAACAGCGCTCCATGTGAATACTGTGCTTTTGTTGGTTTTGGGCTGATTCACCTCTGTACTAGTGTTGAGCTTTCGGATTACGTGGGCTTGTCGATTATTTTGTGAGTGGTTTGGATGGCTCTGAGTGCACGTGTGTATTGGTCTAGGTCCCCATAGCCGCGTATGAGTGACTTGCGGTGTGATGGGTGTGCCACTCTGTTCCTGAATTTTTTCAGTGTGTATAAGTCTTTTAGTGGTAGCCTCATCTTCTTTATCTGATCAATGTTTCTAAGTATCTTTATTTTCTGCCCT
>Ga0080006_1143557_pt1 | contig 25768 bp, 23 predicted proteins | sample RS3BMetagenome_FD_69209 | JGI IMG/M metagenome (GOLD analysis project Ga0080006, IMG submission 69209) | Ferric oxide microbial mat and aquatic microbial communities from Rainbow Spring, Yellowstone National Park, USA - RS3B (SPADES... ...
CACCTGGGGCCGGCGACCCTGCCCAACCGGAAGTGTGCCTGGGGGAGCACCGCGGAGGAGCAGGCCGACCGGCAGCAGGCGGTGAGGCCCATCTGCAGGTGCTGCGCAGTCGACGGCCGTTGATCCTGGCTCGCCTGGCCCGCATCCCGGACCCCCGCCGGCAGGCGAGCGTAGAGCCTGATCTGACGACGCTGTTGCTCTCCGGCATCCTCTTGTTCGCCTACCAGTACGCCTCGCGGCGGCAGGGGAACCGGGAACTGAGCCGACCGGAATTCCTGGCCAGCCTGCGCACCAGGGCCCACAACCGCCCTTGCGCGACCGACGCCAGGACCCGTATACTGGCAGTCGGCGCGCCATCTGGGAACGGTTTGCCTTGGCCGGGCGGCCGTGTGAACCCCGCAAGGGGATCCGGGACGGGAGACCGTCCTGCCTGGGCGACGGACCCTGGGCGGGTTGGCCACCCGGTCGGGGCAGTAAAGGAGGTGGTCAGCGTGTCTCCTCAGGAGCGCGTGACCGCCTCGGGGATTGCCGCCTAAGCGAGGCAACTCCGAGTGTGGTAAGCGAACCGGGCCCCGGGGGCCAACGCCCCCGGGGCTTTTCCGTGCCCTGCGACGGGATCGCGTGCCGCGCGCGGCCGGACGGAGGACCCCCGAGGCGGAGCCCCGCCACCGGCCGGGCCTCTACGCCTGCCCGCGACGCCGCGGGAGCTTCACTGCACCGGCCGCCACAGTTCCACCGGCAGGTGGACCTCCGGTCCCGGACGGAACGGCAGGGACACGGCCGATCCCCGACCCGCGGAGGCGTACGCGGCCAGGAGCATCTCCAGCACGGCGCGGCCGTCCTCCCCGGTCTGGGCGGGGGGGCGCCCCTGCCGGATGCTGTCCACGAAGTGCTGCATCTCATGGGGGTAGCCCTGCTGGTGGACCTCCTCGGCGAGCGCGAAGCTCCAGCCGCGCGTGGCGCCCGCCTTCTCCATGGCGTAGCCGTAGCCGCCCTCGCTGAAGACCAGGCTGCTCCCGCCCTGGAACAGGTCGGCGTAGCCGACGCCGCCGGTACCGTAGACTTCGGCCCGGTCGTCCATCCCGCCGGGCTTCGCCCAGGAGTCCTCCGCCTGGGCCGTGACCGTCCGGCCGGCCGCGTCCCGGAACGTGACGAGGGCGACGGCGTGGTCCTCGCCCTGCGTCCGCCCCCCGTGCATATGGCTGTCGCAGCGGCAGAGGACCTCGGTGGGCCGGAACGAGGGCCCGAGCACCCAGCGGAACCAGCCGAAGGCGTGGCACCCCATGTCCATGAGCGCCCCGCCACCCGAGCGGCGGACGTCCCAGAACCAGTCGGCGTGGGGCCCGGAATGCTTCTCGGCCTGCCGCAGATGATAGAGGCGGCCGAAGGCGCCGCCGTCGGCCAGGGCGCGTAGTCGCTCGTACTTCGGCGAGAAGCAGAGCTGCTCGGCGTAGCCCAACATGACGCCGGCCCGGGCGCAGGCGCCAATCATGGCGTCCGCCTCGGCCAGGGTGAGGCAGAAGGGCTTTTCGACCACCACGTGCTTGCCGGCGGCGGCGGCGGCCTGCACCACCTCGGCGTGGAGGTAGTTGGGGAGCATCACGAGCACCACGTCGACGTCCCGCCCTTCGACGACCGCCCGCCAATCGTCGGCCGCCCGTGGGATGCCGTGGGCCGAGGCGAAGGCCTGGGCGCGCTCCGCTCTACGGGAGTACACCGCGGAGATCTCCGCCCCGCGCACCTCGGAGAACGCCTCCGCATGCACACCCGCGACGAACCCGGCACCGAGGAAGCCGAACCTCACGTTCTCCATCGCCGCATCCTGATCGAGCGGGCGTGTACGGGCCGCCCGCGCGGCCTGCCACGCCGTCCGCCCGACCAGGTTCTCGCCCCTTTCGGCCTTGGATTCGTCCCCTGGGGGGACGGAAGGCGGTGCGCAGACGCGGGACACGCAGACGGCCGCCGGATCGACGGCCCGGGGGGCGCCAGGCGCCGGAGCCAGCCGCTCCACCCGGCCCCCCCACGGGCCGGATCCGGCACCCGGGCGACCGGCCGAGGCAGGCCTCACAGGTGGAGGGCCGCCGCCAGGGCCCGTTCGGCCGCCTGCCGGCAGCGCCGTGCCGTCTCGAAGGGGTCGGCGGCGCCGTCTGCCGACACATCGACGCTGACGTAGCCGCCGTAACCGGCGGCATGCAGCGCGTGCAGGCACTCCGCCAGGTGGAGGTCCCCCCGTCCGGGGAGGAGGCGCGACCCACTCCCGGCGGCCGCGTCCGCCAGGCGGACGTGCAGGGGGGCCGCGGCCAGCCCCGGCGGCAGGGGGTGCACCCCCGCCCAGCGGCGGCAGTCGAAGACGAGCCCGAGGTTGGGCCGCGCCGCTGCGGTCGCCCAACCAAGGAGACGGGAGAGATCCGCCGCCGACCCGTCGTCCGGCGGGACGGCCGGAGCGGCGTCCTCGGGGGGATCGACGTCCAGGAGGAGTTGGAAACCGACCGACGCGGCCAGGTCGGCCAGCCTGCGCAGGCGGCCGAGTGGTTCGTCCGCGGCGGAGGGCGCCGCGAGTTCGCCGGGAGGGTCTCCCCCAGGCGCTTGCACGGTGAGCACCGCCTGCCCGACGCCGAAGCCCGTCAGCCCCCGCAGGGCGCCGCAGAGCCGGGCGCCCGCCTCACAGGCCGCGTCGAACTCCCCCTTCGGCGCAGCGAGCCCCGCCCCGAACCATGTCGCCACCTGGGAGACGCCGTGCTGGGCGAAGAGCCGGGCCAGGCGGCTGCCGCCGCGGCGCCGGATGAAGGCGAGCACGTCTTCGCGCCGGGCCTCCACCCCGGTGAACCCGGCGAGCGAAGCCGCCCCCAGCAGCGTGTCCATGTCGACCGCCGGCCCGAGGGTCCGCCAATGAAGCGCCAGCCGCACAGCGCATGCCTCCCCGGGGACCGCCGGGACCATCGCGGCGGCGGGGGTTTCCACACCGCCCCCCGAGAGCCCCTGCCGGGGCAGAGCAGCCGGCGGCCTCCCCGGCGTGGACCGGGTCCACACCCGCGGCGAGGCGCGGCCGTTTGGCGTCCTGACGCCCTCTTGGACGGAACGCCACCCCGCCCGCGGGAGGAAAGCCCGCGGCGCCGGGGAACCCCGAAATGGGCCGAGGCGCGAGAATTCGGAGCGCCGAAGCGAAGGGTGGGCCACGCACGAACAATCTCAGGTGGCTTTACGCGGGGCGCGCGCTCCGCAGTTTTGCCACCGCCTTCCTGACTGTCGTCTTCCCCCTGTACCTGGCCGCCGAGGGCTATCGTAGCGCCGGTATCGGCTTCATCCTGACGGCGGGCGGGGTCGGCACGGCCGCCCTGGTCGCCCTGGTCGGTCTCGGGGGCGACCGCTTCGGCCGGCGCACCATGCTCCTGCTCCTCGCCGCCCTCGGGCTGGCCGGCAGCATCCTGCTGGCGGCCAGCCGCGACCTGATCCTCGTTCTCGTCGCCAGCGGCCTCTGCGGGGTGGGGCGCGGCGGGGGCGCCGGCAGCGGCGGCTCCTGGGGACCGGTGTTTCCGGCGGAGCAGCCGCTGCTGTCCGCCTCGGTGGAGCCGAAACGCCGGACCGCCGCCTTTGGGACGATCGCCTTCGTCGGGGTGGTGGCGGGCGCCGCCGGCTCCCTCGTCGCCTGGGTGCCGCACCTCCTGGAGGCCGCCGGGTGGCCGGTCCTGCACGCCGACCGGCTGGTCTTCCTCCTCGGCGCCGCGCTCTCCCTGGGCATGATCCTGACGACCCTGCCCATCCGGGAGACGTCCCCGGAACCGGCCGGTGCCGCCGCGGCGCCCATCAGCACCCCGCAGTTGGTGCGACGCCTGGGTCTGACTAACGCCCTCAACGGCTTCGGCATCGGCTTCCTGGGGCCGCTCCTGACGTACTGGTTCCACGTCCGCTACGGCGCCGGCGCCGGGGAGATCGGCATCCTGTACGCCCTGATCAACCTGGTCGCGGCGCTGCCCTACCTCGGTGCGAGCCGCCTGGCCGAGCGGCTGGGCGCCGTGCGGGCCGTCACCCTGACGCGGGCCGCATCCATCGCGACCCTCCTCGTCGTGGCCTGGATGCCCAACTTCTGGCTGGCCGGCGCCGTCTTCGCCCTGCGCATGGCGTTCAATTCCCTCGGCCTGCCCGCCCGTCAATCCTTCGTGATGGGGGTCGCCGACGAGCGGCGGCGGGGCATGGTGGCGGCCCTAAGCATGCTGCCGTCGCAGGTGACGGCGACCGTCAGCCCGGCGGTCGGCGGGACGCTGATGGAGGCCTTCGTCGACACCCCGCTCTATGGTGCGGCCCTCTTCATGGCCCTCAACCTCGTCGCCTACTACTACGCCTTCCGGTACATCCACCCCCCGGAGGAAGCCGGCCCGGGAACGGCGGCGGCGCCGGACGGCCGGAGGCCGCCCGCGCCCCGGTCCGCGGACTGACCACTCCAGAGACCTCTGCGGGGGGCGGCGACCCGGGGAGCGGTCCCCCGGGATGCCGCACGCGTTCTCAGTCGGCGGTATCCCGTATACACGTACCCCGGGGAGGCGGGACCGCCATGCGTGCCGTCCCCTGGATACGGGCCGCCGGCATCGCGGCGGCCGTCTGGGCGGTGGCCGGCCGGATCCCCGTCTGCGCGGCGGCCGCCGCGGCGGGCGTGCCGGCTCCGGCCCTCACGGCGGTGCCCCGACCGCCCCTGAGCATCGGTGAGCCGTGGCTGTCCCTCGCCATCCTGCTGTTCTTCGGCGCCCTCACCGCCGGCCTCGCCGGGGCCGCCCGCCGCGGTCGGCGGCTGCCGCCCCTCCGCCCGCTGCCGGGTCTCCTGGCGCTGGAGGACGCCGTCGGCCGGGCCACGGAACTCGGGCGGCCCGTCCACCTGACGGGGGGCATCGAGGACGCGCGCTCCCCGCAGACGATCGCCGCCTTCGGCGTCCTGCGGTATACCGCCGCCCTGGCGGCGCGCTACCGGACGCCGCTCATCGTCACCAGCGCGGACCCCACCGTGCAGGCGGTCAACGAGGCAGTCGTGCGCCGGGCGTACGTCGAGGCCGGCGTGCCCGAGGGGTACAACCCCGACGACATCCGGTACCTCTCCGACAGCCAGTTCGCCTACGCCGGCGCGATCACCGGCATCTTCCGCCGGGAACGGCCCGCCGCCAACATCCTGGTGGGGGCCTTCAACGCCGAGGCGATGGTGCTGATCGAAGCCGGCGCCGAGGCCGGCGCGCTGCAGATCGGCGCCACGGCCAACACCTACCAGTTGCCGTTCTTCGTCGCGGGGTGCGACCACGCCCTCATCGGCGAGGAACTCTTCGCGGCCGCCGCCGTCCTCTCCGGCGACCGGGAGCAGCAGGCCACCCTGGTCGCGCAGGACTGGGCCAAGATAGCGCTCATCGCGCTCATCCTCGCCGGGGCGCTGGCCGCGCTCTTCTAGGCGGGTGTTCCGCTTGCTCCCTCCGGGCGCCTGGGGCCATAGTTCACTACGGGCGCGTTGCGCCCATTGCTCCCATCCTGCCGACCCCCATCCGCCCGTACCGCGGGCCGATATATGACGAAACCGCTCGTATCGCGTCACAATTACACCTCAGTTACACGAGGCGAGACCTCGTTGACCCTCCGGTATGTCCACATCAAAATGACAACGCTGAACGCTGCGGCAGAAGGCCTCATCCGCAGCAGATCGCCAGAGAAGAAAGGAGGCGGCATCCAACTTGTCCGGATCTCTGCCGGATCGTCCCGCAGTCCCGACCCCAACCAAGGGAGGCAACCACGTGCGAAACGCCAAGAAGTACCTCGTCGGCGCCACCACGGCCGCGATGGTACTCGGCACCCTGGCGACCGGAGCGGGGGTCAGCGCCGCCAGCGCCGGCTCCTCGCCGTTCTCGGACATCGCCGGCAACAGCGAAGGGCCGGCCATCACGTTCCTTTCCAGCATCGGCGTCGTCAACGGCGTCGGCGGCGGCATGTACGACCCCAGTGCCCCGGTGACCCGCGAGGAAATGGCCAAGATTGTCGTCAACCTGATCGGCAAGGGCAACGTGGCCGCGGCCCTGCAGAACGAGACCCCGTCCTTCACGGACGCGTCCTCGATCGACACCTGGGCCTGGGGCTACGTCAACGTCGCGGCAGACATGGGCATCATCAACGGCTTCCCCGACGGCTCGTTCCAGCCGCAGGCGCCGGTGACCGACGTCCAGGCCGCTGCGATGCTCGTCCGGGCCATCGGCGACCAGAACCAGGTCATGGGCTCCTGGCCCGGTAACTACGTGACGACGGCGTTCTCGCTCGGCATCAACACCGGCGTCGACTTCGTCGCCAACCTGCCGGCGACGCGCGGCGACGTGGCGCAGATGGCGTATGAGGCGGCGGTCAACGCCCCGGTCTACGCCGCGACCACGGTCAACGGCGTGACCTCGTTCTCCAAGGGCGAGGCGCTCTACCAGTCCGGCGCCATCAACGGTAACCAGGTCTACACCGGTACCGTGACCGGCGTCAGCACCGGCAGCGTCACCTGGATGAACGGCAGCACCTCGACGACCAAGAACTTCGAGTCCAGCTACCAGCTTGTCGGCGTGACGAACGTCTCCGACCTGGTCGGCCAGGGCGCCGTCATCAACGTCGACAGCAACGGCAACGTGAACTACATCGAGCTGGCCCCCGGCGAGAGCGCCCAGTCCCAGACCGGCACCCTCGCCACCAGCAGCACCACCGTCCCGAGCGGCTTCTACCAGTTCAACAACGGCTCCTACCCGTGGCTCCTGACCAACAACTACACCTGCAGCACGCAGGGCGCGGGCGGCGCTTCCTGTGGCGGTACCTACTACCTGCTGCTGGGCGGTACCACCCCGACCACGGTCGAACTGTCCACGTACAACAGCCAGGGCTCGGGCACGACCTACTCGGTCAACGTCCCGTCCACCGGCCTGAACACGGACCCGGTCGCGTCCGTGCCCGACTACACGTACCTCGGCTCGGGTGACACGGTCTCCTACATCCTCAACAGCAGCAACGTGATCACCTCGATCAACGAGACCAACGTGACCGACCAGATCGGCCTCGTCACGAGCACCACCTGCCCGTCCGGGTGCGACAACACGCCGGCCAACGCGGGCGTGCCGCAGAACACCCTGACGCTCGCCATCGGCTCCAGCTCGTACACCGTGAACCTGCAGTCCTACACCACCCTGACGCTCAACGGCGCCGCGGCGACCCTCAGCAAGTCGCTGGACAACGACGTCGTCTACGTCAACGTGGTGGGTAACGACTGGAACCACGGCCAGACCGGCGCCGACCCGAACAACGGCAACGCCACGGTCATCGCGGCGTACAACAACCAGGTGAGCGGCACGGTCACCGCGGTGACCACCAGCAACGGCGCCACGACCAGCTTCACGCTCTCGCTGAGCAACGGCAGCAGCCAGAACTACACCGCGGACGGCAACTTCAGCGGCAGCGCCGACCTGAACCCCGGCGCGACGGTCACCGTCGCCCTCGACTCCGCCGGTGAGGCCCGCGCGGTCCTGAGCACGAACGTCAGCAGCTCGCCGACGGTCGCCATCGTGACCGGCACGGGTAGCAGCACGACCCTGGGTAGCGGCACCTCGGTCACCGTTACGCTCAACGACGGGGCGCAGACTCTGGACGTTCCCGCCGCTGCTACGACGACAAACAGCAGCAACCAGACTCTGTACTCCGGGACCGTGTTCAACACGACCTATAAGAACGGCAGCGGCAACGGCAACAACGGCGCGATCCTGTACGTGACCAATGCCACCGGTAACGCGGTCACTCCTGGCACCACCTCCGGGGCTCCGCTCGCCATGAGTGTGGTCACGCCCGCACAGGCGTTCAACATCGCGTCCAACAACTCCAGCTACAACGACACTTGGGAGATCGTCTCGGCCTCGAGCAGCAGCGTCGTGCTCGGCGCCTACATCACGACCACCAGCGGCACCACGACCACGACGACCCTCGACACCTCGGTCAACGGCGGCAACCCGTACATCAGCATCGTCGTCGGCGGTGCCTTCAAGGGCAGCGACGGCGCCTCGCTCGGGTTCGGGGGTGTGGACACCGGGCACGCGGCCACCCTGTACGTGGCCCCGTACAGCAGTCAGAACTACTACGCTGTGATCGACCAGGGCCAGTAGTCCCACCGTCCCGAAGCCCCAGCTCTGGGGAGGGCGCCCTTTTTGGGGGCGCCCTCCCCTTTTCCGTGCCCGGGAAGGGACGGACCGACCCAAGGAGCGCCCGCCGGACCAGACCACCGCGGTGCAGGTGCCGTCGGACGTCTGGGTGGCCGTAGCAAAGGCCCTCCGACGGAATAGTCCCTTCTGGGGTATTCATTTAGGCGGAGTGCGTCGGTGACTCGCGCGGCCTGGGGCGGCATGGGGCGGCATGGGGCGGCATGGGTGATTTCCCCTGAAGACCGCGGGCGTTCCTGCCGAATGGTGCGAAGCCGGCAGGGGCGCGGATGTCCAGATCCCCTGCGACCACACCCCGGCGGGGGCCACGCCGCACCCCGTCGAGGGCCTGTTGCGCCCACCGTTTCGGCCGCCATACGTGACGGGTAGCGAGGAGTCCGATGTCAAGGAGCGGATCCCGAAGGATGCCTGCCTCCGTCTGGACTTCGCGATCGGTTGTCGGTCATGGGATCGCCTGGCCCGCACCGCGGGGCGCCGGCCTTGCTGCCTCGGCTTCCCGGGGTGGGTGGTCCTGTCGCCGGGACGGCCCTGGCGCCCCGGTTCTCGCCGGCCTCGTCCAGGCGGTTTGGAGTGCCGACTCCGCGCGTGGGCACCAGGGGCACCGGGTGCGGCCTGCTGGCGCGGGAGCGATGGCGTACCGCGCCGACGTCGTGCAGTCTTCCCCGCCTACTCGGCCGGCCCGCCCGCCAGGATCAGGCCCGGCGCGGACAGCGCGAAGGCCAACAGGAGGGTCCAGGGGACACCCGCGGACCAATGCAGGCCGAACCAGCCGGGCGCCGGCACCACCCCCGCGGCCACCCTCGGCCCCCAGAGCACGGCCGCAGGGAGGACGCCGCAGGTACAGACCACCCAGTTGAGGCCCACGGTGGCGGCAGCCGCCACGGATCGGGGCAGGGTGCGCGTCAGTTCCCGGAACACCCAGACCCAGAGCGCGCCCACGGGTACGACGAAAACCAGCCACGCCAACGCCACCGCGACCGGTCCACCCCCGAAGGCGCGGGCGAGGAACCCGGGCATGTCCACCGCAGGCAGCCCGATGGCGGGGGCACCGAAGAGCCCGAGCGCCACCCCGGCCCGCGAGACGAGGGTCGGCACCCACCACGCGCCGACGGCCGCCTCCGAGGATGATACGGCCAAGCGCCCGCCTCCCATGCATGGTCCGGTAGTGGTCCAGGCAGGGGAAGGGTGCCCGACGGGGGGACCCGACAGTCGGGGAGGACCCGTGGGCGGGGATGGCGGTGGCGGGGCGCCTGAGAGCGAACCCGGTGGGCCGTCCCCTCGACAGAGCCATTCCGGCCGGTAGGGAGGCACCGGCATGGGGTCTGCTGGCGCGGGAACCGCGTGCCGTGCCGCCGACCGGCCGTCGGGGTCGACCGCCGTGCCGCACCGGAATGCGGCCCCGCAAGGGAAGACCTTTGCGGGGCCGCCCTACCCCAACCGTTCGCGCGCGGTGAGGACCCGTTCGATTGCCGCGTCCGCCGTCTCGCCCACCGCGCAGAGGTGCCCCATCTTGCGGCCCGGCCGCGCCTCGGCCTTGCCGTACAGGTGGAGGCGCACCCCCGGCACCGCGAGGGCCGCGGGGAAATCGGGCTGCCCGCCCTTGGGCCAGAGGTCTCCGAGGAGGTTGGCCATCGCCGCGGGGGCGTACAGTTCGGTCGCCCCAAGGGGGAGGCCGCAGACGGTCCGCAGGAGTTGCTCGAACTGCGAGGTGGGACAGGCATCGAGGGTGTGGTGCCCCGAGTTGTGCGGCCTCGGCGCCATCTCGTTGAACAGGAGGCGCCCGTCCCGCGTGAGGAACATCTCCACGGCGAGGAGGCCGACCACGCCCAGTCCGGCCGCGATGCCGGCGGCGATGTGCTGGGCCTGCGCGGCGGTCGCGGGGGGCACGCGGGCCGGCGCCACCGTCAGGTCGAGGATGCCGCTGCTGTGGCGGTTCTCCCCAGGGGCGTAACAGGCCGTCGCGCCGTCCATACCCCGCGCGCAGACCACGGAGAGTTCCAGCGCAAAGTCCACGAAGCCCTCCACGATGAGGGTGTCGCAGCGGGAGAGCAGACCGGCGCAGGCGGCTTCGGCCTCCGCCTGCGTGCGTACCACCGCCTGGCCCTTACCGTCGTACCCGGAAGTGGCGGTCTTGATCACCGCCGGGAGGCCGGCGCGCGCGATCGCCGCCGCCAGGTCGGAGGGGGACCGCACCGCGGCGAAGGGCGGCACGGGGATACCAAGCGCGACCACCGCGTCCTTCTCCCGGATGCGGTGCTGTGCGATCCGCAGTACCGCGCCGCTCGGGTGGACGGCGCATACGGCTTCCGCCGCGGCGACCGCGCCGGGGTCGACGTTCTCGAACTCGTAGGTGATCACGTCCACACGGCGGGCCAGGGCGGCGGCGGCGGCCGGATCGGCGAGGCCCCCGGCGAGGTGAAGGTCGGCCACCTGAGCCGCCGGTGCGCGCGGGTCCGGATCGAGGACGCAGGTGGCGTACCCGAGTCGCCGGGCCTCCAGGGCCAGCATCCGGCCCAGTTGGCCGCCACCGATGATGCCGATGCGCGAGCCTGGGGGCAGCGGGGTCACGGGGGGTCGACCTCCTCAGCGCACAGGGAAAGAACCGGGGCGGCGCGGGGTGGTCCGCCGGAGACCCTCCCCGCGACCTCTGCCGCCAGCGGACGCCCTCGGCGTGACGTCGCTGCGACGGCGGTACCGCGGCGCACGGATGGCCCCTCAGGGCTCCAGTGCCGCGCGAGCCTGCTCCTGCCGGTAGGCCTCGAGTCGCCGGGACAGTTCCGGGTCCCGCAGCGCCAGGATCCGCGTGGCGAGGAGACCCGCGTTGACGGCCCCGGAGCGGCCGATGGCCACCGTCGCCACGGGCACCCCGCGCGGCATCTGCACGATGGAGAGCAGGGAGTCGAGGCCGTTCAGGTGGGCACTCGGCACGGGCACACCGATCACCGGCAGGACGGTCTTGGCGGCGACCATGCCGGGCAGGTGGGCTGCGCCCCCGGCCCCGGCGATGACGACCTGGACACCGCGGGCCGCCGCCTGCTCGGCGAAGGCGAACATCCGGTCCGGCGTGCGGTGCGCCGAAACGATCTCCACCTCGTGCGCGATGCCGAAGCGCTGCAGCACATCCGCCGCATGCTGCATGACCTCCATGTCGGAGCGGCTCCCCATGATGACGGAAACCAGAGGCCCATCGGACATGGTGCCAACCTCCGCTTGACATCACGATCGGCCATCGGGACGGGGGTGCCCGCAACAGCCTTCCCCGCCCCGACCCATCGGGACCTTGGAACCGCGGTGGGGGCGGGGAAGGCCGGCAGCCGTCCCTGCGCTACTACCCCGTGACCGCGCCCTCGGCGGCCGAGGAGACCAGCCGCGCATACTTGCCCAGGATGCCCGTCGAGACGCGGAACGGCGGCTGCTTCCACTCTTCCCGCCGCCGGGCCAACTCCTCGTCCGAGATCGCCACCGATAGTTCACCCGCCTCGCCGTCGACGGTGACCGTATCCCCGTCGCGCAGCAGCGCAATCGGGCCGCCGACCTGCGCCTCCGGGGCGATGTGCCCGACGACCAGTCCGTGCGTCCCGCCCGAGAACCGGCCGTCGGTGATCAGGCCGATCGCCTCGCCGAGGCCCTTGCCGACGACGATGGCCGTGATGGCGAGCATCTCGCGCATGCCCGGCCCGCCCTTGGGCCCCTCGTAACGGATGACGACGACGTCGCCCGATTGAATCCGGTCGTTCACGACGGCATCGGTCGCCGCCTCCTCGGAGTCGAAGACCCGGGCGGGGCCGACGATGCGCGTGCGCTTGAGTCCGGAGACCTTGGCCACGGCGCCCTCGGGGGCGAGGTTGCCGCGCAGGACGACCAGCGGCCCGGTGGGCCGCAACGGGTGGTCGAAGGGGGCGACCACCCGCTGACCGGGCCGGAGCGGCTCGGCGGCGGCGAGGTTGTCCTCGACGGTCCGCCCCGTCACCGTCAGGCACTCGCCATGCAGCAGGCCCTTCTCCAGAAGCAACTTCATCACACCCGGCACGCCGCCCGCCGCGCCCAGGTCCTTCATCACCATGGAACCGCTCGGACGCAGGTCACAGAGGTGCGGCACCCGGCGGCCGATGCGCTCGAAGTCCGCGAGCGAGAGGTCGACGCCGATGGTGCGCGCGATCGCGATGAGGTGCAGGAGGGCGTTGGTGGAGCCTCCCAGAGCCATCACCACCGTGATGGCATTTTCGAAGGCCTTCTTGCTCAGGATGTCCCGGGGGTAGATGCCGCGGCGCAGGAGTTCCACCACCGCGCGGCCGGCCGCCTCGGCGTCCTGCAGTTTGGCCTCCGAGACCGCGACGTTGGTGGCGCTCCCCGGCAGGCTCATGCCCAGCGCCTCGATCGCGGAGGACATGGTGTTGGCCGTGTACATACCGCCGCAGGCGCCCGGTCCGGGGCAGGCGGCGCACTCCACGCCGCGCAGCGCGGCCGCGTCGATCTGGCCGCTGTTGTACTGGCCGACCGCCTCGAAGACGCTGACGATGTCGACTTCCTTACCCGCGTAGATACCGGGCAGGATGGTCCCGCCGTAGACGAACACGGCGGGCACGCCGCAGCGGGCGATGGCGATCATGCACCCCGGCATGTTCTTGTCGCAGCCGCCGATGGCTACCAGGGCGTCCATGCGCTGGGCGCCGACGACGGTCTCGATCGAGTCGGCGATCACCTCGCGGCTCGGCAGCGAGTAGCGCATGCCCTCGTGGCCCATGGCGATGCCGTCCGAGACGGTGATGGTGTTGAAGATCTGGGGCGCGCCCCCGCCCTCCCGCGCCCCGGTCTTGGCGGCCAGGGCGACCTTGTCGAGGTGCGCGTTGCAAGGGGTGACCTCGCTCCAGGCGCTGGCGACGCCGACGAGCGGCTTCTCGAAGTCCTCGTCCCCGAAGCCGACCGCCCGCAGCATCGCGCGATTCGCGGCGCGGAAGGGCCCTTCGTGGGCCACGCTGCTCCTGATCTTGAGGGTCTTGTCCGAACTCAAACGGGTCAGGCCTCCCCGGGCACAGACGTCGTGCGGCGGCCGGCGTCGCCGCTCTAGCGGACGGCATGCGCTGGCCCCGTGCTTGTCGGCATGCGTTCGACGGGCGGTGCACCGATTCCCTGCGGCGGGAAGCGGAAAGGGCGGGGGGCGGGCATGGGCGGGCCGGCAGAGGCGGCGCCCCGCGTGGCGGGCGCAAAGGGGGGGGCGGTTCAGGGGCGGTTCCCCGACCCCGCCGGACGGGCGCGGCATCCGCCGGCACGCCCCGCGGGACCGAGGCAACTGCTCAGACCGCGACCACATCGAGGCACCCGGCGACGCGGCGGCGGTCAGGCGGCGGTGATGGCGCGCAGCCGCACGGCCACATCGCCCGTAGAGGCCGCCGTGGAGGTGATCGATGTCCTGGTGGGGGAGGAGGACGCGGCGAACATCCCGCAGACCGCCGAGCCCAACTGCGGCCAGCCGCTCCTCGATGGCGGCGCCGCTGCCGGGCACGCCCGCGGCCACGAGCGCGGCGCCGTCGATCCTGTCCCAGAGCACCGCCGGCCAGGTGGCCGCCGTGTTGCCGCCCACGTGCATGGCCAGGTCCAGGGCCTCGATGCCGTCGCCGATCTTCATCTCTATACCGGATACCGGGCGCCCGCCACCCTCCCCCGTCCCGCCCTCCTCGGCTTTCGGGTATAAGCCCCGGACACCCTCCCGTAGACATGCGCGGTGGAGCCCCGCGCGGTTGGGGGGAGTCCCCGGTGCAGAAGGCCGCAGTCGGCCTCGGAACGGCAGCCGCCCTCTTCGTCCTCGCCACGCACCTCATGGGGCTCGGCGGCGGCCGCCTCGCCGCGCTGGGCGACCGGGCCGTGATCGCCACCTACGCCGGCGCCGCGCTGCTCGGCCTCTGCAACCTCGGCGGCATCCACTTGCGCCGGATGGCGCTGCGCCGCCGCGGCTGGGGCTACAGCCTCCTGCTGCTGGGCGGACTCGCCGGTTACGGCGCCGTGGTCCTCGCCCAGAGCCCCCAGGGACCGGGCGCCGACTGGGTGTTCCTACACGTCCTCTCACCACTGTACGCGACCATGTACGGGCTTGTGGCATTCTTATTGGTTACTATCCTGGGCGTACAAATGGCTCTTGCTTAGCCATTTGTCGCCGCTGGTGTTCCCCGCCTCGATCAGCACCAGGGCTAACCGCGCGGGCATCGGCTATCTGCTCTGCGTTTCGTCGGCGTAAGTACTCGACCAACTGCCGGATGGCGGTCGCATGCCTTGTCTTCGTTTGCTCGTCATGGGCGAACGAGACGTTGACATACCCGTCCCCGCAATCGATGCGTACCGCCACCGGCAACCCCTCCAGAGACAGACCTATGTGGGAGGGGTCCCGTGAAGGACTCCCACCGTTGGAGTCGGCCGTCGGCCGACTCCGACCCCGTCGATCCGGTTCTGTCGGTCTGCAGGACACCAAAAGGCCCCGGCCGTGCCGGGGCCGAATCTCCGTTGCGTTGTGCCGAAGCGTACAGGGGCAGTTAGCCGCGGGCTGACGGCGAGGGTCAGGATACGTTAGGCGGTCGGACCGTCCGTAGGGAAGCAGATGCCCGTGCTCCAAGGGGATAAGGCGCAGGTGGCTCCATGCTCCGAACCTGCACCACCGAGGCTGAGGCACGATCGGCCGCCCGTGCCATACCCCACGCCTGTGGGGGCGGCGGTGTGTAACGAGGGCCTGCCGTATACCGGTCGCGGATGGTTTGGACGGCCTGTTTTGCCGCGCTCGTCAGTTGCTCTCGCGCATGTGCAAGGTCCCGCCTGGTCATCCTGCTCTGGATGGCTGCCGCGGAGCTGCGGCGCAAGGACCCAGCGGAAGTGTGGCGCTTGGCTCCGGGAGTGGGATTTGCAACGCGTGTACGGACGCCCGCGCTGCGGCACGGGTGTCGCCCCACTCCTGAGGTGGCACGGTCGGGTCGCGGCGGGGCCAGGCACAGGAGGCGCCCCGGCGGCTACGAACGCCCAAGGCAGCCTGGTCTTCGGCCCCAAGCATCTGCTCGTGCGCCCGGGCCAGGTCGAGGCGGTGCCGAGTCCCATTCTCGCGTTGTGCCTCAAGTTCGGCCCAGGCTTCGGTGACTGGCTCGCGTGGTGGCGGGATGTACTCAACGTGTTGGGCAGTCAGTCCGATCGGAGACCCGTGCGACCGATCTACTTCGAGGCGCTCGCACGAGCTCTCGGCATGTCTCTGTCCTCCCTCTCGCTAACGGAAGAGAACGTTGCGGATCCACAGTCTTCGGTTGCCTTCACGGGCCAGCAGTTCCGCGATCGCCCGAAGAGCGAACGGGAGTTGCTGGTTCGCGAGCATCGGGAGGCCCTGCGCGAAGCGTGGCGGCGCATGACGCCGGAGCGCCGCGCGGAGCGTTTGGAACACTGGCGCCGGCATCGCCCTGATTGGGGTGGAGCCGGGGACTTGGACCGCCCCCGCCGCGGTTCCGGTTGGCTGCAGGGTGGAGCCGTACCCGGCCGAATGGGGCGAGTGGGGAGGGGTAGCCCTTGGATGCCGGGGGCGCGTTTCCGCTCACCGCCGCCCGCCTGCGTACCGGCAGGGAGGCGCGGGGGCTCGCCGTGGAGCAGGCGGCGGCGCAGGCGGGGGTGGCTTCCACTGTCTGGGCGGCGTGGGAGGCCGGCGACGCGGCGTGCCGGAGGTACCTGCGCCCCCCCACCCGTTGTGGCGCCTTCGGCCGCTGCGGAGCACCGCTCGCCGGAGGCGAGCTTCGCTCCGCAGCTCACCAACGCGAACGGCGCCAGCATCACGCTGACAACGGCCAGCAACGCGAACACAACAACCACCAGGATCATCCCGGCCATCGTCTTCGCCAGGTCCGTCAACCCCAGGGCGTCCGCCACCGCGATCCCGACCCGCACCGCCCAGGGCGGCGCCCCGATCCCTCCCTTTAGACACGCAAAGGCCCGGCCACCTGGCCGGGCCCTGCTCGCCTCTTGCGTTGTCTCCCCGTGCTACCGCTCGATGCCCCGATCCCGATCCCGCCCTGGTCTGCTCGGAGGCCCCTCCGCCTCCCATGTCTCCTCCATCACACGCACGTACCGGTCGAAGGTCCGGGTCACTGCCCGGGCGGTCAGCAGCGTGATGGCCGCATAGTTGCCTTCCAGACTCGCCGCTTCGAGGGCGTGGTAGTACTCCGGCCGCTCCTCGGGCGTCCAACTCGCCGGCGGATACCCGTGCCGCATCAGCAGCAGATTCGACAATAGCCTCGTGGTCCGCCCGTTGCCGTCAATGAAGGGGTGGATCGTCACCAGCCGTGCGTGGACCTCCGCTGCCAAGACAACGGGCTGAGGCCGCGCATCTTCGACCGCACGGAGCCAGGAGAGCAGGTCGCGCATCGCTCCCGGTACGGCGACGGGGTCCGGCGGCACATGCCGGCTCCCGGAGATGAACACCTGCACCGTGCGGTACCGCCCCACGTCATCCGGGCGCGATCGCCGGAGCACCAGCGCATGGATGGAGCGGATGGCGCTTTCGGTCAACGGCTCGCGCTTGTCCGCCAGGGCCCGGACATAGTCGAACGCGTCGGCGTGGTCGATGGCCTCCAGGTGGTCCCGCAGGGGCTTGCCCCCGACCGTGAGCCCCTCCAACACCACTGAGGTCTCCTGCAGGTTGAGGGAGTTGCCCTCGATCGCGTTCGAAGCGTAGGTGTGCTCCACGCGGAGCGCCTCGAACAGACTGTGCACCGTGACCGGCGGCAGGGGCCGGTGGGCATCCAGCACGCTCTTGCGCCGTTCCAGCTCCGAGAGTGTCTGCGCCAGATCCATGATCGCCCCCCCTCCCAGAATCATACTGGCCCGTGTTCGGTGTGGGCAGGGCTACCCAGCGGCCCCGGTCATGATCTCCACCTCATGCGCCGCCGCCTCGATCCGCACCCGCACGTGCTGGTTGCCGCCGAGCAGCAGCCCCTCGCCGCGCCGCGCGCCGGCGAGCAGGTCGCACTCCGCCTCCGTCAGCCGCAGCAGGTCGCGCAGGGCCTCCATGTCCTTGCTCTCCTGCCGCATGAGCAGCTTGGTGCTCGCGTTCCCGATGACGGTCTGCCCGAGCCGCGCCAGTTCCGGGGCCAGGAAGTCGACCACGTTCTGCGTGATGACCACCAGGGACCCGCCATACTTCCGAATGCGCTTGCTGAGGTCCCGCAGGAATCCGAGCGCCTGCGGCGTCTGCGGATCCGCCAGGAGCCAGGCCTCGTCCACCAGGTGAGCGGCGCCGTCACGGGGGGAGCCGCCGTCGCAGCGGCGCGCCAGGCGGAGAGGTCGGCGAGGGGCAGGCGGGCCGGATACTGCCCAGCACCCCAGGAAGCGGCGCAGAAGGGCGTAGGTGAGACAGGCCATCCCGCCGGTCAAGGCGATCGCGATTCCCGTGTCGGTGGGCGTTCCCCACCCTTCAGAGTCGAATGAATGTTCCTCCTTGCCCGAGTTAACGGGGTTTCCCGGCCAGCTACGGAGCGCGGCCGTTCAGTGCCGGGTCGACGGGCACAACCGGGTGGGTGGCCGCAGTGCCGCCGCGATATACGAGCACGACAGCACGACGGCAGCACGGCGGTGCTCCCGGTCAGGGCACCGCCGACTGCACCGCCATCACGTGGGAATTCGGAATGACTATACCCGTCGCCGGAGGCTCACTCGCCCGTGTAGAAGTGCGGGCGCAGGTCGTCTTCGGGGAGATATCGGCTGGCTTGACGCAGGATGGCGCGGCACGTGCCGGTGTCCAGTTCTCCGTGCAGGGGAATGATCAACACTTGGCGTTCGCCTGCAGCGTTGGTGCGCACCAACTTGACGTGACTCCCACGCTGGGACTCCTCGGTGAAGCCGAAGCGGCACAGGACGAACACAACCTCGCGCCCTGACATGCGCCGGAGTTTAGGCACGTTCAGGCACCAACTCCATGGTGAGCACAACCGTCGGGTTGGCAACGAGCCCCAGGGCCGCCGCATCTTCACCTTCAAGCGCCAACGCAACGGCTTCCTTCAGATTGAAGACAACTTCGTCCAGGGTACCGCCCTGCGTGACAACCGGAAGCTCAAGGCACTCAGCCACATAGCCCGACTGCTCGCCTGGCCGTAACACGGCTTTCACGGTGTGCTGCAGCACCACCCTGGCCACCCCCTGTGTCTCGACCAGTATAAGCCCCGGAGGGTGGTCGACGCCCGGTGGTCAGCGCCCATACCCGGGTGCCACACGGCTGGGTGCAGGTACGTCGGAGCCCCAGGTCGTGCCCTCAAGGTGTGTCCCCGTACCTGTCTTAGAGTCTGGCGACGCGCCGGTCCGCGTGCGCCGGCGCGAGAGCGGTTGGCGGGACCGCGGGGGTTAGCGCGACATCCGTCCCCCGCATCTCCAGGGCCGTGGCGATCCGCTCAACCGCCGCCACCAGTTGCGTATCCCTGCCAGGCAGTCCCGCCTCCGCCAAGCGGACCAGGGCCGTCGCCCGTCGGTTCGCGGGCATCGCTGCCAGCGTCGCGTAGATCGGAGACCGCTTTCCGATCGATACGCGGAATTGCAACGTCTCCCGGTTGCGCGCCGCCGGCATCTCACACCGCCGCCCGTAAGGCGGCCTGCGCCGCGGCCCACGCGAATCCGAATGCGTTGGCGAACAGCGCCTCCCCCGCCGTCACAGCCACGGCCGCGCCGGGCAGGACCCCGGCCAGCCGGTCCGCCAGCAGGACGCCGCCGCCCCCGACGACCGCGACGGCCGCCACGCGCTCCGCATCCTTGCCGAAGCGCCGCGCGACCTCGGCGCGGATGTCCTCCGCCACGGCGTCCAGAGCCTCGGAGACCCCGCCCAACGGGCTCCCGTACCAGCGCGGCGCCTCCCCCGCCACGGCCCGCTCCGCCATGTCGGGAGGGGGCAGGTGCCCGGTCGCCGCCTGCGCCCGCGCCGCCACCAGCCCTGCCGCCGCGTCGACCCCCGATTCGAGGAAAAACGGCAGGCCGTCCACCGGTGCCATGTCCACCGCGTCGCACGTCAGGACGTCCACCGTCCGCGTGCCCACATACAACACGACCACGTACCGGTCGCCCTCGGGCAACCGCCGTTCCTGCAAGAGCCACAGGGCGGCACCCACCCTCTGCTGCGGGCGCAGGACCAGGCGGGTGATGCACACGTGGTCTCGCGCCTGCCATCCCCGAGTCGCAGCGTCCGGCCCAGCAAAGCCTGCCGCGCCGCTTCCCGCTCCTGCATAAAGAAGCCGAGCGGCATCCCGAACCCCAGAAGCACATCCCCCTGTACCCCGGATTCCCACAGCGCCTGCGCCAGCAGCGGCAGCGCCTTAGGATCCGCCAGCCGCCCGCCACCGAACGGGCGGTGCGCGCCAGGGCGTGAGGCTGGCGGCCCCTGCCGCACGTTCGAAGAGGGCATCCGCCACCGCCCGGTACCGCGCCCCTTCGGCCCGTACCGACCCATCCGCCCCGCGGGCAAGGTCCACCTCCCGCAGCCGCCGTTCCATCGCCGGCCGCTCCCGCGCCCGCCACTCCAGCCCGAGACTGCGCGCCAGCGCGTCCACGGGACGCATCGCCAGCATCTGCACCCGATCCGCCTGCCGGGCCACATAGGTTTACCGCCCATTTATGGAAGATACTGTCGCAGGATCGGGTCATGCTGAAGACGCTGGGCCACGGGCGATGTTCGGCCGACCTGGCTGTCCGGGACCCCGCAGCCGCCTCGGGGGCGTGCATCTCCAGCCACCTGCTCGAAGTGCCACGGGTTGGTGCTCCAAGTAAGAGCGGTCACTGTCGTCTGGGCGGTCGCCGCTGGGCTGCAGGTGTTGGTCTTCGAGCACCTGCGGCCATACCGCCCGGAACGCGGTCTCTCCTGGAGTCGGAGGACGAATCGCAAACGCGCGTACTGGCTGCGGGGCAAGGTGCTGGCACATGTGCGACACCTGGCCCTATCACGGGATCCTGGTGGTCGAACGGAACCCTGCCTGGACCAGTCAAGCCTGCCCGGAGAACGGGTGTGCGTATTTGGGACCGGGCCAGCCGCCTCCAAGTACACGGAGGTGCAAATCGCCACACCCGCGCCCAACGTTCATCCAATGTCTCTTGTACGAACTTGGGGCCGAGGCACGCGTGGATAGCCGCCAAATGGCTGCGCTTCGTTGGAGGTGCCGCACCGTGCCCCGCTTGACTCGGACTTGGCGCGTGCCGTCGGCTACAATGGGCAGTGGCACCCGCTGAGAGGAGGCGCCAGGTTGAGCCCCTTCGTCCGGTGGCCCGTCCTCGGGGCAGGAAAACCGGCGGTCCTCGTCGCCGACAGTATCGCCACGCGCCTCGACTGCTTCGACTCGTGCCCACGGCCCACGCCCGCTCGCAGGCGCGATCCGGCATCGGTCTGGGCCGCCGGCGTGCGCGGCGAGGTTGAGTGCCGATGACCGACCCGGAGGCACGGGAGCACCTTGCAGCCGGGGACGTGCTCTGGTCGTAACATGCGGTGGTAGAGGCGTCCGAGGATGCCTTGGATCGCAAGGCCGTAATGCAGGCGCTCGCCTCTGGCGGCCGTGTCATCGAGGACTACCCTGGCGACCAGCGGGGCGCGTCCTGCCTGATGCTCGCCGTCTTGGCCGACGGGACACGCCGTGGTGGGTTATGGCGCCGAGCCTTGGCGCATCGTGACGGTGTACGTGCCCGATCCGGCGCGGGGGAGCGCTGACCTCACGCAAAGGAGGCTCTGAGCGTGAGCTGCAACTGTGGGGGCGAGATGGACCGAGTCCGTATTGATATGCTCGGACGCTGGGGCCGAGACGGTGCACGGGTACTGGTGACGGGCGTGCCCGCGTGGCGCTGCCGTCGGTGCGGGACGGAGGACTTACAGCCCGCCGACGTAGATGCCGTGCAGGCACTATTTCGCGCCCGTGCTGTGCCGAGTGAGCACACCGAGCAACTGCGGGTTCGAGAGTTTGCCGACGCACTCCCGCGATAGCAGCCGGACCCAGACTGCTGCCCCGGGCTGGCGCCGAGATCGTGCCGGCGGAAACGTTGCCGGCAGCCCCCGCGGCGTATCGACCCAGCACAGACCGGTGGGGCCCGCACGACGAGGCTGTGGCCACCATGTTCCTGCACGCGAAGGCGAAGCGCTCCGCGAGGACGGCCGACAGTTACGGCCGTGAGTTGGTGAGATTCCGCGCGTTCGTCACCAAGCCGCTCAGCCAGGTGGGACTCGGGGACCTGCAACGTTATCTCGAGTGGCGACGGCTCCGTGGCGCCCGCAAGCCGGCGTCCCAGGGCCAGATCGTGGCGGTCCTCCGAAGCTTCTTCCGCTTCGCCCACCGCCTGGGCTATCTCCCCGTCAATCCGGCGGAACGCGTGAAGGGCGAGCGCGTGACGAGCGACCCCGAGCATCGCTGGTGCACGCCGGAGGAACTGCGTCGCATCGCCGACAGCTGCGGCCGGGGGCAACCCGACCGCCGCGTTATTGTGCCGGTTCTTGGCAGACACGGGCCTGCGCATCAGCGAGGCGACAGCCGCGTGCTGGGGCGACTTCTTCCACACCCCGCACGGCGATGTGGCGCTCCGCGTCGTGGGTAAGGGGCAATGCCGCTTAGATAGGGCGCCACGACGGTCTCCGGCGGCGCGGTGGAAGGTCACCATCATCGGCCCAAAGGCGTTGCCGCTGAACCCATCGAGCCCCCCCCTGGCGCCAACCGCCGCCGGTCGCGGCGGCCGCTCGGCAACGCCAAAGTATGCGGTATTGCCTTTAGCCCACGACGAGTGCATCAGCACCACCACCCTTTCACCAGGGCGCCGGCCTGCGGCCACCTGCCCGCGGAATAGGCGTCGGCAGTCGGTGGCGCCGGGGCGCTCTGGTGCGTCGAATGGCACGCTCTCTGAGGGAATCGCCGAACGGCCCCGCCAATACGATGCCGGGCGGCCGGGTCTCATGGGTGCGGTAAGCGGGAGGGAGGTGACGGCAACGGCAGCCTTCGAAGAGGCGGTACCCCCTCTGCTCCCACGGATGCGCGCCCTGGCCGTTCGCGTGACCGGGGACCCCACTCTCGCGGAGGATGTGGTGGCAAGAGGCCCTGTTGCGGGCCTACCGCTTCTGGGACAGCGCCAGTCTGAGGTCGTCTGGCCATGGCTGCGGCGGGTGGTCCAACGGGAGTGCTGGCGGGCCGTCCATAGGCGCAAGTGGGTCGACGACCCGGTGGACGCGGAGCTTTTGGAGGCTGGCCCAGAGGAGTCGGCCATCGTGGCCGATGAGCGGGCCGAGGTGCGCCGAGCGGTGGAAGGCCTGCCCGTCGGCGGGGGCGGGCCGGATCCTGCTCGCCGCCAAGCTCGGCACACTGACGGTGGTCCTGGAGCCGATGCGTGGCCACGCTCAAGCCGCGGCGAACGCCTCCTGTCTGTGGGGAGAGGCAACCAAGCAGAAGGGCCCATCGAGAGGCGCCCCGAGAACGGCGCTCGGCGTGTGGGGGCGATGAAGCTATCGGCCGACGTGCCCTCCAATGCCCCGGAAGCCGTGCTTCCTCGGAGAGGACCGCCACGACGACCTCGCTGGCGAGTACCTGATGGAAGGCGGAGCCGGGCGGGCCGGCGCGTTGCGACGTGGCCCTACGCGGCGGGTGATCGCCGCCGAGGCGGTGGTACACTTACTCTGGGGAATGGTCTCAAAAAGGAGGCTCCACCCGTGGCCCTAACGACCAGCAAGCCCTGGACCGCCGACGAACTGGTCCGGCTCCCCGCAGGCTGGCGCTATGAGATCGACGAAGGGGAGCTGGTCATCATCGCGCCGGCGGGATTCGAGCACAACGACATAGTGACGGAAGTCACCGCGCGGATGTGGCAGCACGCCAAGGCGCACAAGCTGGGTAAGGTGCTGACCAACGAATTGGGCGTCATCCTCCGCCGCGACCCGCAAACCTTGCGCGGCGTCGACGTGGCCTTCTTCTCGAACGAGCGCCTTGCTCGGATCACCGACCGCAAGGGCTTCCCCGATGTGCCACCCGACCTGGCGGTGGAGGTCCACGACCAAGCTGAGCCCGACCTGCACCGCAAGATCGAGCAGTACCTCGCAGCCGGCGTTCGCGCCGTCTGGGTGATTGACCCCGACGCCCACACCCTAACCCAGCACCGGCCGGGGCAGGACCCACTGGTCGTCGCCGATCCCGACGCCAGTGTGCGGGAGCCCGTCCTACCCGGGTTCGTCTGCCGGCTGGGCCAGTTGTTCGGGGACGAGTAGCGCATCCTACGCCGACCCGCATACCCTCCGTTTTCGGCCGCGCCCGGCGGGTCGTGGCGACCGCCATTTCTGCCGTCCGCGGCACGCGCGATCCGCGCGAGGCCGGGTCGGCCGGAACCCGGTGCGCCGTTGGCGGCGTACTCGGTGTTGAGTTGCGCCAGGTTCCCCTCGCGGCCCCGTGCAGCCAGAGCGACGGTCGGCCTGCCGATGATCCTTCCAAGCTGCACCGTGTGCCGGCCGGTAATCTCGTCTACGCCAACGGCTGCCTTGCTGTGGCTGATCGGCAAACGCTGTCTGTCTTTGTTCCGCCACGGCTGCTCCTGACCAAGCGCAAGGCCGAGGCCGAACGCCAGCCCAATTCCGCGGCGGTCCTGCTGCAATTGGCCCGTGCCCAAGCCGACGCTGCTCAACCCCAAGAAGCGTTGCAGACGCTCCAGCGTGTGGAAGGGATCTTGGGCCGCAAACCGAAAACGAGCGCAATGAAAAAGCTACTGGCTCAGGCACTTACCGTGAAACAGCATGTGTTGCTGTTATTGGCCCAGCGTGCTGTGGGAACGAAGCGCTGGCAAGATGCCGAAGAGGCCTTCCAACAAGCGGCGACAATCCCTCTGCCGCCGCGCTACCGGCTTCACGCATTACTCCGTGCCGCTCAGATCTGGCAGGATGCCGGCCGACGGGATCGGGTACAGACGATTTGGGAATTGATTCAGACGGAAGAGAACTTGCACACTATCCCGGTGATTGATCGCCAAGGCCGACCCACTTCCGTAGTCGCTCATTTCGAGGCCCCCCGGAGGCGTGTACGGGACGCTCCCGCGCCTCCCTTGAGGGCGCAGCTAAACGAAACACCCTCGCTGCCGTTGTCCCGCACCTGGCATGTGCGACTAGATTGCGATGAACGTCTTTTGGGCGGCTGGCGCACGTGGGATCCAGAATTGCTGCTGACCGGCTCATCCGATGGACGGATAAACTGCCGCCTCCGCTCTTCGGGTGTAATTCACTGGACGTATCGTCTGCCGTTTGCGCCGTGCTGGGCCGGTTGTTATAGAGACACAATCCTCGCCGCCGGCGCAGAAGGTGTGGCCTGCCTCGGCTGCAAGAACGGCCAGTTGCTCTGGCACTTCCCCGCCCCTGTAACCGGGCGCTATCCTTGCGCTTCAAAAGACGCCGTGCGTGTTGTTCTCGATCCCCAGCCGCCGAAGCCGTTATCTGCTTTTCGACTTGTGGCTGGTCGTTTGTTCTTCCTGCAAGGCCAGCAACGATTGTTCGCCCTGAATGCGGCAACCGGCGCGGTGTTGTGGGAGCGCTGGGCGCCGGATGGCCCGTTGCACCTGCCTTTTCCGCAGGGTTATTTCTCGACCTGTTATCATGTAGGCGCCGAGACCGTCCTGCTGCAGACGTCCGGCCAGCACTGGCTTCTCGATGCAGCGACCGGACAGCTCCTCCACAAAGACGCCGACGGCCGCGACCTTTGGCAGCGGCCTCCCCTAAAGTTGGAGGAGCATACCCTGTGTGTGGTCCCGGATACTCGGCATGTAGTACTCCTCGATGCCCGGACGGGGCAATGTCTGTGGAGGCATCGATTGCCGGGCATCACCACAGGGAGTGGCGAAAGGCCTTCCGTGTTGGGGCGTGGCCATTTGCTTTTGTGCGTGCAACCGACAAACATCGGTTATTTCGTGCAACGCCTCGACTGCGCCAGTGGCAAAGCACTTTGGCCTCGTCCTCAGCTGCTGAATGTGAAAACCGTAGACTCGGCTGCCTGGGACTTTGATACCGCCGCCGTCTATACCATCGAGGACGACTTGCTGACGGCTCGTTCCTTGGTGGACGGCGCGATCCGGTGGCGGCGGAAACTGCCGGCTGCTGGCGGGCGCGTGCGGTGTATAGGAGATTATCTGGCCGTTTGGCCGCAGGCGTTTGGGACCGAAATGCGCTTCCGGTTTCGTTCGTTCTTGGGGACCGTACAATGGGATTTGGGGCCATTGCTCGCTCCGGAAGCCGTCTTCCCTTTGTCTTGTCATGATCCGAAGACAGGACAATTGGTACAGCGTTTGAATTTTCGGATCGCCTCCCCCATCAAGACGGCATTGGCGAAACAACGGCTCCAGGAAGAAGGCGATCAAATATGGATCGTGCGAACATCTTCCTTGCTGGCGAGTGAAGACGGCCCCGTAATTCATCTGGATACGCCGCAGCCGTTCGTCGCTCTTGGTGGTGATGTATGGGGATTGGGGGCGCTAGAAGCAGATAAAACAGGGTCGCGACCATAAGGAAACGGGTGGATTTGTCGTTTTGCGCAAAACGCCAAGCCCCTTTCGCTGCCGCAGATGCCGTTCGGAAGGAGAGAGAACAT
>Ga0080006_1269303_pt1 | contig 25766 bp, 17 predicted proteins | sample RS3BMetagenome_FD_69209 | JGI IMG/M metagenome (GOLD analysis project Ga0080006, IMG submission 69209) | Ferric oxide microbial mat and aquatic microbial communities from Rainbow Spring, Yellowstone National Park, USA - RS3B (SPADES... ...
AAGGGGACGAGAGCCCGCTCCTGAGCTTCACCAACGCCGAGTTGACCGCGAAGATTCAAAAGATCGACGCCGAGATCGCCTCGGTGAAGAAACAGATCGAAGGGATGCCCAAGGATGCGCCCCCTCTTAAGGGTCTGCGCGACACGTTGAGCAAGCTCGAGAAGTCGAAGCCCGAGATCCCGACCCTCCCCGTGATGGAGGAACTTCCCAAGGACAAACGGCGGGTGACGAAGATCCTCAAGAAAGGGAACTTCCTCGACCCTGGCGACTCGGTTCAGCCCGGGACGCCGAAGGCTTTGCACCCGCTTCCACCCGGCGCGCCGGCCGATCGCCTGGCGCTGGCGAAGTGGCTGGTCGACCGCGAGAATCCGCTGACCGCTCGCGTTGCGGTCAACCGATTCTGGGCACAGCTTTTCGGGACCGGGCTCGTCGAGACCGAGGAAGACTTCGGCACTCAGGGAGAACCGCCGAGCCATCCCGAGCTGCTCGACTGGCTTGCCATCTCGTTCATGGAACGAGGCTGGGATGTGAAGGGCTTGCTCAGAGAAATCGTCACCTCGTCGACCTATCGCCAGTCGTCCTCGTTTGCCTCGGGCTCACCGGGAGAGGCCGAGGTCGACCCGCGCAACCGGCTCTTGCGCCGAATGCCTCGCTACCGTTTGGAAGCGGAGATGGTCCGAGACCAGGCCCTGGCCCTGAGCGGATTGCTATCGAAGAAGGTCGGTGGGCCCAGCGTGTTTCCGCCCCAGCCGGAAGGGCTCTGGCAGGCGGCGTTCAATGGTCAACGATCGTGGAATACGAGTAGCGGAGACGACAAGCACCGTCGCGCGATTTACACCTTCTGGCGTCGAAGTGTCCCGTATCCGTCGATGGCGGTTTTCGACGCCCCCAGCCGCGAGATTTGCGCCATCAAGCGGATCCGTACCAATACCCCGCTCCAGGCGTTCGTCACCTTGAATGATCCGGTGTATGTCGAGGCCGCGCAGGCGTTGGCCCGGCGGATCGTCCGCGAAGGGGGGACAACCCCCGAGGATCGCGCGAAGTTCGGCTTGAGCCTTTGCCTCTGCAGGCCAGCGAAGGACCAACAAGTCGCAACACTCGTTGAATTGTTCAAGTCGGAACGAACTCGATATCGGAAAGATCTCTCGGCCGCGACCGCGCTGGCGAGTGAGCCGCTGGGCCCGATCCCAAGCGGCATGGATCCCGCCGACCTCGCCGCGTGGACCACGGTCGCCAACATTCTCCTCAACCTCGACGGCGTCTTGACCAAGGGGTGATCGCATGAATCCGGAACTCGATCTCAGGCTCCAGCACGCCCGGGCTCTCACTCGCCGCCAGTTCCTCAAAAGGTCGCAGGTCGGCCTTGGCGGGATCGCGCTCACGAGCCTTCTCGGCGACAAGGCCAAGGCCGGCGCGATCAGCCCGTCGACCCGGGCGCCCGATAACCCGCTGGCGCCTCGTCCGCCTCACTTCGCGCCCAAGGCGAAACGAGTCATCTACCTGTCGATGTCGGGCGGTCCGCCGCAACAGGATCTCTTCGACTACAAGCCCGAGCTGGTCAAACATAATCTCCAGCCCTGCCCCGACTTCTTGCTGAAAAACCAGCGTTTCGCGTTCATCAAGGGGCATCCCAAGCTGCTCGGCACGCCTCATAACTTCGCCCAGCGAGGCCAGAGCGGCGCCTGGGTGAGCGACGTAATCCCCCATTTCCACGAGGTCGTCGACCACACTTCGATCATCCGATCGATGCATACCGACCAGTTCAACCATGCCCCGGCCGAGCTCTTTCTCTACACGGGGACTTCGCGGAACGGCGGGGCGGCGATGGGTTCCTGGATCACCTACGGGCTCGGATCGGAGAGCCAGGATCTTCCAGGGTTCGTCGTCCTGATCAGCGGCGGCACCGACCCGACCGGGGGCAAGGCCCTCTGGAGCACGGGGTTTTTGCCGTCCGTCTATCAAGGGGTGCAATGCCGCACGGTCGGCGACCCGATTCTTTATGTGAGCAATCCCAAGGGGATGGATCGCGACGCCCGCCGCCGCAGCCTCGACGCCCTGCGGCACTTGAACGAGGCCGAGCTCAACGAGTTCGGCGATCCCGAGACCCTGACACGGATCTCGCAATACGAGCTGGCCTTTCGGATGCAGATGGCCGTTCCCGACGTGATGGATATTCGCCAGGAACCGGAGTCGATGCTTTCGCTCTACGGGGCAAAGCCGGGCGCGGCCTCGTTCGCCAACAACTGCCTGCTGGCGCGCCGTCTGGTTGAACGAGGCGTGCGTTACGTTCAGCTCTTCGACTGGGGCTGGGATCTCCACGGCACAGGCAAGGGGAACGATATCGTCTACGGCCTTCCCGAGAAGTGCAAGGACATCGACCGGCCGATCGCGGGACTCCTCAAGGATCTCAACCAGCGAGGCCTCCTCGAAGAGACACTGGTTGTTTGGGGGGGGGAATTCGGCCGGACGTCGATGAACGAGGCTCGGGACGGGTCGACGTATCTGGGACGCGACCACCATCCTCACTGCTTCACGATCTGGATGGCCGGCGGCGGTATCAAGCCGGGGGTCTAGCTTGGATCGACCGACGAGCTCGGCTACCAGATCGCCGAAAATCCGATGAGCGTTCACGACCTCCAGGCCACCATCTTGCACCTGATGGGACTCGACGCCGAGAAGTTCGGCTACCCCTATCAGGGGCTCCACCAGCGCCTCATCGGGGTAGAAGGCGACGGCCGCGTCAGGCGCGAACTGCTGGCGTGAACAGAGGTATCGAACATAAGACTTGTCGACGTTGATACAATTGATAGGTTGCTTGACGAAGAATTCGATCTTTCGTGAGTCAAAAACCGAAGACCAAAAAAGCTCGAGATCGAACGGCTCGTGTTGAGCCTAGCTGAGCGGAGGAAGAAGGCATTCGATCCCAGGCCACGGGAGTTCATGCGAGCCGCATTTGCCCGCTTGGCCCTCGCTGAATACTTGGTGGATCCTCCCGAACCGAAGGAAATGCCGATCGCGCCCAAGTTCTATTTGGAGGCGATCTACCTGGGCGGCTACGCGGTTGAATGTGCCTTGACGGCGATGATTTCGGAAAGGACTGCCGAATCGAAAAGGCTTGAAAAATACAAGACGATCGGCGCCGGGGCAATCAATACGGGCTGGTCAACCTGGAATTCGAGAAGCCCCTCTTGTCTCAATTCTGAGCCTTATCGCTGGGACCAGCGGATTCTCTTCACTCTTCACTTCGCCTTGTCCGGGGCCGCATCGCCTCCGGTACGCTGCACTGGGGTGTCTTGCTTGGGCTTTTTCTTGGCGAGGTTCTCGAGTCCTCCTTCGGCGGGATCGGCCGCAAGGTGGACGAACCGCTGGGCACGTCGGCCTAGAATATCTCCGAGGTAAAGATTGCCAGTCCGATCGACGGCCATGCCGTGCGCCCACTCGATCTCCCCGGCTCGCTTGCCCATCGGGAACGTCCAGAGCCGTCGGACCTGCCCTTCGGGGGAGAAGACCATCACGAGTTGATCCTTGGGAGGGATGCCCAGCACAAGGCCTGGGATCCTGAAGGTACCGAGCATCTGGCGCGGCCAACGCATCGGCGAAGAGCCGCACGCATAAATTTCATCAGCATCCGTAATCACGAGATGCCATGGGGTGATCAGATTACGCCACTGGGCGAGGAATTTGCCTGAGCGGTCGAAGACCTGGATTCGCGCATTGTTGCGATCGGCCACATAAAGGCGCTCCTGGGAATCGATGGCGATCGAGTGCGGCAGGCTAAATTCGCCGGGCATGGCGCCGAGCGACCCCCAGGCCTTCACGAACGATCCTGCCGCATTGAAGTGGACGATCCGATTGTTGCCGTAACCGTCGGAGACGAAGATCGCACCATCAGGCGCGATGGCCACATCCGTCGGTTTGTCGAAATGTGACGCATCGGTCCCTGATTCGCCCGGGATTCCGAACGTCCGGAGCAGTTTCCCTTCCGGATTGAACTGACGGACGATGTGCAGCCCACTGTCAACCAACCAGACGTTGCCTTCCCGATCAACTCGAATTTGATGGGGTTCGAGAAACTCGATTCGCTCCACGCCATCCTTCGTGATGGGATCCCAGGTTCGAACCAGCGAGCCGTCGGGGGCGAAAACCTGAACCGGATTGCGGCCTCGGTTGAAGGTCCAGACGTTACCCTCGGGATCGACGGCAACTCCGGCCATCGCGCCCCACTCGGTCTGATTCTGATGCTGATGAGGCCATGATGTGTCGGGCTCGTAGCCTTCCGCCAGGCTAACCCGGGGATATGCCTTCCCCGAATGCCTGGCGATTGCCGCACGGGGCCTCTTTTCCTGGGCGCGAACGGTGGTCGTTGCAAATTCGCCGAAACCGCAGCAAGCCCCGGCCACTGAAGCGATCAGGAGCAGGCGGAGCAAGCTCTCTGTTGCCAGCCGTCGGGGAAGCATGCTGTGCGGCAAACTCGGAGTCATGAAGCAACTCGTGGTGAGAGGAGGGAACCCGGCGCGACTCCGGATCGAGGAGTCGATTGCGACATCGGCCCAGGATCCCTCGGATACTTCTTCACCTATCGTAGGATTCAAGGGAGTCGGAGACAACCACCGGATGGAGGATCTTCAAGCCGGCAAAGCGATACTTTCGCCCCAATCGGTTGTTCCGGCCAAATCGCCGAGACCAAATCGAGCCGTTCGACCCCACCGTTCGTGCGTTCCGATCCCGATCGAGCCGGACGCTAGATCCATCGGAACGAACTGCTTAAAGTAGAGCAGAGACTGGACGGGGGTGCGAGAAGAATCGAATCGCTGCCGATCGAAGCGAATAAATGACGGCGGACCTCGGTCCTCCAAGGAACAAGTCTCTCCACAAAAGGCTCTCGATGCTCACCATCAATCGATTCGGAATCGTTCTCGCGGGATTGCTTGTGATTTGCGGATCCGGGCCCGCGCGGGCTTTCGCCGAGTCGAAGAGTTCCCACCCTAATATCGTGTTCTTACTCGCCGATGACATGCGATTCGACGCGATGGGCGGACTGGGGAATCCCGTCGTCAAAACGCCGAATCTCGACACAATCGCAAAAAGCGGCACAATCTTCCGCAATGCGTACTGCATGGGCTCGCGGACCGGGGCCGTCTGCCTTCCCAGCCGGAACATGCTTCTCTCGGGCCGATCCTACTTCCGCTGGGCCGGTCAGTTTGCGGCGGGCTCTCCCCCCAACTTCCCATTGTCGCTCGAGGATCTCGGTTACGAGACGTTCCACCACGGCAAAAGAGGAAATGTCGCCGTCGAGATCGAAAAACGATTCAACCAGAGCCACCACGTTCAGGACGATCAAGAACGCAGGACCGGACAGCCGGGAAAGACGATCGTCGACTCCGCGATCCGGTTCCTTGATCAACGACCGGGAGAAAAGCCGTTCTTTCTTTATCTCGCTTTCGAGGCGCCGCACGACCCTCGCGTGGCTGCGAAAGAATACCTCGATCTGTACGACGAGGCGTCAATTCTCCTGCCGAAGAACTACATGCCGATTCATCCGTTCAATAACGGTGAGCAGACGGTGCGCGACGAGTTGCTAGCACCCTGGCCTCGCACTCGGGATGAAATCAGCCGCCAGCTTCGCGAATACTACGCCGTGATCTCCGGACTCGATCACCACATCGGCCGATTGATCCAGGAATTGAAACGCAAGAATCTGTACGACAATACGATTTTGATCTTCTCCTCCGATAACGGGCTGTCGATTGGAAGTCATGGCCTGATGGGCAAGCAAAACATCTACGAACCGGGCATGAAGGTGCCGTTGTTCATCGCGGGTCCCGGAATCCCTCGGGGAAAGTCGACCGACGCTCTCGTCTACCTGATGGATCTCTATCCAACCGTCTGTGAACTCGTGGGGGCTCCGATCCCGCCCGGACTCGACGGCGTGAGCCTCGCATCCGTGATCCGTGGCCAGTCCGCCAAGGTTCGCGACTCGCTGTTCCTCGCCTATCGCGACGTCCAACGCTCGGTGCGCGACGACCGCTGGAAGTTGATCCGCTATCCCAGGATCGACCGCAACCAGCTTTTCGACCTGAGCAACGACCCCGATGAGATTCACGACCTCGCCAATGAGTCCGAGCAAAAGTCGAGGATCGATCGGATGATGACGCTCATGAAAGAATGGCAAGCCAAGCTGGGCGACTCCACGCCCCTGACTCGACCGGGGCCACCTCAGGATCCACGGTTCATACCACCCACCGATACAAACAAAGCGACCCAGTAAGCCTTGGCATACGAACCGAGCCCTGGCCTTGATAACACGGAGACCAATCGAATGCCTCTGCGGATATCCGCCTTCCCGAAGTGTTACCTCGAAGAGATCGCCGGCAAGCGGACGATGACGGTGTTCGATTGGATCGCCATGGCCCGCGACCTCGACGCCGACGGCCTCGAGATGTACGACGGCTTCTTCACCAGCCTCGATAACGGCTACATCGACACGGTCGCCGAGGAGATCCGCGGGGCCGGCTTCGCGATGCCCATGCTCTGCTGCTCGCCCGACTTCACGAATCCGGATGCCGATGAGCGCAAGCGGGCCATCGACAAGCACATCGAGCTGATCCAGGTCTCCCGGCGACTCGGTGGCGCCGGTACCGTTTGCCGAGTCCTCTCCGGCCAGCGCTATCCGGAAGTGGGCCGTGACGAGGGACTCGCCTGGGTCGTCGAATGCATCACTTCCCTCCTCCCTATCGCGAAGGAAAACGGCATCATTTTGGGCCTTGAAAACCACTACAAGGACGGATTCTGGGCCTATCCCGAGTTTGCCCAAAAGCAGGATGTCTTCCTCGACCTCGTCCGGGCGATTCCCGACCGCGAGAGCTTCGGCGTGCAGTACGACCCTTCGAACGCCATCGTGGCCGGCGATGACCCCATCGAGCTGCTCCGCGCCGTCGCCGATCGCGTGGTGAGCATGCACGCCAGCGACCGCTACCTCGCCGAAGGGGCCACACTCGACGAGCTCAGGCAGACCGACGGCACCCTCGGCTATTCCCCCAACCTGCGCCACGGTGTTACCGGCAAGGGCCTGAATGATTACGACACGATCTTCAAAATGTTGGCGGACCATCATTACCAAGGCTGGGTGAGCATCGAAGACGGCATGAACGGCATGGGGGAAATGGCCGAATCTCTCGCGTTCCTTCGACGAATGAGTGACAAATATTTCTGAGTTCCTGAATGTCACACAACTGATCGATTGAACCGCCAAGTCGCAAGGACCATCAATCCGATCAGATGCCGATTTCCTTTTCCACGCTTCTTTCTCTTCACCGATCTCGGCGTCTTTTTTGCCTTCGCGGTTCAACTCTCCTTGGAAGATTGCTGATGACAACGAAGCGGGTTCGGACAGCGCTCGTGGGCTGCGGCAAGGTCGGGCAGATACAGGCGAAGGCGCTGGCAGCGCTCGCGGAATCCGATTTTATCGGCGTCTGTGACTCGAGCGCTGAACGCGCCTCGGCGTTCGGCAAAAGCTACGGAGCCGAGCCCTTCACCGATCTCTCAGGCCTTCTCGACAGTCTCAAGGAAGGAGGCGGGCCGGCGGCGGTCTTCCTCTGCACGCCGCATCCGCTTCACGCATCGGCGGCCATCCAAGCGGCCGAGGCGGGCGTGCATGTGCTGGTCGAGAAGCCGTTGGCCCCGAACCTGGCCGATTGCGACGCCATGATCGCGACGGCGAAATCCTCGGGGGTCCTTCTTGGAGTTATCGGACAGCGTCGCTGGTATGAGCCGGTCCAACGGATGAGAGCGGCGATCGAGTCAGGAAAAATCGGCCGTCCGATCCTTGGCACCTTCACGATGTTCAGCTGGCGAGACGAGGCCTATTACAGGTCCGACCCCTGGCGAGGTAAATGGGACACCGAAGGAGGCGGCGTGCTTGTCAATCAGTCGCCGCACATGCTCGATCTGCTCATCTGGCTGATGGATGACCCGGTCGTCGAGGTGAGCGGCTACTGGGCCAACTTGAACCACCCGTACATTGAGGTCGAGGACTCGGCGGTGGCGATCCTTCGATTCAAGAGTGGCGGCCTGGGCTCCATAGTCACGAGCCTTTCCCAGAAGCCGGGGATCGCCACGAAGATTCACATTCACGGCTCGAACGGGGCTTCCGTCGGCGTTGAGACCGACCGAGGAGCGACGTTCATCGCAGGAGTCACGCCGATCTCCGAACCACCGCTGAACGACCTCTGGACGATCCCCGGCGAGGATTCATTACTGGCCGACTTCCAGGCCGAGGATCGCGCCCATTTCGCCACCATCGACGCCACGACCCACTATCATGCCCTCCAGATCGAGGACTTCCTCAAGGCGATTCTCGAAAACCGCCCTCCCCTGGTGACCGGCATCGACGGCCGTCGCGCCGTCGCCATTTTCGACGCCATCTACCGCTCGAATCGCGAGAAACGACCGATCTTTCTTGAAGGACTCTGAGCGATCGTCTGCGAGCACTCGAAAGGAAGAGTGTCAATTGACGGGCTTGGGATCGAGGATGTCGACTTTGATCCGGTTCCTGTAAGTCCCCTTGGAATGCCCGACGCTGTCCCAGCCACGGCCCACCGAGGTCCCCGCCAGGGTGAAATAGATGCTGGCGACTGAGGTTGGGGCGTCTCCGCTCAGGCTGAACTCGATCGCGTTGACCGGGACGCCCCAGCCCGCGGTTGGCGAGGGTGCGGTCCCGGCCTGCGAGGCCCAGTCGTCCAGCGTCACGGTCGCAACCGGTTTGCCTTGATCGTGGATCGTGATCCCGAGCGGATCCAGCCGGGGCAGCGGCCCCGAGGCCAGCTCGCGGAATGGGCCCTTCTCGCCGCTGGCTGCTTCAACCACATGGAACCGATCGTGCGAATCTAAGTACGCAAGTCGGAGTGGCCGACCTGTGGGATAATCGGCCGGCAGTACTTCGATGATCGCCTCCGGGCAAGGCGAGAACGAGAGCGCCAGCCGCTTGTGACCCAAGACATCGAGGTCGCAGTATGAATTCAGGTGGGAGAAGATCGGCGCGGGGAGATCCGCGAAGGATTCCAGGACGATTGGCCCTGCCTCGGGTCCTGGTTCAATCGAGAGGGAAGCGTCGTAGTCGGCGCGGTACCACATCCGCACATGGTCCTCATCCCGCTGGCTCGTTCTGAGGTGGAGCCCCGGCCCTTCGCGCAGATTGAGAGGGGCGAGGATCGTCGAGCAACCGTCCGGAGATCGGCTGATGAAGGTCAGGAGCGATTTGATCTCCACGCTCAGGGGTCCGGCCTTCACCCGGACCGAGCCGTCGCCGGAGGCGGTCAAGAGCCGGGTCTCATCGTCCGAGAGGTCGACCGCCGTCAAGCCCTGGTCATGATCTCGGACGACATGGACGAGCCGGCCGTCTTCGATCTGCCAGACGCAGGCGAGCGGTCGCTCGGATTCGCGAGCGGCCGCCGCGACCCACCGGCCCGACTTCGACACCACGACCGACCCGAAAGCCACCCTCGACGCTTGACCGTTGGCCGTTGCCGGCGGTTCGAAGAACCGGACGACCTTGCGCTCCAACCGGTCGAAGAGAACGGGCCGTCCTCCCTCGTCGGGCCGTTCGAGCAGGATCAGCCGCGACTCATCGGGCAAGAACGCCCCGGCGACCCACTGACCGGGAAGCGGCCGGGCCCCTCGCCCCTCGTCGAGATCCCAGACCAGGGCCAGGTCATCGCGTCGAATGATCTCAAGTAAAGACCGACCGGTCCTCGAAGCCGAGAGCCCGGCGACCCGCCCTCGACTGGCCTCGACTGTCGGCCGGGTGGTGGCCGAGGGCCGACCCTCCCGCTCGATGAGATCCCAGAACTTCAAAGCCCCCAGCGCGTCGCCGACCACCAGGGTCCGACCGTCGGGACTGAAGGCGAGTGAGATCGCCGAGACGTCGTCATCGGCCAGCGCGACCGCTTCGAGCAGGCCGGACCCGAGAACCCGCCAGAGCCAGGGGCGACCCTCCAGCTTCGAGCAGGCCGCGAGCCATCGGCCATCCGTCGAGAAACAGGCTCGACCCACTTCCTCCTGGATCGGCTGGCCCCCGGCATCGGTCAGCGGCCAGGCCCGGCCACCCTCGCGGGGCTCGACCAGTCGAAGCGACCGCTGATCGGCGAGAATCAGCGATCCTGACCCCGAAAATAAGGCCAAGCTGATCGGACCGTCCAGCGACCCTCGCCAGGCGACCGCCCCGGCTGGAAGGTCCAGGACGAGGACCCGGCCATCGTCGTCGCCGACCGCGAGCCGACGACCATCGCCCGATCGGCCGATCGCGGATATCCGACCGCCTGGCCCATCGAGCTTCGCCAGAGGCTTGCCGGTCGCGTCATACGTCATCAGCCTTCCGGGAGTTCCGTCGACGGGTTCGATCGCCGCGACCAGGGGGGGACATCCGGGGTCGGGGCGGTCGATCGAGGCCAGGAGGCTGACCGGCTCGGTCGAGAGGTCGGCGACCTTGCGGAGAGCCTGGTTGCTCGCGTCCCAGACGATCGCCCGACGGCTCCGGTCGCGGGCGACGAAGGTCTTGCCGTCGGGCAGGAAGACGAGTTCAACGACCCCGTCGCGATGTTCGAGCGGGCCGAGGAACGACCGGGGACGGTCGAGTGTCAGGTCCCAGCCGATCAGACGGCCCAGGCCATCGCCGGCCATCAAGGTCGTCCCATCGGCGTTGATCGCCAGGGCCTCGACGCCCACCATCGGGTCGCTCAGAATTCGGAGCAGCGAGCGATCGGGCAGCGACCAGACCCGGACCGTCGAATCCAGGCTCGACGTGATCATCCGGGCGTTGTCGGGCGAGACCAGGACCGACGTCACCCGGTCGCCATGACCGGTCTGGGGGATCAGTTCGGGCTGAATTTCCTCGACCACCAGCGAGGCGGTCGACCAGAGCGAGACGCCGGGACCAACCCCGCCCATCGACTGGAAACCCTGGCCAATCATGGCCGGGTTGTTGATGACCCCTTGCAAGGTCCCGAGCAGGTTGTGGGCCCGGTCCATCGTCCCCGAGGCCAGAGCCAGGGCGGAGACGAACGACCCGGTCTCGGGTGCGGGCCGACCATCGGCGGCGAGCCAGGCGGTCACGGCCGGCCATCGAGTCAAGGCGCGAAGCCAGTCCTGTCCGGGGGGTGCCCCTTTTTCCGGGGGCAGGCCCGAGAGGCCGCGACCCTGGATGGACGTATCGAGCCAGAGAACGACCTTCGGCTTCTTCTCGGCCAGCCATCGAGCCCGGTCGAGCGACTCTTCGAGCGACCAGCCGGTGGCGGAGACATCCCCCCTCCGAGCGTCGATCGGCAAGAGATCAACCCGGCCGGTGGTCGATCCGGCCCGAGGTCCCCGGGCGATCGCCTGCCCCGCGAAGTAGAGGACGACGATATCGTCCGGACCGACCCGATGCCCGAGCCATTCCTGGACGGCCCAGTTCAGATTCTCGAGGGTCGGCCGGAGGTGGGCCTCGGCCTCGGTGGCGGCCCCGTGATTTTTTCGGCCCAGGTCGTCGAGCCGGAGGATGTTCTTCGCTCCCCAGTTCCCCTCCCGCTCGAACCATCGGGCGATCGTTCGGGCGTCGCGGTTCGCTCCCTGGCAAGCTGGAATCAAGGCGTCTTCATAATGATCCACCCCGACGACCACGGCCCAGACCCTGGGCTTCGAGCCTCCGGCGAGACTGGTGCTCGCCATCGCCAGGCCACTGACGAGGACCAGGGCAAGGCCGAGGGGGCGGTTCATGGAGGGTTCGCCTGTTCTCAAGAGGAACCGATCGGACGAGACGAGTCACCGAGGCTTACGGGTGTCCGGGCATTCGATGACCAGCCGGAAACCGATATTCTCGGCGACCTCGCTCTCCGCCAGCTTGTCATCGCGCCGGGTGGTCGAGCATTCCTTGCCGATCGATCCATAAAAGCCGCCCCGGATCGAATAGACGGGTCGAGTCGGTTCGGTCGGAGGAGCGCAGGGGTCGAGAACAGCCTCGACACTCTTGGTGTACGAGGAAACCCAGCCGTCGCGACACATCTCCTGAAGATTGCCGGTCATGTCGAGAATCCCCTGCTGGGTCACGTCGCTGGAATAACTTCCGACGGGGGCCGGGGTCGCCTCGATCTGGTCGATCCGGGCCTGGTTACGGTCGGGAGGTTCGCCGTCACCGGCCACGTAGGTCCGGTTCTGGCCGAGCGATCGCGCGGCGTATTCCCACTGGGCCTCGGTCGGAAGCTGGCCGCCGATCCATCGACCGAATCGCTGGGCCAGCTCTCGCGAGACGTTCGAGGCGGGGAATCGTCGGGCGGTTTCCGGTCCCACCTTTTGCTTGAGCTGGTTGAAAACCTTCGACCAGTCGGTCGGGAACGAGGCGTCGACCTTGTTCAGGTAATCTTCGAGCTGGCCGTGGGTGACCTCGGTCGTCTGGAGGTAAAAGCCGGTGAGCCGGACCGGGTGCGCCGGGGCATCGGCGCGATCGACCGCGTTCGGGTCGTCCCAGGCACCCATGACCCAGGTCCCTCCCGGAACTCTCAAGAACGAGATCCCATCCTTGGCGATCCGCCGGGGCCAGCCGTCGGATTCGAGTCCCCGGCTGTGATCGAGTTCGAAGCCTTCGGGGATGTAGATCCCCGGGCCGACCCGGACGAAGACGGTCTCATCGCTCGATCGTCGGACCTTCTCGGGCCAGGGCATCCCTTCGGTGTACCCCTCGACGGGGCGGTAGCCCGAGGGCCAGTAGGTTTCAAAGTCAGCCGGCTTTCGGGACTCCGTTTTCTTGGGGTCGGGCCCCTGGTGGGTCACGCTCAGATCCTTTGGATCGCGGCGGAGCCTGACGAGAACGAGAAGGGAGAGGCAGACCGCCGCGGCGATCAAAATCATCCAGATTCGGGACCGACGAACGGGCGCGATCTTCACCGGGGGTCGGATCTTCTCGACGACGCGATCGTGGGCCACCGGGACGGTCACGGTCTCAGCCTGAGTTATGGCCTGCGACGGGTTGAATCTGGCCAGCTCGGTTGGCGGAAGAGTGGCCTCGGGCCCGGCTTTCCAGGTCGGCGCGGTGGGCGGAGCTTGATCTCTTCCTAGCGAGACCTCGACGGCCTGGCGGATCTCCTCGAAGAGTTCGCGAGCGTCTTGCGGTCGTTGTTCGCGATCCTTGGCCAGGACCCGGAGGATGGCCCGCTCGAGTTCGGGCATGGGTCGGAGTCGGGGGTTCGACCGAGAAAAGGAAGGCGGGGCGTCCGTGGTATGCTGGCTCATGATCTGCCAGTACGTTCCCTCGAACGGCAGGCGGCCGGTGACGAACTCGTAAAGCATGATCCCGACCGAATAAAGATCGGCCCGGCCGTCGAGGTCGGGCAGCCCCATTGCCTGTTCGGGGCTTCCGTAAGAGGGCGTGCCCAGGAAACCTTGCGTCCGATGCTCGGTCGCTTCCTGACCCCGGCCGGCGACGCCATCCGGGTCGTCGCGAATCTTGGCGATCCCGAAGTCAAGAACCTTGAGCCACTCCTTCCCGGCGGCTCGGTTGCCGACGAGCATCATGTTGCTCGGTTTGAGGTCGCGATGGACGATCCCCTTGGCGTGAGCCACCTGGAGGACGTCGCAAAGCTGGTCGAGAATCCGGACAATCCAGTCGAGCGGCATCAAGGGGGCGGAGGGGTTGCCCCCGGTCCGGCTCCGGGCCATCCCGAGGACTTCATGGATGGTCCGACCATCGACATATTCCATGTCGATGTAGCCGCCGTCGTCGTCGATGCAGGCGTCGTAGATGGTGACGGCATGCTCGTGGCGGAGCGAGGCCATGACCTCGAACTCGCGCTGAAAACGCATCAGGGCAATCTGGTTCGACGCGAAGTTGGGGACGATCACCTTGAGCGCGTGCTCGCTTTTGAGGACGACGTGGCGGACGAGCCAGACGTCTCCCATCGCCCCACCGCCGAGCCGGCGGAGGACTTGATATTTCGCGTAAAGTGTCTGGCCGGGCTCGATCCGGCCGACGACCCCTCGACGATTCGTCAGGCCCGGACCCGACACGAGATTCGATCCCGGCATCAGCTCTGTGTACATTCCCTGATCGGAAGCCATCGCGGGATGAACCGGGGCACCGGCTTCGCGATCCGGTCGGCGAGTTTCGTCGGTCAGCGTCGGGTCGAGCTGGTTCGGTTCGGCGGCCTTGGCGGAGATCGCCCGGGTCATCGGGGGTTCGATCTCGCTCGACTCATCGGGCGTGGGGTCCATCGGCGACTCCCAGGAAAATTGGCGACTCATCAGCTCAGCTTAACAGCCCGACCCTTCCAGGATAAGCGGTCAGTCAGTCTCCGGCCTGGCTCGACGATCGGAGGGCCTCCCGAAGCCCTTGAAGATCCTCAGGGGTGTGGGCGGCGGTGAGACTGATCCGGAGTCGAGCGGTCCCCTCGGGAACGGTCGGCGGTCGGATCGCCGGGACGAGGCAGCCTCGGTCGCGGAGTCGCGAGGCCAGCTCGAGCGCCCGGCCTGGGTCGCCGACGATCACCGGGACGATCGGCCCGCCCATCGCCGGTTCGGGCCATTCCAGGGCTGGCAAGGCTTCGCGGAACATGGTTGAAAGCTCGGCCAGTCTCGACCGTCGCCAGGGTTCGTTCTGAAGGATCTCCAGAGCCTGGCTCGCGGCGGCGGCGGCCGAAGCGGGGAGTCCCGTGGAGTAGACCAGGGGGCGAGCCCGGTGGATCAGCCAGTCGACCAGCCGTCTCGAACCCGCCACGAACCCGCCGACCGACCCGAGCGCCTTCGAGAGCGTGCCGACCTTGATATCGACCCGGTCGGAGACACCGTGATACTCCGAGGCACCTCGACCATTTTCCCCGAAAACACCCGTCCCATGGGCTTCATCGACCAGGAGCATCGCCCCGAACCGGTCGGCGAGGTCCGCCAGATCACGCAACGGGGCGAGGTCGCCATCCATGCTGAAGACCCCATCGGTGGCGATCATCGACCGGCGGAACTTTCCCCGGTCGCGGCTCAGAATCGTTTCGAGCCGGTTCAGGTCGTTGTGGGGATACACCCGGAGCTTCGCCTTCGAGAGCCGGGCTCCATCGACCAGGCAGGCATGATTCAGACGGTCGAGATAGACCGCGTCCCCCGGACCGACCAGGGCCACGATCGTCCCCAGGTTCGCGGCAAAGCCCGACGGAAACAGGGCGACCGCCTGGGTCTTCTCGAAATCGGCCAGGGCCGAGGCCAGGGCCTCGTGAGGCTCACGCCAGCCCGAGACCAGGGGCGAAGCCCCCGAACCCCAGCCATGAATCCGGCTCGCCGAAGCCGCCGCCTCGATCACCCGGGGGTCGCTTGCCAGTCCCAGATAATCGTTCGAGGCGAAATTGAGAAGCGAGCGACCATCGAGGGTCAGTCGTCCCGGCGTCGCTCCTTCGAACGCGACCAGGCGACGATCCAGACCCCGGCGAGTCCAGTTCTCGGACTCGGCATCGATCCAGGCAAGCGGGTCATCCAGGCTCAATCGTGAAAACCGCCTGATTTGTAGGATGGGTCGAGTGCAGCGAGGCCCACCATGAGAGACGTTGCCGGACTCTGGTGGGCCTCGCTGCGCTCAACCCACCCTACAAGATTTGCCTCACGCAAGTCTTACTTCAGACCGGCCAGGAACTCGACCAGGTCGCGACGTTCGGACGGGGTGAGCTTCTTGGAGAGGTCCTCGGGCATCGCCGAGGGGCCTCGCTGACGCTCCTCGACGTCGGTTTTGAGGACCTCGATCAGCTTGGCCTCGGCGGTCATCAGCTTGATCGACTTCTCATTTTCCGACTTGAGCACGCCGGTGACGACCGTGCCATCCGTCTTCGCCACGACGACCGTCTCGAACCCCTGCGCGATCGCCTGGTTCGGCGCGACGATCGACTCAAGGAGATAGGTTCGCGGATGCTTGCCGCCGATCCCGGTCAGCTCGGGGCCGACCTCCCCCCCTTCCCCTTTCACCTTGTGGCAGCGGACGCAATAGACCGCCGCGCTGTCCTTGTAGATCTTCCGACCGCGCTCGGCGTCGCCCCCTTCCAGCTCGGCGAAATGACCGGCGAGCGGGCCCTCCTTGGGTCGAGCGGTTTCCAGCTTCGCGAGTCGCCCCGTCACCTCGGGCGACTTCCGCTTCGAGGCGGCGTCGAGCAATTCCAGTTCGATCGTCGCCGGGGCCTTCTTCTCGATCAGTCGGTCAAGCCACCTCGCCAGGATCGAGTCGGCCTCGGGGCGATCGGACGAGCCGAGGACTTCGAGCGCCTTCTGCTTCTCCGGGGTCGCGCTTCGTTCGGTATCGAGCACCTTCGCCAGCGCCGGGATCGCCCGATCGGGACTGAGCCGGGCCAGGACCCGGAGCCCTTCGGACCGGACCCGACCCTCGACCGCGACGACGGCGGCCTCGACCGCTTCGGCAAGCCTCGGGTCGTTCAACTTCTCAAGAGCCTTGATCGCATCGGCGCGAGCTAACCCGCTGCCTTTCGACTCGACCACCAGCTTGACCAGATCAGAGCCAGCTTCCTTGATTCCCAGATCGGCGACGGCGGCGATCGTTCCGCGACGGATCTCGTCGGGCGAGTCGCCGAAGAGGAGCGCCGCGACCTGTGGACGCAGGGCGTTGGCGGCGACGGTCGCAGGTCGCTCCTCGATCGGTCGCCAGAGGCCGTTGATCCGGTCGCGACCGGCTGGTTTCGCCCAGGCTCCGAGAATCGAGAGGGCTTCGACCCGAAGATTCTTCGAGGCGTCGGCTCGGGTCGCGACCGAGACGATCCCGGCGGCATCCTTGGCGCGAGCCACCCGGTTCGCCGCGTTGATCGCCCGGCGTTCGAGGGCCTCGGTCAGCCCTTTCTTGCCCGCGAGGTTGGCCAGAGCCGGGAGGGCGTCATTGATCGGAGCCTCGTAGATGGCGAGGCCGGCTTCGGTGGCGATTCTGGGGTCGGAGTCAGCCAGGAACTTCGCGGCTTCGGGTTTGCTGAGGCGACGGAGGGCCAGGAGGACGCCAAGCCGGACGGCGGGCGAGGGGTCGGATGCGGCGGTGATGAGAGAGGGAACGTCTTCCATCGCGACGAGCCCCATCACGGCCGCATGGCGGAGATAGGGGTCCTGATTGTTGTTTTCACGGAGGAGGTCAAGAAGCCCGGAAATGTAGCGGCGGTCGCCGAGTTTGCCGATGGCGAGCGCGGCGTAGTACCTGACCCGAGGGCTCTTGTCTTTTAGCGAAGAGTCGAAGGGAAGGGGTTTGTTTGGGGGCAAAGTCTCGATCCGCTTCAGGTCATCGCGGGGAACTTCGCTCAGGATCTTGTAAACCTGGGCACGGACCTCACCATCGGGGTCATTCACCAGACCTAGCAGGTTCGGGAAGGCGAGAGCTCCTCGATTAACCTGACCCATCGCCCAGATGGCATGAATTCGGGCCAGTCGGGCCTTGGAATGCCTGGCCACTTCCTGCAACTTCTCGTCGGCTTGGTTGAAGGGTAGCTTGGCTTTCTCTCCATCGCGCTCAATGAGCTTAACATTCGATTCCACCTCTCGGATCGCCCGATGCGCCAGCTCGTACTGAGCTTCCAGCCGGACCCGCTGGTCGGCGTGGCCGAGAAGTTTCGCCAGATCTTCAACCGAACGCCGAACCATCCCCTCGGCGAGGAGCGTCTTGACCTCACCCACCAGCGGGTCGGTCTCCTGGCTGGTGACCTTCCAGATCCGCCCCTTGCCGGTCTTGTCCCAACCGTTGACCCAGTCGAGGACGTACATCGAGCCATCCGGGCCGAAATCGACATCCGTCGCCAGGACATGCCAGAGGAACTCCGAGGCGTCGACCAGCTCGAATGAGGCTCCCTTCGGCTTGTTGGCGAAGGCCCGGATGCCACTGTTCCCGGCGCCGCCCCGGAAGTCGGCGAGGAAGAAGTGATCGCGGTACTTGGCGGGAAGTCCGGTGCCGGGATCGTGAACGAGGCCCGAGGGACCATCCGAGATGTTGACAATAGGCGGGAGGAAATAGGCGGCTTGACCGTCCCATCGGGGATACCAGAGCTTCTCGGCGTTCCAGGGGCCCCGGCTGGTCGGGAAGTCGAGATACTGATAGCCCATCCGCCAGCCGCTGTCTCCCCCTTCGACGACGTGGACCCACCGGGCCTTGTCGCCGCCGTCGGAGTTGTTGTCGCAGGTGAAGAGATTGCCGAAGTTGTCGAAGGCGAGTTCTTGCGGGTTTCGAAGTCCGGTGGCGTAGATCTCCAGGTTCGAGCCGTCGGGCTCGCAGCGGAGGACCGAGCCGCAATCGGGAGCGTAAAGGTGCTTACCTTCCTTCGTGGTGACGTTCAGCCCCCGGTCGCCGACCGAGAAATAGATCCGGCCGTCCGGCCCCATCTTGAGGCCGTGGAGGTCGTGGCCGAGAAAGGCGACGTGGACGCCGTAGCCGGTGGAGAGGGATTCTTTCACGTCGGCCTTGCCGTCGCCGTCCTTATCCTTGAGCCGCCAGAGGTCGGGGATGCACGTGTAATAGACGTCACCTTTTCGCGCGAGCAGACCAGCGCCGATGCCGTCGGCGGCGTCCTTGAAGCCGTCGGCGAAGATGGTCGAGTGGTCGGCCTTGCCGTCGCCGTCGCGGTCCTCGATGAGGCGGACCCGTTCGTGGTCGACCTGATAGCCCTTGAACTCGGAGGGGCTGAGGTATTTCCGGTACATCGCCACGCGGTCGGCGACGGTTCGTGAGGCCATGTCGGCGTCGAGCCAGTTCATGTGGCTCCGGTTATCGGTCACCCCTGCGTGGAGCCGGAAGGTCTCGGCGACGTAGAACCGGCCTCGATCATCGATGCAAAACGCGACGGGGTTGGCCAGATTTGGCTCGGCGGCGAAGAGTTCGAGCTTCAAGCCAGGCGCGAGCCGGATCGACTTCGCCGCCACGGACGCCTCGGGGGATGGGCCGGCCACCTTGGGCTTGTAAAGCTCATCCTCGCCCATCGTGATCGAGGTCGACAACAGGAGAACGGCGGCAAGAGCCGACCAGCAACATCGCGATCGTGGCATGAATTCGTCTCGTCGGGCCGGGGGCGAGGGGAGGTACTCCCCGGCCCCTGTCTGTCCGGTGGGCGGTTATATTGGATCGGTTCTCCCAGGGTAACGGACGAACAGCGTCGAGGGCAACAGCGCCTCGCGAGGGAGGTTCGCACTAGGATCAGCGGTTCGGTCCGATTCTAATGGTGAGGTTGATCCCGGCGGCCATGGCATGACCCTTCGATGAGGACTCCTTCGATGCGTTCCCGACCTGTCTGGCTTTGCGGGATGATCTGCCTGCTTTGCAGTCCATCGATTCCTGCCCAGGTTCCACCGGGGAATCCATTTGATCGCTATGACGCCAACAAGGACGGCAAGGTCACCCGCGATGAGGTCCCCGAGCGACTCCGCGAGCGGTTCGACTCGATCGACGTCAACAAGGACGGCCTGATCACCCCTGAGGAACAGAAAGCCTTTCTCGGCGGGAGGGGCCCCGCCCGACCTGAGGTCAAGGTCGAGCAGGACCTCTTCTACGCCGGGACCAAGAACCCCCGGCAGTCGCTCGACCTGCTCCTGCCCAAGGCTCCCAAAAGCGACAAGCCGCTGCCCGTGATCGTCCAGATCCACGGAGGAGCCTGGTTGTCGGGCGAGAAGGCGCAAGGGATCGGCCAGATCATGCCGCTGGTCGCGAGCGGCGACTTTGCCGGGGTGACGATCAACTACCGGCTCAGCGGCGAGGCCATCTGGCCCGCCCAGATTCACGACGCCAAGGCCGCGATTCGATGGATCAAGGGGAACGCCGCCAAATACCATCTCGATCCCGACCGGATCGGCGTGATCGGCGGATCGGCGGGCGGCCACCTCGTCGCGATGCTCGGCACCACCGGCGATCTCAAGGCCCTGGAAGGTGATCTGGGACCCTATCCGAATCTGAGCAGCCAGGTTCGATGCGTGGTCGATGAGTTCGGACCCAGTGAACTCGCCACGATGGGCGATGCCCCCAGCTCGATCGAGCACAACGCGGAGAACTCTCCCGAGTCGAAACTTCTCGGCGGCCCGATCCTCAAAAATCGGGAGAAGGCCAAGGAGGCCTCGCCGATTTCTTATGTCTCCCGGGATGACCCGCCCTTCCTGATCATTCACGGCGACAAGGACATGACCGTTCCCTTTGACCAGTCCGAGCGACTGACGAAGGCACTGAAGGAGTCGGGCGTGGACGTCTTGCTGGTCAAGGTTGAGGGGGGCGGCCACGGTGGTTTTCGGAATCCGGAGATCCCCCGTCGAATCCGCCAGTTCTTCGACAAACATCTCCGCGACCAGCCGGTGGGCACGATTTCCGAGGAGCCCGTGCCCAACGCCGCGCCCGAAGTCCGGCGATGACCGATCCCAGGCGAATCGCGAAGCAACCGACTGGACTTCAACCCGAGGTTCGGGTCGAATGATCGAGACCGAAGATGATCAAACAAGCGACGGGCCTGACCCTGGACCGGAGTTGCTCGGATGGCCGACCTGCCGACGAATCCCGCCGACGCCGATGAACTTCAGTTCGATCAGGCCGAATACACTGAAGGCACCGAGGCTGCCGGTCCTTCCTGCGTGGCCTGCCATCAGCCGATCCACCACCAGTACTTTCAACTGAACGGCGCGATCCTTTGTGGCCACTGCCGCGAACAGATCATGGCGGGGCTGAACAGCGGCTCGTGGTTCGTCCGGTTTCTCAAGGCCAGCCTGTTTGGCTTCGGCGCGGCCATCGCTGGGTTCGCGATCTACTTCGGCATCCTCAAAGTGACGGGGTATCAGATCGGCCTGATCTCGATCCTCGTCGGTTTCCTGGTCGGCATGGCGGTTCGCAAAGGCTCGGAGAACCGGGGCGGGGCGCTCTATCAGTTGACCGCCGTCTTCTTCACCTATCTGGCGATCGCCGCGAGCTACTCGGCCCTGATCCTTCCCGAGGCGTTCCAGGAAATGGAGGCGCAACAACAGGCCGAGGCCCAGGCCGGACCCAAGGCCGCCGCGCCGGTTGAGGTCGAAAAGGCGGCCGCGAATCCTCCCGAAAAGGTCGCAGAAGCCCCGGTGTCGATCAACGCGGTTAACCTGATCATCGGGCTGGTCTTTCTGTTTGGATTGGCCCTGGCGATCCCGGTCATCTCGGGTTTCTCCAACCCGATCGGCCTCTTGATCGTGGCGTTTGCCTTGTGGGAGGCGTTCAAGATCAATCGCAAGACACCGCTCGTGATCACTGGCCCGCACCTTGTCGGCCCCGGACCCAACCTGGCACCGGCTCATGTCTGAGACAACCTCCCGATGCAACGGTTGTGGAACCGAGCTGGCCCCGTCGCTGCTCACCTGCCCGAATTGCGGTCGACTGGTCCACGCGGAGCGGCTCAAAGCTCTCGCGGGGGTTGCGGCTGTGGCGACGCAACCGGTCGATGCCATTGTCGCCTGGCGTGAGGCGCTTTCGCTCTTGCCTTCCGGGACTCGCCAGTACGAGACGATTCAAGGCAGGATCGCCGAACTCGGCCAGAATATCGACGCCTCGACGATCCCGCCGCCTGCCTCGGCCCCGCCCAAGGGGCCCTGGGCGGGCGGAGCGGCCGGTCTGGGGGCGATGGGCCTGGTGCTCTGGAAGTTCAAGACGTTCCTGCTTCTGGCCCTGACCAAGGGAAAGCTCTTGCTCCTGGGTCTGACCAAGGCGAGCACCTTCACGACGATGATGCTCTCGTTCGGGGTTTACTGGACGGTCTTCGGCTGGCCTCTGGCTCTGGGCCTGGTGCTCTCGATCTATATCCACGAGATGGGGCACGTTTTCGCCCTGGCCCGCTACGGCGTGAAGACGACGGCCCCGATGTTCATCCCCGGTCTCGGGGCCCTGATCCGGCTCCAGCAACCGCTCGGCGACCCGAGGCAGGATGCCCGGATCGGCCTGGCCGGGCCGCTCTGGGGGCTAGGTGCCGCCGTCGCCGCCGGAGCTTTGAATCTGGCGACCGGCTTGCCGATCTTCCTGGTCATCGCCCGGTTGGGGGCGTTCATCAACCTGTTCAATCTTTTGCCGTTCGGCAGTCTCGACGGCGGTCGGGCGTTTCGGTCGATGAACAAGAACCAGCGATGGCTGGCGATCCTCGGCCTGGGCGCGATCATGTCGTTCACGAATGACTCGCAGGCGCCGGGGATGCTGACCCTCCTGATGATCGGCGGCGTCTTCACGACCCTCGCGACCAAGGCCCCGGATATTCCCGACCGCCAGGGCCTGGTGTCTTATCTCGGACTGGCCGCGCTCCTGACTCTCCTGCTGGCGATCCCCGACCCGATGCCGCAGGGCTGATCGTTCCGACTTTCAATGACGGACCAGGGCCAGGAGGATCTCGAGAGCGATCAGGACGACGACGATGATCTCGAGGACTTCCATCCGAGTCCCCCCGGCTTGCTGGACAAGGAGGTCGTAGACGTCGCCGACGACTTCGAGCTTGCGGCGGATGCTCTGCTGCCACTCGCCGAGGTGGAACCGGGTCCGGGCCAGGTCGAAGACCCGGGAAAGGTACTGGTCGCCGATCAGCTTGAGGTTGTTGTCGGCCCGCTCGAAGAGGCTGGTCGCCTCGATTTCGAGTTCTCGGACATTCCGGAGCGTCGACGAATGGCTCCGCCAGAACTTGGGTCGGTGGTTCCGACCGCGTTCGGCGTGGATCAGTCGATACGCGGCTTCGAGCCGGTCGTCGAGGCGGTCGTCGATGTGTCGGAATTCGAGAAGCTGGACGTTGGCGAACTCGATGACCTGCAAGGTATCGGCGCAGTCGAGGTCGGCCACGAAACCGGCCGCCCAGTCGAGCATCACCAGGTCGTCGGGAGTGTAGGAAAAACCGAGTCGCGTGGCCTCGATCACCTCGGCCGGGCTCAAAGGGCCGGCTTCGAGTCGAATCAGCCGGGCGATCCAGTCCTTGTTCTGGGCGATCCAGTCGGCCCGGACGTCGCCGATCTGAAAAATGACGTACTCCTCGGCAAGGTCGCTGACCTCGAAGCCATCGACGACCGGTTTGAGCCGCTCGATCCAGGGATTCACGACCAGCCGGGCGGCCACGTTCAAGGGGCCGGGATCGGCGAGGGCTCCGGCGAGTTCGAGAAGCTCGTCGGGCGTGGCCCGGACCGGGAACTGGACCATCAGCGAGATCGCCGCGAAGTCGAAGACGGTCAACTCGGCCCGAGGGGGTCGGGACGTCGCCATCCCGCCGGGCAAGGCCAGCCCCGAGGCGTCAAGCGTCAGGCGGAGCGGAGCCGGTCGATACTGGATCGATTCGGGAGTTCGTCGACGACGGGCCAGAGCTCCCGATTCGCCGGGGACCATCGCCTGGGCGCGGTCGATGTCGATCTCGTAGCCGATGTCAAAGGCGAAGGCCAGGTGAATGGTCGCGTCGAGGTGATCCATGAGAGAGGAGATTCGCGGCCGGGTTCAACCCGGACCGTCGCCTCCCGCGAGAGCCAGTCGGGCGACGAATTCGACGAGATCCTCAGTGGCGAGGCCGAGGTCGACCGTGGCCCTGAGCCGCCTCGTGTTGCCGGAAAGCAAGGGGGTCGGGTCGAGCCATAAGCCAGGGAAGACTTTCGAGCGGTAGATCCCGTCCTCATCGGGGCCGACCTCGACCAGTCGGCCCTCAATTCGGACATGCCAGCGGACAACAGGGGGGGTGATCCCAAGGACAATATATTCGGGGACGCCGGCGCGTTCATAATCCAACAACTTGACCCCGAGGTCCTTCTTGAGAGTGGAGTCGGAGACCTCGACGATCAATTCGGGTCCATCCGCATAATACTTGCCCTCGTCGCGGGTCCTCCCGCCATTCTCGGGCAAGATCCGGAGCACAACGTCGGGTTGGGGTTCCCCATAGTCCTCGAAGAAAACCGAAGCGTTATCGAGGACTTCGGTGCCGGGCGTGTTTTCGGAATAATAGCTGAGCCAGACCACAACCGGAACGTTCGACCGGCCGTGTCCCAGTCCCAAAGGCGAGGCCATGTAAACCACTCCCGCGATCAGTTCGGCCCGGGTCGATTCGGGCATGGCCGAGTATCGCTCGTGAAACGTCGCCCGGTCGAGCCGTTCACCATCGACCAACTGGGGAGTGGCGGTCCGGGGTTCTCGATCGATCGTGCTCATGGACACGGTCCTCCAGGCCTCTTCGAGGTCTCCTCCAGTATCAGACCCGGACGGCCCGACCGCAACCTCGGTCATTTTCTCGAAGATCGGGGATGGAACCGGGCGTGGACCTCGCGAAGTCGGCTCAGCTCGACCCTCGTATAAATCTGGGTCGTCGCGATCGAGGCATGACCGAGCATCTCCTGGACCACCCGGAGGTCAGCGCCACCGGCCAGCATGTGCGTCGCGAAGCTGTGCCGGAGCGTGTGAGGGCTGACGGTCGCCGGCAGACCCGCCGCCAGGGCGTGCTTCTTCACGATCGTCCAGAGCCCCGACCGGGAGAGGGGCCGCCCCCGGGTCGAGACGAAGATGGTGGCCACGTCGACGCGATCGCCGACCAGTCGCGGCCGATCCCTCTTGAGATAATCGCTCAGAGCCTCGCGAGCCCGGCCGCCGAGGGGAACGACCCGCTCCTTATCCCCCTTGCCGATGCAACGGGCCATCCCTCGAACCAGGTCGAGGTCCGCCGGTCGGAGATGGACGACCTCCGAGGCCCGGCAGCCGGTGGCGTAGAGCGTCTCCAGCGCCGCGCGGTCGCGACGACCGGTGGTCAGCTCGAGGTCGGGAGCCTCCAGGAGTCGGTCGACGCCCGAAGGTCCGAGCACGGTCGGTAGACGGTCCCAGACCGCCGGAGCCACCAGCAACTTGGCCACGTTCTCGGTCAAGCGACCGTCGTAAACCAGGAATCGATAAAAAGTGGAGAGGGCGGCGAGATGCCTCCCAATACTGCTCGGGGCCAGCCCGCATGTTCCCAGGTAGTCGACATAACCGGTCAGGGTCGCGATGTTGATCCCAGCCAGAGGTCCCGGCGCATACTGCCTTCTCCAACGACCGAACCGGATGATGTCCGACCGATACGCGGCCAGTGTATTGGGCGAGAGCCCGCACTCGGCCATCAGATAATGAAGGAAGGGACCGATCGGATCACGGTGAGGGTCGGGTCGAGTGGCATCGGAGGGCATGGGCGGTTTCCGGTCGGACGTCGAAAAAAGCGATCGGTCCACCTTCTTTATCGACCGGCTTTGATCGTCCGTCCATTGATCGCACCAACGAAAAAACCTCCGGCGTCGGAGGTTAGTTCGGCTCGGGTTGTCCGGATTGGCCAGGTTTCAGACGCTCGACAGAAGCGAGTCGTCCCAGTCGTGCTCCACGGCGACGGCCCGGAGCTTTTCGAGGGCGCGGTCCTGGATCTGTCGGACCCGCTCCTTGGAGACTTCGAGAACCTTGCCCACCTGGCTGAGCGAGAGCCGGCCCGTTCCTCCCAGGCCGAAGCGGAGGGCGAGAACCTGCTGCTCGCGGGGCCGAAGAACGTCCATCATCTTGCCGACGGTCTCGTCCATGTCCACGTTGCCCGTGCGATCGCCCTCAGGGTCGCTCATGGTCTGCATCAGGTTGAAGTTGCTGTCAGAGTCGAGAGTGGCGTCGAGCGAGATCGTGGGTCGGGTGGCTGTGTGGATTCGCTGGATCATCTCGGTGCTGACACCCGGAACGTCGTGGCCGGGACCTTCGGGTCCGGTCCGGGGATCGACCTCGTCCTGATTCTGGGCGAGCTGGCGGAGGTGCCTGGGGCTGAGGCGGACCGGATAGGCCCCCGCCG
>Ga0080006_1173663_pt1 | contig 25755 bp, 23 predicted proteins | sample RS3BMetagenome_FD_69209 | JGI IMG/M metagenome (GOLD analysis project Ga0080006, IMG submission 69209) | Ferric oxide microbial mat and aquatic microbial communities from Rainbow Spring, Yellowstone National Park, USA - RS3B (SPADES... ...
GCTCTGGGCAGGGAAGACACTCTATGTCGACGACCTCGTCACCGACTCCGCGATGCGCTCGCAGGGACACGGCGAGGCCATGCTGCAGTGGCTGGTCGTGTTGGCGCGTGAGGCGGGATGCAGCACCTTCATGCTCGACTCCGGGACTCATCGTCATGAAGCTCATGCTTTCTACTTCCGTCAGGGGCTCAAGATTACCGACTTTCACTTCAGGCTCTCCCTGTAGACTCTGGCGGAGCGTCTGACATGCCCGCGCGGATGTGTTAGCGTTCGGCTATGTCGCCAGGCGCCTCCGCAGAGACCGCGCAGACGGTGGAGGCGATCTCCGCCGCGCTCGAAACCTTCCTTGCAGAATCGCCGCGAGCACTTGTGCTGGAAGACGGTAAGCCACTCTTCGACATGCGCGAGGCGAAATACAAGCTCGCCACCGACCATGGCCGCTGCACCCTGCATCTCTGGAGCCACGAGCGCAACCTCGTCCGCCGTGTGAACGGTGCCGCCATGCGCAACGGCGTACTGCGGTTGATAACACAACGCTTCGGCCAAACCAAGCCGCGGACGTTGGAGCTTGTAACCGACCCCGACCGCCGCACATCCTCCGCGCGAGAGGCCACCCGGACGAGCTATCTGAAGGTATTGGAGCGGGTGCTGCACCGCGAGTTTCCCGACTTCAAGCCCGACGCCTTCCGCACCGCTATGGATCTCGAAAAGAGCTTCGGGCCGGCCTATGCACGCGGGATGCTGGTTCGCGGCCAAAGCGCTTGGGCCGTCATCGCTGTGAACGACGAGGAGACACAGGCGACAATCGACGGCATTCTGACACTTGGGATTTTGTGGCTGCACCATCTGCGCGAGACCGGCGATGGGCGCCGCGTGTACAAGGGACTTAAGCTGATTGTGCCTCGTGGCGCCGCAGTCCTTACGCTGTCCCGGCTGGCGTGGCTCAATCCGTCAGCGGCCCAGTGGGAGCTTTGGGAACTCGATCAAAAGAGCGAAGAGATCGAGCAGCGGGACGCCGCCGATCATGGAAACCTCAGTACACGTCTGGTTCATGCTCCAAGCGAACAGGCCGCGCGGGAGCGCTTCGCGGCTTCTGCGGCGCGGGTGATGGAACTGGTGCCCGAGTCGATGAGGGAAGTTGTGGAACAGCGACTTCGGGGCGTCACCGAACTCGCTTTTCTGCTGCACGGGCTTGAGTTTGCGCGCATAAAGATGGGCTTCACGGGGAACTCGTTTCAAAGCGCGCAGGAGATCACGTTTGGCGCAGGTGCGAATGAGACCCCGCTGATGGCGGAGAATGAGAGTCAGCTACGCGAACTGGTGGAGCGTCTGTTTGCGCGGCGGGCGGCGAGTGGCGACAAGCGCGATCCGCTCTACCGGATGCAGCCGGAGCGATGGCTGGAAAGCGTGTTGCGGCGGGACGTTCTACCGCTCGACACGCATCTTGATCCGGCCCACGTGTACACGCAGGTGCCCGCCTTCGCCGCGGCAGACCGTGGCATGCTCGACCTGCTCGCAGTGACCACCGATGGGCGCCTGGCGGTCATCGAACTGAAGGCGGAGGAAGACCTGCACCTCGCGCTGCAAGGCCTGGACTACTGGGTGCGCGTGCGATGGCATCACCTGCAGAATCCCGACAACGCGACCGGCCTGGGCGAGTTTCAACGCCATGGATACTTCGGCGGAGTGCGGCTGTCACCCGATCCGCCGCGGCTGTTTCTCGTAGCTCCCGCGCTGCGAATTCATCCCGCAACGGAGACGGTGCTGCGCTATCTCTCGCCCCGCGTGGACTGGACGCTGGTAGCGCTCGACGAGCGCTGGCGCTCGAAGGTCAGGGTGGTGTGGCGGAAGCGAAGCGGGGATTGAAGGCGCTGCATTGTAGCTACAATGGAGGTACAGTTGTGGAGTAGTTTAATCAGCGGGGGCACCGGCTTTGTATCCGCAGATTCGCGGCTTGACTCGTGAATCCGCCCGGCATTCAAACCGGCTCTCACGCAACCCATCGGGGTGTCTCAATGTCAGATTCTTCCGTAAGAAGGACGCAGGATGCTGGTTTTCGAATGGGACGATGCCAATAGAAGGCATATGGCGGAGCACGGTGCAGCACCAGAGGAAGCAGAGCAGGTGTTGTTAAACGAGCCAATCGACCTTCCCGCTCAGATGAGAAGTGGAGAAGAGCGATCAGTCCAGGTCGGTGAGACGGACGAGGGCCGGATTTTAATGGTTGTAACGACATGGAGAGGCGGCAGGGTGCGTGTTGTGACAGCTTTTCCTGGGAATCGGACTACACGTCGGAAATATATGGAGCGCAGAGATTATGGCGAAACTGGTGGTCAATGAAAGTTTTGAGACGGAAGCGGATGAAGCCCGCTGGTGGGCGAATCATCAGGATCTGGTCGCGGAGAAGATTGAGGAGGCAGCCAAGGATGGAACTCTGGGGCGCGGCACCGTCGCGAAGAAGGGGCTGACGCCGACAACGACAATACGCCTCAGCATGGAGGATATTTCGCGTGCGCGCGCCCTCGCGGAGCACAAGGGATTGCGATATCAAACTTACCTGAAGATGCTGATCCATGAAGCTTTGGGTAATGAAGAGGCTGCGGCAAAGTGATAGTCGAAAGCTCACGTTGCGCATGAGAGAAACCGCTTCGACGTTGTAAAAACATTCAGTCGCAATACGCAGCAGCCGATTCGAGCATGGTCTCGTCAACGTCCGCCACCGGGCCATCGTGCTCCGAGTTAGCGGCGCGATTGGTGAAGAAGCAATCGATCGCATCAAGAACCGCATCACCGTTCTTTGATTCGAAGATCTGCTTTCGCAGAGCGCTTCCGCCCGGAACGCCGTGCGTGAACCAGCTTGCGAATTGCTTCATCTTGCCCACGCAATCGCGATGCCGCTGGTCGCGTGCTATCTGGCCCGATGCCGTGATAGCTGCGGCCCGAGCGGCCTCGGCAGCCTCCTCGGTCGCGATCTCGTCTACCAGCATGGAGAAGTAGTCGCGGATCATGCGGTAGCGATCCTGGTCCGTCGGACGGTCGTAGCTGCCAACGCCCGTGGCTTCCTTCGACGCCGTGTACTGGGCGATCTGGCGAAAGATCCACGGGTTCGACGGCGCGGCGCGGCCAATCATCACGGCATCGCAGCAGGTGGCTTCGACCATCGCGGCGGCGTCCTCCGGGGTGCGGATGTCGCCGTTCCCAATCACCGGAATCGTCACGGCATCTTTGCACGCCGCGATGTACTCCCATCGCGCCTGGCCCGTATATCCGTCCTCCCGGGTGCGGGCGTGAAGGGCGACCGCGTTGAGACCGCAGTCTTCGGCGAGCTTTGCCAGTTCCACGCAGACGATGTGCTTGTCGTTCCAGCCCATGCGGAACTTGACGGTGAAGGGAATCGTAACGGCGCTGCGCACCGCCTTGAAGATGGTCTCGATCAGGGGCAGATCGCGCAGCAGGCCCGAGCCGCCGTTGCAGGCGACCACGCGTTTGGCGGGGCACCCCAGGTTCAGGTCGACGAGATCGAAGCCGGCGTCCTGCACGATGCGGGCCGAGTCCGCCAGCGTCGCCGGGTTCGAGCCAAAGAGCTGCGCCGAGATCGGGTGCTCGTCGTCGTAATAGGTCAGGTAGCGCTTGCGTTTGACCTCGCGCATACGGGACAGCCCATCCGCAGAGGTGAACTCCGTCATGATCAGGCCGCAGCCGGACTGCTGATTGGACGTGACGCTTGCGACATCCGCATTCCCATCCGCCAACGCACTGAACTGGCTGGCATTCTTGATGAAGCGGCGGAAGACGGTGTCGGTGACCCCGGCCATGGGCGCGAGCACTGTAGCGGGGGCAATACGCACCTTACCTATGCAGAAGCTGGCCGGAACGCGGGTCTGCTCGGGCATCGAGTGCTCGACGGGCGAGTCCCACCGTTTTTGCTCGAGAGTGTATCGCTTCTTCATAAAAACCGGGATAGCGTAGAGGGATAGAAAGCAAAGGCCCCCGCGAGGTGCGGAGGCCGTTGCTGGTTTTGGGCACCCGCTTATTTAGTCGCTGCGGTCTCTGCCTTGCCGGCGTCCGACTTTGCGAACTTGCGGCGGAAGCGCTCGACGCGGCCTGCGGTGTCGATCAGCTTCTGCTTGCCGGTGAAGAACGGGTGGCAGGCAGAGCAGATTTCCACGACGATGTCGCCTTTGTGCGTGGAGCGCGTCTCGAAGTGGTTGCCGCAGGCGCACTTGACTTGGATCTTGTCGTACTTCGGGTGAATTCCTTCTTTTGGCATAGCTGATAGTCCTTAGTATTGATCTTGCCTGCCGGCTCGCGGATCGCTTGCAACGGTACAGTTCACGTCACATCGAAGGGCCTGTCGCGCCGCCGCTTACGCTCCTGTTAGGAAGCGATCAAGCAGTTTTCCTAGTTTATCTAATTAACCTAGATTCGCACAGGGGGCATTCGGATTCAGGTGCTGCGATACTGAGCGTACGGCTATGAGTGAAGTATGTTCGATCTGCGGTGGCAGGGGCGTGCGGGTGGTGCAGCAGGACGATCGGCAGTTCGTCCAGGACTGCACATGCCGGGTGCGCCGTCGCGCGGAGCGGATGGTGGAGCGGGCAAACATCCCGCGTAGATATCAGCATTGCACGCTGGAAAACTACGAGACGAGCTTTCCCTCGTCGCATCGGAGTCTCGCCGCGGCACATCTTCGCGCACGACGGTTTGTGGAGAGCTATCCGCTCGAAACATCAGGTACCGGGCTGTTGCTCACCGGCTCCATCGGGGTCGGCAAGACACATCTGGCGGTCGGCATTCTGCAGGCCCTTCTGGTGGAGCGCGGTGCGACCGGGCTCTTCTTCGACTACCGCGATCTGTTGAAGCAGGTGCAAAACAGCTACAACCGGCAGGTCTCGGCTACCGAGCTTGAGATCCTTGCGCCCGTGTTCGAGGCCGAGGTGCTGGTGCTCGACGAGCTCGGCGCCTCCAAACCGACCGACTGGGTGTGGGATACGGTCGCGCACATCCTGAACACGCGGTATAACGATCGCCGAACCACGATTATCACGACCAACTATTCGAACGCCGGGCCTCTGGGTATCGAGAACGGCCCGCGCGCAGCCATGCGCGAAGAGACGCTCGGCGATAGGATTGGCGAGCGAATGCGTTCCAGGCTGCAGGAGATGTGCGTCGTGGTCGAGATGCAGGGACAGGACTTCCGCCAGAGTGTGAAACGGGCCAGCTTTGCTTGAGCAGTCGTCGCTACGCTCAGTCAGAGCAGAGTAGCAAGCAAGAAAATGCCAGCCGTAAGGGCGGCAATCTGATACAGGCGGTCGACCGCAGTCGACACCGCCGGCGCAACCGCAACGACGGATGCCACGGAGTCCGGTGAATCGGTCAGGGAGTTCGATGGGATGCTGCTCGGTAGGTTCATCGCTGGGCTCTCCTTGCTCTGTGCCTGCGCTGCGTTGAGTTGTATTGATGCGCCATTCGAAGTTCGACAAGAGTTTGATGATCGTTAACGCGATCATGCATCAGAAAGTTCTGGTCATCCGTGAAAATCGCACCAACTTTTGCGGAACGTCCCTGAGGTGGTTCCTGCTCGAACCTGCTTGAGTCCATCGCGCGCTTTCTCGCGGGTATAAAATCTCGGCTTATGAGCGAACAGCAGCAGCCCGACGATCACGCTACGAGCACCACCTCGACCACTCCCACAACGGCGCCGAACAGCAAGTCCGATGGGACCGCTCCGGCGATGTTCGCGACCGGGCCGGCGGAGAAGGGCGGCGTTCCGCTCATCGCCTGGGGGGTGGCTGGCCTGGTGGTGCTGGCGATTATCGCCGGTATGATGATTGCCACTCGCAGACGGCCTGCTGCGCCCAACACAATCCAGCCCCTCGCCGCGTATGCTGACAGGTTGCCTCTTTCGCAGTTGGCGATGAGCGAGTCCACGAGTCTGTCCGGCGGGAAGTCCACCTATATCGACGGCCACATCCGGAATGCGGGCGGCCAGACCGTCACCGGCATCACCGTACAGGTGCTGTTTAGCAACGATGAGGGCATGCCGCCGGAGGTCGAGACGGAGCCGCTTTCGCTGATCCGCACCCGCCAGCCGTATATCGATACCGAACCCGTCAGCGCTGCCCCCTTGAAGCCGGGAGACGAGCAGGATTTCAGGCTGATCTTCGAGGCGATTCCCGCGAATTGGAACGGCCAGATGCCAGCAATCCACATCATCTCAGTTTCAACCAAGTAGGCTTGGCGAATTGCCTTTCAGAAGTGATCCGGGAGATACCCGGTAATAGTTACCGCAAGCCCGGTAGATTTTGCGTGAGGGGGTTCTAATCTGCCCAACGGCGAACGGGCAGTTGTTGACATAAACCATTGATGTTATTACGTTTTACGCGTTGACCAGGTTTGGCATCTAACCTGCTTTAGTCATGGTGTGTCGAGGTCTGACCTCAGACGGATCGTCACAAGGAGAGTATTCAAATGAAGAAATCTGCAGCAACTTTCGGTCTACCCGTAATTCTGTTAGGAGGTGCCTTGGGTGTCTCAGCCTTCGCCCAGACCAGCACTCCTTCGACGCAGCCGGCGCAGGATCAAGCCACTGCCAGTTCTACCAACAGCGCTTCCAGTCCCGACGACAAAAGCACCTATGCGACGGGTAAGCCGTTGAATCAGCAGTCGAAGGAAGGTTTCTGGGGCCACATGAACCCCTTGGCCCGCAAGAAGTGGGTCAATCGGCAGGTTACCCCGATCAAAGACCAGGTCAACGAGCTTGATCAGCTTCAATCGAAGAACGCCAACGATATCCGCGACGTAGACTCCCGTTCACAGGCCGGGATCAAGAGCGCAATGACCGCTGCAAACACCGCGGACCAACATGCACAGGACGCCGCGAATCGCGCCGCTCAGGCCAACACCCTGGCAAGTAATGCAAGCACGCGCACCGATGCCTTGGGCCACACCATCGGCAATCTGGACCAGTACCAGACCGTATCTCAGACTGCGGTTCCGTTCGCGAGCGGACGAACCGTTCTCGGGCCGAAAGCAAAGACCGATCTTGACTCGTTCGCCTCTTCCCTGGCCGGCGAGAAGGGATACATTATCGAAGTGCAGGGATACAGCCGTGGCGGCGTTCAGAGCTCGCAGGCAATGGCTGACTCCGTCGCTCGTTACCTCGTGACCGAGCATCAGGTACCCGTATACCGGATCTATCGAACCGGCCTCGGACGCAATACTGCAAAGCCGGATGCGGCCAACGCACCCAATGGACAAACTGAAGAGCAGGCGATCGTCAACGGAGTGCGCGTGACATTGCTCCACAACAGTCTGGCGACGATGGGATCGTCCTCAGCTTCCAACTCACCTTCTTCGACTGGCGGACCCGCGCCGCAGGTGAATCAGTAGCCTTTTTCAGAGGCGGTATGGCTATTCGATACCGTCCGCAAGTTTGCCGAGAAGCGACTCAGAGCGCACTCGCAAAAACCTCTCCTAACCAGAGAGAACCAAGGCAGATTGGCCCCTCACGCGAGGGGCCGCTTTTTTTAAGTCCGCCTGGTTGAAGTAAGTTGAGAACAGCGGCCTCAGCTTCGAGGATGAACCGCATCCTGAATTGCGAGTAGCTGTTCCAGCAGTGCCTTGAGGCTGCTCAGACGCAGCGCGTTGGCTCCATCGGACTTTGCCTCAGCAGGATTGTCGTGGACCTCCAGAAAGATGCCGTCCACTCCGGCCGCCACCGCGGCCCGGGCGAGCACCGGGATGAACTCCGGCTGGCCGCCGCTCACGCCATTACCTGCCGAGGGCGTCTGGACCGAATGAGTGCCATCGAACACAACCGGCGCGAACGCTCGCATGACCGGCAGCGAGCGCATATCGACGACGAGGTTGTTGTATCCAAAGCTGGCTCCGCGCTCGGTGAGCGATACGCGTTGATTCCCACTCTCGCGAATCTTTTCCGCGGCATGCTTCATGTCCCAGGGCGCGACGAACTGGCCTTTCTTGACGTTGACGGCGCCGCCGGTCTTCGCAGTGGCTTCGGCGGCCGCGATCAGCAGATCGGTCTGGCGGCAAAGGAACGCCGGAATCTGCAGCACGTCGACCGATTCGGCAACCTCCGCGCAATCGGCAGCGGTATGGACGTCGGTCAATACAGGCATCCCGTTGCTCTCGCGAATGCCGCGAAGAATACGGCAGCCCTCGGACAGCCCCGGTCCGCGAAAACTGTGAATAGAGGTGCGGTTGGCCTTGTCATAACTGGCCTTGAAGATGCAGGGAAGACTCACGTCGGAGGCGATGCGCTGAATCGCATCCGCCATCTTTCGTGCGTGAGCTTCAGATTCGAGCACGCAGGGACCGGCGATCAGAAAAAGCCGTCCATCGCCTGCGCGAACGGTAGGTGCAGCGCTGCCGATGTCGAAGGAGTGGGTCACATCTGGTATTTGACCATAGCCGGGCTAGGGCCGGAGGGATCTTCCAAAGCCCGACAGAAGCAGCGTCATGAACGACAGCCCGCGCCGGCTGTCTTCACTGGTGGCGCGCCGGAACAACTGCCACAGGCTTGGCGGCTTCTGCTCCTGCTTCTGCGTCGCGGTAGCGTTGCTCAGCGCCTTGGAGAGGTGATCGAGCGTCTCCGGATGCAACTCCGTGAGCATCTTGGCAAGCGTCAGCAGGTTGCGCAGTGCGGCCACGCCCTCCGGCTGGCTCGCATACTTCGCCAGGGTTGACACAATGGTGTCTCTCGCGCCGATTGCGCCATGCAGCAGATCGAGCAGGCCCTCCTTGTGCGCGGCTTCCAGAACATCGTAGGCCAGAAGCAGTGCCTCGGCGTGCTCTTCGGGAGCCTTTTCAAGCTTGCGCTGCAGGTCTGCTTTGAAGTCGACGGTAACGGGTTTGAAGGCGATCTGTCGTGCCATGGCGCAACTCCTGTCTTGCCGAACTAAACGTGGGTGCTCTCGATCTGGACAAGCTTATCGGAGGGGCGGGTGCCGGGAAGATGATAGTCGGCTCGCGCCCATTTGCGTTCGATCTCAAGCCCCGGCTGTGGGGTGCGCGTCCCATAGCGAAAATTCCTGCGCGGCAGCGGGCTGTCCCCCTGCTCGGGCAGGACTGTCATATGTACCGCGGTCTCCTTGAATGCGGGAGTATGGGTGGCACGATCCGTAAAGCTGCTCGTCAACCTATTCACCGGCTCCTGTACCGAGTTCAACGGCATATAGAGCTGCTTGCCCTTGACACGATCCGAAACCAGCACCTGAACTCGTACCTTGCCATGTGGAGATGTGAGTTGGACATAGCGGCCTGAGGTCACGCCACGCTCCGCGGCCAGCTCCGGAGAAACCTCGAGGAAGGTGGTCGGAGTCATCTCTTTGATCCCGGCGGTGCGGTAGGTCATGCTGCCTTGTTCGAAGTGCTCCAGGAGCCGCCCGTTGTTGAGGTGGAGATCAAACTCTTCGCTGGTCTCCTCCGATGGCGGAATGTACTCGATGGGATGGAACTTGGCCTTCCCATCGGGGAAGGGGAATTTTTCGGTAAAAAGAAGCGGGGAGTCGGTGCCATCGGCATGGACCGGCCACTGCTGGCTGGCGAACCCTTCGAGCCGCTTGTAGCTCACCCCCGCGAAGAGCGGCGTGAGCTTCGCAACCTCGTCCATGATCTCGGACGGATGCTCGTACTTCCAGTTGCCTCCCATGCGATTGGCGATCAGTTGGATGATCTCCCAGTCTGCCTTCGACTCGCCGAGCGGATCCATGGCCTTGTAGATGCGCTGGATGCGGCGCTCCGTGCTGGTAAAGGTGCCGTCCTTTTCGAGCGACGCAGCGGCCGGTAAGACCAGATCCGCAAACCGCGCCGTCTCGGAAAAGTTCATATCCTGCACGATAAGGAACTCGACCTTGCTCAGCGCTTCGCCCACCACGCCTGCATTCGAGTCCGAGGTAATCGTGTCTTCGCCTTTGATGTACAGGGACTTCAGCGATCCGTCGAGAATCGCGTCGATCATCTGGTGATTGTCTTTCCCTGTGCTGGTCGGCAGCGTGACGCCCCAGGCCGCTTCAAACTTTGCACGAATCTCCGCGTCGTCGACCTTTTGATAGCCCGGGTAGACGTTGGGCATAGAGCCGAAGTCGCTGGCGCCCTGCACGTTGTTGTGCCCGCGAAGCGGATACGCGCCCGCAGCGGGGCGCATGTAATTGCCGGTCACGAGCAGCAGATTGGAGATCGCGGTTGCAGTATCGGACCCGCCGCAGTGCTGCGTCACGCCCATGGCAAACAGGATGCACACTCCATCGGCGGCTGCGATCTCGTGTGCGACGGTCGTGAGGGTGCTGACTGGAACGCCGGTGATCTGTTCGGCATACTCAAGGGTGAACGAGTCGAGCGACTTCTTGAACTCATCGAATTTGTTAACCCATTTGTTGATGAAATCCATCTTGGCGAGGCCTGCGTCAATGATGTACTTTGCCACGGCGCACAACCACACGGCGTCCGTTGATGGTTTTGGCTGGAAGAAGATGTCAGCTCGCTCCGCCATCTCGTGCTTGCGCAGGTCGGCGACGATCAGACGCTGCCCGCGATGCTTGTGCGATCGCTTGACGCGCGTTGCCAGCACGGGATGATTCTCCGCGGGATTGGCTCCGACGATCACCACGAGGCCGGCTTTCTCGATATCCGCGATCGAGCCTGTGTCGCCGCCATAGCCGACAGTGCGTTGCAGTCCCATGGTCGCGGGGTTTTGGCAGTAGCGCGCGCAGTTATCCACGTTGTTGGTCCCGATCACAGCACGCGACAGCTTCTGCATCAAATAGCTCTCTTCGTTGGTGCACTTCGAGGAGGCAATGAACGCGAGCGCGTCTGGCCCGTGCTCGTTCTTGATGCGCTTGAACGTGTGTTCAACGATGTCCAGCGCCTCGTCCCACTCGATCTCGCGAAACCCTTCGCCATCGCGAAGCAGCGGCTTGACCAGCCGGTCGTCCGAGTTGATGTGCCCCCAGGCAAACTTGCCCTTGATGCAGGTCGAGATTCCGTTCGCCGGGCCATGCGTTGGCTCGATCTTCAGGATGTGGCGGTCCTTGGTCCACACCTCGAAGCTGCACCCCACGGCGCAGTAGGTGCACACCGTCTTGGTGCGTTTGGTGCGCTGGTTGCGCATCTCCGCCTCCATCTCGGAGAGGGCGAGAATCGGGCCATAACCAATCGGCGGCTCGATGCCCTTCACTACGTCAATCATTTGATTGAGCGCGTTGCGCGGCAGATCGGTCATGTAGCCGGCTTCGCCCAGCATGGACTTCTCCATCAGCGCGTTACATGGGCAGACTGTAATGCAATGGCCGCACGACACGCAGCTGGAGCCATCGATCTTCTCGCCGCCGTCCCACAGCACACGGGGATGCTCACTCTCCCAGTTGATCGAAAGCGTCTCGTTCACCTGCACGTTCTGGCACGACTCTACGCAGCGTCCGCACAGGATGCACTGATCGGGATCGTACCGGTAGAACGGATTGGAATGGTCCTGCTCGTACGGCTTGGGCGTGTACGGCCGCTTCTGATGCTTTACGTCCAGCACCGCTGTTGTATTGTGAATCGTGCAGTTCTGATTGTTGTTATCGCATACCGTGCAATACAGCATGTGGTCCTTCAGGATACGATCGAACGCCTCGCGCTGCGCGATGTCGACCGCTTCACTGACCGTGTCGACGTTCATTCCCGCGACGACCTTCGTCGCGCAGGCCCGCACCAGTTCACCATCAACCTTCACCATGCAGGTATCGCAACTCTGAATCGGACCCATCTGCTCCAAGTAGCAGACCTGCGGCACCGCTCGTAGTTGATTCACCGCGGTCCGGCGGTTCAGCAGGTCGATCAGCAACTCGCCCGCTCGTCCCGGAACCTCGAGGCCGTCAAGGGTAAGCTGTGTGTTCGGCGCGTACTCTACGGGAGTGTTGAGAAGTTTCTTTGTGGTTGCCATGTTTCCACCCTAGGATGCTATTGATGCTGCCGGCGTTTACCGCCCCGGAGGCCCAGAATCACACTACACCTTTGACATGGCGAGGAAGGCTGGCGTAGCACAAAAATTATCGTAGCGGGTCTAGCTTTGTCCTCCGAGAACCTGTGCGGCGGCGCGCAACCCGGAGCGCATCGCCGCGTGCACCGTACCCCAGTGCGCCGTGACATCCGTGTGTTCGCCGGCAAAGAAAAGGGTACCTTCGACAGGTTTCGTCATGGCTTTTGAAGCGCCCAGGCCTCCGGTCGCCACATAGCTGTACGAGCCCAGCGCATAAGGGTCCTGCTCCCAGGCGTGCATCGAGCAACCCCGCAGACCGGCGCTGACCTGCTCGTACTCCAGGCCGAATATTTTTGCCAGCGTTGCGCACGCTCTGATGCCAAGCTCGTTCGAGCTGAGGCCGAAGAGGGCAGCCGAACGCGGGCCACCCACCCAGCCCGTCATCATGTGACTGTCGTCAGGATGGTGCGTCCACCACACCGGCGGCAGTTCGCTGAAGGCAAAGAGAAAGCTTAACTCCTTCAGCGCCGGCTGAGGCTGCAACATGTTCCAGAATCTCTCGCGGAAGACCAGGCTGAACCGTCGCACCTGGCCCATGCGCAACTTGGTTGCCGCCTCCAGAATCGCGGTGGGTGCGGGCAGGATGGATACACGTTCGGCTTGCAGAACACCCAGCGGAAGCGTCACGATACACTTCGGAGCAGAGATCGTTTCGAACTCCGTATCGATCGTTACCTCTCCCGGCACCCAGCGGATCGACCTCACCGGTGTTCCTGTCCTGATGCTGCCACCCAGGCCGGCGATACGCCCCGCCAGATAACGCGGCAACTGGTCGTACCCACCTCGCACACTGTAGTTATGGTCGCTGCCGATCGCATCTTCTGCCTTCTGCTGCGCACCCAGGGCGGCCGCGCTGATCTCGCGATAATCGGCTGCATTGAAGCCCTCAACATAACCAATCATCCTGCTATGAGCCTCTTCGGGCATCTGTTGGCGGCTGAGATATTCGGCAAAGCTCAGGTCAGGGCCAGTGAATTCCTTCAATTTTTCCAGCGGATCGAATGCATGGTCTATCTCGTCGCTGCACTCGACCAAGGTTCCCCCTTCGTAACAGACCTGCGCTCCGTCGCGTTCGTAGGTCTCCAAACCCACCTCGTCGACGAGCGCCCACAACTCCGCTGGCCGTCCATGAATGAACTCCGCTCCCAGTTCCACGGCTTCGCCAAACTCATGCCGCGTCAGAATGCGCCCGCCAACCCGGTCCCGCGCCTCCAGAACCGCAATTCGCAGTCCAGCCTCCGCCAGGGCGCGCCCCGCGGTCAGTCCAGCCATGCCTGCTCCGATCACAACGGCGTCATATCCGCGCTCACCCATAGTCGCCAGTTAGATGCGCAGTCCGTACGCTGCGGCGAGAGTGCGATTCCGTAGAGCGAGATCGGCGTGCGTCAACTCGCAGGCGGCCTCCCGAACCGCTCGCGAATCAAGGCTACGCCCTCCTCTGTCGTCTTCGCTGCACCCTCGAGCTGAGCGTCTTCTGCCGCTTCGAGCATGGCCTTGAACTGAGGTCCCGCAGGATATCCCGCGGCAATCAGGTCCCGCCCGGTTACCAGCAGCTTCGGCCGCATCTCCTTCGCCGGCACCCTCTCATACCGCTCCTTGGCGAACTCATAGAGCCGCAGATCGCAGTGTGCGGACATGCAGTCCATCCAGTGCAGTGCAAGGTGCTCATCGAATTGCGGCAGACGGAGAAACCGCTGCAGCGTCGATTCACGCATCTGCAGGATGTCTCCGAAGCGCATGTGATTCTTTACCAGCGCAACGATCTGCTCCGTCTCTTCGTTCGAGAAACGCAAACGCCGAAGCACAACCTCCGCAATCCGCACACCCACCTCAACATGCCCGTTGAAGCGAATGCGATCCTCCGGGTTCGCCGGATCGGGCGCACGAAACGTTGCCGGCTTGCCAATATCATGCAGTAGCGCCGCCCACGCCAGCGTCGGCGACACCCCTGGCTTCAGCTTCTCCAGCAGCAGCATCGTGTGGACCCACACATCGCCTTCAGGATGAAACTGCGGCGGCTGCTCCACGCCGTGCATCCTCACCACCTCAGGCAGCACCTTCGCCAGCAGCCCCGAAAAATCGAGCAGTTCAAACGCCTGCCGGGCGTGGCCCTCGATCAGCATCCGCGTCAGCTCGTCGCGAATGCGCTCGCAGCTCACCTGCTTGATCTCCGCCGCCAGACTCCGCATCGCCGCCAGCGTGCGCGGCTCAATCGCGAAGCCCAGCCGCGCGGCAAACCGCACCGCACGCAACATCCGCAGCTTGTCCTCGGCGAACCGCAGCACGGGATCGCCAATTGCCCGCACAACGCCGGCCGCCAGATCCTCGCGGCCGCCCACATAGTCCAGCGTCGCTTCCGCCGTGTCGCCCGTCTCCTCAAAGCGAGTCGGGTCGAGCAGCATGCCGTTGATAGTGAAGTCGCGCCGCAGCACATCCTCGCGCGCGTCGATCGAGAATCGCACCGCATCGGGCCGCCGCCCGCCGCTGTACGCGCCATCGTGTCGAAATGTAGCAACTTCAGTTGCAATCTCCACACCGTCTCCTGCCGGCGTACAAACCAGCACCACCCCAAAGTGCGCCCCCACCGAGTACGTCTTCGCAAAACACGCCATCACCACATCCGGGGTAGCGCTGGTCGCAACGTCAAAGTCCTTCGGCTCGACGCGCAGCAGCAGATCGCGCACGCATCCACCCGCAAAAAAAGCCTGATGCCCCCTCGCGCGCAGCACACCCACGATGTCTTGCGCCGCAGCGTACTTCGAGTTCCGCATCTGTATCCGAGGGCCGGTCATCGCTCTCCCCTATCATAGAGAGATGCGCGAAACCGGCCGCCCAGGCCTCAGCCAGGGCCTCATTCTAGGCATCGAAACCTCCTGCGATGAGACCGCCGCCGCAGTCGTGCGCTCCGGCACCACCGCATTGTCCAACGTCGTTGCCTCGCAGATGGCGCTCCACGCGAACTATGGCGGCGTCGTTCCCGAGCTAGCCTCCCGCGAGCATCTGCGCAACATCGTTCCTGTCGTCCGCGAGGCCATCTCCCGCGCCGGCACAGCAGCCGGGCATCCCATCACCTTCGCCGACCTCGACGCCATCGCCGTCACCCAGGGCCCGGGCCTCGCCGGAGCACTTCTGGTCGGCATCACCTACGCCAAGGCCCTCGCCTACGGTCTCGACAAGCCGCTCATCGCCGTCAACCACCTCGAAGGCCACATCCACGCCGTTCTCATGGAGGCCCGCCAGCGCGCCGAAACCCCCATGCCGCTCCCGCTGCTGGCGCTCGTCGTCTCCGGCGGCCACACCCACCTCTATCTCGCGACGCAGGTGGAAGCACAGCAGCAGGGAACCGCAGCCGCGTGGACCTATCGCAACGTAGGCCGTACGGTGGACGATGCAGCCGGCGAGGCCTACGACAAGGTCGCCAAGCTGCTCGGCCTCGGCTATCCCGGCGGCCCGTGGATCGACTCCCTCGCCACCCACGGCAACCCCCGTGCTGTCCCGTTCACCTTCGGCCACATCCACACCCGCCCGCCACGCGAAGGCGTCACCAACAAGAAAGCCCCAACTCGCACCGAGGGCCCGCACTTCGACTTCTCCTTCAGCGGCATCAAGACTGCCGTCCTGCGCTACGTGGAAACGCACCACATGCGTGAGAGCATCGCAGCACGCCGCGCCACGCTGGCTGCGGATCCCGCCCTCACTCCGAAATCCGGAGACCTCGCCAGCCTCTGCGACACCCAGACCCTCGACCTCATCGCCTCCTTCCAATACGCCGTCGTCGGCAATCTGCAACGCCAGACCTTCGCCGCCGCGGAAGCCTTCGGTGCCCGCGCCATCGTCGTGTCGGGCGGTGTAGCCGCGAACTCCGAGCTTCGCCGCCGCCTGCAGGCCGAGGCCGCCCGCCGCAACCTCCCCATCGCCTTTCCGTCGCTTGCCCTTTCGACCGACAACGCCGCCATGATCGCCGCTGCCGGGTGGCCGAAGTTCCTGGCCCGGGACTTCGCCGCAGAAGACCTCGGAGCCACCCCGCAGCTTCGTCTCGGCCAGCCATAATTCGCCCCGCCGTCGAAATCCGTTCGATCGGCTAAAATCAGCAAGGGAAACTCAAGCGAGAGCAGTCTGCACCGCGCCACGCGCCCGGCTGCGACAGGATACGAGAGCACGTGGCCACCATCGAACTCTTCAACACTCTGGGCGGAAAGACCGAAGCGCTGACCCCCATCGACGGCAGAACCCTGCGCATGTACTGCTGCGGCCCCACCGTCTACGACTACGGCCACATCGGCAACTTCCGCACCTTCCTCCACGTCGACGTCCTGCGCCGCGTCATCCGCCAGCACGGCATCCCTATCGAACACGTCATGAACATCACCGACGTCGACGACAAGATCATCCGTAACGCCGCCGCCGGCGGTGTCCCCATCGCCGAGTACACGCAGAAGTTCGAGCGCGCCTTCTTCGAGGATCTCGATGCCCTCTCCATCGAACGCCCCGAGCACATCTCGCACGCCACCGCCTGCATCCTCGACATGGTCTCGCTCATCCAAACCCTCGCCGCCAAAGACATCGCCTACCAGACCGAAGATGGAAGCTGGTACTTCCGTATCGCGCGCTTTCCCGAGTACGGCAAGCTTTCGAAAAAAGACTTCGACGGCATCGAAGATGGTGCCCGTGTCGATGTCGACGAGTACGAGAAAGACGCCGCCCGCGACTTTGCCCTGTGGAAGGCCGCCAAGCCAGGCGAACAGAGCTGGGACACTGCACTGGGCACTGGCCGCCCCGGCTGGCATATCGAGTGCTCCGCGATGGCCACCAAATTCCTCGGCGACAACATCGACCTGCACGCGGGCGGCGAAGACCTCATGTTCCCGCACCACGAGAACGAGATCGCGCAATCGGAATCCGCCAGCGGCCACACCTTCGTCCGCCACTGGATGCACGTTCGCTTTCTGCTCGTCGAAGGCAGGAAGATGTCGAAGTCCGAAGGCAACTTCTACACCCTGCGCGACCTGTTGCTCAAGGGATATCGCGCCTCCGCCATCCGCTTTCTGCTTATCTCCGTCCCCTACCGCCACCAGATGGACTTCACCTTCGACAGCCTGGGCGCCTCGACCCATGCCATCGACCGCCTCCGCACCTTTCATCAGCGCATGGTCAAGGGAGGCTTCGCTCCAGGCCTGGATCAGGACATCGCCGCCGCGACCGCAAAGGCCGAACAGGATTACACCGCCGCTCTGTCCAACGACCTCAACACCGCCGAAGCCCGCGCGGCCATCTTCGATCTGGTCCGCGCCGCCAACTCCGCGGCCGACTCCGGCGCGCTGCGATCCGAAAACGTGACGCAGATTTTAAAGGTTCTCGCCCTCTTCGACGCCGTCTTCGCTGTCCTCGAAGATAAGGACTCCGCCATCACTCGCGCCGCGCTCAAATGGGCAGAGGCCGAAGGCCGCATCGACGAGGCCGCGCCAGGACTCGTCGCCACGCTCGCCTTGTCCGACCCGGAGATCGACGCGCTGGTCGCCGAACGTACCCAGTCTAAAAAGGCCCGCAACTTCGCCCGCGCCGACGCCATCCGCAACGAACTGCTGGCCAAGGGTATCCTGATCGAAGACGCCAAGGACGGCGTACGCTGGAAGCGGAAGTAACTCGCCGGAGGAAGAGATTGACTTATCGAACGACAAGGACGGCAGGAGTGAAACGCAGGCAGCTCTCTGCGCTCTCTTGCCTCTTCGCGAGTTTCGCTCTTGCGATGGCCCTGTGTTCGAGCCTGGCCCAGACTCCCGCGCCCAATACCACGCAGTGGGAGAACGATTCTCTCAAGCTGCGCCTCTTCTACCCCTCGGACCTGACCGAACAACCCGCCGCAAAGGCGGTGCAGGATGGTCATTTCGCCCTCCTGGGCCTCCCGGACATCGCGCCGGACGCGAAGGCGGCCGACCTCACGCGCTGCCTGCGCCCGATGCTGCTGCTCAACCTTCCTCCCGCCGGCCCCGCCCAGGCTACGTCGCAGCCAACCCCCGATGGCGGCGCGAAGGTCACCGTCACTCCCGCATTGACGGCCAACCTCCTGCTCGCCGAACTCGACGTCACCTGTCTCAGCAGTCAGCATCCGTCCGGCAACACGGACCTGCTTGCCCGAATGGCCGGTAGTGTCAACGACGTTCCCGGCATGAAACCGATCGCGCCGCCGTCCACCTACACCATCGGCTGGCAGACGGTCCACATGGCCGCCGCGCAGGGACAACCGCAACTCCAGTCCGGCGTCGCCGCCTCGAAATCATCCTCCCCCCAGCAGCTCTTCACCATGGGCATCTCCACCAACTGGCACAGCCATCTGCTGGTCTGGTACCTCTCGTCCAACAGCATCGACATGCTCAACCGAATCACCAAGACGACGGTCCGGTTCGGACGTTCAAGGGCCGAGCCGCTCTATCCCATCGTCATAGGCACCACAGCCCGCTGAGTTTCGCGGTAACAGCAGGATTCCCGAGGTAGAATGACCAACGCTCTGCTCCCGATCGAAGCCATCCTCCGCAAACTCGACCTGCCGGACAAGTACGTGGAACCACTCGGACGCTATGGCGCGAAGCTCAAGCTGGATCTGCTCGACGACCCGAAACGTCCCGTTCGCGGCAAGCTGATTCTCGTCACCGCGACCACACCCACCCTCTCCGGCGAGGGCAAAACCGTGACCGCAATCGGCCTTGTGCAGGGGCTGGAGAAGATCGGCAAGCGCGCCATCATCACCTCGCGCGAGCCCTCGCTTGGTCCTGTCTTCGGTATGAAAGGCGGAGCCGCGGGCGGTGGCCGTTCGCAGGTCGAACCCGCCGAAAAGATAAACCTCCACTTCCACGGCGACTTCCACGCCATCACCTCCGCGCACAACCTCCTCGCCGCGCTGATCGATTCGCACCTCTTCCACGGCAACAGTCTCGATCTTGACCCTGATGCCATCACCTGGCCGCGCGCGCTCGACATGAACGACCGCGCCCTTCGCCACGTCATCGTCAGTGCCGGAGGAAAACGCGAAGGAGCCAATCGTCACAGCACCTTCGTCATCACAGCCGCCTCTGAAGTGATGGCGATCATGACGCTCGCCTCCAGCCGGGAAGACCTCCGCACCCGCCTCGACCGGATCGTCATCGGCTGGACACGCCTCGGCGAGCCTGTCCGCGCCGCCGACCTCAAGGCCACCGGCCCGATGATGGCTCTGCTCGCCGACGCCATCCTTCCCAACCTCGTCCAGACGACCGAAGGCACACCCGCGCTCGTACACTGCGGCCCGTTTGCCAACATCGCCCACGGCACCAGCTCCGTTCTCTCGCAGCAGATGGGCCTGCGCCTCGCCGATTATGTCGTCAACGAGACAGGGTTTGCCTCCGACCTCGGCTTTGAAAAGTACATGGACATCGTCATGCCGTCCTCCGGCATCAAGCCCGCCGCTGCGGTCCTTGTCACCACCGTACAGTCCGTTCGCAACCAGGGCGACGGCGACCTCGAAGCCGGCTTCGCAAACCTGAGAAAGCACATCAGCATCGTACGTGGCTTCCACCTTCCCGCCATCGTCGCAATCAACCGTTTTCCAAATGACACGGAAGATGAATTGGCGAAGCTCGAAGCCTTCTGCGAAGCGAATGACGCCAGCTTTGCGCTCTCGGAAGCCTTCACCAAGGGCGGCGACGGCGCAACCGCATTGGCGCGGAAGGTCGTCGAGGTGCTCGATGCCAATCCCGGCGTCGTCCCTGTCAGCACCTACTCCCCCAGCGCCTCAGCCCTGGAAAAGATCACCGCGGTAGCGCAAAACGTCTACGGCGCAGCCAACATAGAGCTGACCGCGCAGGCCAACGAGAAGCTGATCCGCTACGCGCAATGGGGCTACGGAGAGCTTCCGGTCTGCATCGCGAAGACGCAGTATTCACTCACCGACGATCCAAAACAGATGGGCGCGCCGACCGGCTGGACGCTGCACGTCACCGACGTCGTTCTCTCTGCCGGCGCGGGGTTCCTCGTCGTTATCTCCGGCAGCATGATGCTGATGCCCGGTCTGCCCAAAGCCTCCCGCGCTCTCGATATCGACGTAGACGCGGCGGGTCAGATCACCGGCATGTCCTAGCGGCCTTGCAGTACCACTTGAATCCCGCCGCCAGAGTTTCATTCACCAGGTTTGGTTACCCGCTACACCGTGGTGAGATGCACGCTGCCGTCACTCGTGTGGATCGTCAACAACGACCCGCCGCCGTTGAACTTGCCGCGAATGTCATGTCCCGAGTTCCCCTTCGAACTGTATCCATCGACAACCAGCGGAAGCGTACTCTCTATCTTTCCATCGCTGGCGCTGACTGCAAGCTCGGCAGGGAAGCTCTTGGGCAGGCGCAACGTGACGCTGCCGTCGCTGCTCGCGATCTGAGAGTCGGAGCTGAGGTGCGATCCGTCCGCAAGTTCAATCACAATCGAACCGTCTCCGCTGCGCAGTTGCAGCGACGTGAAGGAGCCGGCGATGTCCTGATTGCCGTCCGAACTCCGCGTTTCGATGGTTCCACTGGCGTCTCGAACCTTGAGTCTTCCATCGCTGGAGTGCAGCGCAAGAGTTCCCGAAACGCCGGTGAGCTCCTGGTTGCCGTCGCTGGTGTGGATCGTGAGATCGCCATGCAGGCCGCTTGCGGTCAGGTTTCCGTCGGAGCTCCGCGCGTCAAGACTGAGATTTGCCGGCGTTTCGACGTCGACGTGTACGGACGAATGCCAGTTGAGATGAACTCCCACGCGAACCTTTTCCTTGAGAGAAAAGTGAATGGTGTTGCCGCTCTGCTCCTCGGTCAGCGTGTATCTGGACAGGCTGGTATTGTCAGCCGTCACATGGATATGGACCGCCTGGCAAGCGGCACAGGCATGGATATTAATGTGGCTGTCGCCGGTGACGAGAACCAGCGACGGTTGTCCCGTGACCGGATAACTTCTGTCCCATGCCGTGTCGCTCTGCGCGGTGGCTGCGGCGGCCGATAGAAGCAGTGTTGAAAGTACCAGACTCAAGACAGGAATTCTCATAGACAAACCCTCACCCAGTCCTCTACGCGAAGAGAAGCAGTTTTGTTCCCACTATCTGTCCGGCTTTGGCTGATTGCGAATCGACGTCCAACAGTCCGCCAGCAACGCCGGCTCCCGAACCAGCTTCCCCGACCGCCAAAGGGGAGATACGCGCATCGTAGCGCCAGCAGAAGTTGCTCCAGCAGAATATGTATCCGACCGGCCGGGAATTGCGGCCGAATCTGTCCATGCTAACGCCGCGCGCCGCACCGCCCGAACAGCGCTCAGCCCCGCCCGCAGTGCTACGATAGGAAACATGGAGCTTCGTACTTCGGCGTCTCTGCTTCTCTTCCTCGTCTGCGCCTCACTTCCTTCTACCCTCCTCTCCCAAACCCCCGATCAGGCACCTCAGCAAGCCGTAGCACCCGCGCAGCAGAGCATGCCGAAGAGCTTTTACGATGCGCCTCTCAACATCACCTACTTCTATCCGGGCCGCTTCACTCCCGATCCACCAGCTCCTTCGGCTCCCGCCGATCCGTCCGCTCCACCGAAGTGCGCTCACTCCACCCTCTACGCCAACTCCATCACCCCGGCCGATACCTCCGCGTTCGTTCTCTCCACCATCGACGACACCTGTCCGGCGGTCCTGCATGGCGCCGTCAATCTCGGACCCTTCGTTCGCGAGCAGATCATTCGTCAGTTGAAGCAGTACGGCGAACCTAAAATTACCCAGGAGCCGACGCTCTACGCCATCGACGGTCATCCCGCTGCGATCGTTCTCGCCTCGGTTCCCATGCCGCCACTCCCCGATAATCATCTTCCGCGCACTACCTATGCCGCGAAGGCGTGCATGCTTGGCAACGTTCCCGTCGCGCCGCGCCACCGCCACGACCCCGTACCGCCCACGCGTCATGTTCTCTGTTTCGACTTCACCACCCTTCATAGCGATGTGCTGAACATCCTCTTCAGCTTCTCCATGGAGTTCGACAAAGACACTCCCCAGCCGATCGTGCCCGGCAGCGTAATCCGCTAAGTCCTCCGTCAAGCACGCGTTCCAATAAGTCAGCGGCTGGTCCTGCGCAACCCGGATGCTGCCGCCGGATAATCTAGCACCATGGAGACTTCAGCCTCAGTTTCACTTCCTGATATGTTCCAGCCGGTCACCCTCGCTGGGCGGCATGTAGAACTCGTTCCGCTCTCGGCCGATCACCTCGATCCGCTCATCGCAGCGGTACGTGATGGCGAGCTCTGGAACCTGTGGTACACCAGTGCTCCTGCGCCCGAAGAGATGCACCATGAGATCGGCCGGCGGCTCGGTCTCCTAAGATCGCGCTCCATGCTGCCCTTCACGGTCGTCGATCCTGTCTTGGGGCAGCCCGTAGGCATGACCACGTATATGAACGTGGACAGTACCCATCGCCGCGTCGAGATCGGCTCCACCTGGTACGCGCACCGCGTCCAGCGAACCGCGCTCAATACCGAGGCCAAGCTGCTTCTGCTCGCGCACGCCTTCGACGTCATGGGCTGCATTGCGGTCGAGTTTCGTACCCACTTCATGAATCAACAGAGCCGTCGCGCGATTGAGCGGCTTGGCGCGAAGCTCGACGGGATTCTGCGAAACCATTCCTTAGCCCCGAACGGAACGCTGCGCGACTCCTGCGTCTACAGCATCATCCGCTCTGAGTGGCCAACCGTCCGCGCTCATCTGGAATGGCAACTGATCAAACCGCGTTGACGCAGCGATCTCTGGGTGACGCAGCGATCTCCGAATGACCATTCCATCCGCGGTACGGTATACTCAGCGGCAAGGAGCGGGCCATGAGATCGCCTTCCTTTACCGCAGCCACATCCAGCCCTTTCGCCGCATCCTGCCGTTCCAAACGGCATCAGATGCCCCGTCGGCACCTGCGCGTCCTGCCTAGCCTCACCCGTCCCAGCCTCTTCTCCGGCGACTAGCAGTCACCCCCCGCCCAGCGCCTCGCGCGACCGCCGTCCTCCTCAACATAACGCGCAGGAGACGGTCTCAACGAACGCATCGCCGCCACGAAGGAGAGACCCCATGAGCACCCTGACCCTGGATCCCAAAAGCAACACCCGCAAGCAGGACGACACTATCTACGCCCAGTACGGCCCCAAACTCAAGACCGCGCTCCCCGGCCCCAACGCGCAGAAGATCGTGGCCGCCGACGACCGCCTCATCTCCCCCAGCTACACCCGCAGCTACCCTATGGTCGCCAAATCCGGCCGTGGCCTCCGCGTCACCGACGTCGACGGCAACGAGTTCCTCGACTTCGCAGCCGGCATCGCCGTCAACTCCACCGGCCACTGCCACCCCGAAGTCGTCAAAGCAATTCAAGACCAGGCCGCCCAGCTCATCCACATGTCCGGAACCGACTTCTACTACCAGGGCATGACCGACTTCGCCGAGCGCCTCTCCGCCATCGCCCCCATGCCCGGTCCGCACAAGTTCTACTACGGCAACTCCGGCGCCGAGGCCGTCGAGTGCGCCATGAAACTCGCCCGCTACCACACCGGCCGCCAGAACATCATCAGCTTCTTCGGCGCCTTCCACGGCCGCACCATGGGCGCTCTCTCGCTCACCGGCTCAAAGCCTCAGCAGAAGCGCCGCTTCGCTCCGTTCGTTCCCGGCGTCACTCACATCCGCTACCCCTACGCCTATCGCGGTTGCTCCGGTGGCCCGCAGGCCGAAGAAGCCTTCGCCCTGGCCTGCGCCCGCTACATCGAAGAGAAGCTCTTCAAGACCGTCCTCCCGCCCGAAGAGGTCGCCGCCATCATCCTCGAACCCATCCAGGGCGAGGGCGGCTACGTCGTAGCTCCAACCAACTTCCTTGAAGAGATTCGCCGCATCTGCGATCGCCACGGCATCCTCCTCATCGTCGACGAGGTCCAGGCCGGCGCTGGCCGCACCGGCAAGTGGTGGTCCATCGAGCACTCCGGCGTCCACCCCGACATCGTCTGCATCGCCAAAGGCATAGCCAGCGGCATGCCCCTCGGCATCTGCATGGCCAAAGCCGACATCATGGACTGGGTTCCCGGCTCGCACGCCAGCACCTTCGGCGGGAACCCCATCTGCATCGCCGCTGCGCTCGCCACCATGGACATCCTCGAACGCGAAGGCATCGCCAACGCCGCCACGGTAGGCGAGAAGATGCTCGAACGCCTCCGGCCCTGGGTCGCCAAGCACCCCACCGTAGGCGACGTCCGTGGCCGCGGCCTGATGATCGGAATCGAGATCGTCAAGGACCAGAAGTCCCGCACCCCGGTAGGCCCCATGCGCGACAAGATCGTAGATCTTGCCTTCGAGCGCGGTCTCCTCATCCTCGGCTGCGGCGAGACCAGCATCCGCCTCTGCCCGCCCCTCATCGTCAACCAGCACGAGGCCGACATTGCACTTGACATCCTCGAAGAGTGCATCGCCCTCGCCGCACAGTAGACCAAACATAGCAACGAAGCCTTTAAGGCGACCGGCCACGCATCGGAATGCAAGATGCGTGGCTCCCGCCGCTCTGCTACCCTTTCCCTATGCAGATAAACGTTCAGCTTCCTGACGATCTCGCCCAACACCCTGAGCCGGGGCGCGAGGCTTTGGAGGCTCTGTCGATTCAAGGCTACCGCGCCGGAACACTCTCGCACTACCAGGCAAGCCAGATACTCGGATTGTCGCGGTCAGAGTTCGACGGGTTTCTCAAGGATAGACATATCTACGATCAAGCCTACGACGTCGAAGACTTTGAGCAGGATCGCGAGACACTGCGTCGGCTCCAGGCTGAGGGCATTCTCCGTAGATGATCGTTGTAGCGGATACCTCGCCTCTCAATTATCTTATCCAGATCGATTGCGACAACCTTTTGCCCCAGCTTTACCACCGCATTCTCGTGCCCTTTGGGGTGATACAGGAGTTGCACCATCCGGCCGCGCCGTTCGCAGTGCGAGCATGGCTGACGAGTGTTCCTCCTTGGATTGAGCCGAGTCTGCCTGTTTCCCCTCCCGATGCGGCTCTCGCTGCTTTGGACTTAGGAGAACGCGAAGCGATTCAACTCGCCGAAGAACAGTGCGCTGACCTGTTGTTGATCGATGAACGCAGAGGCCGCCACGAGTCGATACGACGCGGATTGAAGACCACTGGAACGCTGGGAGTTCTACTGAGCGCCGGAGAGCTTCGGATGATCGACCCGGCAATTGCCTATCGCAGGTTGTTGGCCGAAACGAGCTTTCGCTCCTCTCCCGCGCTGCAAGCACACTTCCTCAATCAAGTTCGCTCCTTGTGAGCGATGCCAGATTTCGCGGTTCATGCCCTCCTGTCGCTCCATAGCAGGTGACAGAATTGTTTGCTTCAAGGTGCGGGCACGCAATCCGCCTGGTCCCGTCCTACGGCAGCAACCCAAACACCGCCACGCCCGCAGGCGTTCCCACGTACACTTTGCCGTTCACAATCATCGGCGTAATAAACTTGTTCCCATCGCCAAAGCTATCCCTGCCACTGGCCGCCTGACTGCTGTTGTACAGTTCGTTGGCTAGATTCGTCGCATCATAGGCGTGCAGCACCGCAGGGCTCCCCAGCGCCGACTCCACCGCCCACACAATCCCAGCCGCCGCTCCGTTCGCCGACACGCCCGGCGTCGTTCCAGGATACCCAAACGATGTCGCGGACTGGCTCGAAGGCGCCCCCACCA
>Ga0080006_1251375_pt1 | contig 25751 bp, 23 predicted proteins | sample RS3BMetagenome_FD_69209 | JGI IMG/M metagenome (GOLD analysis project Ga0080006, IMG submission 69209) | Ferric oxide microbial mat and aquatic microbial communities from Rainbow Spring, Yellowstone National Park, USA - RS3B (SPADES... ...
GGCGCCGCCTTCGGCCACTTCATCGAGCCGACAGTGTTCGACGGCGTCTTCCCTGAGATGAAGATAGCCAAGGAGGAGATATTCGGGCCTGTCCTGTCGGTCTTGGAGGCAAAGAACGTGGACGAGGCTGTAGAGCTTGCGAATAAGAGCGAGTACGGGCTCACGGCTTGCATATGCACGAGCAGCCTGAGGAGCGCCATGGAGTTCGCGAACCGCGTTCAGGCGGGTGTGGTGAAAGTTAACAGGCCGACAATAGGCGTCGAGCCACAGATACCGTTCGGAGGCTTCAAGAAGTCAAGCTCGGACACGTTCAAGGAACAGGGAGAGGAGGGTATCGATTTCTACACGAGGATAAAGGCTGTGTACCTGGGGTACTAGAGCTGCCTCACGGTGTTCCGCAGCGCTCCTATTCGCTCTATCTCTATCTCAACGACATCCCCGCCCTTCAGTGTGAAGTCGTCAGGGGGGACGATGGATGTCCCTGTCATCAGGAGTGTGAAGTCCCTGAGAACGTTATCCCTCTTCAGGAATGACACAAGCTCGTCAATAGACCGCCTCATCTGGGAAGTGCTCACCTCTCCCTCGAAGACGGCCCTTCCAGACCTGAATATCCGCATTGAGATCCTGAGTGACCGCGGGTCCTTCACCTCGTCGGGCGTAGCGATAACCGGACCTATCGCGGAAGAGCCCATGTAGACCTTCGCCTGGGGAAGATAGAGAGGGTTCTCTCCCTCGATATCCCTCGAGGACATGTCGTTGCCTGCCGTGTATCCCAGGATGGTACCTTCCCTGTCAAGAACAACTGTGAGCTCAGGCTCTGGAACTGACCATCTGCTGTCGCTCCTCACGCAGACCTCCTCGCCAGGCCCTTTGCACCTGATGCCAGTGTCCTTCACGAACAGCTCTGGCCTCACAGCTGTGTACACATGGTCGTATATGCCCTTGAGCTTTGTCTCCGTCTCTCTTGCCTCCCTGCTCCGAAGGTACGTGACCCCGGCTGCCCATATCTCGGGTGAAATTATGGGTATGCGGAGAAGACCCTCGTCATAATTGATGGAGCGTGCCCTGTCCAGGTGGGGTGCAGCAAGAGAGAGGAGGTCCTTTCCCAGCTCGCGTGCCCTGGAGTGCGCTGAATGAAGGTCTGCGAACAGTTCTCTGTCCTCCATTGTGAGGTCGTAGAGCTTCCCTTCGAGCAGAACACCCAGGTGCACTGCGCCTCCAGCATCGAACCTGCAGAACTTCAAGCATGCATCGGCAGACTGCCCCGCTTTTAAAATCTAGCTAGGCTGGGACCGCCGTCGGATTCTGTCGACTGGCACCCCGCAACAGCTTATAACCACAGCATACTGCGGAGCTGTGAATGGTTAGTTACCTCATAACGGGGGGGACGGGCCAGATAGGAGGATTCCTATGCGAGGAGCTGCTCGGCGATGGGCACAGTGTGCTCTGCTACGATTTCAAGCCAAACATGGAGAACATCTCCAGTGTGGCAGGCAGGGTGAGTGTCATCCCGGGGGACGTAACAGACATGGGGGAGCTTCTCGCAGCAATGAAGCAGAACTCGGTTGAAAGGATAGTTCACCTGGCGGCCATGGTTCTGCTCGACTCGATGAAGAGGCCAGCGAAGGCATACAGCACGAACATAATAGGAACGAACAACGTCCTCGAAGCAGCAAGGCTGCTTGATGTGGAGAGGGTTGTGTTCGCAAGCTCAGTATCGGTGTACGGGATGCCAAAGACAAGGAGGGAAGGGATAGCGGATGAGGAGGATTTCCCCAATCCTCCTCCGGACCCGTACTCAACCTCAAAGCTGGCATGCGAGCTGATGGGAAGGTACTACAGGGAGACATACGGCCTGAACCTGAACAGCCTGAGGATAACAGCCGCATGGGGACCAGGGAGGTACTGGGGGTACACAGGGCAGTTCAACGACTTCGTGAGAAGGGTAGCGGTAGGGGAGAACGCGTCCTTCCCAGCGGATTTTTCATACGCGGCAGCGAAACTCAGGTGGATGTACGTCAGGGACGTGGCGCATGCATTCGCGCACGTGGCAGCGATAGGGAAGACAAAGGGCTACCTGTACAACACAGGTTCAGAGTCAGCATTCAACGCAAGGGACGTTGTATCGGCGCTCAGGTCCATCCTCCCGGACAGGGAGATAGAGCTGAAGGAGCTTGAGGCGCCGACGAAGGTCTCGGCAACAGTAGCCGGGCCCAACGGGCTCGACGTGGACTGTACGAAGCTGCACGAGGAGCTTGGTTTCAGGCCAAGGTACACGCTCAAGAGCGCCCTTGCCGATATGGTGAACTTCGAGAGGGTGCGCGCAGGCCTGCCTCCCGTTGAGTTCGTTAAGGGCTAGACGACTGCAACAGGGTTGACAGGCGAACCTGTCCCTCCCCTTATCCTGAGTGGTGCGCATATGAAGAGGAACTCGTACTCCCTTGCCACGGAGAGCTCGCTGAGCTTCATATTCTCTATCAGGTGTATTCCGTTCTTCACGATGAGGATCTGATGGACAACGCCGTCCTGCTCCCTGTCCTCGTTAGGCTCAACCTCCACACTCTGCGTATCGCTTCCAACTGCAACCACGCCTCTCGACGCGAGCCACTCAGCAGCCTCTACTCCAATGCCGGGCATGGAGCTGAGGAACTTCTCGTTGTCTTTCTTCCAGAAGCGCTCCCACCCTGTGTAGATGAGGACTGTGTCTCCTCTGCTTATCGCCACGCGCTCCCTTGACAGGACGTCCTCTATATCCCTCGGATATATCACTGCCCTTGAGTCGTACCTCCTGTGGAGCGTCATGTCAACCAGTACCCCACGCGAGACAAGCGGAGGCATTGTATCTATCCCGAGCCTCTTTGTTCCCCTAGTTGTCGTGATTTCTCTTGTATCAAAACCGTTGTAGAAAGTGTTGCCTATCGCTGCGTGGTTCAGGCCGTCCACGTGCGTCCCTGTGTGGTCGGACATCTCCATCCTGAGGTTAGTGAACGTGATCCTGTTCTTGTTGGGGAACTTCGAGCTGAAGTAATCGAGCATCTCGGGCGCGCTCCTGAACGTGAAGTACAGGAAGTCCTGGTGGAACCAGTTCACTGGCATCCCTTCCTCGAGTGTGTGGGATAGGCTGAATACTCTACCCTTCTTCACGAGCTTTATGGCGTTCCTCACTGTCACCGGTGTGACGTAATTCATAGCACCCAGCTCGTCTCCCCTTCCGAACCTGCTTGCCTTCAATGTGGCAGCGATTTGTCTGTGCGGCGATATAAGTAGTAGCGGGGACCGGCTCCTGGCCTGTGAGGGATTAACCCTTATAATGCCTGGGGCTACCTCACTGCGCCGCTTGGTTAGGGTAACGCTCGAGAACGTCTCCAAGAGTTTTGGGCAGAGCAAGGTCGTGAACGACCTTTCACTGGAGGTGAGAGACAAGGAATTCCTCTCTCTCCTTGGCCCTTCCGGCTGCGGCAAGACAACCACACTCAGATGCATCGCCGGGCTTGAAACGGTGGACAGCGGAAAGATAATGATGGATGGCACAGTTGTCAACGATGTGCCCCCGCAGCAACGGGACATAGCGATGGTCTTCCAGAACTATGCTCTATACCCTTTCATGAGTGTGAAGGATAACATCAAGTTCCCACTCAGGTTGCACAAGGTGCCTGAGGACAAGGCAGAGAGGAAACTGAAGGAGGTGGCTGAGCTCCTCAGGATTGGACACCTTCTATCCAGGAAACCAAGGCAGCTGAGCGGGGGGGAGCAGCAGAGGGTAGCGATAGGCAGGGCGCTCGTCAGGGACCCGAAGCTACTTCTTATGGACGAGCCATTCTCGAACCTGGACGCAAAACTGAGGATTGAGACAAGGTCAGAGATAAAGAGACTTCAGAAGGAGCTCGGGATAACAACGATATTCGTGACGCACGACCAGGCCGAGGCGATGGCGCTTGCTGACAGGATAGCCGTAATGGACGCAGGTGTGCTGATGCAGGTCGGCTCGCCTCAGGAAGTCTATTCAATGCCAGTGAACACAATGGTAGCACAGTTCATGGGGTCACCCCCAATGAACCTTCTCGATGCAAATGTCTCTGGTGATGGCACAATCACAATCCAGTCAGGCGGCGCCCAGGTGAGCCTGAAGAGGCGGGAAGTCCATGATATCGCGCCAAAGCTGAACGGAAGGCACGTGAGGGTGGGCTTCAGGCCTGAGGACGCGTCGTTCGAGAGGTCCTCGAACGAGGGGATACCCGCGGAGGTCTACGTCCAGGAGCCGTCTGGGACGCATCTCCTGCTCACGCTCAGGGTGGGAGAAAGGCTTGTGAAGATATTCATGCCACCAGACTTTAACGTTGAGCTGGGTGAGAAAGGGAGAATCATTGTGAAAGAGGGCAGACTTCACGTCTTCGACCCCTCGACCCAGAAAAGGCTCAACTAGAGAGCACAAATCCTTTTTAACGTCGATATCAGTCTTATGGACGAAGAAATGACTGATCGCTCAGCGATCGGCAGAGCCGCGTTGGTTGGAATCATCGTCATCATAATAGTGGTCGCATCGGCCGGCATATACTACACTGTGACAACGCCAGGGGCTCCATCGCCCTCATCCACGACAACTGCGTCACAGACAACAACTACGCCTGTCACATCTAACGTGACGCTCACCGTGCCGAACGTTCCACAGGCTGCAATACAGGCGCTGTATCCCTCGACGCCCATAACTATTCAGGAGTACGCCTGGAGCGGCTACCCACTTCCAAAGGCTGTGCAGGACTTCGAGGCTGCCTTCCCGAACATAAGGGTGCAGCAGTCGCCCAACCAGGACGTGTCAGGCCTCCTGAGTGCGCTCGAGACGCATCAGTACGTCTACGACGCGTTCAGAATCCAGTACTTCCAGCTCCCGCAGGAGGTAACGACAGGGGAGGTGGCGGACATATCCAGCTACCTGAACAACTACTTCTCTTTCCTTAAGCAGCAGATAGCTCCGTCTGCGCTAAACCTTGCTTCAGCGGGCCAGCCTGGGAAGTTCTACTGCTTCCCTGAGGACTTCGGGCCAGTGGCCTTCGCGTACAGGCAGGACATTTTCCAGAAGTACGGGCTGACTGTGCCCACAACGTGGGACCAGTTCGCGCAGGACGCAGCAAAGCTTCACTCGCAGAACAGCTCGGTCTACATGACAATCTTCCCGCCGAACGAACCCTCAGCTGACCTGATGGGTCTGTTCTGGGCCGCTGGAGGCAACATGATAGTACCGGCAGGCGGGAACAACTACAACGTTGTGATCAACAGTACGACAAACCTTAACGTCATCAACTACTGGGGCAACCTCATCAAGGCAGGCGAGGTCCAGGCGCTGAACCTGTACACACCTCAGTTCAATGCAGAGCTTGCAGGCTCACAGATAGCGTCCTTCGTCACTGCGGCTGCCTGGTATCCGAGGTATGTGATACAGGCGACTGCGCCTAAGCAGGCTGGGCTTTGGCGCGTGGCTGACATGCCGCAGTGGAGCACAGGCTCGTTCGTGACGGGTGTCGTCGGCGGAAGCTGCCTGGGTGTGACAGCGAACGCGAAGTATCCAGGGCCGGCCGTTCTGTTCGACTACTTCACGACGCAGACGCCTCAGGTGCTACCGTACATGTGGACTGCAGGCGGACAGTGGACAGCGAACTCCAACTACCTTCAGAATCTGAAGTACCCTAACGGGACTTCCGTCTTCCTCTCAAACAACTCGTACTTCGGTGGGCAGAACATAGGACTTGTCTACCTGAAGTCGCAGGGAGCAGCGGGCACGCAGTGGGTGTGGAGCCCGTATCAGATCACACTCCAGACAATACTCCAGGAGCAGCTTACTGAGGCCGCTGCTGGCTCAATCACATTCGCACAGGCGCTCCAAAACACAGAGACAATAATGATCCAGTATGTCCAGTCCAACGGCGGACATGTCGTGGGGGTTGGCCACTAGAGGCTCGCTCTCCGTGTCTGTGCCCGAAATGCAGACCGGAACGTGAATTTAGTCTTGGCCAGACTCACCCCCCTTCTCTTTTTGTCTCCCTTCCTGATTCTCTTCTTCGTATTCATAATACTCCCACTCCTTTACACGTTTGGGCTCAGCTTCTTCAACGCGCCGCCCGCAGCGACAAGCCTCTTCACGAACTATGTTGGCGGCGACCAGTACTCCAGACTTGTGACGGATTCGGCGTTCTGGCAGGGTTTCGACAACATGCTCTTCCTGACTGTCCTCTGGCTGCCCCTCATGATCGTCCTCTCTCTGCTGATTGCACTCTTCCTGGATTCCAGGAGGGGCAAGCTTGGGGCGCTTGGGAAGGTGGTCGTCTTCATACCATACGGCGTCCCTACTGTGATAGGCACGCTGATGTGGGGCTACATGTACACGACGGGAGGCCCTGTGTACAACCTGCTGAGCGCGCTCAATGTCTCGCCGAACGTGCTGCAGCCCTCTACGATAATCTACGCCATGCTCAACATAATAGTTTGGGAGTGGGTTGGGTACAACGTCATAATACTCCTCGCGGGTCTGAACGCGATCCCGACCACGCTTTACGACTCTGCAAGGCTGGACGGGGCATCCTCCTGGCAGCTTACGAGGTACGTCAAGATACCGATGCTCAAGAAGTATCTGATATTCATTAGCATGCTTACAATAATCGGGGACCAGCTACTATTCAACGAGCCGTTCACGCTCTCTAATCTCAGCAGCGTCACCTTCGGTTTCACGCCGAACCTTTACATCTTTCACGTCACTTACTTCCTTCAGGAGTTCAACTACGCCGCTGCGATCGCTTTCGGGCTCATAGCGATATCCTTCGTCGTGGCTTTCATGGGTGTGAGGCTATTCAGGGCTGAGGACTAAATGAAGCTCAGAGACGCTGTCACAGCGGTCGTCCTTGCTGCGCTGATGGTTTACTTCCTGCTGCCGCTCTGGTGGCTTCTTGTGTCAAGCCTGAAGGTCTACGGGAACGCATTCTCGGGCAACACGCTCTGGTTCAACCAGCCGACTCTCTTCAACTACGAGTACGCCTTCACACAGTCAGCTCTTCCCATATGGCTTGTGAACAGCCTGATAGAGTCTGGGTTCGCTGGGCTTCTTGGAGCTTTTGTCGCCGCCATGGCAGGCTACGCGCTTGGAAAGTTCAGGTTCAGGGGCAGGAACGCGATGTCTCTTCTCGTTTCGATCGCTCTGATGGTTCCAAGCACAGCGATAGCCTTCCCAACTTTCGTGCTTGAGCAGAACCTGGGCCTGGTAAACACATACCAGGGGGTTATACTGCCCTCTGCGGTGAGCGCATTCGGGACTTACTTCATGTCGATTTACGCCAGTGAGTCTGTGCCGAAGGAAGTTCTGGACGCTGCCAGGCTGGACGGAGCTTCCGAGATGAGGGTATTCTGGTCGATAGTGCTAAGGTTCTTCAAGCCAGCCATGATAACACTCTTCATCATAATATTCGCGGGTACATGGAACAACTACCTGCTTCCTCTCTTCGTGCTGAGGGACGCTTCTCTCTACATGATTCCTCAGGGGCTGAGCAGCGTGCTGATAAACGGGTCCACATTCCCGAACCTGCAGTTCGCTATACAGGTGGCCGGCTCGGCAGTTTCAGTGCTGCTCATGGTTGGGCTCTTCGTCGCTCTGGAGAAATATGTCGAGTCCGGCCTCGGGCTGGGGGCTGTGAGAGGATAGTCGGAAGGGAACGTTTTTCCATGCCACGGCATGAATCGAGCAGGAGTGGGGATGAGGCTAAGGGCAAGGTCTGGGAAGGGGCATGACGTCAAGAGGGCGCCTGTATTCCTTCTCGTCGTCTACGCTGCAGCCCTGGCGTCGTATGCGATTCTGCTCAGGCTCCACTTTGGTGTCGCTCTTCCTCTCGTAGCCTCGGTGGGCCCATCTGGCGAAGGTGTATTCTTGGGCGCCTTTTCTGTGGGCTACCTTTCGCTTGCTGTTCTGACACTCCTCTCCGCCGCATCCTTGGTCGCCTGGAGGGAAGGAGCATCCGGCCTTTCGTGGCAGGCAGCAGGTGCGGGAGTTGCGTTAGGGCTTGTCGTTGGCGGTTCTCTGACACTTATACCATTGCAGCGGCCCTCTCCAAGGTGGTTGAACTCGGTTCAGGACAGCAGGGATGGCTTCACCCTTGTGGTCAACTACAACTCAACAACTCTCGTGCTTGGGAGGAACCTCACGTTCCAGTACGTGCTCACAGACGACTCGTACCAGCTCACCACGCCTTACTACCTCTTCGGTGGGCAGTTCAGTATGGTCTTCTACAACTCGACTGGCGGCCAGGTCGTTGCCTTCAGGGCGCCGATAACTTTCAACAGAGCTGCAACCCAGTACACGGTGCAGCTGATACCTGGTGAGAGGTGGACAACACTGCTGAGCTGGGACGGGACTGTGATACCTCTTAACGGGAGCAGGTACATGGTTAGTCCGGGCAGGTACACACTTGCATCGTACGCCGTACTTCAGGATGCAAACGTGAGCCTGTACGTGATGCTTCACGCACCAGATATTCCTGTCACTATCGTTAAAGGCTAGAGGCAGCCAGCTCTGTGGCAATGAAACTGGTGAACTACCGTGCAGGGCAAGAGGCTAGGGCTGGTGTCTTCATACGTGGAAGGGTTTACGACGTGGCCCAGGTGAGTGGATACGAGCATGTTAGAAGCATCGACGAACTCCTCTCCGCCGGTAAATTGGAGATGCTCGAGGAGAGGGCTGGAGAACTGTCCGATGGCATCGACCTCGAGAAGGTGAGCCTTCTTCCACCGGTGAGTTGGCCTGACAAGATACTGCTTGCCGCTGTCAACTACAGGGCGCACGGAAAGGAGCAGGGCGCGCCTCCACCGAAGGAGCCGTACTTCTTCACGAAGTTCAGGAGTTGCCTGATAGCAGACGGCGAGCCTATACTGATTCCCAGTGTCTCCAGGAAGGTGGACTGGGAGGTTGAGCTGGCCTTTGTGATTGGAAAGAAGGGGAAGTACATCGGGCGCGAAGCTGCGATGGAGCACGTGGCTGGATACACAGTTGCGAACGACATAAGCTTCAGGGACCTTCAATTCCCTGAAGGCTGGCCCGACAGACCAAACACGCTTGGTCAGAACTGGGTGAAGGGCAAGGCGCTGGACTCGGCTTTGCCACTTGGGCCTTGGCTTGTGACAAGGAGCGAGGTCGAGGACCCGCAAGACCTAAGACTGTGGCTGACTGTCAACGGCACAAGAAGGCAGGACGGAACAACATCTGACATGGTTTTCGGAGTGGACAGGCTGGTTGAGTACCTCTCTGACGGGATCACACTGCTTCCTGGTGATGTCATCTCCACAGGGACGCCTTCGGGCGTGGCTGTCTTCAGCGGTGCACCGTTCCTGAAGGACGGGGACATTGTGGAGGCGAGCGTGGAGAGGGTTGGGAGACTGAGAAACCCGGTCATGCAAGAGAGGCGACAGCCTCGAACACTTTAAATCGAGTGCTTGGGGCCGGAAGAATCGATGAAGATCTCGAAGGTTGAAACGGTCAAGGTAGGGCAGAGCACGGAGGAGTTCTACGAAAGGGACGCACTCGCTGTCGTGGGCGGCGCTGAGCACCCGATGGAGATAGCGATAGTAAGGGTGGAGACTGGAACAGGCGAGGTTGGGTACGGAGAGTGCATCTCGTACGGCGGGCTAGAGCCAGTCGCCGTATCCGTGGACAGAGTTCTGGGGCCCCTTCTGAAAGGGGAGGAGTCGTCCGCCATAACTGGGCTCTGGGACAAGATGTACATGGCTACATTCAGGCTTGGAAGAAGGGGCGTGATGATATCGGCGCTCAGCGGCGTTGATACTGCGCTCTGGGACCTGCTCGGGAAGGAGCTTGGCGCACCGATACACAAACTGCTAGGCGCGCCGGGGAGGCGCGTGAAGGGATACATCACCGGGGGTTACTACAGGGAGGACAAGGATATACAGAAGCTAGTGGAGGAAGAGGGAGAGTACCTCAGAGCTGGCTTCGATACTGTGAAGATGAAGGTTGGAGCACTCCCATTGGCCCAAGACATAAAGAGGATAAGCAGTGTGAGGGATGCATACGGGGACAGGGTGAAGATAGCTGTCGACGCAAACAACACGTGCAACTTCAACTCGGCTCTGAAGCTGGGAAGGGAGCTGGAGAGGCTTGGAGTGATCTTCTTCGAGGAGCCAATACCAACTGACCAGCCTGAGCTGAGCGCGGAGCTTGCGCGCTCGCTCGACGTACCCATAGCTGGTTATGAGACGGCATACACGCTATACGAGTTCAGGGACCTGATAGAGAGGCACGCCGTGGATATAGTCCAGGCCGACGCTGCCTGGAACGGCGGGATAACGGAGATGCTGAGGATAGGCGCGCTTGCGAGGGCACACGGATTTCAGGTTGTGCCTCACTACTCTGCGGGCGGGATAGGGTTCATTGCCAGCCTGCACGTTGCGCTCGCACTGGACTCCCCTATGATAGAGTACCATCTGAGGCCAAACCCGTTCAGGGACGGGCTTGCTGGCACTGCGATCAGGCACGAGGGGGGCGAGTTCATACCCCCTGACAAGCCAGGACTTGGAGTGGTCCCTGACGAAAGTGTATTGGAGAGATACAGGCTGAAGTGACGCGTACGCGGACTCGCATGAGCGGCGGAGCGATAGTTGGGCGCAATAGACACGTTCGTTGAATCTCTCCGCATGCTCAAGGCGGAGCCGCTTACTTTGAGGACGAGGGAAGATACTGTCTATGCGCTGAAGCGTATCTTCGAAACGACACGCCCTGCCCTGACTGTTGCTGCTGGGCTGCCTGATGAGGTGATGGATGCTGTAAAGAAGGCGTCCAGTTCAAGGGTGGCTGTCGCAGAGAAGCTTGCGCCAGACGAAGCAATTTCGGTGCTGCGCAGTGCTGAGCTTGGAATCACATGGGCTGAGTACGGGGCGGCTGACGTTGGTGCACTCGTGGAGGTCGCGTACGACGACGCCCAAAGGCTGGCCTCTTCGCTTCCAATAAACCATGTAGCTTTCGTCCAGGAGAAGAGAGTCCTTCCAGACCTGAGGACAGCGATGGCAGAGGCGGGAAGTGTTGTCGCAAGGAGCAAGCCAGGAAGGAGGCCTGTCGTCACATTCATCTCTGGCCCCAGCAGGACGGCTGATATAGAGGGGAGACTTCTGCTCGGGGCGCACGGTCCGCACTCCCTACACGTGCTGGTGCTTGGGTGGATATGACTGGAAGGAAGGAGCTTGTCTCACGCGTGAAGGCGGTTCTGGCAGACGCTGGCTTCACTGAGAAGATGTGGTCCTCGATGGCGAGGGCAAGGGAGAGCAGGAGGCGCGCGATAGAGCAGTACGGGATAGACGTCCACAGGATGAAGCTTGAGAACAGGGAGGTGAAGCTCAGCTCAGCCGCAGACAGAAAGCTGGTGGAGAGGTTCGCCGAGGAGGCGAGGAGGAACGGCGCTGTGGTCCTGCTTGCCAGGACAGGGGCCGAGGTGATAGACCACGTCGAGAAGGTGGCGCGCCGCGCAAACGCAGACGTGATAATAAAGGTGAAGTCGCTCACGACTGAGGAGATAGACTTCAACCACGAGCTGGAGCGGAGAGGGCTCAGATGCATTGAGACAGACCTGGGCGAGCTGATAGTGCAGCTGGCGCACGAGAGGCCTATTCACCTGGTTGCCCCCGCTGCGCACAAGTCGGTGCAGGACATTGCGGAGATAGTGAACAGGGAGCTGGACCTTGGAGTTCAGGCGGAGCACGGTGCAATACTGAGGGGTGTGAGGGAGTACCTGAGGCCCATCTTCCTCTCAGCAAGGATAGGCGTCACGGGAGGGAACATAGGGATAGCAGAAACGGGGACTGTAATCATCGAGACGAACGAAGGCAACGGGAGGCTAGTCTCGAGCGCACCAGACATACACATAGTTGTGATAGGGAAGGAGAAGATTGTCGCTTCTTGGGACCAGGTCCCGGGGCTTGTAACCGGACACGCAATAAGTGCATCAGGACAGAGGGCCACTGTTTACGTCTCTGCAATGACTCAACGACTTCCGCTTGCAGGGAGAAGCGATGGAAGGGAGATGCACGTGATAATCCTGGATAACGGTAGGAGCATGATGGCGGAGGACCCATGGTACTCAGACGCGCTGAACTGCATACGCTGTGGGGCGTGCATGAACGTCTGCCCCACCTACGGAATAGTTGGGGGGCACGTCTTCGGGTACATATACCCTGGGCCAATCGGGATACCATGGACTGCTGAAGTGCACGGTATCGAAAGGGCGACATTCTCCCATCTCTGCGTCTCTTGCGGTCTCTGCAAGGAGGTCTGCCCGATAGACATAGACATACCTATGATGATAGCAAAGGTCAAGCAGGAGGAGGTGCAGATGAAGGGCCAGCTGAGGGCAAACTGGTTCTTCGCCTCTTCTGAGACGCTTGCAAGGATAGCAAGCCTCTCTGCCCCGGTGTCTAACTGGCTACTTAGGACAACAATCTCCAGGTACGTGATGGAGAAGGTGTTCGGCGTTGACAGGAGGAGGAGCCTTCCAAGTTTCTCCAGAAAGAGGCTGAGGAATCTGCTCACTGGCGAGAGGGATGGAGACGGAAGCGCGGGGCGTGTTGTCTTCTTCCCTGACATCTACGCGGACTACAACGACCCTGAGCTGGGTGCTGCAGCAGTCAGGATACTGCGCTCGCTCGGCTACTCGGTAGTCCTTCCGAACCTGAAGTGGTCCGGGATGCCGTATGTTTCGTACGGGGAGCTGAAGAAGGCTGCCAGGGTTGCTGAATACAACCTTCGCGTGCTCCGGCCATTCCTCAGGGAGGGATATCATGTTGTTTCCACAGAGCCCACGGCTGTTTACATGCTAAAGGGGCCTTACAGGAAGCTAGCGCCAGGGGAGGATTCGGAGTTGGCAGCGGCGCGTTCCTTCACATTCTTCGAGTTCATAGAGAAGAGTATGGACAGACTGAAGCTCACGCCCACTCTCGACACAGGAGGCAAGGTCGGGTTTCACATACCGTGCCACGACAGGGGTCTGACTGGCGGGCGACAGGCGACAAGATTCCTGGAGAAGGCAGGGTACAGTGTGAGCGTGGTGGAAACAGGCACGTGTTGCGGTATGGCAGGCACCTTCGGCATGAAGAGTGGCCCAATCGGCTACGACCTATCGATGGCCGTCGGCGAGAGGCTCTTCCGCCTCTTCAGGGAGAGCGGATGCACAATCGCAGCGACGGAGAGCAGCGTCTGCTCGACACAGATAAACGAGGGGACAGGGATAAGAGTGCTGCACCCGCTCAAGCTGGTCAATGTGGGCTGAAGCCCTGCACGTAGTCGGAAGGGTCAACCTCGTTCTCAGCTCTTCCGGTAGTCAGGAACAGCCTCACGTTCTCAGCAGCAGCCACCTCTGCCCTGCGGAGCGCCTCCTCGCTGCCGAAACCACCGGCAGTGTGCAGCGTACCGGTGAAGTTTGGCATGTCCCATATCTCCGACTCGAAGTCCTCCCTTCCGCCTGTCCTCCAGAACACGTCAGTCGCGAACCTTGTCTCCTGCCTCTCGTTCAGGATACGCAGTATAGACGGAAGGTCGACAGTCTCCGCCCTTCCCACGTTCACTATCACGACCCTCCTCTTTGCAACAGAGAGAATTCTGTAGTCAAGTATGGACCTTGTGTGAATGTTTAGTGGGAGTGTGTCAACGAGAGCGTCCGCGTCACCAACGACACTGGCCAGACTCGAGAGAGGCAGCCTTTGGTCGAACGCCTCGGGTACCTTGAACGACCTGGAGACACCTACTGTCCTCATGCCAAAGGCAGACTTACCTATCTTTGCAACCTCGCTGCCTATCGACCCGCAACCGAGGACAAGCAGTGTCTTCCCCTTTAGCAGGTAAGGCTCGACCTTCCGCCTTGTACCCACACCCTTTGCAGCAGCAAGCAGCAGCCCCCAGGCGTGTTCTGAGGCGAACTCTGTGTACGCCCCGGCGTTGGAGAATACCATCACTCCATGCGGTAATGAAGAGAAGTCAATGTCGTCAACACCAGCTGATATTGTCTGAATTGCACTGAGCGACTTCATCCTTGAGAGTAGACCCCTGTCCACGGCGGAAGGCCATGATAGGAGGACAACGCACTTGGCCAGGGTAGCGTCGTCTGCCTGTCCCTCAACAAGGCCGAAGTCATTCAGAATCGACCTCGCCTCATCGTGGAGCTTCCCTGTAGCGAATATCAACTCGAACCGGCCACCGCGTCAGAGCACGGACGAGGCGAAGAGCTCAAGCGACCTGTACTTCGGGTAGTCCATGAACATAAGCTCGAACCTCTGGCAGCCGAGCGAGACGTACTCCCGCAGCCTCTGCCTCACCTCTTCTGGGGTGCCTATTATCGCCTTTTCAATGTCGAAGCGGTAGTCGGCAGATGGGAGCTGCACTATCTTTGAGCCTAGCGCCTCGACAACCTCCATGACACGCCTCTTCTTCTCTGAAAGCCTGTCATGGTCCTCGGCAATCAGCACGTGTGCGTGTATGCTCCTCGTGAACTCATCGAACTTCCTGCCCCTCTTCTTCAGCTCCTCCCTAAGAAGTTCGACCCTCTGCCTGTACTCGTTGTACGTGGGCTCTGCACCTATGTCCCACTGGTCTGCATACTGTGCCGCTAGCGCGATCACTCTCTTCCCCCATCCCCCTATGAAAAGCGGGACCTTCTTGGATGGCTTTGGGTTGTTGACTGCTTGATTCACACTGTAGTACTTTCCGCTGTATGTGAATTTGCTGTTTGTAAGCATACCAAGGATCACCTCTATCCCCTCCTTCATCATATCGACCCTCTCGCCGGGAGGCCTGAAGTCGTACCCGTATGCCTGGTACTCGTGCTGGTACCAGCCTGCTCCGTAGCCCAGGATGAACCTGTTGTTCGATATCAGAGCAAGAGAAGCTGCCATCTTTGCGGTTAGGGCCGGGTTTCTGTAGTTGTTGCACGCAACCCACGTCCCGAGGCTTGCACGCGAAGTGACCTGAGAGACAGCGCTCAGTGTTGTCCAGACCTCGAACGTTTTGCCATCCTTTCCAAGCATGAAGTGGTCTGGAGACCAGATTGACTCGTACCCGAGAGACTCCGCGTCACGCGCGAACCTGGCAACAGCGTCCCACGACACGTCGTCGTTGAGCGTGAAGTCGTAGAGACCCCAGTACTCCTCAGCTCCTGGCTCGCCCGTTGCGTCCCCGGCGTATGTCGGGAGTGCGACGCCGAAGGATGCCTCTATCCTGCCCATGGACTGGCAGCTGACAAGGGCGCGTAAAAGTGTTGCCGAGGGGTGAGAAAGAATAACTCTGCTGCACCCTCCAGCGACTGAATTCATTGGCTTCTGGCTGCTGTGGTTGATGGAGCCAGCTGCGTGCAGTTCATGCTCACTCGCCAGGGCCTTCCCAAGTTCTCAGGAGTGGTGCCTTCCAGGCCTGGACCATCCTGGACAACTTCTTCTCCTGCTTGAGGCTTGGTTACAACGTGAATTGAGTGCAGAGTTAGCAAATAACACTATCTTCCTTATCAAGTGAAGATAGCCGCTGACGGACACACAAGATGAATGTGTCCGGAGGGCTAACTCTATGCCCTCTTGCCCCATCTCCCCGGCTTGTGTGGCCGTTTGGATGGACCCTGCCCGCTCGCCCGATTCGATTGATGCTTCGATGATTGGAGCTCGCTGCTGAGCGTAAGCCCCGATTGGCTCACACTCGCTGAGAGAAGTTATTCACAGCCCTCTTTTGAGGCAACTGCTTGCAAGACCCCACGGAAGAAGTCAACAGTTGCTTCGTAATGGCAGCCCTGCAAAGTGTTGAAGCACGTGCTGTGGAGTCAGGTAATATAGGGCCGGAAGTGGACAGGCGGCACCATGTTTGACCTTGGGAAGAGGGAAAGGGTCGGGCAGACGAAGCTCTGGATAGCAAGGGTTGGGCTCGGCACGGCTCCCCTGGGGAACCTCTACGAGCCTGTAATGGAAGAGGAGGCGATCTCGACAGTCAGGAAGGCGGTGGAGGTTGGTTTCACTCACGTTGACACTGCTCCTTTCTACGGCTTCGGTCTAAGCGAGGAGAGAGTGGGGAAGGCGCTCTCTGCAGTCGGTCGCGACAGGTTCACGCTGTCGACAAAGGTGGGGAGGGTGCTTGTCAGGTCAGGCAGGGCCGAGGCGATGGGGCAGTCATACTGGGCCGTGCAATCGCGGATGACCGCTGTCTTTGACTTCAGCGCAGGGGGTGTAAAGAAGTCAATCGAGGGTAGCAGGAGGAGACTGATGCTGGACAGGTTCGAGATACTGCTACTGCACGACTGCGACCAGCATGTGGAGCAGGCCCTCAGAGAGGCGTACCCTGTCCTCGCTAGGATGAGGGACTCTGGCGAGACAGACGCGATAGGGGCTGGTCTGAACAGCCATGAAACTGCGCTGAAGCTCGCCAGGGAGGAGCAGTTCGACTGTTTCCTGCTGGCCGGGAGATACACGCTCCTGGAACAGGGGGCCATGGACGAGTTCCTGCCACTCTGCCACGACGAAAGGATAGGTGTACTCGCAGGAGGCCCTTTCAACAGCGGCATTCTGGCTTCGGACCTCTCCCCCCGCTCTAGGTACAACTACGACAGAGTGCCTGCCGACGTTCTGGAGAAAGCAAGAAGGATAAAGGAGGTTTGCGACAGGCATGGTGTCCCACTCAGGGCGGCTGCTCTTCAGTTCATACTGGCGCACCCGACTGTAACATCTGTGATACCTGGCTGCAGGTCTCGCGCTGAGGTGGAGAGCAACAGGAGGGCGCTTGATGTGCGCATACCGCGTGCTCTGTGGGAAGATCTGAAGGGAGAAGGGTTGCTGAGGGAGGACGCTCCGACCCCCTAGTCCGCGGCTTGGGAGTTGACGTGCGCTGTGTAAGGTTCTCTCAGGGCTCGGTGAAAGGCATCGCCATGATGAAGACAACTGTGAGTAATGGAAGGTCAACTTTGACAAGGTCGCTACCCTCGAGCGGCCTATAAGCCAGATGATTCCTGCATAGACCCGACAACAATGACTATCTTGCAGAAAGTAGGCTGTCACAGAAACAGCAATAACGAAGGCAAGGAAACCGAGCCCTCCACCGATCGAGATAGCAGAGGTAAAGAGGAGAGGTTGCCGTTGTAGAAGAAGCACAGCAGTGTGATACAAAACACTATGTGGCACAGGATAAAGACTCGATTAAACTGATCACAGTTGGCATCACCTTTGGAATGAACTCTCAGTTGGTGACAGGCGAGAGGGCATTGGCCCTCGGGAGCACAAGGGTGATAGTGAGAGCTCCAGCACCGAACCAGAGCATGGCAAAGGTAACGTGGAAGAAGGTGAGCAGGGCGACGGCCGGCGTACCAAACAATATTTCAGGACGCCAGCGCCGTTAGACAAACCTGACAGTCGAGGCAGGAAGATCATTCCAGAGGCGGCTGCATAGGGCCTGGCAAAGCACGACGACGCGAAAGAGTCAATAACGTGAGAGCGGTGGGGAGTGAAGAATCAGCTTGCCTGTGAAGAGGCGGAGCCAGTTCGGCAGGAGGAGCATGACGGTACCGATACTCGTGCTCCTGCTTGTGACGATAGTGCTTGTTTCATACCTCATATACAGCTCGACGAGTGGTGGAGGGTCCAACCAGCTGGTCGGTGCGCAGGTGCCCGGACAGATAATGAGCTACATATCCGGTGTCAGCTTCGGAACAATAAGCGCTGTTGTCAACACGCAGGGTATAGTGTCACCGTCCGCGATAAACTCGTCATCCTCCCTGACTCTCAACGGAAAGCCAGAGGTGCTTTACATAGGCGCAGAGTACTGTCCGTACTGCGCGGCAGAGAGGTGGGCTCTTCTCGTGGCTCTCTCGAAGTTCGGTGAGTTCAGTGGCGTAGCCTACATGCTATCTGCACCTGCGCCAGAGGTGTATCCAAACACAGCAACTTTCACCTTCGCTAAGGCGAACTACACAAGCAGCTACATCTCCTTCGTCGCAGTTGAGACACAGGACAGGAATCACAACCCGCTCCAGACGCCCAGCGCTGAAGAACAGACTCTGTTCAGCCTCTATGATTCCTCTCAGTCAATTCCGTTCGTCGATTTCGCAAACAGGTATGTGCTTGTCGGGACACAGTACAGCCCAGCAGTGCTGCAGAACAAGAACTGGACTCAGATAGCGACACAGCTAGACAGTCCTGGAAGCGTTGTAGCGCAGAACATAGACGCGGCTGCAGGCAGGCTGATAAAGACGATATGCCAGATTGACGGCGGAAGGCCTTCCTCTGTCTGCGGACAGAATTTCCTCACACAGCTCACAGGAACGATGCCCGGGCTGCAGTCGGTCGCATGGAGTGGTGCTTCGAACGCTGATAGGGTGGCTGTGGTCGACAGGCTGAACGCCGCCAAGGCTGGAGGCTCAAGGTGGCTGTAGTGGCTGGCAGGCAAAGGCTTGGGAGTCTCTTCGTTGGACTGGCCGTCATTGGAACGCTCCTTGCTTTCTACCACGCGTATGGCGAGGTAACAGAGAACTTCTCAGGCTGCACTCTTAGCTCAAGCGTCTCGTGCGGAGCTGTCTTCGAGAGCGGGTACACCTCCCTCTTCGGGGTTCCCTTCTACGTTCTCGGGCTGATATGGTTCCCAGCGATGGCTGCTACAGGGTTAATCCTTGTGCGGAGGGGAGGCGGTGTCGGCGCACCGTTCATGCCCCTCCTACTCATGGTGGGAAACGTCTTCACTGTGTATCTTTGGTACCTTGAGATCTTTGTCATAAGGGCTTACTGCCCTGTCTGCATCTCAATGTACGTCGTCAACTACCTGATGACCGCTGTGGCTGCCCTCGATGTTTCCCGTGGCACGGGCATCTGACAGGCAGCGTAACAAGAAAGCCTGCCTTTAGTATGGCCAGGCGCGGAATCCAGCCAAACAGCGCGACACAGGAGGACGGAGGCGTAACGAACTGATATCAGGGGCGACCAGGCAGACGTGCGGGTTGGCATTCGAATTCATACTAAGCGTCCTGCTTGTCCTCGCGGTAGCAGTGCTCGTCGGTGAGCTCTTCGAGCAGTTCGGGCTGCCAGCAGTGGCAGGGGAGCTGCTCAGCGGGCTACTCCTCGGCCCCACAGCGACCGGGCTTGTGCTGCCAAGCCAGCAGACGCAGGCTGCTTCTACGATCTCACTCTTCTTCATAATTTTCTCAATCGGGTTCGAGATGGATACCGAGATGGTTGGAAGGCAGATAAGGAGGGCATTGCCCGTGGTTGCAACAAGCTTTGCAGGTCCGCTCCTTGTTGCACTTGCAATAGCTGGTATCATGCTTCCATTCAGCCTGCGTGAGGACGCAGCAGTTGTCCTTTCTTTCGCCGTGCCGTCGATCTCGATAATTTCAGTGCTGGTAGCCAGGGGAGGTCTTGTTGAGAAGCCAAGCGGGCAGCTAATCCTTGCGTCTGTAACAGCCACAGACACGATTGCGTTCGTTATGCTGGCAAGCCTGACCAGGTCGATACCAAACACGCTCACCACAGTTGGCTACACCTCCCTCTTCGTTGTGGCCCTCGTTGTTCTCGACTGGGTGATGAGGAAGAAGCCGGAGAAGTTCAGGGAGATGCTCGAGAAAGCTGCGAGGCGCTTCAAGCGCGAGGATATGCCCTTCGCGGCGCTTCTGGTCGTGGGGCTACTCATATCGGGCCTGTTCGAGCTGATAGGGATAAGCTACATAGTCGGTGCATTCTTCGCAGGACTTATCTTCCACGAGGGGCTTGTTGGTAGGGGTGCGTTCAGGAGGGTGAGCGATACCTTTTCGAGGATGAACAACGCATTTTTCATACCACTGTTCTTCGGGATTGCAGGTGCGGAGACTGTATTTCCTATCGGCGACCTGAAGCTCATTCCGGCGATATCAGCTCTGCTCGCGGGTACGCTCGCGACGTCCTATATTGCGACGAGGCTGACGTTGAGCAGGACGGGCTGGCTTGGAGAGAAGGAGGCATCTGTGGTTGCAGCCACAATGTGTGGCAGGGGGGCAGTCGGGATAGTGATTGCTTCAGTCGCAAGCGCGAGCGGGCTGATTGGAAATTCAGGCTTCGCAATTGTGATAGTTGGTACGCTTGTCTCTTCACTGGTCACGTCTGTCCTGCTTCGTGGAGAGCGCCTCTAGAAGCCTGCTGCTGACCTCCTGTGTGCCCGCGTCCAAGATGTATGGCCCAAGCCTTGGCCCCCTGTCAGAGCCAAGCAGTATGGAATACACTGCAGGGAAGAACTCTGCTGGCTTGAGGCCGTTTGAACGAAGTGCCCGGAACGCTGCCCCCTGTATCTCTTCGGCTGTCTTTAGCCCAAGTATCTCCCTAGCGAACTGCTCAACAGCACTGGCGAGAGGGCCTGAGAGGCTCACAGTCTGCCTCTGCCTGGGTGCACCCCTTCTGGCCCACCTGGACGCCCAGACAATCTTGGCAGAAAGGTCTGGGGACGCCCCCTTCACCATGCCATAGGAGACGAGCCTCTTGACGACGAACTCCTCCTCATAACCGGGCGGGGCGACTGATGCAAGCTGCGCAAGGAGCCTGTAAGGTACGTGGACTCCTGGCGAATGCGGTATCTTCAGGAGCATTGTGTACTCGTACAGTCCCCTCAGCTTCGCGTCCCTCATCACGTTCGCATCGCGCTTCTGCGAGAAGTAATACTCCTCGAGGTCGTCGAACTCGTCCATGTACACAGGTATGTCGTCGATAGACACGCTTCTGGCTCCCACTATGCGCTTGAACATAAGCAGCCTCAGGCTCTCGGGTGAGGCGTACTCGAGCCACTCCTGGGGCGTGACCAGGTTCCCGGAGGACTTGGACAGCTTCCTTCCGCTCTTGTCCTGGAAAAGCTCGTATCTTGCGTGATACGGAGGTGGGTAGCCGAGCACATGCTCAGAGACCCAGTCGTTTATCTTGACAGAGTCTGTGAGCTCCTTGCCATACGCCTCGAACCTGATCCCGAGTGCAGCCCAGCGTGCAGCGAACTCCACCTTCCACACGAGCTTGCCGTCCCCGTCAGTTATCCTGGAGTCTCCCTCGTAGCCGCAACCCCTCAGGTAGCTCTGGCCAAGCTCAGTCCCCTCGCAAACGTAGTGCACTGTGTCTTTCGAACTTTCGAACGAGCTGACCTTTGTTGTGTATATTCTGCCGCACTGCCTGCACCTGGGTGTGTATGGGAGGCTCCTTTCGTACTTCTCCTGACCCACAAGCTCCTTTATCTTTCGCCCTATGAGTTCTGCGTTTGAGAGTATCTTCCTTATCTGCTCCGTGAGGAGTCCTTTCTTGTACGCCTCGGTTCCGCTCTGGAACAGGTACTTTATTCCAAGCCTGTCCAGCGACTCCTTCAGAAGGGAGCCCACGTGGTCTGAGTAGGACCCGTGGCACCCGAACGGGTCTGGTATCGTAGAGACAGGGTGCGCGATGTACTCCTTCAGCCACGAGGGGAAGCCAGCAGGCACCTTCCTCAGACCGTCGAAGTCATCCGAGTAGGCTATCAGCTCAGAGCTGTAACCCGCGCTTTCCAGGGCAAGTTTGACGCCGTAGCTCCTTATCGCGTCACCCACGCTTCCTATGTGTGGCAGGCCAGACGCGCCGAGGCCGCTCTCCACCCTGAGCATCCCAAGGTCTCTGCCCAGAGACCTCTCCCTCTGCACTGTCTCTTCCGCGACCTTGTCCAGCCAGGTCCCCCTTCCTATTATCCTTGTCTGCTGCGCCATCTTCACTTCACCCGGACAAGAGCGTAATTAGCTCTTTAGCGCTTCCAGGAAGGAGGCAAGGTTCGTTGGCCTCGTGTACGTGCCACCGCTTGTTGTTGCCAGGTCTCTGAGCTCCTTTGAGGCGGAGTTTGAGAGCTCTATTGTGTCTATCGCCAGGGATGATGCTTTCACCTCCTCCAGGACAGAGTCGAGCTTCTCCCCGTCGTTGCCCCCGTCGCTTATCAGCTTAAGCCTCCTGCTCGGCCTTGTTGACTCTGAGATGACTGAGATGCCGTACCTGACCGCGTCTGCAAGCGGGCTCCCTCCCTTCGGCTCGAACTCATCTAGACGGTAAAGCTCGAGAGTTGGGGGAGGCGGGTTGAGCGGGACGATGACCTCGATGTCAGTGCTGCCTGGTGTCCCAAGGAGCCTGTAGAAGGCTATGCCAACCCTGAGAGGGTGAGGGTAGTACGATATAGGCCAGTTTTCGAGCAGGTACGACTTCAGTCCCATCTTCACAACCTCTATCTTCCTCATGCCCGCTGTCTTCAGCTTCTCCCTCATGCTACGCGAGCCATCCGCCAGGAAGAGCACGTCCCTGTAAGACAGTTCGGACTCGGCCAAATCAGGACTGGAACGGCCCGCAAACGTATAAAAACGCTTGAACAGAACTGAGGCCCGTGGCTCACAGGGTAGCTGTCGAAGCACCGCTGGCGCCCAACCCGGTAATTGTTGCGAGTATGGGCCACGCGGGGGTGGGAATAGGGGCTGAGGCATATAGGTGGGTCCTGATAGACGTTGGTGCAGACCCGAAGGCGCCGACGCTGATGGGTGAGAAGCAGCAGCTCGAGGTTCTGCGGCGATACGGCAGCACTATCCTAAGGTTCGGAGCATCCCTGAGGCGTGGCGAGACGCCACTGATTCCACGTGCACTGCTTGTCGACCTGGACCCGAGGTCTGCGAACCTGATACTCCAGTCTTATCCGCAGCTCTTTGCGATGAAGGACAAGCATGCCGTGTACGGCATGGGTGGCGCTGCGAGGAACTGGGCAGAGGGAAGGCTCAGGTTCAGGAAGGAGATAGTGGAGAGGCAGGACATAAAGACAAGGATACAGGCTATCTCTCCTGAGCCTGTGCGTGGCTTCGTTGTCCCGTTCAGCATGGGAGGGGGTACGGGCGGCTCCTTCTCCTCTGAGTTCATGGCCTACGTGAAGGGGAGCGACACTCTTGGCCAGGCCACGATAGCGACATTCGGAATACTGCCTGAGTTCGGGTGGGACCCTGTGATATACGGCCCGGCGCACATCAGCATAGTGATGAACCTTGCACACCAGATAAGGTACTCCGACGCGCCAATCCTGCTGGACAACAAGGAGCTCAGATTCCACGCAGAGAGGCACAAGGACAAGCTTGCGGCCAGGAGCTCAATAGTGGACGAGCTTCCGAAGCAGATAAGGGTGGGGTGGCACGACTACAGGGACAAGAACCTGCTCGCTGCACACGCGATAGCCGAGTTCATGGATTCTTTCATAAGGGAGACGGAGTGGGACATGTCTAACTACAGGACATGGCTGGCTGCCTCGAAGCCAAAGTTCGTGGTTCCGTGGCTCATACCTCTGGTGCCAGAGGGCGGACCGAGCCTGAGGACGATAGAGCAGGCCATGAAGGAGGGGAACGAGGGGATACTCTTCGACCTTGACTCGGAAGGTGAGATACCGAAGGGGCAGACTGATTCGGCCTGCGTTCTCGTAAAGACAAAGGGTTCGCTCACGCCAGAGGAGAGGGAGTACTTCAAGAAGCTTCTCCAAGAGAGGTTCGACATAAAGGACAGGAGGATAATATTCATCAAGATACCCGCGATGGAGAAGGAGCCTGCCTCAGCGTGCATACTCCTGAACTTGAAGGCAGTAGGCCAGAAGCTAATCCCGATGGTTGCTGAAGCAGAGGACGCCTGGGAGTCTTACAAGGACGAGTACCAGAAGAGGGAGCTCTCACACGAGGAGTTCAAGCAGGCGGTCATTCAGGTTTCAGGGCATCTGGGTTAGTCAAAATGAACCTGATGGAGGTGGAGGTGACTGCTGGGAGGCTTCTCGAGGAGAAGAAGAGACTGAGGGCAATCGAGAGCGAGCTCTCAAGGGTCAGCAGGGAGCTGAAGGAGCTCCCCAGGAGGGCAGAGAAGGACAAGAAGTTCTACGCCCTGATCGGGCTGGACTGGGAGGAGCCAAAGCTGAAGGAGAGGGAGCAGCAGCTGAAGGCTGAAAGGGAGGCTGTCATGAAGTCGATAGAGGAAGCGCAGTCCAAGATACTGTCCGGTTTCTCCTCGGGAGAGCTTGTCGTACCGCTGGAGCCCAACCCTGTGCTGGACGGCGGCCTCTACTACTTCAGGTTCAGGTCACAGGCCTCTTTCCCGAACACGGTCGAGGAGCTCTCTGAGATACTGGGGATACCTGTCCCTCTGAGGGTGGGAGAGGTGACCATCTGGCCAGACAGAATAGGCGTGAAGGAGGTTGACCAGTACTTCGCGAAGCTCAAGGTTGTCGAGGCATTCGATAACGTGAGGAAGACGGTTAGCCTGAAGCTCTCAAAGGAAAGCTACCGGAAACACGTTTAATACGAAAAGACAGTCAAGATGGGACCGGGTTGGAGAGGGCCAAGAAGTTAGCTGACCTGCTGAGCAGAGTGGCCCACCCCTTCAGAAGGCTTGCTGAGCAGCGAAACGTGGCAGTCACAGAGGACCAGGTGATACGCGCGATAATCCAGAGAATAGAGGTGGAGGGTGAAGAGCAGTGGGGCGAGGAGGAGGGTGTCAGCGAGGAGACATTCAGGAGGCTCGTCACTAGGCTGAAATGGCAGGTGAGGCAGTGCGGGCTGACACCGGACGGCCTCATCAGGGGACATTTGGGAGAGGTACGTGCGATCCTGCTCATGAAGAGCTACGAGAAGCTAGGTTCGAAGGAGTCTAGCTTCCTGCGCGAGAGCTTCATCTCGCTCGGGATGAAGAACGTACAGCCCGGCGTCTGGGTGCTCCCTCCTGTGCGCACGCCGGCTGACCTGAGCACTCAGGACGACGTGAAGGCCTGGCTCAGGCAGAAGGTTGTAAAGCCTGTCAGGAAGAAGGTTGACTACGTATTCCCGTTCGTGGCTCTGGTTGACTTGAAGCGGGTTGCGGCAGACAGAAGGGGCATTAGGAAGATGCCAACAGCGAGGACCATCTACTCAGTGCTCGAGCCTGAGGACGTTGTGGCAGCGAGCGAGGTCTATTCTGCCATGAGGCAGAGGGGCTTCTCTGCGATGGACGTGGTGCTTTCAGGGAATCTCGTGCTCCTGGCGAGCGCCTTCGCGACGGAAGAGGAGGTACAGTCGATAGCGGAGAACAACGAGGAGATAATGACAAGGCTGAGGCGCTCAACCGGATCTGCGTCGGTGACGCTGGAGGACCTGGCCAACATAGGGCCAGAGATAGTGGCTGCCTCGCTTGAGGGTTTCGTCCAGCACCCGGACGATACTGCGAAGAGGCTTCTTGTTGAGGTCCAGTTCTGGATGAGGTTCCTGAGCGGGTCGGCCTGAGCTACCTGTACGTCGGTATCGCAACCTTCTCAAGCGGCTTGCCTTCCCTTGACTGCCTGACCTTCTTTATCGCCTCTTGGAAGTGCTCCATGGTTACGACTGCCTCCTCGACGTGCTTCTTGGCGTCCTCCGGCTTGGGATACTTCGAGATGAACCTCTGAAGCACTATCGAGACGGCAGTGTTCACAAGCGACGCTATGTCGGCACCGCTGAAGCCGTCTGTCATCTCGACGAGCCTCTCCACATCGACATCCTTCGCCACGGCTCTTCCCTTGAGGTGTATCTTGAGAACCTCGCTCCTTGCCTCCTTGTCCGGGAGAGGTATCTGGATAAGTTTGTCGAACCTGCCCGCCCTGAGAAGAGCAGGGTCGACCATGTCTATCCTGTTAGTGGCTGCCAGAACCACAACGCCCTGCAGACTCTGTATGCCGTCGAGCTCAGTAAGCAACTGGCTCACCACCCTCTCCGTTACCCTGCTGT
>Ga0080006_1154914_pt1 | contig 25744 bp, 19 predicted proteins | sample RS3BMetagenome_FD_69209 | JGI IMG/M metagenome (GOLD analysis project Ga0080006, IMG submission 69209) | Ferric oxide microbial mat and aquatic microbial communities from Rainbow Spring, Yellowstone National Park, USA - RS3B (SPADES... ...
GCGGGGTGCCGGGGGCGGTGGGTTCGGGGGACGTCCACTCGGCGGTGTTCGGCTCCGGGGCGGTGGCCGACTTCGACGCCCACCTGTACATCGGGACCTCGTCGTGGATCTCCGCCCACGTACCGTTCAAGAAGACGGCCGCCACCTCCAACGTGGCCTCCATCCCCGCCGCCCTGGCCGGCCGGTACGTGATCGTCGACGAGCACGAGACCGCCGGTGCCTGCCTCACCTTCGTGCGCGACAACCTCGGCTTCGCCGACGACTTCGAAACCATGGATGCCATGGCCGCCTCCGTGGCGCCCGGTGGGCGCCGGGTGCTCTTCACCCCGTGGCTGAACGGGGAGCGGTCACCCGTCGACGACCACACCATCCGGGGGGGCTTCCACAACCTCTCACTGGGCACCACCCGGGAGGAGATGGTCCGCGCCGTCTACGAGGGCGTTGCCTTCAATTCGCGATGGCTGCTCGCGGCGGTCGAGCAGTTCGCGGGCAGGCGGTTCGACTCGCTCGCGTTCATCGGCGGCGGAGCGAACTCCGATCCGTGGTGCCAGATCCACGCCGACATCCTTGAGCGCGAGATCCGCCAGGTGGCTGACCCGGTGCTGGCCAACGTGCGCGGCGCGGCCCTGGTCGCCCTGGTCGCCCTCGGACGGATCACCATCGAGGAGATCCCGGCCATGGTCGAGGTGCGGCGGACGTTCGCGCCCGATCGGTCCACCCGGGACGTGTACCGCGCCCTCGATGGCGAGTTCCTCAACCTCTACAAGCAGACCAAGGGAATCCACCGGCGGCTCAACCGGTTCTGACGCCGTCCGATGCACCGCTCTCCGACGCGCGCCCGTCGTCCGGAGTTCGTCTCGGGCGGGAGGCCAGGTGTGCGGCCGCCTCCGCGGAGGACCGTTACGACCCGATCTGCACCACGTTGGGGACCACCTCGTCACACAGGCGGGTGACCGAGGCCACCGGGTCGTCGGTCATGGGCATCAGCGAGACCGAGTCGATGCCCAGGGCGGCGCAGGCCTCCATGGGGGCCAGAAAGCCGTCGGGGTCGTCGAGCGGCTGGGCGAAGCCGAGGATCGTCTTGTCGATGGCGTCGTAGTCGCGGTCCTCGGCGTCGCAGTGACGGGCCAGCACCTCCAACTTGTGGGCCACGATCACCGGTGGGTCGGCGGAGAGGTTGCAAGCATCGGCGTAGCGGGCCACCACCGGAGGGTCTTGCGCTCCCCGCTGCCGCCGATCAGGATCGGTGGCCGGGGACGGCGGACCGGCGGCGGCGAGCAGACGGTCTCGGCCAGCTGGTCGTGCCTCCCCTCGGAGGATCCGTCGTCGCCGCTCCACATCTGGAGGCAGATCTGCAGGGTCTCCCCGAGTCGTTCGAACCGCTCGGCGAGCGGTGGGAAGGGGACGCCGAGCCCCTTGTGCTCACGCTCGTACCAGGCGGCGCCGATGCCCAGCTGGGCGCGACCGCCCGACAGCACGTCGAGGGTGGTCACCGCCTTGGCCAGCAGGCCGGGATGTCGGTAGGTGACCCCGGTGACCAGCAGGCCGAGGGTCATCCGTTCGGTCATCCCGGCCAGGTAGCCCAGGCACGTGTACCCCTCGAGGATTGGATCGGTGTGGGCGGCGAACTGCTCCATCGGGAACCAGTGATCCATCAGGGAGAACGACGAGCAGCCGCCCTCCTCGGCGGCCCGGGCCGTGCCGGCCACCAGAACGGAGGCCAGGGTCGCCGGTGCCCCGGGGACGGTGAAGTCGACGAAGTGGATGCCGACGCGCATAGCTGCTCCTTGCTGGACGGCTCGCCGGACCCGGTGCCGGACCGGAGGCGGGCACGGACGTCGGCGTAGGCGCGCGGTCGACGAGGCCGGCGTGGGCGGCACCGACCCCTCGGCGTCGGTCAGCCGGGTGGCACCGACCCCTCGGCGTCGGTCAGGAACTCGGGGATGCGTCGCCACCCGTGGAGGCGCCTACGGTACGACTGTCGGGATCCACGCCCGCCGTTCCTCCCGGCTCGGGGGCGACGAAGAGCTGACCCTGGGCGGCGGCGTTGGCGGCGCTGCTCGGTGGGCCACGGAGGATCCAGGCCACACCGACCGCCACCAGGCCTCCGGCGACCGGTCCTGCGACGTAGACCCACCAGGCGGTCCACGTGCCCCCGACCAGGGCCGGGGCCAGCGAGCGCGCCGGGTTCATCGACGCCCCCGTCACCGGCGCCGCCCACAGGCCGGCGAGCGCGATGTAGCCCCCGACCGCCAGCGCGGCGTTGGCCCCGACGTTCCGGGCCCCCGAGGCGGTGCCGAGGATCACGCTCACCAGCCCCAGGGTCAGCAACAGCTCGACGACGGTGGCCTTCCACGGGGTGACTCCGACCGGCAGGGTCGCACCGAGATGGGCGACGTTGCCGAACATGCCCCGGAGGAACAGCGCGGCCGCGACGGCGCCGACCAGCTGGGCGACGACGTAGCCCGGCACCCGGGACCAGGGGAAGTTCCCCCGGAGGGCGAACGAGAGGGTGACCGCCGGGTTGAGGTGGGCACCGCTGACCATGCCCATGAAGTAGATGATGGCCATGACCATCAGACCGGGGGCCACGACCGCGGCGTCCAGCGGGACCTGCCCGGGATGGAGTGCCCCCACCACCGGAGCACCGGCCGCCACCACGACCAACAGGAAGGTCCCGAACACCTCCGAGAAGAGCCGTCGCCATTCGTAGGTATGGTCGCGCGGGTGCCGGACCCAGGGGGGCTCGTCGGCGAGCAGGCCGCGCGTCCCGGTGACCAGGTGGACAGGTGTGGATCCCTGCGGCGGCACCAGGGCGGGGTCCACCGAAATCGGAGGGTTTGGCGTGTCGGATGTCGTCGTCACCGCCACCCAGCATGCCCCCTTCTACGACCCCGCGCCCGGGCCGGCGGAACCAGGACTCCGCCCGACCCCGTGCCCGACCCCGTGCCCGACCCGCGGGTCAGACGTGTGCCGCGCTCAGCTCCGTGTGGCCAGCAGACGGTTGGCGGCGCTGACCACCGCGCCGAGCGAGGCGTCGAGGATGCTGGAGTCCATGCCCACACCCCACCAGGTCGCCCCGTCGGGGCTCTCGGCCTCCACGTAGGCGACGGCCGACGCGCCACTCCCCGCGGTCAGCGCGTGCTCGCTGTAGTCCCGCACTTCGAACGTGATGCCCAGCTCGGCTCCGAGGGCTGTCACCAGGGCGTCGATTGGTCCGTTGCCCTCTCCGAGCACCGTACGGGGCGTTCCGTCCACGAGGAGCTGGGCGGTGACCTTGGTGCGCTTCCCCCCGGTCGAGACCTCGCTGCCGACCAGCCGGACGCCGGCGTCTTCGGGCAGGTAGGTCTGCGAGAAGACGTCCCACATCTCCCCCGGCTGGATGACCGTGCCGCTGCGCTCGGTGACCGCCTGGACCTCCTTGGAGAATTCGATCTGGAGCCGCCGGGGGAGGTCGAGGCCGTGCTCGGTGTCCATGACGTAGGCGACCCCGCCTTTGCCGGACTGGCTGTTGACCTGGATGATGGCTTCGTAGGTCCGGCCGGTGTGCTTCGGGTCGATCGGGAGGTAGGGAACCTCCCAGACGGCGTAGTCCTCGCCGATGGCGGCGAACCCCTTCTTGATGGCGTCCTGGTGCGAGCCGGAGAACGCCGTGTAGACGAGGTCGCCGGCGTAGGGATGACGTGGGTGCACGGGCATGCGCGTGGCGTACTCGGCCACCCGGCGGACCTTGGCGATGTCGCTGAAGTCGAGGGCGGGGTCGACGCCCTGGGAGAACAGGTTCATCGCCAAGGTCACCACGTCCACGTTGCCGGTGCGCTCCCCGTTCCCAAACAGGGTCCCTTCGACCCGGTCCGCACCGGCCAGCACCGCGAGCTCTGCGGCGGCGACCGCGGTGCCCCGGTCGTTGTGCGGATGGAGGCTGAGCACGACGGCATCCCGTTGCGGGATGTTCCGGCCGAACCATTCGATGACGTCCGCGTAGACGTTCGGGGTGTACATCTCGACGGTCGCCGGAAGGTTGAGGATGATCGGCCGGTCGGGCGTCGGTTCGATGACGTCCATGACGGCGGCGCAGATCTCCACCGCGAACTCGGGCTCGGTGCCGGTGAAGCTCTCGGGGGAGTACTCGTAGCGGATCTCGGTCCCCGGGACGGTCGGCTCGAATTTGCGGCAGAGCCGGGCTGCGTTGACCGCGATGTCGACGATCCCCGCCCGGTCGAGGCCGAAGACCACCCGCCGCTGAAGCTCGGAGGTGGAGTTGTAGAAGTGGACGATCGCCCGGGGAGCGCCCTGGAGCGATTCGAACGTCCGCTCGATCAGCTCCTCCCGGCACTGCACCAGTACCTGGATGGTGACGTCATCCGGGATCAGCCCCTCTTCGATGATGTGGCGCTGGAAGTCGAAGTCGGTCTGTGAGGCGGAGGGGAACCCGACTTCGATCTCCTTGAACCCGACGTCGCAGAGCGTCCGGAAGAGGCGGAGCTTCCGTTCGGGATCCATCGGGTCGACCAGGGCCTGGTTCCCGTCGCGCAGGTCGACGCTCGCCCAGCGGGGAGCGCGGGTGAGCTGCCGGTCGGGCCAGGTCCGGTCCTCCAGCCGGAGCGGAAGGTGGGGGCGGTAGCGGTCGAAGGGCATGGGGGAGACGTCACACGGGAGCTGGAGGCGACCCCCGGTGTGCCGGTCGGCGTGTCCCGATGTCGTGCTCGTCGGTTCGGTGTCCATCTGCTGCCCTTCCTTTGCGCTTGCTTCTCTACTGCACTGCTGGTGCCAGCTGCTGCCCGGCTCGCTGCCTGGTACTCCCGGCGGTCGTGGTACTCCTGCTGTGGTCCGGCAGTCGCGGCGCTCCGGCCCCGGCCCAACAAAAAACCCCCTGGCCATTTCGGCACAGGAGGTTGCGAGCGAACGCGTTGTGGCGTTCGCCGTCAGGTGAGAAGGAGCCCCGAGATCGTCGACTGTCGAACCATGTGGACAATGCTGCCAGGAGATCGGGGCTCCGTCAAGGGAGCCGCGGCCCTCCGGTCCCCGGACCGTAGCCGGAGCCGTCCGGGTCTCTCGGCAGACCTGCGTCACGCGCCCGTCCGCTTGGTAGCGTCCGGCAGCGCCGCTGTTCGGGTGCGGGCGCGGGTTCGGGACCCGACGGGAGACCGGAGAGCCGGCAGCGGCAGGACGCCCTCGGCAGGGCGCCGACACCCACGGCAGGATGCCGAAGGCACCGGCAGGGACGGGAAAGGACGGGGAGGTTCGGGGGATGAGATCGTAGACGGTCGGCATGAGCGCCCGCCTCGGTGACCGGGCCGATCGGAGGCATCCCGGCGCCTCTTGCCGCGCCCGACGCGTGGGATGGTTGCCACACCCGTGCCGGCGCCTGCGCGGGCGCCCCTACCGGGCCCGGACAGCGGGGTTCGTGATGCTCGGGCTGGCCTTGATGTTGGCAGCGTGCGGCTCGTCGACGCCGGGCTCGACCGGGCGGCCGGTGGGCGAGGGGGCGACCGCGGCGACGTCCGCTCCTCCGGTCACCGGCTTCGCCGTGCCGCCGGTGACGGGGCACGCCGGGCGATGGCTGCTCGACAGCTCCGGCCGGGTGATCCTGCTCGACGGGGTCAACATGGTGGCCAAAGGAGCCGCGACGCCGGCCGCTGAGGGTTTCGGGTCCGCAGATGCGGCATGGCTCCAGCAGAACGGCATCGACGTCGTCCGCCTGGGGCTCACCGCCGCAGCCCTGATGCCGACACCGGGCATCATCGACCGGGCCTGGCTCGACTCCTACCTCCAGACGGTGGACCAGCTCACGTCCCACGGAATCCTCGTCCTGGTCGACCTCCATCAGGACGGCTGGGGGCCCACCGTCGGGTCCGACGGGTTCCCGGGATGGATGACCTTGACGGGAGGCGCCGTCAACAACCACGCTCCCTTCCCCGGCTACTACATCAGCGACCCGGCCGTGCAGGCGGCATTCGACAGCTTCTGGAAGGACGCTCGCGGACCGGGAGACGTACCGTTGCAGCAGCGTGTGGCCACCATGTTCAGCGCGCTGGCTTCGGCAGTCGCCTCCAATGCCCGGGTGCTCGGCTACGACCTGCTGAACGAGCCATGGCCGGGAACGACCTGGGAGCCCTGTCTGTCCGACCCCACCGGTTGCCCGGCGCTTGACAAGTCCGGCCTCGATCCTTTCTATGCCCGGGTCGACCGTGCCATCCGGGCCCACGACACTCGCCACCTCGTCTTCGCCGAGCCGTACGTCTTGTTCAACTACGGGTTGTCGACCACCCACGTGGCTCTGCCGGCCGCCGAGAAGGACGGCGGTCTCAGCTTCCACATGTACACGGCGACCCCGGCCGCCGAGCCGGCACTGCTGCGCAACGCCGTCGACTGGTCCCGGGCGACCGGGGGCGCTCTTCTCGAGACGGAGTTCGGGGCCACCAACGACACCGCCACCATCGACCGCATGATCGGCGAGGCGGATCATGCCTTGGTTCCCTGGATCTTCTGGGCCTTCAACGAGGACGTGGTCCACTCGCTGACCCAGCCGCCGTCGGGTTCCAACCTCATCTCCTCCACGGTCGCGGCGATCGTGCGACCTCATCCGGTGGCGGTGGCCGGCACACCCACAGCGTCGGTCTACGATTCGACCACACGGACCATGACCTTCTCGTGGTCGACGCGGGGACCGGGTGGGAGGAGGTACCCGCCGACGGTTCCAACACTCTTCAATGTGCCGATGTCGCTCTACCCGGCCGACTACGCGGTCCACGTGACCGGCGGTCACGTCGTGACGGCCCGGGGCCAGACGCTGACCGTGGCGCAGGCGGTCGGGGCGTCCTCGGTGACGGTGACGGTCTCACCCGCGGGGTGAGGGCCTGGTACTCCAGCCTCCGATCGGTTCGCGCCAGGCCGCAGCGCCCATGACCTCTCTTCCGCACATCTGACGCGTGTTTCACGTCCCCCACCGATCACCGGTGGCGGTCATCGGGAACGCCGAGCGCGCCGAGCACGAACCCCTGGAACTCGGTCAGCTCCGGTGGGAACGTCTGGATCATCTCACCGTGTGCGTCGGGCTTGATCCGGTTCGACGGACAGATTGCTGCGGTTGATTCTGCCTCCTGACGGTCGGTGTTGTGGTGGAGCCCTTCGTACTGGACTTGGCTGAGGCAGCCGAGGGTCGAGTGCAGCCGACGGGTGTTGTGCAAACCTCGGTGGACTCGAGGACGGCACGGTGCAGTCCGCTCCTGGTCGGCCAGGCCTGGGCATCGATGAACTCGCGTTCGACGGTGGCGAAGAACGACTCGGAACCGCGTTGTCCCGGTATCGCCCTTCTTCCCGACGGACAGCACCACGCCGTTGCGCCGGGTGAGGTCGGCGAAGCCCTTGCTCGTGTCCCAGGCGGGCGCAACCGGTCGTTGCAACACCGGCCTGTCGGAGCAAGCGTAGGGGTTCGCTGGAGACTTCCACCGGGGTCTTCCAGCCTAGGGAATTGTGGGGCCGATCGTTGAGCGCGAGCGCGACGGCGTCAGGGTCGTCGGCGGATCAGCGGGGCAGGTCGGTCCCCTTCGGGACGTACTGGCGGAGCGGTCAGTCGGTGTTCTCGTTCACCGGCCGCAGACCCCCCCGGTAGCCGAGCTCCCGATGGGCCCGGGGGGATCCGTAGGTCCCCTTGGACTCCTCGTGGACGGCCTTGATCTGCGCGGTCACCGGCTTGGCATCGCTCGACGACGTCGGCCTTGAACTCCGGAGCGAAGATCACGGTAGGGAGCGCCCTTGCGGGCGGCCCTCCGTACAGATCCCATCGTGCGGAACTCACGCAATGGCCTCCTGCCTCGGGTCCTGGTCAGGGCGCCCACGGATGGGTCACAAGAGCCCGAAATCCCGGGCTACCTCGCGGAGCGACCGGTCATCGGCCCGGCACCGCTCCACGATCTCACGCTTGAACTCCGGGGTGTACGACCGACGGTCACGGCGCTTGCTCCGTTCCACGGTCTCCATGATGGACATCCTTTCCGGCGCTGTGCGCCTTGTGGTGGATGTCCGTCAGACCCTGCCAACCTCACCGAGCGCCGTGCGGCTCTTCGAGATCTTCGATGGCCGCGCCCGCCGTCACCTCATCGACGCCAACGGCGCGATGATCCAGACGTTCCCGTCGGAGCTGACGGAACTCCAGAGGACCCTGCTCGACCTACTCGGCGTTCCCGAAGACCGCTACCGGTGATCGGTGGGGGACGTGAAACACGCGACAGATGTGCGAAGGCGAGACGACGGCATCGGAAGGGGCGTCCGCGTGCACGCAGACCTCGGTGCACAGGAGCCCGGACCGCCCCTCGTCACGACTGCTCCCGGCAGCGCCGCGGGCGGACGTCCTGCCGTCCAGGACCCACCGCCGTCGGCACGGCGCGCCACCGGTCCTGTCGCCGGTCCCGCCCGTCCTCCCTGTCTCGCAGGCCCGTGACGGAGACCCGTCCCCCGGGTGAGCGTGGGTTCAGATCCGCTCGAAGTTCCTCGCCAGTTCCCACTCGGTGACCACCTGGTTGGCGCTCGCCCACTCCTGACGGGCGGTGTTCACCATGTGGTGGTGGACGTCCGCGCCGAACGCCTCGGACGCCACCTCGCTGCGGGCCAGGAGGTCGATCGCGTCGACCAGGGTCGACGGGATGCGGGGGAGGGCGGCGTCTGCGTAGGCGTTCCCGCCGAACGCCGGCTCCAGCTCCAGACCGTGGTCGATCCCCCACAGACCCCCGGCGATGGAGGCGGCCAGGGCGAGGTACGGGTTGACGTCGGCACCGGGCACGCGGTTCTCGATACGGCGCCCCTCCCCGGAGCCCACCGCCCGGAAGCCGCACGTGCGGTTGTCCGTCCCCCATGCGAGCGCGGTCGGCGCCCACGAGTTGGGAAGGTAGCGCCGGTAGGAGTTGAGGTAGGGCGCGAAGCACCAGGCGAGCTGGGCGGCGCTGTGCATCTGCCCGGCCACGAACCGGCGGCCGATCTCCGAGAACCCGGACCCGGACCCGTCGCCGCCGTCGGGTGCCATCAGTGCCCGGCCGGTGGTGGCGTCCCGCAGGCTGGTGTGGATGTGGCAGGACGACCCGGCGTGCTCCATCGACCACTTGGCCATGAAGGTGGCGGACCGGCCGTGCTGAGCGGCGATCTCCTTGACACCGTCCTTGAAGATCATGTGCCGGTCGGCCACCTCCAGAGGGTCGCCGTAGGTCAGGTTGACCTCGTGCTGACCCGGTCCGGCCTCGCCCTTGGACGACTCGACGGGGATCCCGGCCGCCAGCATCTGGGCGCGGATCTGCCCGAGCACGTCTTCGTCACGGGAGGTCTGGAGGAGCTGGTAGTCCTGGATGGTGTCCCCGGGACCCAGCATGTCCCTCCAGTGGCGGCTGGCGGCGTCGGCGAAGGAGTGCCGGAAGAGATAGAACTCGAGCTCGGTGGCGCACGACACGGTCAGACCATGCTCCGCGGCCCGCTCGATCTGACGCCGTAGGACCTGGCGCGGGGAGACCGCGACCGGCCGGCCGTCGGCGTCGAACAGGTCGCACAGGACGAGCGCGGTCCCGGGGTTCCACGGGAGGGGTCGCACGGTCCCGGGATCGATCGCCGCATGCAGGTCGCCGTAGCCGTGCTCCCAGCCGGCGATCTCGTACCCCGGGAGCGGCATCATGTCGACGTCTACCGCCAGCAGGTAGTCGCAGGCCTCGATCCCGTGCTCGGCGACGTGGTCGAGGAAGAACGGACCCGTGACCCGTTTGCCGACCGGACGACCCTGCAGGTCAGGGAAGGCGACGACCACGGTGTCGATGTCGCCCGTCCGGATCTGATGGGGCAGGGTCTCGATGGTGATCACCCCAGCACTCTGACCCACTCCGGTAAGGGCGTCCAGCGGTCCCGGCTCCTCGACCAGCTGCTCCGGGTCTTCGCCGGCCGGTCCAGGGGTCGAGTCCGGACCGCCGTTGCGCTCACTCGGGTGTGACGTAGGCGGCGGTGATGCCTCCGTCGACCACGAGGGCGGAGCCGGTGACGAACGAGGACTCGTCCGACGCCAGGAAGAGCGCGGCCCGGGCGATCTCCTCGGGACGTCCGAAGCGTCCGATCGGAATGTGCACCAGGCGGCGGTTCCGGCGCTCGGGGTCGGCGAGGAGCTCCGACAGGAGCGGCGTCTCGATGGGCCCCGGGCACAGGGAATTGGCGCGGATGCCCGAACGGGCGTACTCCACGGCCAGCTCGCGGGTGAGCGCCAGGACGCCGCCCTTCGAGGCGGTGTAGGCGATCTGGGCGGTTGCGGCCCCCATCAGCGCCACGAACGAGGCGACGTTGACGATCGACCCGCCGCCGGACGCCAGCATGGCCGGCACCGCGGCCCGGCAGCCGAGCCACACCCCCTTGAGGTTGACGTCCATCACCCGCTGCCACGTGTCGGGCGGGGTGTCGAGGATCCCCCCATCGTCGGCAGGGAAGACCCCGGCGTTGTTGAAGAGCACATGGAGACCTCCGAAGCGCCCGACGGCGACCCCGACCATGTCGGCGACCTCCCGCTCGTCGGAGACGTCGACTCCGACCGGTACGGCGGTGCCGCCTGACGCGACGATCTCGGCGGCGGCCTCGCCTGCCTGGTCGGCGTCGATATCCGCCACCACCACGCTCGCCCCCTCGTCGGCGAACAGACGGGCGGCGACCCGCCCGATGCCGCTGCCGGCGCCGGTGATGACGGCAACCTTGTCGACCAGTCGGTCCACGGACCCTCCCTCCCTCGCTCGGATGGACGAGGTTCGCATCCGCACCGGTCGCGCCGCAACCGCCGGAGCCGGTGGGATACTTCCCCCGATGCCCCGGCCCGGACCCCCTCCACTGATCGGGATCACCACCTACCGCCAGACCACGGCGTGGTGGGCCTGGCAGCGGGACGCCGCCCTGGTGCCCGGCACCTATCTCGATCTGGTGGTGGCGGCCGGTGGTCAGCCCGTCCTGATCCCTCCGAGGGGAGGCACGAGGGAGGGTGGACTGACGGACAGGGACGGGGAGGAAGGCGACGGTGACCCGTCAGCCGGGCCAGCTTCCCTGCTCGCCCAGCTCGACGGGCTGCTGCTCATCGGAGGTGGGGATGTCGCCTCCGGTCGCTACGGACAGCCGGAGGACCCGAGGAACGGGGGGACCAACGAGCGGCGCGACGCCCTCGAGCTCGGGCTGGCGGCGGAGGCGCTCCGGCTCGATCTCCCGCTCCTCGCGATCTGTCGCGGTCACCAGCTCCTGAACGTCCTCCTCGGAGGGGACCTGGTCCAGCACCTGCCGGACGTCCTCGGCACCGAGGACCACCAGCCCCGGCCGGGCGGGTTCGGTCCCATCTCGGTCGGCACCGAGCCCGGGACGACGGTGCGCGCCATGGTGGGGGAGCGGCTCGATGTGCTGTGCTCCCACCACCAGGCGATCGGGACGCTCGGTCGTGGCCTGGTGGTGGCCGCCCGGAGTGCCGACGGGGTGGTCGAGGCGGTGGAGCTCCCCGCGCACCGGTTCGCGGTGGGCCTGCAGTGGCACCCCGAGGAGTCGGGCGATGCCCGCCCGTTCCGGGCGCTGGTGGAAGCGGCGCGCTCCGCCCGACCCTGCCGGGTGGCGGCGCAGAGCGGGAGCCCCACGTGAGCGAGGCGCCGACCGGGACGGGGGGCCGGATGCGGGTCGTCAACCCCGCGACCGGGGAGCTGCTGGTCGAGCTTCCCCTCGCCGGGACCGAGGAGACCGACGAGGCGGTGGCGAGGTCCGCCGAGGCGGGGCCGGCCTGGCGGGCGGTGGCTCCCGCCGACCGGGCCCGGCTGCTCCGGCGGTTCGCAACGGGGGTCGAGGAGCACGCCGAGGAGCTGGCCCGACTGGAGACGGCCAACGTGGGCAAGCCCATCGCCGACAGTCGCGACGAGATCGCCATGGTCGCCGAGGTGCTCCACTTCTACGCCGGTGCGGTCGACAAGCACCGCGGCGACACCGTGCCGGTGGCCGGTGGTGTCGACCTGACCTTCCACGAGCCGCTGGGGGTGGTGGCCGCCATCGTCCCCTGGAACTTTCCCGCGGCCATCGCCTCCTGGAAGATCGGCCCTGCGCTCGCAACCGGCAACACCGTGGTCGTCAAGCCGTCCGAGCTGACCCCGCTGACCGCGCTCCGTCTCCGGGACCTGGCGCTGGAGGCGGGGGTTCCTCCCGGGGTGCTGGAGGTGGTCGTGGGCTCCGGCCCCGTCGCCGGGGCCCGGCTGGTGGAGCATCCCGACGTGGCCAAGGTCGCCTTCACCGGGTCGACCGCGGTGGGCAGGACGGTGATGGCCGGAGCGGCGGCCACGATCAAGCGGGTCACCCTCGAGCTCGGGGGGAAGTCGGCCAACATCGTGTTCGCCGACGCCGATCTCGAGCGGGCGGCCGACGCGGCGCCGGCCGGTGTGTTCGGCAACGCCGGCCAGGACTGCTGTGCGCGCAGCCGCGTGCTCGTCGAACGAACGGTATGGGACCGGTTCCTGGACCTGCTGGGCGACTCGGTGGCCCGTTGGCGCGTCGGCGATCCGACCGATCCCCGCACCCAGATGGGGCCGTTGGTGTCGACGGACCGGCAGGCCGTGGTCGGCAGCTTCCTCGGGAGCGGGATGGGCGATCCCGGGGGCGGCGACGTGGTCCCGCGGTTCGTGGGGCAGGTCCCCGCCGGACCGGGCGCCTGGTTCCCGCCGACCGTGGTGGCGCCCGCGGATCCGACGTGGCGCGTGGCCCGGGAGGAGATCTTCGGACCGATCGCCGTGGTGATCCCCTTCGACGGCGAGGAGGACGCTGTCCTCCTGGCCAACGACACCACCTACGGCCTGGCCGGATCGATCTGGACGCGGGACGGCGCCCGGGCGCTCCGGGTGGCCCGGGCCGTCGATGCCGGCAACCTGTCGGTCAACTCGAACGGCTCCGTGCGGGTGCAGACCAGCTTCGGGGGGCGCCGGCAGTCGGGGTTCGGCCGGGAGCTCGGCCTGGAGGCGCTCGCCGCCTACACCGAGGTGAAGAACGTCTTCGTGTCGACCGCCTGACGGGAGGGCGGATCCCGGACGATCGCCGGTGCTCACCGGAGGGCCCGGTCGATCACGTTTCGGGAGCGGGGTCCGTCGCGTCTACCGTCGGCCCGGTGCAACCGTCGAGTCCGGCAACCGACCCGCCCTCGGCAGGGGTACCACCGTCAGGGGCACCCCCTTCAGCATCACCGTGTCGGGCGCGGTCATGAGGGACGGTCCCCGGCGGGTGGCGGTGGTGACCGGGGCCAGCCGCGGCCTCGGGGCGGGGATGGCCGCTTCGTTCGCGGTGGCGGGCATGGCGCTCGGGCTCTGCGCCCGCGTCCGACCGACCGCTCCCCCGGGGGCCGAGGCCCTGTGCTCCCCGGTCGACGTGGCCGAGCCCGGGGCGCTCGAGCGGTTCGCCGACGACGTGGTCTCCCGCTTCGGGCGGATCGACCTCTGGGTCAACAACGCGGGGGTCCTGGCCCCGGTCGGCCCCCTGGCCGATGCCGGGGCGGATGCGCTCCGACGGAGCCTGGAGGTGAACCTCGGTGGGGTGGTCGCCGGCACCCGCGCGTTCGCCCGACACGTGCGGACCCGTCCGGGTGGCGGCGTGCTGGTCAACATCTCGTCGGGCGCGGGCGCCCATCCCTACGAGGGTTGGGCGGCCTACTGCGCGGCCAAGGCGGCAGTGGACATGCTCACCGAGGTGGTCGCGTTGGAGGAGCGACGCCACGGCCTCCGGGCCTACGCCGTCGCTCCCGGGGTGGTCGACACGGACATGCAGGCGATGATCCGAGCCACGGACGCCGCCGACTTCCCGGAGGTCGGCCGCTTCGTCCGGCTGCACGAGGCCGGCGCATTCAACTCTCCGGGCTGGGTCGCCCGGTTCGTACTGGACCTGGCGGACCGGGCGGCGGCGGACGGCGGACGCGGGGGTGCCGTCGTGCTCCGGGTGCCCGACGAGCCGCCCCCGTGACGCATCGGTCGAGCGCGACCCCGCCGGGCGCGGCCGTGCCGCCCGGAGGTCCCGGGCGGCACGGTGGGCACCAGCGGTGGGTGGGGGAGCTCACCGGTCTTGGGGGTAGCGGATGAAGGGGGGTGACCCTCAGAACGCCGAGCCGTAGGGGCTGGAGCCCGAGCCGTAGGGGCTGGAGCCCGAGCCGTAGGGGCTGGACGACCCGGCCGAGCTGGAGCTTCCCGACGAGCCGGACGAGCTGGACGACCCGAAGCTGTTCTGGCTCCCATTCCCGCCGGTGCGGAGCCCCGGGATCAGCGTGACGAGCTCGTTGGAGGGGATGGCGAATCCGATGTTCTGGGCGGACGTCCCGTTCGGGGTCGATCCGGCCGCCGCGGTGTTCATGCCGATGACCTGGCCCGACGAATTGAGGAGTGCGCCTCCCGAGTTCCCCGGATTGATCGGGGCGTCGGTCTGGAGCATCCCGGTGAGCGTCTCGGTGGCGTTCGACGAGCTGTCGCCTGCCGTGATGGTCCGGTCCAGCGCCGAGATGATCCCCGAGGTGACCGACGAGCTGCTCCCGAGGGCCAGCGCGTTCCCGATGGCCACGACGGAGTCGCCGACCTGGACCTGGCTCGAGTTGCCGAACGTCACCGGAGGCAGCCCGCTCTGGCCGGCGATCTGCAGCAGCGCCACGTCCTTGTTCGGGTCGGTGCCGACAATCGTGGCCGGGAGCTGCGTGCTCGATCCGTTCAGCGCCACCATGACCGAGGTGGCGCCGGCGATGACGTGGTTGTTGGTGAGCACCTCTCCGGTGGACGTGATGATCATCCCCGTGCCCTCGTCCTGGGACGTGGTCCCGTCGGTGGCGGTCACCTCGACGATGGACGGGGAGACGGACTTGACGATCTGGGTGATCGGCGATGCGGCGGGCGAGCTCGACGCCACCTTGATGGCGGGCGCGTCGGCCGACGCGACGCTGGTGCTCCGGTGGCCTGCGGCCACTGCCGCCCCGGCACCGGCGACGGCTCCGAGGAGGACGGCGACGGCGACCACCGTCGCGGAGGCACGGCTGCGCCGCGGGGCACGCCGCGAGGCACTGCCACCTGCGGACCACGGTGGCGGTCCGGCCGCTCCGCCGCCCGCGAGGGGCCAGCCTGCCGCCGGTGGTCCCCCCACCCCTCCTCCGCCCTGGGTCGGCACGTCCGTCCACTGTGGGGCCCGGGCGGTGGGAACGGGCTCGAGTGAGGACCAGTCGGGAGCGGCGGGATACCGGTCGGGGGGCGTCGAGAGGGTCAGATCCGGGCGCGGAGCGAAAGGACGTGCCGGTCGCCCGACGAGATGCTCCCCGGTCTCGTCTCCGGGTACCCAGTGGGATTCGGGGTGCTGTGGGTCGTAGGTCATGGAGTCACCTTCCTCCGCGTCCCTAAGGACACCGTATGGACTCCGTAGGAGTCCGAGAAGAATCTGGACGTCATGGACTCCCTAGGAGTCCGAGAAGAATCTGGACGTCGGGAAGGTAGGGTCGGCGCCATGGCACAGCGCACCCGCAAGATCATCAAGCCGGCGGCAGCGGCCGGTGCGGTCCTCACCATGGCCAGCATCTGGTGGTTCGCTCTCCGCCCGCGCCGCAAGCGCCGAGCCTGACCGCCGCGCCGGCCCGACCGACCGGCCGAGCCGACCGGCCGAGCCGACCGGTTCGTGCTCTCGACCCGGGAGCGGCCGGTAGCCTCCCTCCGTGGCCCTGGCATCGTTCCGCCCCCTCCGATCGCGCAACTTCGCGCTGGTGTGGTCTTCAGCCCTCGTGTCCAACGTGGGCACCTGGATGCAGACCGTCGCCCTCGGGATCCTCGTCTACGCACGGAGCCACCAGGCGGGCTGGACGACCCTGGTGGCAGCGGCCGCCTTCGTCCCGATGGGTCTGCTCTCACCGGTGGGCGGGGCCCTGGCCGACCGGTTCGACCGGCGGCGCTGGCTGATGGTGACCACGGCGGGGGAGATGTCGTTCGCCGCCGCGTTGACCATCCTGGTCGCCATGGGCCACGACCAGCCGTGGATCCTGGTGATCGTCGCCTTCTGCGGAGGATCCGCCGGGGCCATCGGCTTCCCGGCCTACCAGGCGATGCTTCCGGACCTGGTGCCCCGCGAGGACCTGCTGGGGGCGATCTCACTGTCGTCCGCCCAGTTCAACCTGGGTCGGGTCGTGGGTCCTGCCGCAGCCGGACTGGCGCTCCTCCACCACGACTACACCCTCGCGTTCGGGATCAACGCCGCGTCGTTCGCCGCCGTGCTGATCGCCTTGGCGCTCGTGCGCCTGCCACGGCCGGCTCGGTCGTCGGGGGGCGCGGGCATGGCGGAACGCATCGCGGACGGGGTGCGCGCCGCCTGGTCGGAGCCCGGTTGCCGGAGCGCGGTGGTGATGATCGGCATCGTCGCGCTGCTCGCCTCTCCGTTCATCGCGCTGGTCCCGGTGATGTCGGCCGCGCTCCACCACGGCGAGGGCGGCACCGCCGTGCTGGTGACGGCCCAGGGGGTCGGGGCGGTGGCCGGCGCCCTGGTCCTCCCCACCCTGGCGGAGCAGCTGGGCCGTCAGCGGATCGTGCGGGGGTCGCTCTTCCTGCTGCCGTTGCTCCTGGTGAACTACGGCATCTCCCCGACACTGTGGTGGTCGGCGATCACGTTCACCCTGGTGGGCGCCGGCTACATCGCGGTGCTCGCCGGTCTGAACACCGTGGTGCAGATCCGCGCCCCCGCCGAGGCCCGGGGGCGAGTGCTCGGCGTCTACATGATGGTGCTGGGGATCGTCTATCCGGCGGGAGCGGTGGTGCAAGGGCTGATCGCCGACCACGTCGGGGTGCGGGCGGTGACGGTCGGGGGCGCACTGGCCCTGCTGGTGGTGCTGGGCCTGCTGGCCGTGGGCCGGCCCGGGCTGCTGGCCAACCTCGGGGACCCGCCCGAGCCGGTCGCCGCGCCGGTGATGGCCACCGGTGGGGCCGCGCCTGCATCCTCGCCCGGTCCACTGTCCCCGCGAACGGAGGTGACGGCGACCCGTCCGGCTGCCGGCGCTCCCGCGGGAGGTCCTCCGGCGGTGGAGCCCGGTTGACGCCCGTCCCGGCCGTCCCTCCCGGTGTCGAGGTGCTCACCGCCGCGTCGGCCGAGGCGGCCCAGCGGCGGGCTGCTGGAGCGTTGGCGGCCCGGGGGCTCGCCCGAGGGGACCGGGTGGCGTTCTGCCTCCCCTCGTCCGCCGCACTGCTCTGTGCGGTACTCGGGGCGCTCCGGACCGGCGTGATCCCCGTCCTCGTCAACGCCACCCTGCTCGACGCGGAGCGCGACGCGCTCGTCGCCGACAGCGACGCGGCACTGGTGGTGACCGATCCGGCCGGCCTCGCCGCGCTCGACGACGGCCCGCCGGTGGACCTGGCCCCCTACCCCCTCGGGCGCCCCATGCACCACACCTCGGGGACGACGGGCCGGGCGAAAGGGGTCTGGTCGGGGGTGTGGGACCCGGTGACCGCGGCGTCCGCCTTCGCCGACGAGGCCGACCTGTGGGGGTTCGGACCCGACGACGTCCACCTGGTCTGTTCGCCGCTCTACCACTCGGTCGCCGTCCGCTTCGCCGGGGGGACCCTGTTGCGTGGCGGAACGTGCATCGTGCTCGGACGCTTCGAGGCCCGGGTCGCCGGCGACGTGCTGGCGGGCGCGGCCGGTCCGCTCCCCACCACTACGTTCATGGCACCGACCGCCCTGCAGCGGGTCCTCGCCCTCGGGCCGTCGCCCGCTCCGCTCGACCACCTGCGCCTCCTGGTCCACGCCGGGTCGCCCTGCCCGGGCCCGGTCAAGCGCGCCGCTCTGTCGCGGGTGAGGGCCGGGGCGCTCTGGGAGTTCTACGGCTCCACCGAAGGCCAGTTCACGGCGTGCTCACCGGAGGAGTGGGAGCGACATCCCGGCACCGTGGGCCGGGCCCGGCCGGGACGGACGCTCTCGGTCGACCCGGAGGGGACCGTCTGGTGCCGGCCGCCGGCGTTCGCCCGGTTCGAGTACTGGCGGGACGCCGCTTCCACCGCCGCCGCGTGGCGCGACGGGGCGTTCACCGTCGGCGACCTGGGACGGCTCGACGACGACGGGTACCTCTACCTCGACGGCCGTCGCGACGACCTCATCATCTCCGGCGGGGTGAACGTGTACCCGGCTGAGGTGGAATCGGTGCTCTGTGACGTCCCCGGCGTGGAGGCGGTCGCGGTGTTCGCCGTCCCCGACGAGGCGTGGGGGCAGCGGGTGGCTGCCGCGGTGGTCCCCGCCGGCGGGATGCCCCCGGGTCGGGCGGCGGACGGGCTCGTGGACGCGCTCCGCGCCCGGGCGGCCTCGCGCCTGGCACCGTACAAGCGGCCGAAGGAGTACGTGACGGTGGACTCCCTGCCGACCACGGCCACCGGCAAGGTCCAGCGGGGGAGGATCTCCGACCAGCTCGGCTACCGGTCCGGGGCGTCGTGGGGGAGAATCGACCCATGACCACCGATGCCGGCCCCCCACTTGCCTCCGTCAACCCCACCACCGGGGAGCTGCTGGAGTCCTTCGAGCCCTACGACGCCACCGAGGTGGAGCGGCGTCTCGACACCGCCGCCCGGGCCGCGACCGCCTGGGCGGCCACCGGCTTCGAGGCTCGCCGGCGTCTGCTGGTGACGGTGGCCGAGCTGCTCGAAGGGGAGCTGCCCGACCTGGCCCATCTCCTCACCACCGAGATGGGCAAGCCCTTCGCCCAGGCCAAGGGCGAGGTGGGCAAGTGCGCCAAGGCGTTCCGGTGGTTCGCCGAGCACGGAGAGTCCCTGCTGACCGACGAGGAGGTGGCCACCGACGCGTCGTCGGCCCGGGTGACCTACCAGCCGCTCGGGCCGGTGCTCGCCATCATGCCGTGGAACTTCCCGCTCTGGCAGGTGGTGCGGTTCGCCGCACCGGCGGTGATGGCGGGCAACGTGGGCCTGTTGAAGCACGCTCCGAATGTGTCGCGGACCGCGCTGGCGATCGAGGACCTCTTCCGGCGGGCCGGCGCCCCCGACGGGGTATTCCAGACCCTGCTCATCGGCGTCGATCAGGTGCCGGGCCTCATCGCCGACCGCAGGGTGAAGGCGGTGACCCTCACCGGAAGTGTCGGAGCGGGCCGGGCGGTGGCCGCCCAGGCCGGCTCCGCAATCAAGAAGGTCGTCCTGGAGCTGGGGGGGAGCGACCCGTTCATCGTGCTGCCGAGCGCCGACCTCGACCGGGCGGTGGCGGTCGGGGTCCAGGCCCGCAACCAGAACAACGGGCAGTCGTGCATCGCCGCCAAGCGGTTCATCGTCCACGACGCGGTCTACGACGCGTTCACGGACGCCTTCGTGGCAGCCACCGCGGCGCTGGTGGTCGGTGACCCGTTCGATCCCGCCACGGAGATCGGACCGTTGGTGACCGAGGTGGCCCGGGACCACATCGAGGACCTGGTGGAGGACGCCCGTGCCCACGGGGCGTCGGTCCTCTGCGGCGGGGAGCGCGTGACGGGGCCGCAGGGACCCGACCGGGCCGGCTACTTCTACCGGCCGACGGTGCTGACCGGCATCACCCCGCAGATGCGGGTCGCCACCGAGGAGGTGTTCGGGCCGGTGGCCCTCCTCTACCGGGTGAGTTCGGCCGAGGAGGCGCTGGCTGTGGCCAACGGCACGGACTTCGGGTTGGGGTCGAGCGTGTGGACCGTCGATCCCGAGGAGCAACAGCGCTTCGTCCTGGGCCTGGAGGCCGGCCAGGTGTTCGTCAACGGCATGGTCGCCTCGATGCCCGAGCTGCCCTTCGGGGGGATCAAGACCTCGGGGGTCGGGCGCGAGCTGTCCGCCCACGGCATCCGCGAGTTCTGCAACGTGAAGTCCGTCTGGGTGGCCTGACCGGTCGACCCCCGTCTGACCGAGATCCCGTCCGGCCCCCGGCCGGCGCTGGCCCTGTCCGGCCTCCGACCCCGACCCCGTCCGTCCGACCCCCGACCCCGACCCCGTCCGTCCGACCCCCGACGGGCCTCGTGCAGCCCGCGACCGTGGTTGTTTGCCACACTGGTCCCATGCGCGTCTACCTCGACCACGCGGCCACGACGCCGATGGTCCCCGCGGCCGTCGGCGCCATGCTCCCGTTCCTCACCGGTCCGGCGGGGAACGCGTCCGGGGTACACGCGGATGCCCGTAGGGCCCGCCAGGCGGTGGACGAGGCCCGGGAGCGGATCGCCGCTCTCGTCGGGGTGGAGTTCGGAGAGGTCGTCTTCACCGGGGGCGGCACCGAGTCGGACAACCTGGCGGTGGCGGGCGTCCTCGAGGCGGTGCTGGCCGACTCCTCGTCCCGGTCCCGCCCGGCCCGGCCCGCGCACCGGACTCCGCCCCCGTCCGGTACCGGGACCAACACCGGGACGGTGGTCTGCGCGGCGATGGAGCACCACGCGGTGCTGGAGGCCTGCCGGGCCGCTGCGACCCGGCACGGGATCGAGCTGCGGGAGGTGCCGACCGATCGGAGCGGCGTGGTGGACCTCGCGGCCCTGGAGCGGGCGTGCACGCCGGACGTGGTCCTGGTGTCGGTCATGGCGGTCAACAACGAGATCGGGACGGTGCAGCCCCTGGCGGAGGTAGCGGCGATCGCGCACCAGGGCGCCCCGGGGGCGGTGCTGCACTCCGACGCTGTCCAGGCCGCTCCGTGGATGGACCTGGCACCGATCGCAGCGCTGGCCGACCTGGTCTCCGTCAGTGCCCACAAGTTCGGCGGTCCCCAGGGCGTCGGAGCGCTGCTCGTCCGGGACGGGACCCCGCTCCGGCCGGTCGCCCGGGGCGGGGGCCAAGAGCGCGACCGGCGCAGTGGCACTTTGAACGTCGCCGGAATCGTGGGCATGGCCGCCGCGCTCGAGGTGGCGGTGGGCGACCTCGGTGCCCGTGGCCCCGCCGTCACCGCGCTCCGCGATCGGTTGGCCGACGGGGTTGCCGTCGCCGTCGGAGAGGTGGGGGAGACCGGGGACCGGGACCGGAGGGTGCCCGGCACGGTCCACCTACGGTTCGCTGGAATCGAGGGGGAGGCCATGGTGGTGCTGCTCGACCAGTTGGGCGTCTCCGTGTCGGCCGGGGCGGCGTGTTCGAGCGGGGCAGTGGGCCCGAGCCACGTGCTCTCGTCCATGGGGTTCGAGGGCCCGGCGGCGTCGAGCGGGGTCCGGTTCTCCCTGGGGCCGGACTCGACGGCCGCCGAGATCGACTGGGCCGTGGCCGCCGTCGGGGATGCGGTCGCCCGGCTGCGAAACTAGGCGGATGCGAGTGCTGGTGGCCATGTCCGGTGGGGTCGACTCCTCGGTGGCGGCCGCCCTGGCCGCGGACGAGCACGGTCGGGACCAGGTGGTCGGCGCCACCCTCAAGTTGTGGGGCGGCGCTTCGGACTCGGGCTGCTGCTCGGTCGCCGACGTGGAGGACGCCCGACGGGTGGCCGGGCAGCTCGGCCTGGTCCACCACGTGTTCAACTTCACCGACACCTTCGGGGAGAAGGTGGTGGCGCCGTACGTGGCCGGGCACGCCAGCGGTCGGACCCCCAATCCGTGCATCGAGTGCAACCGGCACCTGAAGTTCGACCGGCTCCTCGACCGGGCCCGAGCGCTCGGGTTCGACGCGGTGGCCACCGGCCACCATGCCCGGCGGGCCGTCACCCCGGGTGGCCGGTACCGGCTCCTCCGCGGTGCCGACCCCGCGAAGGACCAGTCCTACGTCCTGGCCATGCTCGGGCAGCGTCAGCTGGCCCTCTCGCTGTTCCCGGTGGGGACGATGGACAAGGCGCAGGTGCGCCAGGAGGCCGCCCGCCTCGGCTTGCGCACCGCGGACAAGCCGGACAGCCAGGACGTCTGCTTCATCCGGTCCGACCAGGGCCGGGAGGCCTTCTTGGCCGACCGGGTCCCGTTGCATCCGGGTCGCCTGGTCGACCACGCCTCCGGCCGGGACCTCGGACCGGTCGGGGCGGTGGAGCTGGTGACGGTCGGCCAGCGCCGGGGCATGGGCCACGGGGTGGACGGTCGCCGGCGCTACGTGACCGCGGTGGACGTGCCCGCCCGACGGGTCAGCGTCGGTCCGCCCGAGGCGGCCGAGTCCGTAGGGTCCCGGCTCTGCTCGGTGCGCTGGGTGGACGGGGACCCGACGGCCGGCAGGTCGTGCGGCCCCTCCCGGTCGTGCGAGGTGCTGGCCCAGTGCAGCGCCCATGGGCGCCCGGTTCCGGCCACGGTCCGCGGCGAGGACGACGGGTCGTTGTCGGTGCGGTTCTCCTCGCCCCAGCGGCGGGTCGCGCCCGGCCAGACCGTGGCGCTGTACGACCCGTGCGACCCCGATGCCGTGCTCGGCTCGGGCATCGTGGACTGAGCGTGGGACCCGACGGAGGGCACCGGAGCGGCGCCGCCGACGCGGTGCCCTCCCGGATGGCCGAGCTGCGCTCGCTCATCGAGTACCACAACGACCGGTACCACCGGCTCGACGACCCGGAGATCCCCGACGCCGACTTCGACGCCCTGGTGCGCGAGCTGCGCACCCTCGAAGCCGCCCACCCCGAGCTGGCGGCGGCCGACTCGCCGACCCGGGAGGTGGGGGCGGCACCCTCCATCCAGTTCGCCCCGGTCAGGCACCGGGTGCCGATGATGAGCCTGGACAACGCCTTCAGCGCTGCCGAGCTGGAGGCGTGGGCCGGCCGGCTGGCCAAGCACGTGCCGGAGCGCACGACCCTGGTCTGCGAGCTCAAGATCGACGGGTTGGCCATGTCCCTCCTCTATCTCGACGGTGTGTTCGCCCAGGCGGTCACTCGCGGCGACGGCCGCACGGGTGAGGACGTGACGGCCAACGTGGCCACCATCGGCGAGATCCCGGGCCGTCTCGACCCCGCCGTCGGGACAGCGCCGGCGGTCCTCGAGGTGCGCGGCGAGGTGTACATGTCGATCGCCGCCTTCGACGACCTCAACCGGCGCCAGCAGGTCGCCGGGGAGAAGCTCTTCGTCAATCCCCGCAACTCTGCGGCCGGCTCGCTCCGCCAGAAGGACCCGTCGGTCACCGCGACCCGCGCCCTGTCGTTCTGGGCCTACCAGGTCGGGGAGTGGCGGGTCGCCCGCGGACCGGACGGGCACGGCGGGTCGTGGCCGGTGACCTCGCACGAGGCGACCCTGGAGTGGCTCCGGCGGGCCGGGTTCCCGGTGAACCCCGAGCGGAGGGTGGTCGGGGGGTTCGACGAGGCGCTGGCCTTCTGCCGCTACTGGGAGCAGCACCGCCACGACCTCGGGTACGAGATCGACGGGGCCGTGATCAAGGTGGACGATCTGAGGTTGCAGGACGTGCTGGGAGCCACCTCGCGTGCGCCGCGGTGGGCGATCGCCTACAAGTTCCCACCCGAGGAGCGCACGACGATGCTGCGCTCCATCGAGGTGTCCATCGGGCGCACCGGGAAGGCCACCCCCTTCGCCGTGCTCGAGCCGGTGTTCGTCGGGGGGTCCACGGTGGCGCTGGCCACCCTGCACAACGCCGACCAGGTACAGCTGAAGGACGTCCGGCCGGGGGAGACCGTCATCGTGCGCAAGGCGGGGGACGTCATCCCCGAGGTGGTCGGCCCGGTGCGCCGGCCGGGGGGTCGCCGTCCTCCGCCGTGGGCCTTCCCGACCGTCTGCCCGAGCTGCGGTGGACCGCTCGTCCGGCTGCCGGGGGAGAGCGACACGTTCTGCACCAACCTCGACTGTCCCGGTCAGCGGGTCCAGCGCATCGCCCACTTCGGCTCGCGGTCGGCCATGGACATCGAGGGCCTCGGGGAGCAGCGGGTCGATCTGCTGGTCCGCAGCGGCCGGCTCCTGGACGTGGCCGACCTCTACGCGTTCACGGCGGACACCTTCGCCGGGCTCGAGGGGTTCGCGGCACGGTCGGTGGCCAACCTGCTCGCCGCCATCGGCGAGTCCCGGCACCGGCCGCTCCACCGTCTCCTGGTCGGCCTGGGTGTCCGCCACCTCGGTGCAGTCGGATCCCTCGCCCTGGCCCGGGCGTTCGGGACCATGGACGCCATCGCGGAGGCCGAGGAGGAGGCCCTCGCCGCGGTCGACGGGGTGGGACCGGTGATCGCCACCAGCGTGGTGACCTGGTTCGCCTCGCCGGTCAACCGGGCCGTCGTCGCCCGTCTGGGATCGGCCGGGGTGTCCATGGTGGAACCGGTGCCCGCGCCGGAAGACGTGGCGGGAGGGGGCGTCCCCCAGAGCCTGACGGAACGCTCCGTCGTGGTGACCGGCACCCTGGACGGGTACACCCGGGAGGAGGCCGAGGCGGCGATCGCCGAACGCGGGGGCACGTCCCCCGCCGGCGTGTCGGGCAAGACCTGGGCCCTGGTGGTCGGGGCGTCGCCCGGCGCGTCCAAGGTCTCCAAGGCCGAACGGCTCGGCGTCCCGGTGGTCGACGGTGCACGGTTCTCCGCCCTGCTCGAGAGCGGGGAGCTCCCGGAGCCCGGCTGAACGGGCGGGGGCGTCCGGTGCGGGACCGGCGGACGGGGACCCTCCACCGCGGAACGGTCCGCGATCGGTAGCCTCTGTGCAGATCGATGACGAGCGTCACAGAACCCATCGGACGGACCCTCGGGGCCCGCTACCGACTGGTGACCCCACTGGGGACGGGCGCGTCCGCACGGGTGTTCCTCGCCGAGGACCTGTCGTTGCACCGGAGCGTCGCCATCAAGCTCCTCCATCCGGGGCTGGCCGGGGACGCCTCCTTCCTGAAGCGGTTCCGGGCGGAGGCGAGGGTGGTCGCCGCGCTGAACCACCCGAACGTCCTGCAGGTCTACGACTGGGGCGAGGAGGACCGGACGCCGTTCCTGGTGCTCGAGTACCTGGCCGGCGGCAGCCTCCGCCAGATCTACGACGCCGGAGGCCGCCTCACACCGGAGCAGGCCGTCCGGGTGGGTGTCGAGGCCTGCGCCGGCCTGGTCTACGCCCACCGGCGCGGCCTGGTGCACCGTGACATCAAGCCGGCGAACATCCTGTTCGACGGGGACGAGCGGCTGCGGATCGCCGACTTCGGGCTGGCGCGCGCCCTGGCCGAGGCGGCGTGGACGGAGCCGCAGGGGGCGGTCCTCGGCACTGCCCGGTACGCCGCCCCCGAGCAGGCCGAGGGGCGCGCGCTCGACGGGAAGGCGGACGTCTACGCCCTGGCCATCGTGCTCTACGAAGGGGTGACCGGCCAGGCTCCGTTCTCCGGCGACACCACGCTCGCCACCCTGATGGCCCGGGTGGGGGCCCTGCTCCCCGTCCACGACGCGCTCGGACCGCTCAACGAGGTGCTGGCGCGGGCGACCGCTCCCGACCCCGGCGAACGCGACGACTCGGCGGCGTTCGGGGCACGGCTCCGGGCCCTGGCCGCCTCGCTGCCCGATCCGGAACCGCTCGCGCTCCAGACGACGGGGGCTCCTGCCGGGAGGGGCGACCGGGACGGATCCTCCGAACCGGGAGGGGAGGAGGTGTCAGAGGGTCTGACGGTTCCGTTCGGGTTCGTGACCGGGGTCGGCGCCGGGGGTGCCTTCGACCGGACCGAGATCGGGACCGGCTGGTCCGACGCGACCACGCTCTCCGAGCCGATCGGCACCGGCGACCCCATCGGCACCGGCGACCCGGCTCCGCCGACCGAGCTCGGGACGGGTACCGAGGTGTGCGTCCCCGCCGAGGTGGGCGTCCCCGCCGGGGTGGGCGTCCCCGCCGGGGTGGGTGTCGCCCACGCTGCGGAGCATGACAACACGGAGCTGGGCACGGCGGCGGGAG
>Ga0080006_1257164_pt1 | contig 25705 bp, 24 predicted proteins | sample RS3BMetagenome_FD_69209 | JGI IMG/M metagenome (GOLD analysis project Ga0080006, IMG submission 69209) | Ferric oxide microbial mat and aquatic microbial communities from Rainbow Spring, Yellowstone National Park, USA - RS3B (SPADES... ...
GGCTGCCGATCCAGGTCGCCGGGTCGACGGCGATCTCTTCGCCGTCGACGGCGATGCGGCCGCTCCAAGCGCCCAGCTGAGCGAACCGCTGGGCGTCCAGCGTCACCCGGTTGCCGGACCGCAGGATGTGCGGCTGCTCCTGGACGACGTCGAACAGCCCCTCCCAGGTGAGATCGGCGGCGATGCCCTCGGTTTCGTCGAGGACCAGGCGCAGCTTGTGCAGCGGCTCAATGATCTCGACCCGGTAGCCGTTGACATGCTGGTTGAGCCGGTCTTGGTCGATGGCGTCGCACAGGTGCACCGCGGTCTGGGTGTCGTGTAGTCCGATGTCGCCGGCCTTCCGGCTCCGGCGACGAATGAGCACGAACGCGTCTTTCACGCCCAGGTTCGGGTAGTAGCCGATGCCGCTGATCAGAAAGATGTCGCCGGTGCGGTTGTGGGCATTGAAGTAGGAGCGGTCGTAGAAGTTGCGGTCCGAGGGACCGGGCCACGCGATCGGCTGTGGGATCTGATGTACCGGGAACTCGTCGAGCGGTCCGAGCATTACTGGTCCTCTCCGATGAGGCGCTTCATCAATCCGGCGTGATAGAAGAGCGATTCGACATCCTCGGGCTTCTCGGTTTCGCCGAAGTGCACGCGCCGCGCGCCGGTGCGCATGAACACGCAAGCCCACATGACGCCCGAGTAGACGTAGAACCAGCGCAGGTCGCCGACGTCGACGCCGGTGAGCCGCCGATAGGTTCCGCGGACGTCCTCCTCGCGCATCACGTCCGGTAAGCCGGGCAACCCCGCCAGGCCGGCGAGTTCCTGAAAGACCATGTGCGCGTATATCATCCACGCCACATCGAGCTCGCGTGGGCCGAGCGTCACCATTTCCCAATCCAGCACGGCGACCGGCGCGAAGTCGCGGTACAAGACGTTGCCGACCCTGGCGTCACCCCACAGCAGCACCGGCTCGGCCGTCGCCGCGTCCTTCGGCCAGTGGGCCTCCAGCCAGTTGAAAGTCCTTTCCAGTAAGGGTGATCGGCCGATGTCGGGCACGGCGAAGTCGTACCAGGACTGCACCCAGTTGAAGTGGCTGCGCAGCGCGGTGTCGCCTTCGCGCCCTTGTGTCAGGAACGCGAATGTCTTCTGTGCGTCGGGGATCGAGTGCAGCTTGGCCAGTACGCCGATGGTGGCGCCCTGCAGTTCGCGTTGCCGCTCGGCCGGGGCGTCGGCGAACCAGTTGCCGCCGAACGTGTAGGGCATGACGTCGGGTGGCACCACGCCGTCGATGTAGTCCATCACGAAAAACGGCGTGCCCAGGATGTCGCCGGTGTTCTCCAGCCAGCGCACGCGTGGGACGGGGACGTCGGTGAGTTCGCCCACCTTCTGGATTACCTCGAATTGGTGGTCGAGCCGATACGTCGGGAAGACCCGCACATCCTCGGCCGTGGGTGCGACGCGAGCTACGAGTTTTTGCTCAACGGGCTCACCCCGTTCGTGCCAGCGGCCGGTCAAGATGATGGTCTCCGACGACATCCCCGTGGAGTCCACCCCGCTTTCCATGGTGACTTCGGGCTGGGCCCCGGCGGGTAGCACCGTCGACAGCCACTGCGACATCACCGCCGGCAGGGCCGTGACGTCGCGACTGGACCGCTGGAGTCGGTCGATTTCGTCGATAGCCGGTTCATTGGGCACAGGTGCCCCCTTCGTGAGGCAATTACGATACCGTAGGTAGCGTTATGAAAGCAGACCCGTCCACCCTTGACAAGGCCACCGGCGCCGGCCGCCCCCGCGATCCGCGCATCGACTCGGCCATTTTGTCGGCGACCGCGGAACTGCTCGCGGAGATCGGCTATTCGAACCTGAGTTTGGCCGCGGTCGCCGAGCGCGCCGGCACCACCAAATCCGCGCTCTACCGGCGATGGTCGAGCAAGGCCGAACTGGTGCACGAGGCGGCCTTCCCGATCGCGCCCACGGCGCTGCAGGCGCCCGCCGGCGATATCGCCGCCGATCTAAGGATGATGATCGAGGCGGCGCGCGATGTCTTCACCACCCGGGTGGTTCGCGCCGCGCTGCCCGGCCTGGTGGCCGATATGACCGCCGATCCCGCGCTCAACGCCCGAGTGATGTCGCGCTTCACCGACTTGTTCACCGCGGTGCGGGTGCGGCTGATCGAGGCCGTCGACCGCGGTGAGGCGCATCCCGACGTGGACCCGGATCGATTGATCGAGTTGATCGGAGGAGCGACGATGCTGCGGATGCTGCTGCGCCCGGACGAACCGCTCGATGACGTTTGGGTGGAGCAGACGACCGCCATAGTGGTCCACGGGGTCGTGCACGGGGTGACGCGATGACGGGGCGACTTGTGGGCCGGACGGCGATCGTCACCGGCGCCAGCCGCGGTCTGGGTCGGGCGATCGCGCTGGCGCTCGCAAGCGAGGGCGCGGCGGTGGCCGTCGCCGGGCGCACCGAGCGCGTGTGGGACGACCGCTTGCCCGGAACCATCGGCGAGACCGTCGCCGGCATCGAGGCGTCGGGCGGACGCGCCATGGCGGTCCGGGCCGATCTGACCGACCGCGAGGACATCGCACGGTTGGTCGCCTCGACACGGGATGCTCTGGGGCCCACCACGATCCTGGTGAACAACGCAGCGTTCACCGCACCGGGCAGACCTCCGGTGTCCGGCGCGCAACCACGCGCCAAACCCAAGGCGGCCGGCGACAAACCCGGCTGGCCCGGGTTCGTCAGCATCCCCCTGGCCGCGTACCGACGACATTTCGACATCGCGGTGTTCGCCGCCTATGAGTTGATGCAAATGGCGTGCCCGGACATGCTCGCGGCCGGCGGCGGCTCGATCGTCAACATCAGCTCGGTCGCCTCGAGACTGCCCGGCAACGGGCCCTACCCCGACCGCAGTGGCGGCGTCCTGCCCGGCTACGGTGGGTCCAAGGCGGCGCTCGAGCATCTCACGCAGTGCGCGGCTTACGATCTCGCCGACCACAACATTGCGGTGAACGCGCTGTCACCGTCCAAGCCGATCCTCACGCCGGGGTTAGCCTACTACGCCCGGGAATTCGACGAGACGGCTTCCGCGGAGGAATTCGCCAGGGCGGCAGTGGAATTGGCGTTGGTCGATCCCGGTGTGGTGACCGGACGCACCATCGGTCATCTGCAGGTGCTGGACGGCAGCTTCCGGCCGTTCGAGCTCGACTAAACCGGCTTGGTCGCGGTTACTGCGTTGATGATCATCGCGTGTACCTTGCGCCAGCGCAGGTAACGGAAGCCTGCTTTCAGCAGAAGGCGCTCGGCGCGACGTTTCGTGCGCGCTTTACCCCGGCGGCTGGTGACCAACGTCGGCAGCAGCCAATTGGAGAAGTGGTCGACAAGCACCAGATGACCGCCGGGACGCAGCACTCGGGCGCATTCGAGAAGGCCCGCTTGCTGGTCGGACCAGTGATCGAACGATGTCGGGCTGACGATGAGATCGAATGTGTCGGCGGGATAATGGAGGTCTTCGACCGTGCCCGGTGAGAAGCTCAATCGCCCATCGTCGGCGCATGTGCGTGCCATCTCCGCCATTTGAGGAGCCGGGTCGACACCGGCAAGGCGCTCGGCGTCCGGGTACCGGTGCGCAAGGACGCGCAGTAGATAACCGGTTCCACATCCCACGTCGAGCACCCGCTCGGGAGTCGCCATCGTCGTCACCGCCAACTTGGCGGTGCGATCTGAGAGCTGGTGGTGCACCTGGCCCCGCCAGCCGCCGTCGTACCGAACAGCGCGTTCATTGAACGCGTCGACATCACGGAAGGGCGGCACGAATCCTAGTGTCCTACAGCCCACGCCCGTTGGCGAGACGCTTCAGATCCGGTCAGGTCGGGCGGCTGTGCCGATTGGATGCGAAGCCAAGTCCAGCGCGCGGGGATGCTCAGCCGGCGGGCGGGTCAGGGTCGCCGCGCAGGAGTTCGTCGGGGTGGTGCGCATGATTGATCTCGGGTGGGCCACTGCCTCGGGTCCAGCCGAGCCGCCCGCTGTCGGTGACCTCGGTGCGCCATTCCCCCCGGCTTGCCCCGCGGTGGTCGCATCCGCACGCGAAAAACAGCTTGTCTGCGTCAGTCCGGCCATTCGGCGCCCAGTCCGGCGAATGGTGGACCTCACAACGGTAGCCGGGTTCCAGGCAGTCGGGGCGGGTGCAGCCGCGGTCGCGGGCGTAGCAGATCAGTCTCTGGTCGGCGGTCGCGACGCGTTTCTGGCGGCCCAGATACAGCGGCCGGCTCGTGTGGCCTTCGAACACCGCCAAGTAGTGAATTGCCCTCGCAGCCATGCGAATCAGATCCGACATGGGCAACCTCGAACCACCGCCTGTGGTCGCGGGCGCGGGCATCGAGACCGACGGATCGACGACGGCTTGTGCAGCCTGGTCGAGTTCGGCCAATGTGGTCGTGACGACCACCGTGACCGGATGGCCCCGGTGCAGCCCGAGCTTGCCGGAACCGATGGCGGTTTCGAGGCCGAGCTTGAGCGCATCGTGGCAGCGCTGCGCCGGTGTCCGCTCGTCGCGCGCCTCGGGGTCTTTGTCCGCGCCGCCGGGTTGATGGCGGCCGGGCCGCACGGCGGCTTCAACGGCTTCGAGGTAGGCGCGGGTCTCGGGGTCGAGGAACCCCGACAGCCGGGACATGCCGTCGGGCCCCTGGGGCCCCATGCGCAGCCCGCGCCGGCGGGCACGGTCCTCATCGGTGAACAGGCCGTCGGGGTTGAGGTAGTCGGCGATCCGCTGGCCCAGCTTCGTGACGACGCCGGCGTCGAGCTTGGCCGCGTGCCGCACCAGGGTGAGCTCGGCGTCCTCCTTGTCTGCGGGTGACACGCAGGCTGGTAGCACGTCGATCGCATGACATATCGCGCGGATGTGCTCCTCGCCGACGGCGCCCGCTTCCACCGCGGCCGCCAACTCCGGTAACTCGGGCTGCACCGGGGGACCGGTCAGCGAGCGCCGCGGCCGGATCCGCGCCGCGAGCTTGAAGCGACGGGTTATCTCCTTGGGGGTGATACGCAGCTGTGCCCAGAGCATTTCGCGCTCCGCCGGGATGCACTCGCTACCGTCGGGCGGGTCGGCGATCTCGGCGAAGAACCGATACATCAGCCCGCGGTTGGTGCGGTACTGCGTCTCCAGCCGCTCGGCCACGTCGACCCGGAAAGTGTTGCCGACCACGTCGGAGCTGGCGTCGCGAAGCACGGTGTGCGCGGCGTCGATGGCATCGAGAGCGGCGTTGATCTGCTCCCGTGCTTCCTCGGCACTTCCGCAGCGACCCATACCGCGACGCTATGAACCGGGTCCGTCAGACCCCGCGCCTCAGCCGCCCCCAATTCCCGGCTTGTGTATAGGAGCGCAACTGTGGATAACCCTGTCGGGCGTCACTCCCGGCGTCGGTCCTGGCGGGTGCCTCGTCTGACGTGCAAGTATGAAGTAACCTACCGGTCGAGTGGTGTGCCAATGCGTGGTGTGGACAAGCCGACGGGGCGCGTCGTCGCCCTGCTTGTGTTGTTGATCGTCGTCGCTGTCGCACTGCGCGGATATCTACCGGCTCAGGGCAGCGCAGTGCGCACCGAGCCGGGCAGTGGTCGGGCGGCGTTCACGTTCGTGGTCGCGGCGCTTGCGGGTTCGCTGGCGCTGCTGGCGATCGCCGTCGTCGCGCGGCTGCGTGATCCGCGCGCGGCGGCACCAAAGGCGGGCGACCTGGCCGACATGCTCGGCACCGGCAGGGGCCGGCCGAGTTGGCGCGTGTTGCTGATCGGGCTCGCGGTGATCGCGGCGTGGTTGCTGATCGCGACGATGCTGGCCCGGTTATGGGTGCCGCCCGACGTTACCTCCCCAGGGCCCAACTCGCCCGCGAACGCACCCCCGCAGGGACAGGCGCCCGGCCCCCGGCCCCGGCAACGTCCTCGGAACGACAGCGGCAACATGTTCGGCATCCTGCTCGCCAGCACCATCTCGATGCTGCTGTTGATCGTCACCGGGTCGATCGTCCTGTCACGGCGGCAACGGCGCACGGCCATACCGGGCACCGTCTCCGAGGGTTACCCGGAATCGGCGGCGGCGTCGCCCGCTTCGGAATCGCTGGCGAGGGCGGCCGAACTCGGGCTGGCCGAGATGGCCGACCTCAGCCGCGATCCGCGCGAAGCGATCATCGCGTGCTACGCCGCAATGGAACGTCAGCTGGCGAACGTGCCCGGGGCCGCTCCCCAGGAGTTCGACACCCCGACCGAGGTGTTGGCCCGCGCCGTCGGGCGCCATGCCCTGCAGGCCGACAATGCCGTCCAGTTGGTCGCCCTCTTCGCCGAGGCTCGGTTCAGCCCCCACGTCATGAACGAAGGCCACCGCGACGTCGCGGTCCGCGTCCTGCGGCTGGTTCTGGACGAACTGAGGGTACGGAGCGCCGCATGAAAAGGAGCGCCACATGAAAAGGGTTGTTGCGCTGGGTTTCTTGCTCATCGTCGGGGTGGAGCTGCTGACTCTGACCTTACATGCCCGCCAACTCTTGTTGGACGTCTCGGGCGTCGCCCTTGCTCTGGTCCTGCTCAGTGTCCGTCGGGTACTGGGGCAGAGAACCACGTCCCCGGCCGAACTCGAACCCGACGATCTCGGGGAGTCGCTGCGCCGCTGGCTGTCCAGCACGGAGTCGACGATTCGGTGGTCGGAGTCTACCCGGACGGACTGGGACCGGCATCTGCGACCGATGCTTGCCCGGCGGTATGAAATCGCCACCGGCCAAAAGCAATCCAAGGACCCTGCGGCGTATCACGCGGGCGGCCGAATGTTGTTCGGCGCGCAGTTGTGGGAATGGGTGAACCCGAACAACGTCACCCGCACCGGTGACCACTCGCCCGGTCCCGGCCGTGCGGCCCTGGGAGAGATTTTGCGAAAGTTGGAGCAGGCATGACGCTGCCGGCAGCGACCACCACCGCGCACTGCGAGGCGGTGCTCGACGAGATTGAACATGTGGTGGTAGGCAAACGCGCCGCGCTCACGCTCATCCTGACCGCAGTCCTCGCAGGTGGGCACGTGCTCATCGAAGACCTGCCCGGCCTCGGCAAGACCCTCATCGCGAGATCCTTTGCCGCGGCACTGGGTCTGCAATTCACCAGGGTCCAGTTCACCCCGGACCTGCTGCCCGCCGACCTGCTGGGCTCGACGATTTACGACATGCAGTCGGGCCGCTTCGCCTTCCGTGCCGGCCCCATCTTCACCAACCTGCTGCTCGCCGACGAGATCAACCGCACGCCCCCCAAGACCCAGGCGGCGTTGCTGGAGGCGATGGCGGAGGGCCAGGTGAGCATCGACGGCGAAACTCACAAGCTCCCAGAGCCCTTCATTGTTCTCGCGACGGACAATCCGATCGAGTACGAGGGCACCTATCCATTGCCCGAGGCTCAGCTGGACCGGTTCGCGATCCGGCTGGAGCTGCGCTATCTCTCGGAGCGAGACGAGACTTACATGCTGCGCCGCCGCCTCGAACGTGGTTCCGCCCAGCCGACGGTGAGTCAGATGGTGGACGCGCACGATCTTCTGGCGATGCGCGAATCGGTCGAGCAGGTGACGGTGCACGAGGATGTGCTGCGCTACGTGGTGTCGCTGGCCACCGCAACCCGCCACCATCCCCAGGTAGCGGTGGGGGCAAGCCCCCGCGCGGAACTCGACCTGGTCCAGCTCGCCCGTGCCCGCGCATTGTTGCTCGGCCGCGATTATGTGATCCCCGAAGACGTGAAGGCGCTCGCCACTGCCGCGGTGGCCCATCGGATCACCCTGCGCCCGGAGATGTGGGTGCGAAAAATTCAGGGCGTCGACGTCGTCGACGAACTGTTGCGTCGCCTGCCGGTTCCCCGGACCAGCGGATGACGACGGCGAGGATGAGCCGGCCGGTGGAGTTCCGCTGGTGCGCATCGCCTTTGACACGGGCGATTGCGACGTGCGCGGGCGTTGCGCTGACCGTCGCCGTGATCTGCGCCCAGTGGCGCCTGATTGCTTTTGCGGCGCCGCTGCTCGGGGTGCTGTGCTCGATCAGCTGGCAGCGGCCCGTACCGACGGTGCACGTCCACGGCGAGCCGGATAGCCAGCGATGCTTCGAGGGTGAGCAGGTGAACCTCAGGATCCGGGCAACGACGGAGGGCTTCGGGGCGGTGCGGCTCGCGCTGCCGGCCGCCGCGGGTATGCAACTCGACGTCATCGATTCGGACTCCGACCAAGACACAACGGTTGCGGTAACGGCGCAACGCTGGGGCCGATATCCCGTCCGGCTCCGTGTCGACGTGGTTGCGCGCGGCGGGCTGCTGACGGGGACGGGCGCCGTCGATGCCGCCGACGTGATCGTGTTCCCGCTGACGCCGCCGCAGCCGACGCCGATACCGCAGACCGAGTTGCTCGACCGGCTTGGCGCCCACCTCACCCGGCACGTCGGGCCGGGGGTCGAGTATGCCGACATTCGTCCCTACGTGCCCGGTGACCAGTTGCGGGCGGTGAACTGGCCGGTGAGCGCCCGGCGCGGCCAACTCCACGTGACGCAGCGACTTACTGACCGCGCCGCCGACGTCGTAGTGCTGATCGACACCTACCGGCAGCCGGCGGGCCCGGCGACCGCGGCCACGGAACGGGTGGTTCAGGGCGCGGCTCAGGTGGTGCAGACCGCGCTGCGTCACGGCGACCGAGCGGGGATCGTCGCCCTGGGTGGGAACCGCCCCCGGTGGCTGGGCGCCGACATCGGGCAGCGGCAGTTCTACCGCGTGCTCGATACCGTCCTCGGCGCGGGCGGCCGATTCGAACAAACCACTGGCACCCTGGCACCGCGCGCGGCGGTTCCCGCAGGGGCGATCGTCATCGCGTTCTCCACGTTGCTCGACACCGAGTTCGCCCTGGCGCTGATCGATCTCCGCAAGCGTGGCCACGTCGTGATCGCCGTCGACATTCTCGACAGCTCCCCCTTCGAGGGAGAGCAGGATCCCTTGGTGGACCGGCTGTGGACGCTGCAACGTTCGGCCATGTACCGCGACATGGCGACCATCGGTGTCGACATCGTCTCGTGGCAAGGGGATCGCGGTCTGGAGCAGTCGATGGGCGTGCTGCCGGATCGGCGCCGTCGGGTGCGGGGACGGCCTCGGGGATAACGATGGCACTCACCCGTCGGGCCGCACGGGCCCTCTCGACCGGTTTCGGCCTGTTGATGGTGGGGTCGGCCGGCGTCGGGGCCCACGGGCTCGCGGTTGCCGCGGGTATGGCGGCTCTGCTTGCGGTCGGCGCCGGGGTGGCGTTTCGCCCGGCCGCCACGCTTGCCGTTGTGCTCGCGGTGGCCACGGTTATGCTTTCCGGGCCCGCGCCGACGTTCGTCGCGCTGTCGGGATTGTCCGCCGCCGCGTACCTGGTCTGCCGGTACTGGGTCGGGGCATCCGGCCGGGCGGTAACGATTACCTGGCCGACAGCGATCGCCGCCATTGGGTTTGCGTGTGCGGGATTGGCCGCCACGTCCTTCCCGGTGCAGTTGCCGTGGTCGCCGCTTGTCGCCCCGCTGGGGGTGCTGGCCATTTACGTCGTGGCGGCGCGGCCGTTCTTGAGCTGACGCCTTCATTACCCGGCCGGTCAAAGCGATGGCGAGCAGGGCTCTTTCAGCTGACCGGCGCGGTAAATCGCAATCAGTTCGGAAGGGTCCGGCCTAAGGACTTGTTCAACTCGGGCAGCTACACCCGTGGTGCAGGCGGAACCGGGGTTTGCCGTACACCTCGGCAACACCGGTGGCAGCATTGCGTTCTCAACCGAGGTGACAGTCTGGCGGCAGTTCGGGGGCATCGCCGGCGTGCCCGCGCCAGTTCAGTGCAGCAGTTGTGCGGCCGCATCGGCCAGGTCGAGCAGCGGCTGCGGGAAGATCCCCAAACCGATCGTGACGACAGCACATACCGCGATGGCGGCCTTGCTCAAAATGCCGGGCGCCACCACGTGCGCGGTGTCATCGGTCGCCTCGGTGAAGAACATCGACACGATCACCCGAACATAGAAGTAGGCGGCGACCCCGCTGGCGATGACACCGACGACCACCAGCGGCACCGCGCCGCCCTGTGCGGCGGCCTTGAACACCGCGAGCTTGCTGACGAATCCACTGGTGAGCGGGATCCCGGCGAAGGCAAGCAGGAACATCGAAAACAGCGCGCCCACGAGGGGTGAACGTCGCCCGAGCCCGGCCCAGTGCGCCACGGTGGCGTCCTCGACACCTTCGGCGTCGCGGATCAGGCCTGCGATGGCGAACGCGCCGACCGTGCTGAAGCTGTAGGCGAGCAGGTAGAACAGGGTGGCGGACAAACCCGCCGGATTGTCGGCGATCACCCCGGTGAGGATGAAACCGACGTGCGCGACCGACGAGTAGGCCAGCATCCGCTTGACGTCGGTCTGGTTCACCGCCGTGATGGTGCCCACCGCCATGGTCAGGATGGCGATCGTCCACAGCACGGGACGCCACTGGTCGTGCAGCGGTGGCAGCGCGACGTAGACCACCCGAAGCAGCGCGCCGAACGCGGCCACCTTGGTGGCCGCCGCCATGAACCCCGTGATCGGTGTGGGCGCCCCCTGATAGACGTCGGGAATCCAGGAGTGGAACGGCACCGCGCCAACCTTGAAAAGCAGGCCGACCGAGAGCAGCGCGACACCGGCCAACGCCATCGAGGTGTCTCCGTGGGTCGCGAGCGCATTCCGGATCCCGGTCAGCAGGAGCGTGCCGGTCGCGCCGTAGAGCAATGCCACGCCGTAGAGGAAGAACGCCGACGAAAACGCGCCCAGCAGAAAATACTTCATCGCCGCTTCCTGGGAGAGCAGCCGGCGATGACGGGCCAGACCGCACAGCAGGTACAGGGGCAGCGATAGGACTTCCAGCGCCACGAACATCGTCAACAGGTCGTTGGACGCCGGGAAGACCATCATCCCGCCGACGGACAGCATCACGAGCGGGAAGAGCTCCGTCTGGGCGGCTCCAGCCCGCTGGGCCTCATGCTCGGCGTCGCTGCCGGGAACCGCGGATGCCTGCGGGGTAAAGGAATCTAAGCCGCCCGGGGCGGCCACCGCCGACCCCACGGCCACCTTGACGGTCGTGGCTTCCGCCTCGGCTTGCGTGCGTTCGGCCATGAGGATCACCGCAAGCACCGCGACCAGCAGCACGGTGCCCTGCAGATACAGCGTGGGACGGTCGATGGCCATCGCGCCCAGCACCACCGCCTGTCCGGAGGCCGGAACCGAACGGCTGACCGCGACGACCGCGACGAATGCCGCGATCAAACCGCTCAAAGCGAGCGTCACCTGGCCGCCGTAGCGACGCCGTCTGGGCAGGAACGCCTCGGTGAGCACGCCGACTACGGCGACACCGAAGACGATGAGCATCGGGGACAGCAGGAAGTACTCGACGCTGGGGGTGGGTATGGGCATCAGTGCGGTCCTTCGGCTGTCCGGGGTAGGCCGGTGCCCGGCGGGACGCGCGGCGCGGGATCATGCTGGCCGATGGTGGTCATGGTGTTCTGCACGGCAGGGTTGATGATGTCCAGCACCGGCTTGGGATACACGCCCAGAGCGAGCATGAGCGCGAGCAACGGCGCGACGACCAGCAATTCGCGTGCCCGAAGGTCGCCGATGCGCTCGTTGCCGCGGGCCACCGGGCCCGTCATCACCCGCTGGTAAAGCCACAACATGTAGACGGCGGACAAAACCAGGGCGGTGACGCCGAACGCGGCCGCCAGCCAGTACCGGTCGAAAGTGCCAAGAAGAACGAGGAATTCGCTGACGAAGGGAGCCAGGCCGGGCAGCGACAGGGTGGCCATCGCCGAGACCAGGAAGGTGCCTGCCAGAATGGGCGCCACCTTCTGCACGCCGCCGTAGTCGGCGATCGAACGGCTTCCGTGGCGCGATATCAGGAAGCCCGCGATCAGGAATACCGCCGCAGTGGACAGGCCGTGGTTGAGCATGTACAGCGTCGAACCGCTCTGTCCCTGACTGGTCATCACGAAGATACCCAGGATGATGAAGCCGAAGTGCGAGATCGAGGTATAGGAGATCAGGCGCATGATGTCGGTCTGACCGATGGCCACGATCGCGCCATAGATCACCCCGATCACGGCCAACACGATGATCAGGGGGCGGAAGTACGTTGAGGCGCTCGGGAACAGCTGCAGGCAGTAGCGCAGCATCCCGAAGGTGCCGACCTTGTCCATCACCGCCATCATCAGCACCGCGGTAGCCGGCGTCGCCTCCACCGCGGCGTCAGGCAGCCAGCGGTGGAACGGCCACAGCGGCGCCTTGATCGCGAAAGCGAACATGAAGCCCAAGAACAGCGCCTTGAACACCGCGGGGTCGGTGCCGTAGCGACCGGAGGCGACCCCGGCCACGATGTCGCGGAAGTCGAACGTGCCCGATCCATGCTCGGACGTCACGACATACAGCCCGATGACAGCCGCGAGCATGATCAGCCCGCCGAACAGGTTGTACAGCAAGAATTTCACCGCCGCGCGCGACTTGCCGCGACCCTGACCGAAACCGCCGATCAAGAAGTACATCGGGACGAGCATGGCCTCGAAGAACACGTAGAACAGCAATACGTCGAGCGCGACCACCGAGATCAGCACCATCGACTCGATGGCCAGCGTCAACGCGACGTAGGCGTGTACGCCCCGTGACGATAGCAAGCCCGGCGAAGCCGGGCGAAGCGGGTCGTCACCATGTTCCCGTGACGATCGCAAGCCCGGCGTAGCCGGGCGAAGCGGGTCGTCACCATCCCCGCGCCCGCGTTCGCCTCCGTCGTTCCAGCCGGCTACCTGCAGCAGCGGGATGAGCACCGCCGTCAGCAGCACCAGCACCACCGCGATGCCGTCCACGCCGAGGGAGTAGCCGGCCCCGAACGCCGGTATCCACGGATGGCTTTCGATGAATTGGTAAGTGGGGCCGCCGGTCTTGAAGCCGACGGTGATCACGGTCGCCACCGCCAGCGTCAGGACGCCGAACAGCAGGCCTGTCCACTTGGCCAACTGCCGCAGCCCGGGGGGCATCAGAATGATCAGCACGGACCCCGCCAGCGGCACCAGCCACAGCAGGCTCAGCCACGGCACATTGTTGGGGAAAGTCCCGGTCACCATAGCTTCACCGCCAAGATCAGCGCGATTAGCAGCACCGCGCCCGTCAGCATCGACAATGCGTAGTTGCGGGCGAAGCCGGTCTGCAGTCCCCGCAGCTGGTTCGACGTGCGGCTGACCAGAGCCGCGAGGGCGTTGACCGAGCCGTCCACGGCCACGTCATCAACCTCGACCAGCACCTGGGTGAGTTGCGCGCCAGGGCGCATGAACACCTCCTCGTTGAGGGCATCGCCGTAGAGGTCTCTGCGTGCGGCCGTCGTCAGCGGGTTGACCGCGAGGGGGGCGACCCGCGGGATGGGCGCGGTGGCGTACATCCGGTAGGCCACCGCGATCCCGATGGCGACCAAACCGAGCGACAGGGCGGTGCTGACCCAGGACGGCAGGGCGTTGGCGGCCGCTTCATGGGTTCCGACGACGGGCTTGAGCCAGCGCTGCAGCGTCCCGCCCACCGCGAGCAGGCCACCGGCGAACACCGAGCCGAAGGCAAGCACGATCATCGGCCAGGTCATCACCGCCGGCGCCTCGTGTGGGTGCGCGCCCGGCGCCCAACGCTTTTGGCCGAAGAAGGTCATCAGCATCACCCGTGTCATGTAGAACGCGGTGATGCCCGCACCCAGCAGCGCGGCCCCGCCCAGCACGTAACCCCGGGTGCCGCCAGAAGTCAGTGCCGCCTCGATGATGGCGTCCTTGGAGAAGAAGCCCGAGAACGGCGGCACACCGATGATCGCCAGGTAGGCCAGCCCGAACGTGCCGAACGTGATGGGCAGGGCGGCGCGCAGGCCGCCGTAACGGCGCATGTCCTGCTCTTCGTGCATTGCGTGGATGACCGCGCCGGAGCCCAGGAACAGCCCGGCCTTGAAGAAGCCGTGGGTGAGCAGGTGCATGATCGCGAACGCGTAGCCCGCCGGGCCGAGGCCGGCAGCGAGCACCATGTAGCCGATCTGGCTCATCGTCGATGCGGCCAGCGCGCGCTTGATGTCGTCCTTGGCGCAGCCGATGACCGCCCCGAGCAGCAGCGTGACGGCGCCGACGATGACGACGGCCAGTTGCGCGTCGGGTGCCAGGTTGTAGAGCGGGTTGGACCGCACGATCAGGTACACGCCGGCGGTCACCATGGTGGCCGCGTGGATCAGCGCGGATACCGGGGTGGGGCCTTCCATGGCGTCACCCAACCAGGCCTGCAGCGGAACCTGCGCGGACTTGGCGCAGGCGCCCAGTAGTAGCAGCAGTCCCATCGCGGTCAACGCGCCCCGACTGGCGGCCGGCGCGCCGGCGAACACCCCGGCATACGACAGCGTGCCGAAGGTGCTGAACATGAGGAACATCCCGACGGCCAGCCCGGCGTCTCCGACCCGGTTCATCACGAACGCCTTCTTGGCCGCCGTGGCCGCAGTCGGCTTGTGGTACCAGAAGCCGATCAGCAGGTAGGACGCCAGGCCGACGCCTTCCCAGCCGACGTAGAGCACCAGATAGTTGTCGGCGACGACCAGCAGCAGCATGGACGCCAGGAACAGGTTGAGGTAGCCGAAAAAACGACGGCGGTCGGCGTCGTCTTTCATGTAGCCGACCGAGTAGATATGGATCAGCGATCCGACGCCGGTGATCAGCAGCACGAAGCACATGGACAGCTGGTCGATTTGCAGGCCGACATCGACCCGGAACTGGGCGACCGGGATCCAGGCGAACAGCGTCTGGTGGATGGCGCGGTCGTTCGCGGTTCGGCCGAGCATGTCGGCGAGCAGCGTCGCGCCCACACCGAACGACGCGAGCGCGGCGGCGCAGCCCAGCAGGTGGCCCCAGGCGTCGGTGCGTCTGCCGCCGAATAGCAGGAGTGCCGCACCCGCCAGCGGCAGTGCCACGAGCAGCCAGCTGTAGTCAGTCATCGTGGCGTTGTCAGCCTTTGAGTAGGTTCGCGTCGTCGACCGACGCCGATTTGCGGGTACGGAAGATGGTCATGATGATGGCCAGGCCGATGACGACCTCGCAGGCCGCTACCACCATGGTGAAGAACGCGATCATCTGACCGTCCAGGCGGCCGTGCATGCGTGCGAACGTGACGAAAGCCAGGTTGACGGCGTTGAGCATCAGCTCGACGCACATGAACATGACGATGGCATTGCGGCGCAGCAGGACGCCGACCGCGCCGATGGTGAACAGCAGTGCCGAAAGGTAGAGGTAGTTGGCCGGATTCACGACGCACCGCCTTTGACCGTCTCGGGGGTCGGCGTCACCGGCGGCCGGGGGCTTTCGGGGCTTTCGGGTCCCCGGGTCCGCAATATCGACGACACCGACAACTCCGAATACGAGCCGTCCGGCAGCAGCGCGGCCATGTCGACAGCGTTATGCCGTGCGTAGACGCCCGGATTCGGCATGGGGGTGGGGTGTCCCCCGGCCCGGAAGCGCTCCTGCGAGAGCTCCCGCTGCGTCTTGCGGTGCTCGAAGCGTTCGCGGTGCGCCAGCACCATCGCCCCGACGGCCGCGGTGATCAACAGCGCGCTGGTCAGCTCGAACGCCCACAGATAGCGGGAGAAGATCAACGCGGCCAGGCCTTCGACGTTGCCGTTGGCGTTGGCGGCGGTCAGTCCGGCGAAGCCCCCGCTCGCGACGTGGCCGAAGGCGGCCAGCAGCAGGATGCCGAACCCCAGGCCGGCCCCCACCGCGGCGGCCCGCTGCCCGTGCAGCGTCTCCTTGAGCGATTCGGCGGAATCCACGCCGATCAGCATCAGCACGAACAAGAACAGCATCATCACCGCGCCGGTGTAGACCACGACCTGGACGACCCCGAGGAACAGCGCGTCCTGGGCCATGTAGAACACCGCCAGGACGATCATCGTCATCGCCAAAAACATCGCGGAGTACACCGCGTGCACCGCCAGCACGACCCCGAGCGCGCCGACCAGCGCCAGCGTGCCGAGGATCCAGAAGGTCACCGCCTCGCTGGTGGAGGTGCGGACGATGGCATCCTGCGCGAGATGCGCGGTCGGCTCGAAGGCAAGCAGCGTCGTCACCGGGATTCTCCGACGTTCTGGGGTAGGCGCAAGCCCTGCGCGGTCACGTTGCCCAGGTAGTAGTCCTTGTCGGTGGCGCCGGGGGCCCGCGGGTGCGGCGGAGCCGTCATCTCCGGTTGCAGCGGCGCGAGCAGCCGGTCTTTCTCATAGATCAGGTCGGCGCGATTGTCGTCAGCCAGCTCATAGTCGTTCGTCATCGTCAACGCGCGGGTGGGGCATGCCTCGATGCACAGGCCGCAGCCGATGCAGCGCAGGTAATTGATCTGGTACACCCGGCCGTAGCGCTCTCCGGGCGAGAATCGCTGCTCTTCGGTGTTGTCGGCGCCCTCGACGTAGATGGCGTCGGCCGGGCAGGCCCAGGCGCACAACTCGCAGCCGATGCATTTCTCCAGGCCGTCGGGATAGCGGTTGAGTTGATGACGGCCGTGGTAGCGCGGCGCGACCGGGCCCGGTTTTTCCGGATACCCCTCGGTGACGTGCTTTTTGAACATCGACCCGAATGTGACGCCGAATCCGGCAATAGCCTTTAGCGAGGGGAAGTTAGGCACGTGCTTTCTCCTTGCTTGCGCGCTCGCCTGACATCTGGGGTAGCGGTGGTGTCGGGAATGCGGCCTCGGGGACGACGGGACCGGGCCGTTCGCCGCGCTGCTGGCGCAGCTGCCTTCGCATCGCGCGCATGCTGGGCGCGGTGAACGGCTGTCGCAGCAGCAGCACCAGGACTCCGGCGACGACGAGGCTGCTCACCACCAGCAACGGGGTCCAATGCGCGTAGCCCTGGTCGCGCAGCGTGCGGATCACCGCCGCGATCAGCACCCACACCAGTGAGGCCGGGATCAACATTTTCCAGCCCAGCGCCATGAACTGGTCGTAGCGCAGTCGGGGCAGGCTGGCGCGCAACCAGAAGTAGATGAAAAGGAAGGTCCACATCTTCGCGGTGAACCAGAGCACGGGCCACCACCCGGTGTTGGCGCCGGCCCACATGTTCAGCGGCCACGGCGCATGCCACCCGCCGAAGAACAGGGTTGTGGCGAGCGACGACACCGTCATCATGTTGACGTACTCGGCCAACATGAACATCGCGAACTTCAGCGACGAGTATTCGGTGTGGAACCCGGCGACCAGCTCTCCTTCGGCCTCGGGTAAATCGAACGGCGCCCGGTTGGTTTCACCGACCATCGAGATCAGGTAGATCACGCACGACGGCAGCAGCAAGAACACGAACCAGACCCGGTCCTGGGAGTTCACTATCTGCGAGGTCGACATGGAGCCGGCGTAGAGGAACACCGCGGCGAAGGACAGGCCCATCGCGACCTCATAGGAGATGACCTGCGCGGTTGAGCGCACTCCACCAAGCAGCGGGTAGGTGGACCCCGACGCCCACCCGCCGAGCACGATGCCGTACACCCCGATCGCCGACAGCCCCAGGATGAACAGCACCGCGACCGGAAGGTCGGTCAGCTGCAACGGCGTCCGGTGGCCGAACACCGACACCTCCGGGCCGAACGGGATGAACGCGAAGGCCGTGAACGCCGGAATCGTCGAGATGACAGGCGCGGCGAAGTACACGAACCAGTCGACACCCTTGGGGGTGATGCTCTCCTTGAGAGCCAGCTTGATCCCGTCGGCCAGGCTCTGCAGGGTGCCCCATGGCCCCGCCCGGTTGGGGCCGGGCCGCAGCTGCATCCAGCCCAGGATTTTGCGCTCGGCCAGGATGGCTACCAGCACGTTCAGCATCAGGAACACGAAGACGGCGAGCGCTTTGCCGAGCACCAGCCACCAGGTGTCGTGCCCGAAGGCGGTCAGGCTGGTCATGAGGAAACTCCGATCCGCACGATGCTGCCGACGGTGACGCCGAGTTGCCGGTGCACCGCCGAACCCGGGGAGTTCAGTGGCAGCCACACCACCCGGTCGGGCATGTCGGTGATGTGCAGCGGCAGCGTGATCGATCCGCGCGACGCGCTGACGGTGACCTCCTCGCCGTCGGCGGCGCCGATCTCGGTCGCCGTGGCGGCCGACAGCCGCAACACGGGTGTGTGTGCGGTCCCGGCCAGGTGCGGTTCGCCGTCTTGCAGCCGGCCGTTGTCCAGCAGCATCCGCCAGCCGGTCAGCACGGCTTGCCCTTTTTCGGGCCCTTTCCCGGCCTGGGCCGGGCTCGGGACCCGGGGGCCGGCAGCGTATTCACCGTCCCAGGCGCCCAGGGCAGCCAGCTGCTCGCGTGCCTCCTCGACGGTGTTCGTCCCGAGGTAGACGCCCATCTCGGCGGCCAGCGCGTCGAGCACCCGATGATCCGACTGGCCGGCCTGTTGGGTGGTGCCGTGCAGCGCCGGGGAGAAGCTGCGATAGCGGCCCTCCCAGTTGACGAAGGCGCCGGACTTCTGTGCCACCGGCGCGACCGGGAACACCACTTCCGCGCGTTCGGTGACGGCGCTGTGCCGCAGCTCCAGGCTGATCACGAAGCCCGCGGCGTCCAGTGCGGCCAGCACGGCGCCAGGATCGGCGAAGTCGTCCGGTTCGACACCGCCGACCAGTAGCGCGCCCAGCGTTCCTTCCGCTGCGGCGGCCAGGATGCCGTCGGCGTCACGGCCGCCGGCGGCAGGCAATTCGTCGACGCCCCATAGCGCGGCAACCTGCGCGCGACCGGCGTCGTCGGCCACCGGGCGGCCACCGGGCAGCAGCCCGGGCAGTGCGCCGGCTTCCAGCGCGCCGCGTTCCCCCGCCCGTCGCGGCACCCACGCCAGCCGCGCTCCGGTGGCGTCGGCGAGGCGGCCCGCGGCCGACAGTGCGCCCGGCGCCATGGCCAGACGTTCCCCGACCATGATGACCGCGCCGGGACGTGCGAGCAGTTCACCCACCTCGCCGGTGGCCAGCCCGTCCAGCGTCGAGGCTTCCGAGCCGGGAACGGTTTTCAGCAGACGGCCGGACATCTTCGTCAGCCCGCGGGTGGCGAACGGCGCGACCGCATAGACCGGCACCCGGTGTTTGCGGGCGGCCTTGCGCAACCGCAGGAACACGATGGGCGACTCGTCTTCGGGTTCGAACCCGACCAGCACAACCACCGGCGCCGACTCCAGGTCGGCGTAGCTTACGGTTACCGGCCGACCCGCGACCCGGGACGCCAGGAAGTCCGCCTCCTCCGCCGAATGCGGGCGGGCGCGGAAGTCGATGTCGTTGGTCTCCAGCGTGATTCGCGCGAACTTGCTGTAGGCATAGGCGTCTTCCCAGGTTGCGCGGCCGCCCACCAGCACCCCGGCACGCCCGCGGGCCGCCTCGAGTCCCCGGGCCGCCATCGCCATCGCGTGCGACCACGACGCGGGCGCCAGCGAGCCGCTGGAATCCCGGATCAGGGGAGTGGTGATGACGTCCGGTTGCGTCGCGTACGTGAACGCCCACCGGCCCTTGTCGCAGTTCCACTCCTCGTTGACTTCCGGGTCGTCGCCGGCCAGCCGGCGCAGCACCGTGCCGCGACGGTGGTCGGTGCGTTGGGCGCAACCGGAGGCGCAGTGCTCGCACACGCTCGGGCTTGAGACCAGGTCGAACGGGCGGGCGCGGAAGCGGTACGCGGCCCCGGTCAGTGCGCCCACCGGGCAGATCTGCACCGCGTTGCCCGAAAAATACGATTCGAACGGCTCATTGGCGTAGATCCCGACCTGCTGCAGTGCCCCCCGCTCCTGCATGTCGATGAACGGATCCCCGGCGATCTGGTCGGAGAACCGGGTGCACCGAGCGCAGAGGATGCAGCGCTCCCGGTCCAGCAGTACCTGCGAGGAGATGTTGATCGGTTTGGCGAAGATGCGCTTGACGTCGGTGAAGCGGGAGTCGGCGCGACCGTTGGACATGGCCTGGTTCTGCAGTGGGCACTCACCGCCCTTGTCGCACATCGGGCAGTCCAGCGGATGGTTGATCAGCAGCAGTTCCATGACACCGTGCTGGGCTTTGTCCGCGGCCTCAGAGGTGAGTTGCGTGCGCACCACCATGTCGTCGGTGGCGACGGTGGTGCACGACGCCATCGGCTTGCGCTGCCCCTCGACTTCGACCAGGCACTGCCGGCACGCACCGACGGGCTCCAGCAGCGGGTGGTCGCAGAACCGCGGGATCTGGATGCCCGTCAACTCCGCGGCGCGGATCACCAAAGTGCCCTTGGGGACGCTGATTTCATTACCGTCGATGGTCAGCGTGACCATGTCCGGCGGACGCACCCCGTCACCGGTTTGGGTTTTGGCCGCCTGAGTCATAGGCGCGTCAAGCCTTTCCATTCGGTATCAGCATGGAGTCGCGGGGGTCGAACGGGCAGCCGCCGTGCTCGACGTGTGCGGCGTATTCGTCGCGGAAGTACTGGATCGACGACACCACCGGGCTGGCGGCACCGTCGCCCAACGCGCAGAACGACTTTCCCAGGATGGTGTCGGAGATGTCCAGCAGCTTGTCGATGTCCTCGGGGGTGGCCGGGTTGGTTTTCGAGCCGGTTTCCAGCCGCTCGTAGATCTGGTCCAGCCAGAAGGTGCCCTCCCGGCACGGGGTGCACTTCCCGCAGGATTCGTGCTTGTAGAAGTACGTCCAGCGGCGCACCGCGCGGACCACGCAGGTGGTTTCGTCGAATATCTCCAGCGCCTTGGTGCCCAGCATCGAGCCGGCGCCGCCCACCCCCTCGTAGTCCAGCGGCACGTCGAGGTGCTCGTCGGTCAGCAGTGGGGTGGACGACCCGCCGGGTGTCCAGAACTTGAGCCGGTGCCCGGCCCGCACCCCGCCGGCGTAGGCGAGCAACTCACGCAGCGTGATCCCCAGCGGGGCCTCGTACTGACCGGGCCGGGTGACGTGCCCGGACAGCGAATAGAGCGTGAAGCCGGGGGATTTCTCGCTGCCCATCGACCGGAACCAGTCCACCCCGCCCAGGACGATCGAGGGCACGCTGGCGAGCGTCTCGACGTTGTTGATCACCGTGGGGCACCCGTAGAGGCCGGCGACCGCGGGGAACGGCGGCCGCAGCCGCGGCTGGCCGCGGCGGCCTTCGAGCGAATCGAGCAGCGCGGTCTCCTCACCGCAGATATAAGCTCCGGCGCCGGCGTGCACGACCAGGTCCAGGTCGAAGCCCGAACCGTTGATGTCGCGGCCCAGGTAACCGGCGGCGTAGGCCTCGGCCACCGCGTTCTGCAGGCGGCGCAGCACCGGCAGCACCTCCCCGCGTACGTAGATGAACGCGTGGCTGGCCCGGATGGCGTAGGCGGCGATGATGACGCCCTCGATGAGCGCGTGCGGCGTCGCCAGCATCAGCGGAATGTCTTTGCACGTTCCGGGTTCTGACTCGTCGGCGTTGACCACCAGGTAATGCGGCCTGGCCGCGGCGCGGGTGTCGCCTTGCGGGATGAACGACCACTTGGTGCCGGTGGAGAACCCCGCGCCGCCGCGCCCGCGCAGACCGGAGTCCTTGACCAGCCCGATGACCGCGTCGGGCTCCATGGAGAAGGCCTTCTGCATCGCCCGGTAGCCGTCATAGCGGCGGTAGGTCTCCAGTGTCCACGACTCGGGGTGGTCCCAGAACCGGCTGAGCACCGGGGTCAGCGGCGTGGCCGGGGAACTGGAAGAACCCGAAGAACTCGTCATGACTGGCCTTTCGGCGGGGCCTCAGAGGGAGCGGGCGCCTGCATGCCGTTTTCCTTCGCCACCCGCAGACCGGCCAATGTGGCCGCGCCGGCCCCCCCCTGTCCCTGGTCGGGGCGCAAGTCGGGAAAGCCGGCCAACATCCGCGACGTCTCCCGGAAGGCGCACAGCGGGGCGCCGCGAGTGGGCGACTTGGGCTTTCCGGATCGCAGGGAGTCGACCAGTTCGCGGGCCGACTCGCAAGTCTGGTTGTCGAAGAATTCCCAGTTGACCATCACCACCGGTGCGTGGTCGCAGGCGGCGTTGCATTCGATGTGTTGCAGGGTGACCGAACCGTCGGCGGTCGTCTCGTCGTTGCCGATCCCGAGATGCTCTTTAAGGGTGTCGAAGATGGCGTCGCCGCCCATGACGGCGCACAGCGTGTTGGTGCAGACCCCCACCAGGTATTTGCCGGTGGGTCCGCGGCGATACATCGTGTAGAAGCTGGCCACCGCCGACACCTCGGCACCGGTCAAACCCAGCTGCTCACTGCAGAATTCGAGGCCCGCCGGCGTCAGGTAGGAGTCCTCGGCCTGCACCAGATGCAGCAACGGCAACAGGGCCGAGCGCTTGTCGGGGTAGCGGCCCATGATCTCCCGCGCGTCGACCTCCAGTCGCGTCCGCACCTCCGGCGGATATGCCTGCGGCGCACCCTCGACCACGAACGCGTTGGGCTCGTCGGCCGGCGGTCCGAGGCGGATGAAGACCGGCTGGTCCTGCGGATCCGTCATCGGTCCACCCCGCCCATGACCGGGTCGATGCTGGCGACGGCGCTGATCAGGTCGGCGACCATCCCGCCTTCGCACATCGCGGCGACCGATTGCAGGTTGGTGAACGAGGGGTCTCGGTAGTGCACCCGGTAGGGGCGGGTGCCGCCGTCGCTGACCATGTGTACGCCGAGTTCCCCGCGGGGCGATTCCACCGCGGTGTAGACCTGACCCGCGGGAACCCTGATGCCCTCGGTGACCAGCTTGAAGTGGTGGATCAATGCCTCCATGGAACCGCCCATGATCTTGGCGATGTGCTCCGGTGAGTTGCCCATGCCGTCGGGGCCCACCTGCAGATCGGCCGGCCAGGCGATCTTGCGATCCTCAATCATGGTCGGGCCCGGCTTGAGCTTGTCCAGACACTGCTCGATGATCTTGACCGACTCCCACATCTCGTTGAAGCGAATCATGTAGCGCCCGTAGGCATCACATGTGTCGGCGGTCATCACGTCGAATTCGTAGTTCTCGTATCCGCAGTAGGGTTCGCTCTTGCGCAGGTCGTATGGCAGGCCGGTGGAGCGCAGTATCGGCCCGGTCACGCCCAGCGCCATGCACCCTGTCAGGTCCAGATAGCCGACGTCGCAGGTGCGGGCCTTCCAGATGGCGTTCTCGTTGAGCAGCTCGCCCATTTCGCGCAGTGGCTGCCGCAACTGATCGAGGGCCTGGGCGATCTCGGTCTTCGCGTCGGGCGGTAGGTCCTGGGCTACGCCCCCGGGCCGGATGTAGGCACTGTTCATCCGCAGTCCGGTGATCATTTCGAACAGGGTCAGCACGATCTCGCGCCCGCGGAAACCCACGAACATCGGAGTCATGGCGCCCAGTTCCATGCCGCCGGTCGCCAGCGCGACCAGGTGCGACGAGATCCGGTTGAGCTCCATCATCATGACCCGGATGACGTTGACCCGCTCCGGTATCTGATCGGTGATGCCGAGCAGCTTCTCCACGCCCAGGCAGTAGGCGGTCTCGTTGAAAAACGGGGAAAGGTAATCCATGCGGGTCACGAAGGTGACGCCCTGGGTCCAGTAGCGGTATTCGAGGTTCTTCTCGATCCCGGTGTGCAGGTAACCGATTCCGCAGCGGACCTCGGTGACCGTCTCGCCCTCGATCTCCAGGATCAGCCGCAGCACCCCGTGCGTCGACGGGTGCTGGGGGCCCATGTTGACGACGATTCGTTCACCTGGGTCCGCGCTGCGCGCCGCATCGACGATCTTGTCCCAGTCCTGGCCGCCCGCGAGCAGCACAGTCTCGGCCGCGCCACCATCGGATTCAGTGATCGTGCTCATCAGTTGTAGGCTCTCCGCTCATCGGGCGGGGGTATCTGCGCCCCTTTGTATTCGACCGGGATGCCGCCGAGCGGGTAGTCCTTGCGTTGCGGATGCCCGTGCCAGTCGTCGGGCATCTCGATGCGAGTCAAAGAGGGGTGTCCGTCGAAGATGATCCCGAAGAAGTCGTAGGTCTCGCGCTCGTGCCAGTCGTTGGTCGGGTAAACCGAATACAGCGACGGGATGTGCGGATCACTCTCCGGCGCAGACACTTCCAGGCGGACCCGGCGGTTGTGTGTGATCGACTGCAGCGGGTAGACGGCGTGCAGTTCGCGGCCGGTCTCGTGCGGGTAGTGCACCCCGCTGACGCCCAGGCACATCTCGAAGCGCAGTCCCGGTTCGTCGCGCAGGCACTGCGCGATCTGCGGCAGCTTGTCGCGGCGCACGTGCAGGGTCAGTTCGTCGCGGTAGACCACGACTGATTCGATCGCGTCTTCGAATCCGGCACCGCTGCCCGTCAGCGCCTCGGTCAGCCGGTCTACCACGTCGTCAAAATAGCCGCCGTACGGCCGGGGCGTGCTGCCGGGAAGTGCGACTTCGCGCACCAGCCGCCCGTATCCGGAGGTATCGCCGGAACCGGTGGCGCCGAACATGCCGCGGCGGACGTCGATCACTTCTTCATCCGCGCCCGGCGGTATCCCTCCCACCTCGCTCGTTTCGTCCTGTGGGTCGTGATCCGGCGGGCTCATCGCAGCAGTCCGCGCATCTCGATCGTGGGCCGGGCTCCCAGCGCCGCCTGCTCGGCCGCGGCGATCGCTTCTTCCCGGTTGACGCCCAGCGGCATCTCCTGAATCTTCTCGTGCAGCTTCAGGATTGCGTGCAGCAGCATCTCCGGGCGCGGCGGGCAGCCCGGCAGGTAGATGTCCACCGGAACCACGTGGTCGACGCCCTGCACGATCGCGTAGTTGTTGAACATCCCTCCGGACGACGCGCACACACCCATGGCCAGCACCCACTTCGGCTCGCCCATCTGGTCGTAGATCTGACGCAGCACCGGCGCCATCTTTTGGCTGACCCGGCCGGCCACGATCATCAGGTCGGCCTGCCGGGGCGTCGCCGAGAACCGCTCCATGCCAAACCGCGCGATGTCGAATCTCGGTCCCGCGGTTGCCATCATCTCAATGGCGCAGCACGCCAACCCGAACGTCGCCGGCCAGAGCGAGTTCTTGCGGACGTAGCCCGCCACCTTCTCGACCGTCGACAGCAAGATGCCACCGGGCAACTGTTCTTCGAGGCCCACGCCTTACCTCAATCCCACGTCAGGAATCCCACGTCAGGCCGCCGCGGCGCCACACGTAGGCGTAGGCCACGAAAACCGTGAGCACGAACACCGCCATCTCGACCAGCGCGAATGTGCCGAGGGCGTCGTAGCTGACGGCCCAGGGATACAAGAACACGATTTCGATGTCGAAGACGATGAACAACATTGCGGTCAGGTAATACTTCACCGGGAACCGCTGGCCGGGGGTGGCCTGCGGGCCGCTGACGGGAGTCTCGGTCGGCTCGATGCCACACTCGTAGGCCGCGAGCTTCGATTTGTTGTAGCGCGACGGGCCGATCAGGCTCGCGATCACAACCGAGCCCACGGCAAAGGCCGCACCGATCGCGCCCAAAACCAGGATGGGTATGTAGACGTTCAACTCGCTCCATGATCCGTCGTACGGGCCGCCTTTGGAACCGCACCGGCAGTGGCCGGGATGCTGCGACGAACCGGGTCTGTAGCTCGACGCAACGGTAACCAACATAGCGTTGCGGTGGCCGGTGCGCTCTGTCGGGGTGGGGTATTAGCTTCGCCTTCGTGTCTTGTTTCGTGTCCGGGCAACCGCGCGCGTGCTGATGCAGACAG
>Ga0080006_1139032_pt1 | contig 25700 bp, 24 predicted proteins | sample RS3BMetagenome_FD_69209 | JGI IMG/M metagenome (GOLD analysis project Ga0080006, IMG submission 69209) | Ferric oxide microbial mat and aquatic microbial communities from Rainbow Spring, Yellowstone National Park, USA - RS3B (SPADES... ...
GTTGGCGTCAGGCCTTCAAGACCACCCGCCGGGGACGCAGTCTCACTTCAGTCCTCGAGGGACAAGCGACGGAAGCGTTCCCCGGCGGAGGCCTCTGCAATGGAAGGTAGACCCATCAGCGGCGGCGATCCCGCTCCCACCCACCGCCCCGCCGAGCGGCCGGTCGTGCGGGTCACCGACGTGCGCGGGCGCAAGCGGCGGGCCGGTGCCGAGCCACTGGTGATGGTGACCGCCTACGACGAGCCCGGCGCCCGCATCGTCGACGACGCCGGCGTCGACATCGTCCTCGTCGGTGACTCGGTCGCCGACAACGTCCTCGGCTACGACGACACCCTCCACGTCACCATCGACGACATGGCCCGGCACGTCGCCGCCGTCGCCCGGGCCCGGCCCCGCTGCCTCGTCGTCGGCGACCTGCCGTGGATGAGCTACCACCTCTCGGTCGACGAGGCCGTCCGCAACGCCGCCACCCTGGTGCGGGCCGGGGCGCAGGCGGTGAAGCTCGAGGGCGGGCGGGCGCGCCTCCCGGTGGTCGAGGGGATCATCCGGGCCGAGATCCCGGTGATGGGCCATCTCGGCCTGACCCCGCAGTCGGTGCTCGCCATGGGTGGGTACCGGGTGCAGGCCCGCAGCGCCGACGCCGCCCAGGCGCTGCGCGACGCCGCCAAGGCGCTGGCGGCCACCGGCTGCTTCGCCCTCGTCCTCGAGGGGGTCCCCGACGTCGTCGCCGCCTCGGTCACCGACTCGATCGACATCCCGACGATCGGGATCGGCGCCGGCGGCGCCTGCGACGGCCAGGTGCTCGTCTTCCACGACCTGCTCGGCCTCGGCCACCGGACGCCGGCCAAGTTCGTCCGGCGCTACGCCGACCTCGGCGCCGCCGCCGTCGCCGCCGTGGCCGAGTTCGCCGGCGACGTGCGGTCCGGGCGGTTCCCCTCCGACGCCGAGAGCTACCACGGCTCGGCCGAGCTCCGGGAATCGCTCGAGGCGCCGCCCGGTCGCCCAGCGGACTAGTATCACACGGTCGTCCCGGCGCCCCTCGGCGCCGCCGGCCACAATTTCGACAACCCTGCCCCGCTGGACGGGGCCCGGGCGCCCGCCGCCCGGTCCGGAGGGAGGTGTGCCGCCCATGCGGCCCTACGAGGTCATGATCATCTTCGACGTCGGCGCCGAGCCGCCGGCCATCCAGGCCGTCGTCGACCGGGCGCTCGAGACGATCCGCACCGCTGACGGCACCCCCGGGGCGGTGGATCGCTGGGGGCGGCGACCGTTCGCCTACGAGGTGAAGCACCGCCGTGAGGGCTACTACGTGCTCGTCGAGTTCAGCGGCGAGGTCCGCACCGTCGACGACCTCGACCGGATGCTCACCCTGGCCGACGAGGTGCTCCGTCACAAGGTGATCCGGCTGCCCGACAAGGTGGCCCGCCGAACCGGCGCCGGCACCCCGGCGGCGGAAGAGGGCGAGCCGGCACGCCCGGCGCGCTGAGCGCGAGGAGGAGCGACCATGCCTGACAACAGCGTCGTGCTGGTGGGCAACATCACCCGGGACCCCGAGCTGCGGTTCACCAACACCGGCCAGCCGACGGCCAGCTTCGGTCTGGCGGTCAACCGGCGCTGGCAGAACCGCCAGACCCAGGAATGGGAGGAGGCGACCAGCTTCTTCGACGTCGTCTGCTGGCGCGAGATGGCCGAGAACGTGAGCGAGAGCCTGAGCCGCGGCGCCCGGGTGGTCGTCGCCGGCCGCCTCGAGCAGCGGAGCTGGGAGACGCCCGACGGCGACCGGCGCTCCAAGGTGGAGGTGATTGCCGACGAGGTCGGGCCGTCACTGCGGTGGGCGACCGCCCAGGTCACCAAGAACGAGCGACGCGGCCCCTCCGACGGCTCTCGTGGCGGCGGCGGACGGCCGGCGCCGCCCCCGCCGCGCACCGAGGCGCCGTCCGGTGGCGGCTACGGCTACGACGAGGAGCCCTTCTGATGGCACGGAGCAATTACCGCGGCGGCACCCGCCGCACCGCCAAGGACCTCAACCGGCGGGTGAAGAAGAAGCCGTGCGCGCTCTGCCGCGACCGGATCGAGTGGGTGGACTACAAGGACATCCCGCTGCTCCGGAAGTTCATGAGCGACCGCGGCAAGATCCGCTCTCGCCGGGTGACCGGGAACTGCGCCCAGCACCAGCGCGACATCGCCCAGGCGATCAAGACCGCCCGCGAGCTCGTCCTCCTGCCGTACACCCAGCGGACCGTGACCGAGCGGCCGGGCGGGCGCGGGGGTCGTGGGCGCGAGGGCCGCGGTCGCCCGCCGGCGCCCCCCGCCGCCGAGCCGACCGACGCCGGCGATGCCGCCCCCGACGGCGGGCGGTCCAACGGCGGGGTGCCGCCCGAGGTCGCTGGGGGAGCCGACGCCACCGCCACCAGCGCCATCGCCAGCGCCGATGCAGTTGCCACCGACGGCAACGGCGGGGAGGCATGATGAAGGTCCTGCTCCGTCGGGACGTCGACGGGCTCGGCAAGCGCGGCGACATCGTCGAGGTGGCCGGCGGCTACGCCCGGAACTTCCTCTTCCCCGAGGGTGTCGCCCTCGTCGCCACGCCGGGGGTCGACGCCCAGGCGACCGCTATGCGCCGTGCCCGTGACCTGCGTGAGGCGAAGGACCGTCAGGCGGCCGAGGCCCAGGCCATCGTGCTCGCCGGCGCCCAGCTGCGGATCGAGGCCCGGGCGGGTTCCGCCGGACGGCTGTTCGGCTCGGTCGGCGCCGCCGACATCGCCCAGGCCGCCCTCGCCCAGAAGGGGGTCGAGCTCGACCGGCGCCACGTCGTGCTCGAGGAGCCGATCAAGGCCGTCGGCACCTACGAGGTCCCGGTCCAGCTCTTCGGCGACGTCGCCACCGTGCTGACCGTCGAGGTCGCCGCCGCCGGCTGACCCCGTCGGGGGTTCGCTGCCGGGGGTCGCGGCCGCCGCCGCCCGACCGGACGACGAGCCATCCGCCCGGTTGTCGCGACCAGCTGGGACCCTGTCCACATGGCCCCGCCAAACGACCACGGTGCTCCCCAGGCGACCGTCGGTGATCCACTGATTGTCCACAGGGGCAACCAGGGATTCGGTGCGGTGAATCCCCAGGTTTCGGGCCTATCGCTCAACAGCCCGGTTCCCTCAGGGTAGGGAGGTCATGGTTCAGGCCTTCGAGGAGAGCCGCCCCCGGCTGCGACCAGCACCGCCGCCCGGGCCGCGGGTCCCGCCGCACAACCTGGAGGCGGAGGAGTCGCTGCTCGGCTCGATGCTGCTCTCGAGCGACGCCACGGCGGCGGCGATCGAGATCTGCGGTTCGGCCGACTTCTACAAGCCGGCGCACGGCCACATCTTCTCGGCCGTCGTCGCCCTCTTCGAGCGCGGCGAGCCGATCGACGCCGTGACGGTCACCGACGAGCTCCGCCGGGCCGGGCTCGTCGAGGCGGTCGGCGATCCGGCGATGCTCGTGTCGCTGCAGGCCAACACGCCGTCGATCGCCAACGCCGCCCACTACGCCAGGATCGTCGAGGAGCACGCCCTCCTCCGCCGGCTCGTCGGGGTGGCCGGCGAGATCGCCGAGATCGGCTACTCGGTGCCCGAGGACGTGTCGGCGGCGGTCGACGAGGCCGAGTCGATGGTCTTCGACCTGTCCGAACGCCGGACCACCGACACGATGCGGCCTCTCCGGGACCTGCTGCTGCCGAGCCTGGAACGGATCGAGGAGCTCGCCCAGCACAGCGGCAGCGTCACCGGCGTGGCCACCGGCTACCACGACCTCGACAACATCCTCGCCGGCCTCCAACCCTCGAGCCTGACCATCGTCGGTGCCCGGCCGGCGATGGGGAAGGCGCTCGCCCTCGACACGCCGGTCCCGACCCCGACCGGGTGGACGACCATGGGCGACGTGCGGGTCGGCGATGAGGTCTACGACGACCTCGGCCGGCCGTGCCGGGTCACCTACACCTCGCCGGTGTTCACCGGGCGCCGCTGCTACCGCCTCTGCTTCGACGACGGCTCGTCGGTGGTTGCCGACGCCGAGCACCGTTGGCTCGCCTACGACCACCGGGCCTGGGCGGCGCGCCGTGCCGAGGACGAGCGGCTCGAACGCGAGGGCCCGGTGGGCGTCTCGCCGGTCGACCGATCGCCGTGCCGGCACCTCCCGCGGGTGGTCACCACCGAGGACATGCTCGCCGAGGGGGTTCGCCGCCCCGACGGGGAGGCGAACTGGTACCTCCCGCTCGCCGCCGCCCTCGAGGGGTCGGCCACCGAGCTGCCGATCGACCCGTACCTCCTCGGTTGCTCGGTGGCGGTCGGCTGGCCCGGGAGCCCCGGCGCCGGTGCGGCGGCGACGATCCCGGCGCCCTACCTCCGGGCGCCGGCCAAGCAGCGCCTGGACCTGCTGCAGGGGGTGATGGACACCGCCGGCACGGTGACCGGCGACGACGGCACCGTCGAGCTGTGCCTGGCCGACCACCACCTGATCGTCCAGGTCTGGGAGCTCGTCTGCTCGCTCGGGCACAAGCCGAACCCGGTGTGCCGCCGACGGGTCCCCTTGTCCGGGGGCCGGACGGCCAGCGCCTGGAGGTTCAGCTGGAGGCCCGCCGACCAGGTGTTCTCGTCGGGGACCGAGGCGGCTCGTCTGGCCGCCGCCCTGCGCCGGCCGACGAACGGCTGCCATACCCGGCGGGCGGTGACGTCGATCGACCCGGTGCCGAGCGTGCCGGTGCGCTGCATCTCGGTCGACTCGGCGTCGCACCTCTTCCTGGCGGGCACCTGCATGACGCCGACCCACAACACCAGCTTCGCCCTCGGGATGCTCGCCCACGTCGGCATCGTGCTCCGGCGCCCGGCGCTCCTCTTCTCGCTCGAGATGGGTCACCTCGAGCTCACCCAACGGTTGCTCGCCTCCGAGGCCCGGGTGGACGCCCAGCGCCTGCGCACCGGGCGCATCCACGAGTCGGACTGGGTGAAGGTCAGCGGTGCGGTGAGCCGGATCAGCGAGGCGACGATCTTCATCGACGACAACCCAAACCTCACCGCCATGGACATCCGCGCCCGGGCCCGGCGGCTGAAGAAGGCCGAGGGTGACCTCGGGCTCGTCGTGATCGACTACCTCCAGCTCATGACCGGCCGGGCGAAGGCCGAGAACCGACAGGTCGAGGTGGCCGAGATCAGCCGCAGCCTGAAGATCCTCGCCCGCGAGCTGCAGTGCCCGGTGGTGGCGCTCTCCCAGCTGTCGCGCGGCCTCGAGGCCCGCCAGGACAAGCGACCGATGCTCTCCGACCTGCGCGAGTCCGGCTCGCTCGAGCAGGACGCCGACGTCGTCCTCTTCATCTACCGCGAGGAGCAGTACGACCCAGAGGACACCCCGATCGACCGGCGGGGGATGGCCGAGATCATCGTGGCCAAGCACCGCAACGGCCCCACCGGGTCGGTCCACCTCGTCTTCTTGAACCAGTACGCCCGGTTCGACAACCTGAAGTCCGTCTGACCACGAACCCGGCGCCCTCGCCGTTCGACCCCCCCGCCGGTCCCTCGCCGCGGGTGTCGGTGTGGGCCGGATCCACCGGGATCAGCCGACCAGGTACCGGGCACCGGCCGCCGCCACGGCCAGCCGGGTCAGGCCGTAGGCCAGGGCGATGCCGGCCCCCGGGCCGAGGAGCCACCCGCGCAGGATGCCGATCAGCGTCGATGTCTGCACGGTGTGCCGGCCTCGGGCGATCCCGGCGCCGGTCATCGCTCCGACCAGGGCCTGGTTCATCGACGTGAAGAACCCGAGGCCGACGGCGCTCAGCACGACGGCGGCCTGGACGAGCTGTGCGGCGGTGGCCATCGGCCGGTCGACGGTGACGATGTCGAAGGCGACCCGCCGGAGGAGGGGGCGTCCCCAGGTGAGCACGCCGGCGGCGAGGCCGAGGCCGCCGACCAGCCCGGCCAGAAGCGGCCCGAGGGTGTGGGTGCCCACGAGCGAGCCGGTGGCGTTGGCCACGTCGTTGCTGCCCATGGCGAACGAGGCGAGCGCACCTACCAGCACGAGCGACCCCGCCAGCCACCCCCCGGTGGAGGCCGTCGCCGTCGCCGCCGCCGTCGCCGGGCCGGTTGGGGCGCGCCGATCGGTGTGCGCCGGGTCGTGGGAGGCCTCGACCGGCACGGCCGGGACCAGGTCGAAAAGCCGAGTCAGTAGGTACCCGGCCATCGCCGCCACCACCGGCGCCGACGCCCAGATCACCGCCAGCTCGGCGACATGGGACCACTGGACGCCGACCTGGGCGGCGAGCCCGGCGCCGACGACGCTGAACACCAGTATCTGGATCGTCGAGGTGGGGAGACGGAGCCGGTTGAACAGGCTGGTGAGGCCGAAGGCGACGCCGAGGACGACCACCAGCCCGGCGACCGACAGCCCGGCGCCGGCGAGCAGCCCGTGGCCGACGGTGTGCTCGACCCCGTGGCTGGCGAAGGTGGCGCCGACGAGGGTGAGCGGCGCCATCACCAGCAGCCCCCGGCGGGCCGAGACGGCGCCGAGGGCGTGCGGCATCCCCATGCAGGCACCGGTGTAGTGGGCGCCCATGCTGTAGGCGAAGCCGACGGCCAGGACGATCAGCAGGGCCGTCATCGGCGCGCCCCACATGGCCGCGTCGCCCGTCGTCCCGGGGCCCTCGGTGAGCAGGCGATGCCCTCGGACGCTATCAGCGCGCCCGGAGCGGTCGGCCAGCTCGCTCGTCGACCAGCGCGTCGCCAGCAGCACGCCGGCGGTCACCACCGCGGGTGGCGATCGGCCGGCTATACCCCTCCCGGTATGATCGGGGAACGAGACGATGCGGGGCCGCCGAGGCGCGGTGATCGAGGAGATCGACGTGGAACTCCCTGAGGACGTGGTGAAGGACGCTCGACGCCGGCTGCACCGGGCGGCGGGACAACTCGACGCAGTCGACCGGATGCTGGCCGACGGGCGCGAGTGCAAGGACATCGTGATGCAGCTCTCGGCGGCCACCAAGGCCCTCGAACAGGTCGGCTTCAAGATCCTGGCCGCCGGGCTCACCTACTGCGTCGAGCATCCGGAGGAGGCCGCCGAGCGGGGCTACCCGTTGGAGGAGGTCCAGCGGATGTTCATGCGGCTCGCCTGACCCACCGGCCTTCCGGCCGGCGGCCCCTACCGGTGGCCCGCCTCGTCGGCACCGGGCCGGCGGAGCCAGCGCAGCGCCTCGGTGTCGCCCAGGAGGCCGAGGCGTCGTTCGAGCACCGGGTTGTCGTCGCACTGGCTGGCGTGCCAGGCGATCGCCCGGCACTGCCGGGCACGGTCGACCACCAGGACCAGGTCGACCTCCTCGGCCGGGCGCCCGACGAAGGTGGTGCCGAACTCGGCGTTGAGAGCGGCGGCGACTCGGTGGGGGACGGCCCAGGCCAGGACGGGCAGCGCCGGCGCCCCGGCGAGCGCCGCCTCGGTGGCCCGGCGGTGATCGGGATGGCCCGTGACGCCGTCCGCGTCGAAGACCACCAACAGGTCGGCGGCGACCTCGTCAGCCGCCGCCGCCACTTCCCCGGCCAACCGGTCGAGCGGCTGGCCGGTCAACGACCCGTCAGGGTGGTCGAGCAGCGACACCCGCCCGATCCCGAGCTCGGCGGCGGCCCTCGTCAGCTCGACGTGGCGCCGCTCGTCGAGCGCGGTGCCGTCGACGCCGAGCGTGGAGGCCTCGCCCCGGGTGAAGCAGAGCAGCGACACCCGGGTGCCCCGCTCGACGAAGCCGCTGAGCACGGCGCCAAGGCCGAAGCTCTCGTCGTCGGGGTGGGCGCAGACGGCCAGCACCGACGTGGCGGCCGGTAGCCCCCAGCCCTTTTGAGGTGGCGTCGCTGTCATCGAAAAGCAGGTGCGGGCGTCCTGGGGCCGGTCAGTCGGCCAGTCGGGCGACCGCCCTCTCGAGCGAGGCGGCGGCGGTCGTCCCGAGCGACTCGAGCTCGCCCGAGCCGTCGCTCGTCCCGGCGGTCAGCAGGACCCGGGGGTCGGCGATCGCCACCCGGGTGCGGCCGTCGCCGGCGTCCTCCAGGACGACGTTGCAGGGCAAAAGGAGCGCCAGGGAGGGATCGATCTCGAGGGCACGATGGGCGAGCGCCGGGCTGCAGGCCCCCAGGATCTTGAGCGCCCGGCGGTGGACGCCCAGCTTTGCCTCCAGCGTCGCCGCCACGTCGATCTCGGTCAGGACCCCGAAGCCCTCCTCGCCCAGCGCGGCGCGCACGGCCTGCTCGGCCTCGGCGAGCGGCCGGTCGAGCGTCGTCTCGATCGCCTCCATCATCCCTGCTTCAACCGGCTCGGTGGCGGTCCGGCCGGCGCCTCAGGACGCCGCACCGGCCCGCTGCTCGAGCTGGCGCCGGACCTCGTCCATGTCGAGCGCCTTCACCTTGGTGATCAGCTCCTCGAGGGCCGGTCCCGGCAGCGCCCCCGGCTGGGCGTAGAGCAGCACGTTGTCTCTGAAGGCCATCAGCGTCGGGATCGACATGATCCCGAAACGGGCGGCGAGGTCCTGCTCGGCTTCGGTGTCGACCTTGGCGAACACCACGTCGGGGTGGGCGACCGACGCCTCCTCGAAGATCGGAGCGAACATCCGGCACGGTCCGCACCAGCTCGCCCAGAAGTCGACGAGCACCGTCTCGTTGGACCTCACGGTCTCGTCGAAGTCGTCATTGCTCACTGCGACCGTCGTCATCGTGCCTCCTGTCGGGCTGTCGGGACGCTCGTCGGGGCTGTTCTCGCAGCCTCCGCATGGGGACAACCAGGATACCTCTGGGGGTATTCCCACGACCGCGTGCGCCACGGCGGCCTCCATGTACTATACCCCCCCAGGTATCCGACGAACAACGGAAGAGAGACGATGGCGACGACGCAGCTCCTGACCGCCGTTCCCCACGACCCGTCCACCGACGGCCCTCACGGCGCCTTCGCCCGCCTCGGGGGATGGACAGGCTCGCATCTGCGCCCGGTGCTGCTCGGGTGGCTGGCCGTCCTGGTGGTGTTCGGCGTCTTCGCCCCCAAGGTCGAGTCGTCGCTCGCCGGCGCCGGCTGGCAGGACTCGACCAGCCAGTCGGTGCAAGCCCGAGACCTCATCCAGCGGGACTTCGCCGGCCTCGGGTCGAGCGCCCTGCAGGTCGTGGTGGTCGACCACGCCGGCCCGATCGCCGGCGACCCGGCGGCGCACTCGGTGATCGGGCGGGTCGAGGCGATGTTGCGGGCGAACCGCGACGTCTCGACGGTGGTGCCCCCGCGCCCGGGCACCTCGATCTCCGCCGACGGCCGGACGGCGGTGGTCACCGCCGGAGCGGCGGCCGGCACGAACCAGATGGTCACCGCCGCCGGCCACCTGGCCGGCCCGCTCTCAGGACTCGGCACCCGTGACGTGTCGGTGACCCTCACCGGGGACAGCGCGTTGTGGGCCAACTTCAACTCGGCCAACCACTCGGCGATGATGCGCTCGGAGCTTCTCTCGTGGCCGGTGACCCTGGTCATCCTCGTCGTCGCCTTCGGCAGCCTGATCGCCGCCGGCCTGCCGCTCATGCTGACCATGGCCGGCCTGCTGGTCTCGGCTGGGGCGCTGGTCCTCGCCAACCACATCGCGCCGGTGTCGATCTGGGCGCTCAACTTCGCCCTGATGTTCTCCCTGGCCCTCGGGATCGACTACGCACTGTTCCTCGTTGTGCGATTCCGGGCAGCCCTCGAGCGCCGCGGCGCTCAGCCGGGTGACCGGTCGGCGGCGGCGGCAGCGGTGGCCGAGACGATGGCCACCGCCGGCAAGGCCGTCGCGTTCTCGGCCGTCACCGTGCTGGCGTCGCTGGCGTCGATCCTCATCGTGCCGAGCCCGGCCTTCCGCTCGATGGCGCTCGGCATCATGGCCTCGGTGGTGGCCGTGCTGGCCGCCACGCTGACCCTCCTGCCGGCGGTGCTCGGCAAGCTCGGGACCCGGGTCAACGCCGTCCCGTTCCGGCTCCGCCGCCACCACCACGACCGGCCGGCGGGCCACCGGCTCGAGGAACGGCTCCACGCCTGGGGGCGCCTCATGTGGAAGCACCCATGGCCGGCAGCACTCGGCGCGCTGGCCCTCCTCGTCCTTGCCGCCCTGCCGGTCCTTGGGCTGCGGACCTCGATGCCGTCGATCACCATCATCCCGGCGTCGGCCAACGCCCGCGTCGGCTACGAGCAGGTGACCACTGCCTTCGGCCCCGGCTTTCCCGGCACCCTGCAGGTGGTCGTCCCCGCCGCCGACCAGGCGTCGGCGCTACGGGCGGCCCGCCGGACCGAGGGTGTGGCCGCCGTCCTGCCCGGACCGACGAACCGCGGCTGGTCGCTCGACCAGGTCGTCCCGACCAGCGGACCGTCGAGCGTGGCGACCGGCGCCACGATCGAGCGGTTGCGCCACGCCCTGCCGCACGGCTCCCTCGTCGGCGGGGCGGCGGCGGAGAACTACGACCTCCAGCACGCCCTGGCCAGCCGGACCCCGATCGTCTTCGGGATGCTGGCCGGGCTCGGGTTCCTCCTCCTGCTGGTGGCCCTCGGGGCCCCGCTGATCGCCTTCGCCGGCGTGGTGATCACCGGCCTGTCGGTCGCCGGCGCCTTCGGGGTCGCCCGGCTGATCTTCCAGGACGGCCATCTCTCGGGCCTGCTGCACTTCACCCCGCAGGGGTTCGTCGACGCCTGGGGCCCGCTCTTCTTCGGGGCGATGGTGTTCGGCGTGGCGATGGACTACACGCTCTTCATGCTGTCGGCGGCCAAGGAGCGCTACGAGACCCATGCCGACCCCGAGCACTCGATGGTCGGTTCGGTCCGCACGTCCGGACGGGTCGTCGTCTCAGCCGCCGCCGTGATGATCGCTGTGTTCCTCACCTTTGCCCTCTCCGGGCCGCTCGCACCGAAGGAGATGGGGGTCATCCTCGCCGTGGCGGTGGCGCTGGACGCGCTGATCGTCCGCCTGGTCCTCCTCCCGGCGCTCCTCCGCCTCACCCGGCACGCCGCCTGGCACCAGCCGCGGTGGCTGGGCCGGGTGCTGCCGAAGGTGAGGTTCGCCCACTGATTGGTCGGGAGCAGGCCGGTCGGGAGCAGGCCGGTCGGGAGCAAGCCGGTCAGAACCGGAAGACCCGGTACCAGGCGGCAAGCGCACGCTCGTCGCCGAGGCGCTCGACCGTGCCGAGCGGCGGGCGGCCGTAGAGGAGGAGCTCGAGGTCCGAGGCGCCGCCGCGCAGCGCGAGACCGGCCTTGCGGTGGGCTCGCTCGACGGCCGGCCCGTCGTCGGTCAGGGTGACCGTCCACTCGGCGTCGGGGGCGGACGCGTGGAGGTGGAGAGACTCGCCGGCACCCTTCGCCGCCCACCCGAGCCGCCACCAGGCGGCGAGCATGGCGAAGACCTCGTCGATCCCGTCGACCGCCAGGGCGCCGTCGATCGGGGCCGCCACGGTTGTGGCGCACTGGGCGTCGTAGCGGTGCACCGCCAGCTCGTGGGCGCACCGTCGGGCGACGAAACCGGCGGTGTGATCGGTGTCGTGCCAGGTCCAGACGGCGGCATCGGCGTCGGTCGACCCGAGCAGGTCGAGTAGCCGGGCGGCACGTTGGCCGAACCAGTCGGCCAGCGCCGCCGGGCCGGTGCCGGCCGGACCGTCGGCGTCGCCCGGACGGCCCGGGGGCTCCTCCTGGCGTCGCTCCGGCCGGCTTCCGGGCTCGGCCAGGGCGTCGCTCCAGTAGGTGCAGAACCGGCCGACGTGGTCGGCGAGGTCCCATGTCGTCCACCCCGGGCAGGTCGGTACCGGCCGGTCGGCGGCGCCGGCGCCGAGGGCCGTGGTCAGCACCGCCGCCTCGCGTTCGACGGCGGCGAGATGCTCGCGGTACTCCATCGCCGGCAGCGTAGGTGACGAGCCGCCCGACGGTCGCCGAGCGCCGGCGTCGAAGGTCCGCCCGACACGCCTACGTCGCCCGAGCGCCGACGCCCGCTCGGACCGGCTCTCGGTCATCGACCTGACGTCGCAGCAGGTGGTGGGCGGCGTGCCGGCCGGCTCGTACCCGGCCGGCCTCGAGTCGACGAGCGAGGGCGACTGCTCTACTGCGGCGACACGATGGGTTCGACGGTCAGCGTGGTCGACCTCGACGCGCTGCGGTCTGCCAGACGGTGCCGGCCGAGCTGGGGGCGGGGGCGGTCGCCGTAGACCCGTGGCGCAGGCGTAGCGTGGGAGGGGAGCGACGCCGCCGCCGACCCGGGTCCACCACCGGGGCCGACCCGGGGCGCATAATCGTCCAGGTCCGAGACCCGACCGGCGCGGACCGCGAACCCGAGCCCGCCGTTCCCCAGGCCGGTCGGCGAGCGGCGAGGAGCACGGGACGTGGCAGACGAACGGCGCACAGCGAGCCCGAACGATCCGGAGCCGGCCGACGCGGTCCTCCTGCTCGACGCCGAGCTCGAGTGGTCGGCCTCTGCCCTCCACGTCGACGAGGACGTCGGCCGGAAGGTGGCGCCGAGCAGCGAGCGACCGGTCCCGGTCGCCGGCGTCGAGTTCGGGAGCGTCGCCACCGAGATCCTCGACCCGTTCGTCCGGGCGATCGAGGTGCTCATCCGGGGACTGGTCGAGTCGCTCGGCGAGGAGGCCGGCGGCCCGGCGACGGTGCAGTTCGGATCGACGGTGATCCAGTACTCGAGCCCGGGCTGGGGCGACGACGTCGTGCGGGTCTACCGCACCCACCCGGGCCCGGCCGACGCGGCGGCGGCGACCGCCGCCCCCGGTGAGGTCGGCGCCGAGGCCTTCGGCGAGGGGCCCGGCGGGCGCCAGCGGGACCGCTGGGAGCTCGGGGCGTCGGCCGCCCGGGAGGGGAACCACGCGCTCGCCCTCGAGCTGTTCGAGGAGGAGGCCAAGGAGGCGGAGCAGCTCGGCGTCAGCCAGCGGGCGGCGATCGCCTACCGCTCGGCCTCCCGCGAAGCCGGCCTCGTCGGGCGGCGCGACTACGCCAACATGCTCCTGCGGCTCGCCGGCAAGCACTACCTGCTCGTGGCGGAGGAGTCCCGGACGTCGGCCCGCGGCAAGGTGCAGGCGTTCGTGGCGGCGGCCAAGTGCTTCCTCCAGGCCGGCAACCTCCCGCTCGCCGAGTCGTGCATCGCGCGGGCACGCTCGGGCGGGGAGGCGCTCGGCGACCTGGAGTAAGTGAAGATCCTCCTGACCACAGAGGGCACGTTCCCCTACACCGGCGGCGGGGTGTCGACCTGGGCGGTGTCGCTGACTCGCGGGCTCGCCCACCACCAGTTCGCGGTGGCGGCGGTGGTCGCCAACCCGCCCGACCGCCCAACGATGGCGCTGCCGCCGAACGTCGCCGTGCTGGCGGTGCCGCTCTGGGGGCTCGAGATGGTCGAGGAGTACCTGCCGCTGCGGCGGGGCCTGTGGCGGCGACGGCGCACCACCACCGCGGCGGTGGCCACCCGGTTCCTGCCGCCGCTCGAGCTCCTGTTCGACCAGGTCCTGGTGGCCGACGCCGATCCGGGGCAGGTGGCCGAGGTCCTCGGCGAGCTGGCGGCGTTCGCCGAGCAGGCGGACCTGCGGCGGGCGATGCAGGACGAGCGGGTCTGGCGCATGCTCCACGCCCGGCTCGTCGCCAACCCGCTCTACCGCCACGCCACCTTCGGGGAGGCGGCCGACCTGGCGCGGACCCTCTACCGGTACCTGCTCCCGCTGGCCGTGCCGGTGCCGGACGTCGACGTCGTCCACGCCTCGGCGTCGGCGCTCTGCGCGCTGCCGGCGATCGCCGCCAAGGTGCGCCGGGGGATCCCGCTCGTCCTCACCGAGCACGGCATCTACCTGCGCGAGCGGATCCTCGAGCTCGTCCAGCGCGAGGTGTCGACTCTCGAGAAGGTGATGTTCTCGAACCTCTACCGGGCGATCGCCCGCGCCGCCTACCACGTGGCCGACCGGGTGGCGCCGGTCTGCCACTACAACGTGCGCTGGGAGCGCGAGCTCGGTCTCGACCCGTCGAAGGTCCGGGTGATCTACAACGGCGTCGACCCCGGCCGGTTCTCGCCCAGCCCGCCGCCGGCCGGACGGCCGACGCTCGTGTGGGTGGGCCGGATCCAGCCGCTCAAGGACCTCCTCACGCTGATCCGGGCGGTGGCGCTGGTGGCCGGCGCGGTGCCGGGGGTGCGCTGCCTCCTCTACGGGCCCGACACCGATCCGGGCTACGCCGCCCAGTGCCGTCGGACGGTGACGGCGGCCGGGCTCGACGAGGTCGTCGCCTTCGAGGGCCCGGTGGCCGACGCGTCAGCGGCCTTCGCCCGGGCCGACGTCGTCGTGCTGAGCTCGATGTCCGAGGGGTTCCCCTACACGGTGGTCGAGGCGATGATGTGCGGCCGGCCGGTGGTGGCGACCGACGTCGGCGGGGTGGCCGAGGCGCTCGACGACCGCTCGCTGCTCGCCGAGCCGCAGAACGCGGCGTCGCTCGCAGCAGCGCTTCTCGGCCAGCTCCGTCGGAGCCCCGGTGAGCGAGAGGCGCTCGGCCAGCGGTTGCGGCAGCGGGCCGTCGAGCGGTTCGACGAGCGCCGGTTCCTCGACGGCTACGACCGCCTGTACCGGGAGCTCGATGGCTGCCTCGTCTGACACCGGGATCCTGCGGTTCGACGACGACCTCCAGGTCGAGGCGCGCACGGTGCTCTCGCACACCGCCGAGCCGCAGAACGCCTTCGAGGTGGCGGTGATCCTCGAGACGCTCGGGCACACCGACGCCACCGCCCAGGCCCGGGGCTACGACGACCTGTTCGACCTCGCCCGTCACCTCCACGAGACGCTCGAGGACGTCGGCATCGTGCACCACGTCCGCCCGGGGGGCACCGCCGATCTGCCCGAGCCGCTGTCGATGGCCCAGGCGGCCGGCCTCTTCGTCGGGCAGTCGCTGCCGTGGCTCACGGCGCTCTTCGTCCTTTTGGCGGTCGGCACCGGCTTCTGGTCGTCGACGCTCTTCACCCGCGACCAGTCGGCGGCGATGGTGCTGGCGCTCTCGGCCGGCCTGGTGTCGAGCGCGCTGTTCACCTACCCGTTCGCCCGGCGGGCGACCTTCTACCGGCTGCAGGGCCAGCTCGGCCTGGTCGGCTGGAGCGCCCGGTGGATCCTCGGGGCCGGCGTCGTCGGCTCGGCGGCGCTGATCGGTGCCGTGTACCTGCTCCTCGACCGGGTGCTCGGCCTCTACACTCCGGGCGACACGCGGGCCTTCTTCGAGATCGGCGTGGCGATCGCCGTGCTGCAGCTGTCCTTCGCCCCGCTCTACACGTTGCGGGCCTTCGGGTGGCTGGCGGCCGCCACCGCCGCCGGGGTCGGCGTCCTTTTGGCCGCCTTGCCCAGCGTCGAGCACGGGATCTACACCGACCCCTTCGACGTCATCTCGGTGCAGCTGGCGTCGATCGGCGCGATGGCGATGGTGGCGACCGTCGGGTCGTGGTGGCTGCTGCGGCGCCCTTGTGACCGGGCGACGCCGCCGCGCAAGTGGGCGGTCGTCCGCTCGACCGCCCCCTACGCGCTCTACGGAGCCGGCTTCTTCCTGCTCGTCATGGCCGGCGGGCTGGCCGCCGGCGGGATCTGGCACGGCACCTTCCATTACGTGCAGGACTACAACGTGGTGACCGGGACGGCGATCTTCGTCCTGCTGCCGCTGTTCTGGTACACGACGATGGTCGGCGAGCGTCTCCCGCCCCACGTCGCTGCCCTGGTCCGCCGGCTGTCGGTCGTCGAGGTCCCGGCGGCCGCCGCCGAACTGCGGGCGAGGTTTCGGCGCGAGCTGGTCACTCTCGTGGGGGTCGGCGTCGCCGCCGGTGCGGGGCTCGTCGTCCTCGCCGGACTGCTGTCGGGCTCGGTCGGGGTGGCCGAGCTGGTGTGGCGACACCTCGCCCTGTTCGTCGGCGCCCTCAGCTCCTACGTCGCCGTGGCGGTCGGCGTGCTCAGCAGCCAGATGCTGATCGTGCTCTCGCGCCCGGCGGTGCCGGCGGCCGGGGTGGTGGCCGGCTCGGCGGTCACCCTCGCCGCCGCCGGGTCGTTCGCCCTCGGGGTGTCCGCCACCAGCGCCGCTGTGCTCGGGCTGCTCGTCGGCACGGCCTGCTTCGCCGGCTCGACCTGGTGGGCGACCGACCGGGTCCTCCGCCGGTTCGACCACGTCTACTACGGGGCGTTGTGACCGCCGCCTGGGCCGTCCAGCCGTGGGGACGCCGGGCGGTGACCGCTGCCCGGCTGGCGCGCTCGGCCGCCCTCCGGCGGGCCGGACGGGTGGCGGCGGTCGTCCTGGCGCTGGTCACGGCGGCCGCCGCCGCCGGCGTGGCCGTGGAGGCGGGCTCCCCGGCGCCGATCGCCTCGGCCGGTCCGGTGGCCCTCTTTCGGACGGCGAGCGGGTTGGCGATCGCCCTCGGGTTCGACCGGCCGGCGCCGCTGCGCGACCTCGGCGACACCTTCTCCTTCAACGGGTCGGCCACCGCCGGGGTCGGCACGGCGGTGGCGGGCGACCACGGCCTGGCCATCGGGGTGCGGCGGCACCCCGACCGTTTCGAAGGGTGGTTCGCCGTGACCCGCGCCGCCTTCCCGGCCGCCGGCATCTACCACGTCGAGATGGCCAAGCCACCCGGCGAGGTGCGCGGGCACGGCGCCCAGGGAGAGGCGGTCTTCGCCGTCCAGACGGGGACGACCAAACGGACGGGGCTGATCAATTACGTGGTCGTGGCGAGCAACAGCAACCACGGCGCCACGATCTGGACGGTCGGCTACGCCCACGGCCACGTGGCCGACGCTCGCCTCGAGACGCTGATCCGCTACCCGGTGCCGCCCGACACCTCGCCGGCGCGGGCGCTGACGCTCGTCACCGACGGCCGGCGCCGGCTGTCGGTGTGGTTCGGTGACCGGCTCGGCTTCCGCTCCGACCGCCTCCGGCTCGACATCACCCCGCCCTTCCAGCCGTACCTCGAGGTCCAGGCGGAGCGGATCGCCTACACGTCGTACTTCCACGACTTCTGGGTGACCACCGGCACGGCGGTCACCGTCGCCGCCCCCGCCCGGACCCGTCTCGAGCTCGTCGCCCCCGACGGCCGTCGGTTGGCGTCGGCCACCGCCCGCGGCGGGATCGCCCGCCTGGTGCCGCCGCCGCCGTTGGCCGTCGGAACCGCCCGGCTGGTGGCGAGGCTCGGGGGCCGCCGGGTCGTGCTCGGCCCGTTCCGCTACGCCGCCGGCGACCGGCTCCGGTTGAGCGGGTCGCGCGCCGCCCGCCGGTCGATCCCCGCCCGGTCGATCCGCCCGGGGCGCGCCCGCACGGCGGCCTGGGTGCTCGAGGAGGTCGGTTGAGCGCCGGCACCGTTGGCCCCACACCCGGCCCGACACCCGGCAGCGCACCCCTGCGGCGGGCCGTTCGGCCTCCGGGTCCGCTGGCGGTCTTCTACGGGTGGCCGAGCCTGGTCAACGGGTCCGGCGGCGACCCGGCGGCGGCGGCGGCAACGTTCGCACGCTTCGAGGCGGTGGTCCTCGGCGAGGCGACGCCGACGGCGGCGGGCGACCCGGCGGCGGCGGAGGTGGCCGGGCACCTGGGTGGCCGGACCCGCCTGTACGGCTACGTCAGCCTCGGCCGGGGACCGGGTCAGCCGGGCTGGTCGACGACGGCGCTGGGTCGCCGGCTCGGCGCCTGGGCCGAGTGGGGGGTCGAGGGGATCGTCCTCGACTGCGCCGGCAGCGACTTCGGGGTGGACGCCGCCCGGCTGGCCACGGCGGTGGGAGCGGTCCACCAGCTGGAGCTCGACGTCGTGGTCAACGCGTGGGACCCCGGCGACCTGGTCGCTTCGGGCGCCCGGTTCGGCCCGGGCGACGCCTTCCTGGCGGAGAACGACGTCGTGCGGCACGGCGCGCGCCGCCCGGCCGGGGCGTACGCCGGCCGGCTGGCGGCGGTCGAGCGGGTCCGCCGCGAGCTCGGTGTCGGCGTCTGGGCGACGGCGACCACCTCGAGATGGTGGATGCCGGGGCGCTACGGGCCGGGGACGCCGGAGAGGATCGGGCGGGCGTGGGCGGCCGCCGGGGCTCGGCCCCCGGACCTGCTGGCGGTGGGGGACCCGCTGTACGGGGCGTCGTCGAACCGGCTCCCGATGCCCGAGCGGCGGCCGCCGGGGGGGGCGGCCGACGGTACGGTGGGCTGCCCGGCCGGTGACGTCAGGGGGGTCGTGTGGCAGCCAAGGGAGACGGCGTCCTCGGGGTGAGCGGGATCCCCGGGGACGGCCGGGGGGATCCCGATGGCCGGTGACCAGCGGGTCCGGCTGTCGCTCCTGCTCTCGGGGCTGCGCTGGCGGGCCTGGAGCTCGCTGGCGATGTTCGCGGTGGCGATGTTCGCCGTCGCCGCCGGGGCCTTCGGCCCGGTGGAGCTGCACAGCGCCGACCAGGCGATCCTCGACGGGACGTTGGCGGCCAGCACGCCGGCCAACCTCGGGCTGACGCTGCTGCCCCAGAGCGGCCAGGGCTCGGCGGCCCAGCTGCTCTCGGCGGCCCGCTCGGCGCCGCGGCCGGCTGGCGGCGGCCGCTGGTTCGGTGCCCCGATCGTCACCGCGCAGGCGTCGTTCACCGCCGTCGGCGCCGGCCAGCGCTACAGCGACCACCTGACGGCCCGCACGGGGGCGTGCGCCCGGTTGGTGATCGTGTCGGGGCGCTGCCCGGCGCGCCGGGGCACGGTGATGCTCAGCACGCGGAGCGCCCGGGCGCTCCACCTCGGCCTCGGCGACCGCCTCAGGGCGGTCTTCGGCAAGGCGGGTCATCGGTCCTCGATGGTCGTCGTCGGCCTCTACCGCGCCGGTGACCCTCTGGCGCCGTTCTGGTGGGGACAGAACTTCTTCGGCTTCGGCGCCGGGGCGTCGAGCGCCCCGTTGCTCGACGACGCCTTCGGCCCGCCGTCGACGGTGGCCGCCGCCGCCCCGCCGGCCCTCGTCTCGTACCTGGCGCAGGTGCCGTTCCGGGCCGGCTCGCTGTCGGTCGGCCAGGCCGGCTCGATGGACGCCGTCCTCTCGCGCTACGAGCGGGCGGTCGCCGATCGGGACGGCGTCCTGGCGTCGACCGAGCTGCCGTCGGCGCTGGCGGCGGCCGCCGCCTCCCAGCACACGACGGCCACCATCGTCGGGGTCGTCGTCGTCCAGCTGGTGCTGCTGGCGCTGTTCGTCCTCTACTTCGTGGCCAGCCGGACGGCCGGCGAGCGGCTGCCCGACGTGCGACTGGCCGAGCTGCGCGGCTACCGCCCGCGCTCGACGCTGGCGGTCGCCCTGGCCGAGCCGATAGCGGTGGTCGTGGCGGCGGTGCCGGTCGGCCTACTGGTGGCCTGGGGGGTGGCGGCGGCGACGGCAGCCGCCTTCTTCGGGGAAGGGATCGGCGCGTCGTTGACCCTGACGGCGCTGGCGGCGGCGGTCGGCACGGGGGTGGTGGGGATCGTCGCCACGGCGCTGGCCGGTCGCCAGATGCTCTCGGCCGGGGCGCTCGCCCCGGCCGCGTCGAACGGCCGGCGGCCGACGACCTGGCGGGTGGTCGGCGACGTGCTGGTGGTGGTGGCAGCAGCGGCGGCCTTTCTCGAGCTGGTGGTCGGCGGCGTCGGCGGGAGCGGCGGCCACGACGACCCGCTGGCGGCCTTCGCCCCGGGGCTGCTGGCGCTGGCCGTCGGGGTGCTCGGCGCCCGGCTGCTGCCGGTGGTGCTGGCGACCGGCTACCGGCGGACGGCGCACTCGCCGCGGGTGGCGCTGGCGTTGGCGACCCGCCGGGTCGGGCGCCGCCCCGAGTTCGCCGCACCGGTGATGCTGCTGGCGCTGGCGGTCGGGCTCAGCACCTTCGCCGTCGTCGGGTGGGCGGTGGACCGCCGCAACCAGGGGGTGGCCGACCGCTTCGCCGTCGGGGCCGACCGGGTGCTCACGGTGGAGGTGCGGCCCGGCGTCGACTTCCTCTCGGCCGTCGAGGCGTCGGCGCCTGCGGGCGGCGTGATGGCGGCGGCGGTCGAGCGGGCCAGTGACGGAACGACGTTGGCGGTCGACGCCCGCCGGATGCCCGGTGTGGTGTCGTGGCCGCCGGGCCTGTCGCACCTCGACGCCGCCGAGGTGGCCCGCCGGCTGGTCCCGTCGGGGCTGGCTCCGCCGGTCGAGGTGGGCGGCAGCCAGCTCGAGGTGACGATCGACGCCCGGCTGGCGGCCTCGCCGGCCCCGCAGCTGGCGCTCGACCTGTTCGACCAGGGATTCCAGACGCCCGAGCAGGTGGTGCTGGGCACCTTGCGGTCGGGCACCGCCACCTACCGGGCGAGCCTGGCCGGCCTCTGCACCGGCGGCTGCCGCCTGGTCGACCTGGCGTTCGCCTGGTCGCCGGCCGAGGAGACGGGCACGCCAGGGTACGTCGACCTGTCGGTGACCGGCGTGGCGACCCGGACGGCCGGTGGGCGCACGGTCCCGGTGGCGGCCTCGCTCGGCGACCGGTCGCGCTGGACGAGCTCGTCCGGCACCGCCGCGCTCGGCTCGAGCGGCCGTTCGCTCACGGCGCACCTCGCCCTCGACCCGTACGCCCCGGTCACCCTGGCGCCGGCCGACGTCCCCGGGCGGGTGCCGGCGGTCGTCACGCCGTCGAGCGCCGGGCAGACGCTCGGCGGTGGGCCAAGCCTGGTCGGCCTCGACGGCCAGACGTTGACGGGGAAGACGGTGACCGAGGTGGCGGCGGTGCCACGCCTCGGCGCCGACGCGACGCTGGTCGACCTCGGCACCGTCGAGCGCTCGCTCTCGGGCCCGTTCACCTCGGTCACGACCGAGGTGTGGCTGTCGCCGGACGCCCCCGGCGACATCGCCCGGCGGCTCCGGCAGCGAGGGGTCAACGTGGTCGGCGTCGACAGCGTGGCGGCGCGGCAGGTGGCGTCGGCCCACAACGGGATCGACCTCGCCTACCTCCTCTTCCTGGTCGCCGCCGTCGCAGCCGCCGCCCTGGCGGTGGGGGCCACCGCCTTCGGGCTGTCCGCCGGCGCACGGCGCCGCGGCCCTGAGCTGGCGGCGATGCGGGCGGTCGGCCTGACCGCACCGGTCCTCCGCCGGTCGGTCTGGCTCGAGCAGCTGCTCTCGGTCGGGGTCGGGGCGGCGCTCGGGGTCGGGGCGGGCATCGTGGCGGCGGCGGTGGCGCTGCGCTCGGTCCCCGAGCTGGCGGCGCCGACGGCCGGCCCCCCGCTGGAGCTCGGGCTCCCGCCGGCGGCCCTGGCGGTGACGGTGGCCGCGCTGGCCGCCGCGCTGGCGGTCACCGTCATCCTCGGTGCCTCGGCGGTGGTGGGGGCCTCGGGGGTCGAGAGCCTGGGAGGGGCGACGTGAGCGGGCCGGCGGCCGGGGCGCTGGCGCCGCCGGGGCGGGGCGGCGAAGGCGGGGTGGAGGTACGGCTGACCGGGGTGGTCCACCTCTACCGGCAGTCGGGCACCGACGTGGTGGCGCTGCGCGGGGTCGACCTCGACGTCGACGCCGGCGAGATGGTGGCGCTGCTCGGGCCGTCGGGGATGGGCAAGACGACGGTGCTCCGCCTGATGGCCGGCATCCTCACCCCGTCGGCCGGTCTCGTCCAGGTCGGCCGGCACGACCTCGGTCGGCTCGGGCCGTCGGAGCGCCGGGCGCTGCGGGCCGGGGAGGTCGGTTACATCGTCCAGGGCACGAGCCCGAACTTCCTGCCGTTCGCCACGGTCTTGGAGAACCTCTGGTTCGCCCAGCACGGCGCCCGAGCCCAGGGGCACGTCCCGCCGTGGGAGCCGGTGGAGCTGCTCGAGCTGCTCGGCCTGGCCGAGCTGGCCGGCGCCCGGCCGGCGACCCTGCCGCGCGGCCGCCAGCAGCAGGTGGCGGTGGCGGCCGGCCTGGCCGCAGGTCCGCAGCTCGTGCTGGCCGACGAGCCGACCTCGCAGCTCCCGCCGGACGACGGCCGGGCGGTGATCGAGCTCTTCCGCCGGGTGAACGCCGAGCGCGCCACGACGGTGGTGATCGTCACCCACGACCAGTCGGTGGCGGCGTCGTTCCAGCGGACGGTGACGATCCGTGACGGGCGGGTCGGCGCCGAGGCCCACCACGGCGAGGAGTTCGCCGTGGTCGACGGGACCGGCTCGGTGCAGCTGCCGCCCGACGTGCTGGCGGTCCTGGCGCCGAACACCCGGGTGCGGGTGGTTCGGCGGCCCGATGGTGTCGAGCTGCGCCGCCCGGAGGAGCCGTGACCGGCGTCGTCGCCGGCGACGCGCCGGGAGGCGGCGGCCGGCCGGCGGTGGCCCGCCTGGAGCTCGCCGGGGTCGATCTGGCGCTCGGCGGCCGGAGGGTGCTGCACGGCGTCGACCTCGTCGTCGACGCCGGGGTGCCGACCGCCGTGACCGGCCCGTCGGGTGCCGGCAAGACGGCGCTCTGCCTGTTGCTCGCCGGCGCCGTGGCACCGGTCGCCGGCCACCTGGCGTGGCTGCCGGCCGGCGCCCGGCCGACGGTGGGGCTCGTGCTCCAGCATCACGGGCTGCTGAGCGGGCTCACCGCCGAGGAGAACGTGGCGCTGCCGCTGCAGGCTCGCCACCTCGCGCCCGACGAGGTGGCGGCGCTGGCGGCGGGGGCGCTGGCGGCGGTCGGTCTGGGGGGGCACGCCGGTCGGGTGGTCGACGAGCTGTCGGGGGGCGAGCGCCAGCGCGTCGGGATCGCCCGGGCGCTGGCCGGTGACCCGGCGGTGCTGGTCGCCGACGAGCCGACGGCCGAGCTCGACCCGGAGAACCGCCAGCGCGTCCTCGACCTGTTGCTGGCGCCGGCGGAGCCGCCGCGGGTGGTGGTGGTCGCCTCCGACGACGCCGAGGTGGTCGGTGCCTGCCGACGGGTGGTCGTCCTCGGTGCCGGCCGGGTCGTCGAGGTCGGCGAGACGCCCCCGAGCTGACGGCCAGTTGGTTGGTCAGCCGGCGCGCTCGAGGATGACGACCGGTATCTTGCGGTCGGTGCGGCTCTCGTACTCGGCGAACACCGGCACATCGGCCTTCTGCTGCTCCCAGATGGCGTCGCGCTGGCCGGGGTCGGCGACGACGGCGACGACCGGGAACGACTCGGTGCCGAGCTCGATCGCGGCATGGGGGTCGGCGAGCAGGTTGTGGTACCAGTCGGGGTGGGTCGGCGCGCCGGCCTTGGAGGCGAAGATCGCCAGCTGCCCGGTGTCGAGCCGGCGGTAGGTCACCGGGTGGACGCGCTCGGCGCCGCTGCGGGCGCCGGTCGTGTGGAGCAGGAGTAGCGGGACGTCGGCGAACTGGCCGCCGACGACCCCGCCGTTGGCCCGGAACTCGTCGATCACCCGCCGGTTCCAGTCGTCGACGTCGTCCCTGCGCATCCTCGGCCCTCCTTCGGCTGAGGGCTCACCGGCTCACCGGCTCAACGGCCAGTATGCCCGTCGTGGCGCGGCGGCAGCTCGACGGCGACCGGGGAGGCGTCCTCGGCCAGCTCGGCCAGCTCGGTCTCGACGTCGAGCTCGGAGGCGGCGTCGATTTCGGCCGCCGAGAGCCCGAAGCGGCGGAAACCGGGTCGGGCGACCGCCAGGACGACGGCGCCGGCGATGCAGGCGAGCCCGCCGGAGACGATCGAGATCTCGGCCCCGAAGGCGCTGGCGACGGTGCCGGACTCGAGGTCGCCGAGACGCGGGCCGCCCTGGACGACCGACATCTGGACGGCCGAGAGGCGGCTACGGAACGACTCGGGGATCGAGAGCTGGAGGACGGTGTTGCGGAGCACGGCCGAGATGACGTCGGCCCATCCGGCCACGGCGAGCAGGACGAGGGCGGGAGCGAGGGCGCGCACGAAACCGAAGGCGGTGACGGCGGCGCCCCAGGCGACGACGGCGGCGATGATCGCCCAGGCGTGGCGCCGCATCCGGCCGACCCACCCGGTGGTCACGGCGCCGACGAGGGCGCCGGCGCCGGGGGCGGCGTAGAGCCACCCGAGCGTGGTGGCACCGCCGTGGAACACGTCGAGGGCGAGTGCAGGGAACAGGGCGCGGGGCATCCCGAAGACCATGGCGTTGATGTCGATCAGGTAGACGCCCTGGAGCTGCTGGCGGCCGCGCAGGTACGCCAGGCCGTCGGCGATCGAGCGCAGCCCCGGCCGGCTGGCCCCTGGAGCCGGCGGGATCGGCGACATCGCCAGCACGGTGCCGAGGGTGACGGCGTAGGTGACGGCGTCGATGACGTAGGCCGACTGGATGTGGATGGCGCCGATGAGAACGCCGGCCACCGCCGGGCCGCCGACGGCGCCGACCTGGAGGATGATCTGCATGAAGGCGTAGGCGGCGCTCAGCAGCCGGCGGTCGACCATCGCCGGCACCGCCGCGTTGCGGGCGGTGGTGGCGGCGCCGGTGAGGCCGGCGGCGACGGCGCTCACGACGTAGAGCACGACCAGCGACGGGTGGTCGAGCAGCGAGTTGAGGGCCAGCGCCCCGCTGGTCAGCGCCAGCACGGCGGTGCTGACGAGGAGCAGCGTCCGGCGGTCGACGGCGTCGCCGACGGTGCCGCCGACCATCGCGCCGACGATCAGCGGGCCGAGCTGGACGATGCTGACGGCGCCGACCTGGAGCGACGACCGGGTGAGCTCGAACACCTGGAACGGGATGGCGACGACGGTCAGCTGGCTGCCGAGGGTGCCGATCAGCTGGCCGACGAACAGCAGGCGGAAGTCGCGGCTCTGGCGGAGCGGGGAGAGGTCGACGAGGATGCGGCCGGCCACGGCGGACCGTCAGGTCGGTCGGCTGGCGTCGGGCGGCGGGTCGCCCGGGGTCCCGGCGGCCGCCCGGGGATCGGGCGTCCAGGCGGCCGGCCAGTCGGTCGGCCGCAGCAGGGCGTCGGTGCCGCCGTCGACGTAGAGGACCGAGCCGCAGAAGAAGCCCCCGTCGGGGCCGAGCAGGAGGTCGACGAGGGCGGCGATCTCCTCTGGCCGCCCGGGCCGCCCAACCGGCAGCGGCAGCATTGCCAGCAGCGGGGCCATCTCGGGGTCGCCCCGGCCCTCGGCCACGAGCGGGGTCTCGACCATCCCGGGGGCGACGGCGTTCAGGCGGATGCCGGCGCCGGCCCAGCCTGCCGACGGGGCGTGGGTCCGCACCCAGTGGGCCACCGCGAGCTTGGTGGCCGGATAGGCGGCGACCGAACCGGCCTCGTCGGCCAGTGCTCTGGCGGCCGCTTCGTCGCCGGCCAGGCAGGCCGCCACCACGGCCGGCGGGATGCCGGGCTGGATGGTGGCGCTGTTGGAGCTGATCGCCACGGCGGCGCCGCCGCCGGCCAGCGCCGGGCGCAGGCCCTCGAGGAGGGCCACGGTGCCGAAGTAGTTGACCGAGGCGAGGACCGATCCCGGGCGCGACGGGAGCCCGGCGAGGCCGGCGCAGGTGACCAGCCCGGCGAGCCTTCCCTCGCTCGCCTCGCTCACCGCCAGGGTCGCCGACCGCCGGCCGTCGCGCTGTCCGAGGTCGGCGAGCACGCTGACGTGCACGCCGGTGTGCCGGTCGACGCCGACGACGCGGTGGCCGCCGGCGGCCAGGCGGGCGGCGCAGGCGGCGCCGATGCCGGAGGCGGCGCCCGAGACGGCGAAGGTGCCCACGCGTCAGCGGGCGAGGCGGGGGGGGCCGGCAGCGTAGGCGGGGGCCGGGGGGCCCGGGGGGAGCGGCGGGGCGGCGGGCGGGGGGGCGGCCCCCCGCCCCACCCGGGGGGCGCCG
>Ga0080006_1152811_pt1 | contig 25646 bp, 26 predicted proteins | sample RS3BMetagenome_FD_69209 | JGI IMG/M metagenome (GOLD analysis project Ga0080006, IMG submission 69209) | Ferric oxide microbial mat and aquatic microbial communities from Rainbow Spring, Yellowstone National Park, USA - RS3B (SPADES... ...
AGCGGCTCACTGAAGAGAATGTCCTTCTGCAGATGCAGCACCTGCGGACTCATCCCTCGGTCGCAGGCGCGATGGCGCGGGAGGAGTTGACGATCTCTGGCTGGGTGTACGACATCGGAAAGGGCAGCGTGCGAATCTCGGAGGATGGCGGGCGGGTGTTTGTTCCAGTTTCGGTCGAGGGCGCAGGCGCATGATCGTTCCGCAGGGACGGCAGGTAGGGCGGATGCTTCTGTATGTGGGCAGGCCTCTGCTGATTCTGGTCTTCTACGACGTTGCCGTGGTGGCCGCGTACAGACTTTTGCACTGGAGGTGGGTGGCGTCGCCGCATATTCCCCTGGCGCTGTTCGGGTCGGCGATCGGAATCATCGTGGCGTTCCGAAATCAGTCCTCGTACGCGCGCTGGTGGGAGGCGAGGACGCTGTGGGGCGCGATTGTGAACAACTCGCGAAGTTGGGGGCGGCAGGTGGTTACGGTCATGCTGCCGCACCCAGTCGGAGAGGAAGAGCAACTGGAAGCAATGCAGAGAAGTCTGGTCTATCACCAGATTGCGTATGTGAAGGCGCTCCGTCAGCACCTCCGAGGGCTTGAGCCGTGGGCGGAATTAACGCCGCTGTTGACGGATTCAGAGGTACGCGCGCTGCGTGAAGAGAAGAACGTTCCAATCGCGATTCAACGGAGAATGGGAGCGCTGCTGCGGGAATGTCAGGTGCGGGGCTGGATCGACATCGCGCACTGGCGAGCGATGGATGGGAGTCTGGACGACCTGACGGACGCACAGGGGGGAGCCGAGCGCATCAAGAACACGCCCATGCCGAAGCAATATGATCACTTTCCCCAACTATTCGTCGAGATGTATTGTGCGATGTTGCCGTTGGGTCTGGTGACGAACCTCGGTTGGCTGACGCCGCTGGGTTCGACGCTGGTGGGCTTTATTTTTCTGGCGCTCGATCGGATCGGTCGGGACCTAGAGTACCCATTCGAAAACTCGGTCTACGATGTGCCGATGACCGCGATCACGACGACGATTGAGATTAACCTGCGTCAACTGCTTGGTGAAACGGAGCTTCCGCCGCCGCAGACTCCGCAGAATGGTGTGCTCTGGTAGAGGTGACTACAACCGAGGCTACAACTCTGAGTTGTAGCCTTCGGCTGCGTTGCTGATTTGTTCTAAATATTACATCTCATGATTGAGACTGCTGGACGCAGCGTCCGAACCGTGTATTTTTACGAGCTTGTTATAGATGCCGAGGATGAGAAACGGTGCGGCCCACTGGCCTACAAATAGAGACTCATGCTGCTTCTTCGCAGCCTGGAAGCCCACTGAAACGGCCATCGAGCCCAACGCGAGGGCAAGATAGACGCTGGATGGAACTTGCGACGTGTATTTTTCGATGGATGCGGTAATCTGATCTTCCTGCGCTTCGCCCTTGGCGACACGGTTGTCGGTCATATGCAATCTCCTTGGCGGCGTTGCCGTCCATAGATAGACAGATGCGAAAAACGGAAGCAACGCAGACGCCCGTTGGGATAATTTCGCAAGGTCAACACAGTTTCGGCTGGATTTGATCGTGTGGACGCAGCGATGCACTCCACATAACTGCCCACGATGCACAAGGCATTCCCACAGGCACACCGTTGCCCTGTCAAGTACGTTTATGATTCCAGATATCGCGATCCACGAGGACGCCACAACGTTGCTGGAAAGAGGACTCACCCTGATGCCGAGCCGGAGTTGTGTGCGCGTGCTGATTATTTGCCTGTTGGCTGTCTCGTCGCATCACCTCACCGGTCAGGGGCAACCTGCTACCAATGGCTCCCCGTACGATTCTCGAATGACGTTCGCCCCGTTGACGCTGCCGCAACCGGTCAATACCTATCGCTCCAGCAACGGCGCACCAGGGCCAGGGTATTGGCAGAACGAAGCGGACTATGAGCTGCATGCCTCGCTCGACACAACTGCGAAGCAACTCAGTACGGACGAGACCATCACCTACATCAACAATAGCCCCAATGTACTGCCCAGCCTTTGGGTTCAGCTGGAGCAGAATATCTATCGCAAGGACTCCCGCGGAGCCGCCGTAATGGGCGGCATGACGCGTCGGCGGCACGGAGAGGCGCAGGCCGCGCCAACGCCTTCGACTGAGGGAGACGTTCTCGATGCGGTGGAGATCGAGTTGGAGAAGCACACGTCAAAGGCCGATTACCTGGTCACCGATACGAGGATGCAAATACGACTGAACACGCCGCTGGCAGCGCATGGTGGCCAGTTGAAGATTCATATCAGGTATCACTATCAGATCACCGGCGAGTGGGGCGGCAGAACCTCGTGGGGAGCGACCAGGAGTGGCGAGATCTACGACATGGCGCAGTGGTATCCAAGGATGTGCGTGTACGACGATCTGCGGGGCTGGGACACCCTGCCCTATATCGGGAGCGAGTTCTATCTGGAGTATGGACACTTCGACTACTACGTAACGGTGCCTTCGGCGATGATCGTGGCGGGCTCCGGCGAACTGGTGAACCCGAAGGATGTGCTCACCGCGACCGAGATAGCGAGGCTGGAGCAGGCGCGGAAGAGCGACAAAACCGTGTACATCCGCACCCTTGCCGAGGTGAACGATCCTGCGAGCCGGCCGAAGCAGGGCGGTACGCTGACCTGGCACTTCCATATGGATCACACACGGGACGTGGTATGGAGCGCGTCCCCAGCGTTCGTATGGGATGCGGCTCGGATTAATCTACCGGATGGTAAGAAGTCGCTGGCGATGAGTGTCTATCCGCCGGAAAGCGTAGGACCAGACGCATGGGATAAGTCAACCGAGTTTACGAAGGACACGATCGAGCGCTTCTCGAAGCACTGGTATCCGTATCCGTGGCCTGCAGCGGTAAGCATCGCCGGATTCTCCAGCGGGATGGAATATCCGGGCGTAGTGTTCGATGGCGTGACCGACAAGAGCCCCTTTTTTTTCTGGCTGACGGCGCACGAGTTCGGGCACACCTGGTTTCCGATGATCGTGGGATCAAACGAGCGGCGAAATGCCTTCATGGATGAGGGCTTCAATACATTCATCGATATCGAAGAGTCGGCCGAATACCAGGGCGGCAAGTATGGGCCGAAGCGCGATGGAGAGTATTCGGCTGGCGGCGAGCCGCCGGATACGATCCTCAAGGTGCTGGATAATCCGGACGCTCCCACTCTGATGATGCCTGCTGACGCTTATCCATGGTCGCTGACCCATCCGGTGAGCTACTTCAAGGGCGCCTATGGGATGGTGCTGCTTCGTGAACAGATTCTAGGGCCCGAGCGCTTCGACTGGGCATTCCGCAAGTACATTCGCGACTGGGCGTTCAAGCATCCGTCGCCCTCGGACTTTTTCCGCGAAATGGCAAGTGAGAGCGGCGAGGACCTGGACTGGTTCTGGCGCGGATGGTATTTCAACAACTGGAAGTACGATGTTGCGGTCGATAAGGTGGAAGGATCGACGGTGACGATCCGCAATCGCGGGCAACTGGTCCTGCCGACCACGGTGGAGGTCACGTTCAAGAATGGCGAAAAGACCCGGATCAAGCTACCAGTGGAGACGTGGCTATCGAAAGGTACGTATGCGTGGACGGTGAGCAATGTATCGCCGATTGCGCAGGTCGTGGTTGATCCGGACCACATGCTGCCGGACGATGACCGGACCAATAATGTGAAAATGGTACAGTAGGGCCTCTCCGTAAGAGTCATCCTCCCGGGGCAGTGGAAAATTGTCAAACGGGCAACGTTACGGTTTGCGCGACTGCTGATCAAACTTCGGCTCTTTCTGGCTCGGCTTGCGCCAGATTGAGGAACCAACCGCGATTTTGACAGCGTTGACCTCCGGGCTGGAGATGCCGACCACCCGCAACACTTTTCCGATGACACGAACAATGGGTTGCAAATTTATCCTCGCGGTCTCCCAAGGCTACGCTAAATTTAAGCCATGAAAAACAAACGGAAGTCGCCCTCCATCCGCAGGCGGGGTGCATGGAGCAGCGTTCTCGCTTTGAGCCTGATGACGAGCATTTTGTCGTCCGCAGCCATGACAGCATCGGCCCAGATGGCGAAGGCCGCACCCGATGTGATCGTATTTACAAACGGGGACCAGTTGAGCGGCACGCTGGAACGAGCCACTGGCGACTCGTTCGTCTTCAAGAGCGACATGGCCGGTGAGATCACCGTGACCGCCGACAAGATCAAGACGTTGACCAGCGCCGGCAAGTTCGTCGCTCTCCGGAAAGACGAGAAGATTACGCGGACCTCGAAACAGCCCGGCACGATCACCTATGCGGACAGCGTGGTCAATGTAGAGCCCACCTCGTCAACAGCCGCTGAGTCGGTTCCCGTGAAGGACCTCGCCTACCTGATTGATGGGACGACCTTCAATAAAGAGGTTACTGCAAATCCGGGCATCTTCCAGGGATGGACCGGCTCGATGACGGGCGGAATCACGGTGGTGAACTCGACGATCAACAGCCAGACCTACACTGCGGCAGTCAACCTGATCCGGGCGATTCCTTCGGTTTCGTTTCTCCCGCCGCGCACCCGCTCGACGTTTAACCTGCTGGAGACCTACGGCAAAACCACATCTCCCGCGGCCCTTCCGCCCACCCCTACAACACCGAATGTCACGACAAAGACAAACATCTTCCATACGGACGCGGAACACGACAAGTACTTCAACTCACGTTTGTACGCACTGGGAGATCTATCCTTCGATCGCAATTATTCGCAAGGTCTAAACCTGCAACAAATCTATGGCGTCGGTCTTGGCTATACGGTCTTCTCGACTCCGGCGCAGGAGCTGGACGCGAAGCTGGACGTTCACTATGAGCGCCAGAACTTTACGCCGCCCGGGGTGAATGCCAATCTGATTGGCTCCAGCTTCTCCGAGACTTATCATCGGAGCTTGCCTGCAAAGATCCTCTTCACGGAGAGCGGCACGTTCATTCCGTCGTGGAACGACACCAGCATTTATTCAGCTATTTTCGATGCCGGGCTTACGATACCGACCTACAAACGGTTCAGCCTGAGTCTCAGCGCGCAGGATAATTACATCAGCAATCCTGTGCCCGGATATCAGGCAAACAGCTTCCAGTTCATCACAGGACTTGCCTACGCTCTGAAATAGCGATTCGAGACCAATGGCAGCGGTTTCGAATGGAATCGTTCGAAACCGCTGCCTACTTTTTGCCGAATAGCGACCGGCCGTCTAGTGTGTCGGTTCTTCGAGTATCTGGGTAACCGGCGCGGGCATCTCCTTGTCGGCGTTCTTCATGAGCAGGCTGACTTGCCACATCTCGGTATCGCTGAGGATGTGGTCGAAAGCGGGCATTCCTGTCAGGCGGATGCCGTTGGCCACCTTCCAGTACGTCTCGCCGGGCTCGTCGTCGCTCACGCCGACCACCCCGTGGGTGCCGTGTTTCTTCCAAAGCTGCGGCGCGGACGGGTACATGTGTTTCGCGTAGTCGACATCGTGTCCGGGAGTTCCGTGGCAACTGGCACACTGCGTCTTGTAGATATGGGCGCCGGATTCAAAGACGTCTTCACTCGTGCCAAAGGGGGGCTGCTTAATCTGACTTGCGATGCGGGCATTGAGAGGAACATGAACGATCTGTTTCTCGAAGGGAAACGGCGCGTCGGCCACGGCTACAGGAGGATTGCCATATCTGAAATACAGGAAGAGAACCGCTGCCAGGACGAAGATCCCAAGGACAAAACCCAAAAACACTTTGCCGAGACCGCCGCTACTGCTGTTTTTCGCCATCTTGATGCGCTCCTTGAAGGGTGAGAACCGCGGGGACGTGCGGCGGATGTTCTAATAAGAGAACCGCGGCTTTCCCAGCAGCGGCTCATCGAGTTCCACGATAGCAAAAGCGAAGCATATGCAGGAGTAAATATTTGATGTTCGGTTTCAGAGGAAGTGCTAAACGCGTCACAGGTGTGTTTCTGGCGGCAGTAATGGCCACCGGAGCAGTCGCACTACAGGGGCAGGTGGCGCGCCGGACGCGCCGGGAATCGAGCGCGAATCGCAAGGCTCGCATCGAGAGGACCATTGTTGAGACGTACAACCATCGCTTCGAGATCTCGGGCGGCGGCGGGTTTCTCCGTTTCAAGCCCGGATCGATTCTGCAGAAGAACAGCGAAGTAACGTTCTACATGAGCGGAACGTATTACCTGAATCCGAAGCTCGGCATCATCGGCGAGATTCGCGGGCTCTACGGGAATGCCAAGATCGGCAACAATACCGCTATCGGCGATCAGACGCCAGTCTTCCTGCCATTCAATCCGCAGATCTCCGAGTACCCCTTCATGGGCGGCGTGGCATACCGCGTGTACGCGAAGGAAAAGATCGCGGTGGCCATAACCGGCGAGGGCGGTGCAGTGCTCGGCAAATTCGACGGCGATACCAAAGGTCTGCGATCAAGCGATCTGGGCTTGTGGCAGTCGACGACGAAACCGGCATTCAGCATCGGGGCAAATTTTGATTACAACTTCTATCCCAACCTCGCGTTGCGCATCGAGCCCACCTACCTGGCGACGTTTTTCAAGCTCGATCCCGTCGATACGACGCATGGATCTCCAGGATCAATCCAGAATAACTTTGGGGTCAATGTGGGCGTGGTATACCGGTTCGGCAAGATCAAGTAGCGTCCAGTGACCGGGGCCGCTACGCGCGGGGCGGCCACTTCGTGACGCGTATACCCCCTTCGGCCAGCCCTCCCGTTGGTCGGGATGAAGGATCTCGTGCCGACCATCGGGAGGCCCTATGCAGTTAGCAGCGCCTAGACCCGTGCGTCAGGAAGTGACCGCGCGCCGCGCAGGCGGTCCGTCCGGCAGGACAGGTTTCATGAACAACGCCTAAAATGAAGTGGGGATTTATGGCGACGATCAATCAGGACGACTTTATCCGTAGCGTGGCGGACGCGCTGCAGTACATCAGCTTCTATCATCCCGAGGATTACATCACCAATCTCGCGCGCGCCTACGAGATGGAGCAGAGCCATGCCGCGAAGGATGCGATGGCGCAGATCCTTATCAACTCGCGGATGTGCGCGGAGGGCCACCGGCCAATCTGCCAGGACACCGGCATCGTGACGGCGTTCGTAAAGGTCGGGATGCAAGTGAAGTGGGAGCCCGGAATCGCCGGCATGATGACCATGCAGGAGATGGTCGACGAGGGTGTGCGAGAGGCCTGGCGAAACTCAGATAACGTACTGCGTCCAAGCATCCTTGAAGATCCCGCCTTCACGCGTAGAAACACCGGCGACAATACACCGGCGATGGTGGTGGTCTCGCTGGTGGAGGGTGGCGAGGTAGATGTGACGGTGGCGTCGAAGGGCGGCGGCTCGGAGGCGAAGAGCCGGTTTGCAATGTTGAATCCGTCGGACTCGATCGTGGAGTGGGTACTGAAGACACTCCCCGGGATGGGTGCCGGGTGGTGTCCGCCGGGAATGCTTGGAATTGGCATCGGTGGAACCGCGGAGAAGGCGATGGTCATGGCGAAGGAGTCGCTGATGGACCCCATCGACATGCAGGAGCTGATCGCACGCGGACCGAAAACAAAGATCGAAGAGCTGCGAATTGAGCTCTACAAGAAGGTGAATCGTCTTGGCATCGGAGCACAGGGTCTCGGCGGCCTGACGACCGTGCTCGATGTAAAGATCATGGACTTCCCGACGCATGCGGCGAACCTGCCGGTGGCGATGATTCCCAACTGCGCGGCGACGAGGCATCTGCACTTCAAGCTGGACGGCAGCGGGCCGGTGATGGTCGCGCCTCCACCGCTCGATCTCTGGCCAAAGTTGGAGTACGACGTTCACACGGCGCGAAAGGTGAATCTCGACACAATTACACACGAGGACGTGAAAACCTGGAAGCCCGGCGAGGTGATTTTGCTCTCTGGCAAGCTGCTGACAGGCAGAGACGCCGCGCATAAGCGCATGACAGATATGTTGACGCGCGGAGAGAAGCTTCCGGTGGACTTCAAGGGACGGTTCATCTACTACGTCGGACCAGTCGAGGCAGTACGAGACGAGGCTGTCGGACCGGCAGGCCCGACGACAGCGACGCGCATGGACAAGTTCACCCGCCAGATGCTCGCTGAGACCGGACTCCTGGGGATGATCGGCAAGGCGGAGCGCGGGCCTGCGGCGATCGATGCGATTCGCGAGTTCGAAGCGGTGTACCTGATCGCGATTGGCGGAGCAGCGTATCTGGTGTCGAAAGCGATCAAGAGCTCGAAGGTGCTGGCGTTTGCAGATCTCGGCATGGAGGCGATCTACGAGTTCGAGGTGCAGGATATGCCGGTGACCGTCGCGGTGGATACCAAGGGCACAAGTGTCCACCAGACCGGACCGGACGAGTGGTCGCGTAGAATTGCGGGGATTCCGATCTTGCAATGATGGTTAGAGAGCTCTGAACTTAAAATGAACCACTACGGAATTTCACGATTCTTTAAAGGCGTCCTGGTTTTCGCTTGCCTTGCACCTAGCGCAGCTCCTCAACAGATCGAGTCGGATGCGAGTATACCTCAGCCATCGGCAGCCCAGGAGGCGGTCAGCGTTGTTCTAGGGCAGGCTAAGATCGATCCGAACGTCATAATTGGAAAGACTGGCAGGCCTCTGGCAACGGACGGGAAGTGGTCTGTGAGCAAAGTGAGTCCACAGCTATGTCCTAAGACGGACAACCCATGCGTGCGTGTGCTTTATAAACTGCAAGATGCGGGTGTGTCATGCGAATGGACGGTTTTGCTGCTGGGAACTATTGAGAAAAGTCTGATCCTTGATCTCAGTGATGACGCCGCCCTGTATTTCACGAACCATGAGACGTTTCACTACACGATTCCAAAGCATCTGAATCCGGAGCCAAGAATCCCCCCTCAGATCGTCAAAGCATCCGGTCGGGTTAAGATGTTGGTTCAGGTTGCTGCTTCCGGGCATGTCGACAACGTAACGGTGATCAGCGGTTCAAATTTATTTCGGGAATATACTGCAACGATCGCGAAGCAAGTCATGTATGACCCTTTATTCGTCGACGGAGTAGCTATCCCCCACCGAACCACGCTTACTTTGGTCCAAAAGATCGAGCCAGCAAAGTGATTCAAGCTGACGTCGCGGCCGCTACGAGATCCGGGAGGGGTGCTCGACCGGGGACGCTGTTTTGTTCCTGCGGCTGAGCACGAAGCTGCGGCGTTTGCGCTTGGTCTCGGAGGCGTGGTCGATCTTCCTCCAGAAACCGACGAAGTAGTCGATCGCGGAAACGATGGAGACGATGGTCATCCAGTAAATGGCCGTGACGGCGATAAAGTGGACGCCGACGATGTAACCACCGCCAAGATTAGGGAACCACACCCAGTAGTCCCAGCGATGGGCGAGGATGGCGGCGACGATTGAGACGATCTGGATGACGGTCTTGAGCTTGCCGATCTCGCTGGCCTCAATGGTGAAGCCTTCCGTCGCGGCGATAGAACGAAGACCTGAAACCAGAAACTCGCGGCCGATGACCAGAACCGCAATCCAGGGCGGCACGACCCCAGGATTGTAGGCCACCAGGATGATGAAGGCCGCGCTGACCAACAGTTTGTCGGCAAGCGGGTCGAGCAGCATTCCCATGGTGGTGATCTGATGGCGTCGGCGGGCAAGATACCCGTCGAGGCCATCGGTAATGCTCGCCAGGATGAAGACGATGGAGGCGATGATCTCCTGCTCTCCACCCCGGATACCCACCGCGCCGTGGCTCCCGGCGAGCGGAAAATGGGGCGAAAGAATCCAGATGAGCAGAGGAAGACAGGCGACACGGCTCATCGTGATGGAATTGGGCAGATTCATGGGCTTCCGGCGCGCGGTCAGAAGCGCATCAGGAGCGCGCGTCAAACCGATATTGACATTCTCCCATAGTGGACGCTCGCCCGAGGGGAATGGTCGCAGAGGTTTGGCGTTGCCCACGATTCTTAAAGCGGCACGCCCACGTCCGGTAGCCGGACGTGGGCGTGTTTTACTTCAGCAGCTGGTCAGGCGTATATGCCGCGCTGCTTGGTGGTGTAGGCTACGCGGTCAATGGCGAGCATGTACGCGGCGATGCGGTTATTAACGTTATGAGAGCCGGCATAGGCGACGACATCGCGAAAGCTCTCGCTCATGATGTTATCCAGACGCTGGTTGACCTCGGCTTCAGTCCAGAAATAGCCCATGCGGTCCTGCACCCATTCGAAGTAGCTGGTGGTGACGCCGCCGGCGTTGGCGAGGATGTCTGGGATGATGAAGACGCGCTTGTCGGCGAGGATTTCATCGGCAATCGTCGTGGTCGGTCCGTTCGCGCCTTCGCACAGTATCTTGCAGCGGAGACGGTCAGCGTTGCGACTGGTAATGACATTCTCGGTCGCCGCGGGGATGAGGATATCGCACTTGTAAGTGAGGAGCTCGTCCTTGTCGGCAGCTTCAGCCTCGGAGAAGCCATTGATGGTGCCGGCGTTCTTACGGTGGTGAATGAGCGCGGGAATGTTGATCCCGTCCGAGTTGTACAGGCCGCCGTCATACTCTGCGATACCAATGATGGTGTAGCCCTTCTCGGAGAGACACTTGGCGGTGTTTGATCCGACATTGCCGAAGCCTTGGATGACGACGCGACAGCCCTCAATGGACATGCCAAGGTGCCGCATCGCTTCATCGCAGACGACCGAGACGCCGCGTCCGGTAGCTTCCTTGCGGCCGCGCGAGCCGCCCAGGTTTACGGGCTTGCCAGTCACAACCGCGTTCACCGTCTGACGCATGTGCATGGAGTAAGTGTCCATGATCCAGGCCATGGTCTGTTCGTCGGTGCCCATATCAGGAGCGGGAACATCCTTTTCAGGTCCGATGAACTCGATCATCTCGGCGGTGTAGCGGCGAGTCATGCGCTCGAGTTCGCCCTGCGACATCTTCTTCGGGTCGCAAATCACACCGCCCTTCGCTCCTCCGAAGGGAATGTTGACGACGGCGCACTTCCAGGTCATCCAGGAGGCGAGAGCGCGAACCTCGTCGAGCGATACGTCGGGCGAGTAGCGGATACCGCCTTTGGCTGGGCCGCGGGCGACCGAGTGCTGAACGCGATAGCCCGTAAAGACTTCAATAGATCCATCATCCATGCCGACGGGGATATGAACGATCAGTTCGCGTGCGGGGTAACGAAGCACCTTCCAGATGCCGGGATCGAGATTGAGTTTGTTTGCGGCGAAGTCGAAACGAGCAGCCTGGGCTTCCCAGGGATTTGTCTCCTGCTCGAGGGTGAGAGTCTGCATGGTGTGTTTCCTTTGTTCTATTGCTGGTATCAGCGATTCTCCGGCCATCGGATGCCTCCATCAGGAAGCAGGATACAGCTTGTGCCAGACCGGTCTGTGGCCAAACTGGAGGAGTATAGGGCAGCGAGATTTGGATGCGCAATGTGACCCATGGGTAAGTAACTCCGGCGTTAACAAGGCTAGCAAGGGCAAAACCCTGCGCGACACGGCTATGATGTAACTTAGCTATGCCCTCCTTTGACTTCGATGCAAAGCCATCGGCTCAAGAATTTCTGAAGTTATCCCGCCGGCACTCCCTGGTGCCGGTCTATCGGACGGTGACTGCGGATCTGGAGACGCCAGTTTCAGCCTTTCTGCGGATCGCCGCGACCGAGCCTGAAGCGTTTCTTCTGGAATCCGTGGAAGGCGGCAAATACGTCGGGCGTTACACCTTCATCGGCATCCAGCCATACAAGAAGATGGTTGCGTGGGGAACTCGAATTACGGTGCGTGAAGGACGCCGAAGCCGGACATTCGAAGGCGACATCTTTGCGGAGTTGAAGCGCTCGCTGAGCGGCCACACTCCGGCCCAAGTGCCTGGTTTGCCCCCATTTACTGCCGGCGCAGTAGGTTTCTTCGCCTATGACGCGGTGCGGCAGATCGAGAAGCTGCCGTCCATAGCCAAGGACGAACTAGGCGTTCCGGACGCCTGCCTGATGTTCTTCGACCAGGTGCTAGCCTTCGATCATGTCAAAAAGGAAATTCACCTGATGGTAACGATAGACCTGGCGCGGGAATCTCGTGACGGGGCTTATAGCAGGGCCGTGCGCCGCCTGAACAAGATGGAAAGGCGGTTGGCCAATGCGCTTCCGGCGCGGCCAAAGAACCGCCCGGAGGGCAAGCTGAAGGTGCGCTCCAGAACCTCGAAGGCGGCATTTTTGCGAGCCGTGGAGAAGGGCAAGGAGTACATCGCCGCGGGAGATGTATTTCAGTATGTTCAATCGCAAAGATTCGACTGCGTGCCGGGCGTAGACGCGTTCGAGATCTACCGCGCGCTGCGCATCGTCAATCCGTCCCCGTATATGTATTTCTTGCGATTTGGGCTGGAGGATCGGCCTGGAGGATCCAAAGCTACGACGGCGCACATTATCGGTTCTTCACCGGAGCTTCTGGTGCGGGTGCATGGGCGCGAAGTGGAGTACCGGCCCATTGCCGGAACCCGCCCGCGGAGCGCCGATGAGACAGAAGATCGTGCGATAGAAGCCGATCTGCGCACGGACCAGAAGGAGGTCTCCGAGCACGTGATGCTGGTAGACCTGGGGCGCAACGATGTCGGCCGGGTGAGCGAGTTCGGCTCGGTGCGTGTGAAGGACCTGATGTTCGTGGAGCGGTACAGCCACGTCATGCACCTGGTAAGTTCGCTCGAGGGCAGGCTGCGGCCGGAGTTTGAAGCCATGGATGCATTTCGTGCCTGCTTCCCCGCCGGCACACTGAGCGGTGCGCCCAAGATTCGCGCCATGGAAATCATCGAAGAGTTGGAACCCACGCGGCGCGGAGTGTACGGCGGCAGTGTTCTGTATGCCGACTTCCGCGGGAATCTGGATTCCTGCATTGCGATTCGTACTCTCTATATGAACGGCGAACAGGGACACTTCCAGGCAGGCGCCGGGATCGTGGCGGACTCGGTGCCGGAGAAGGAGTTTGATGAGTGTGGGAATAAGGCTCGGGCGGTGGTACGGGCGATCGAGCGGGCGCGGGGAGTTTAGGGGATAGCGGCGTGAGTTCGGGTCAGTCCGCGCAACTAGGGGTGTAGTGGAACTTGCAGATTGTCCCGTTTTTCGCGAACTGCATGTAGTGACCGCATAAGATCGGCGACATGGCTCGTTCGGTTAAGTTGGGGATCGCAACCATCCTCCTAATTATTGGCTGCGTCCTTCCCTCACCCATCGGGTTCGTATGCGCCGTAATCTCATGCCCGCTAGGATTTCATGCTGCTCAACAGGGTAGTAAATGGTGGCTTGTTGTTCCCTGCTCCATAATCGCCATTTCTGCTTTGGTGATGTACATCGGTTTTCACACGACGTGATTTCAAACCTTAACGGAAGTTAATGGTGATCTGCGTATCGACCTCTACTGGCTTTCCGTTGAGGAGCCAGGGGGCGTAGGTCCAGGTACGCACTGCAGCAAGTGCGGCGGCGGCGAGGTCGGAGTTCGACACCTTGACAAGCGTTAGCGATCTGACGTGCCCGTCACGGGTGATGGTCCCGTTCATCACGATCGAACCACTGCGGTGCTGGCCTACGGGATTCGTACCTCCGGTTTTATGCCCAGCCATCACGCTGCCGGAAACGGGAGTTGCGGGCTCCTCCTTCTCAATGGACGCAGGATCAACAGGAGGTGGGGTAAGGGTGGAATTGCTTTCCAACGTGTTTAGGTGGGCTGTCGCCCTTTTCTGTCCGTTGTCGAGAACAGTTGCGTCCATCGCGACCTCGCGTTTTTGAAAAACTCCCATGGAGTTCCGGATAACTGTTTGTGAGCCGAAGTCATAGCTCATCCTCAAAAAGGTGGTTCCGGGTCCGAAGCAGTAAGTGGGAAAGAGACCGAGCGGAGGCTGGGAGTTATCGTCGACCTTCCGAGCGAGCATGACACACTCGAGGGGCAGCTTAGCGACGGTAAGGTTACGGAGCACGGGTGTGGACTGGGAGATGTCTTTATCGCTCGGTATCGGGCTTACAGCCTGACGGAGCAGAAGGTGCAGAAGAAACGGCGGCGAGGCTGCGCCCTTCGTTCTGCTAAAACCGTTGCCAATGCGGATGATCGACGCGGTGTAGGAGGGGAAGGTGTAGGTGATCTGGTAGGCAGCCGGGCTAGTCCACCACTCTTCGATAGTGCCCTGTTCGGTCGGCTGGGCCTTGTCGCTGAAGAGCTGGACGTCGAGTTTGAGGTGCCAAGGTTGGAGATCTGGACTGCCGAGCCAACTGGAGGTGCCGGCTTGGCGGAGTCGCTCGGTGAGGGCGGCGGTGTCGGCGCGGGCGGCACAGAGCAAACAAAGGCTCAGGAGAGCAGTTTGAGTAGACTTGCGGATGAGCATGTAATGCGAGCTTATCGAAATTACAGCGGCGGGACAATGGAGAAAAGTGCGATACCGTAGTCATGCAGAACCGACGCTCCCGCAAAGTCGTCTTTCCGGCACATTCGACCAAGTGCTCGACAAGAGTAGCCGGGTAGGCCTCAATCAAAGAGGCGCTGTACGGGGTCTTCTTTTTCCTGATGGAGCGCCCAACAGATGCCGGTGATGATTTGGAGAGCGCCGATGGTGCGGGTGAGGGACGGGCGTTCCTGCAGGTGGCCCATGAGTCGTTTCCAGGGGGCGGGACCGTGTTTCCAGGCGAGGGCGTCGTCCTGTGGACGGATGACCGCCATGACGCCGTCGCCGATCAGGGCCATGGCTGCGAAGTGTTTCCAACGTCTGGATGCGAGGGACATGGACACCGCCTGAGGATTAGAGGGGAGCGGGGTGTGGGCTGTTGCCTGCGATGCGCGGGGCTAAGTCTCCGACGTGCAGGGGTCAGCGTAGAATTTAAGGATTGCTATGGTCTTCGTTCTCGACAACTACGATTCGTTTACTTACAACCTGGTGCAGTACATGGGGGAGTTGGGCGCGGAGATGGTGATCCGGCGCAACGATGAGCTGACCCCGGCAGAGGTCGAATCGCTGCGGCCGGACCGGATTCTGATCTCGCCGGGCCCGTGCACGCCACAGGACGCAGGCATCAGCATGGAATTGATCCGGCATTTCGCCTCATTGGGAATGACCGGCGGTCGTCGAGTTCCTATTCTGGGTGTTTGCCTCGGACATCAGGCGATCGGAGCGGTGTTCGGAGGCAAGGTCGTGCGCGCAGCCAGGCTGATGCACGGCAAGACCAGCGAGGTCACACATGACGGCAAGACCATCTTCGAAGGCATCCCTTCGGCGATGACCTGTACGCGGTATCACTCGCTGATTGTGTCCGACGAGGGGTTTCCTGCAGACCTGGAGGTCTCGGCGCGCACGCTCGAAGATCAGAACGGCGGCGGTACTGGATCTACGACGATCATGGCGCTGCGGCATCGCGAGTTGCCGATTGAAGGAGTTCAGTTTCACCCGGAAAGTGTGCTGACCGCACACGGAAAAAAGTTGATTGAAAATTTTCTCAAGATGTAACGGCGTTCGCGGCCAGCATGATGCGGCCCATGGAAGGGGCGATGCTGTCGACCTCGGAATCGTCGCTCCGCGGTCTCATGTTGATGAGGGCAGGATGAAGTTCAAATGGTTGAAGATGGGTGGGCTCACACTGCTGCTCGCCGGATCGGCGTCGGGGCAGACGCAGTCGCCCATCGGCACAGTGGGAATGCAGGACGCCACGGTCGCGGGAGCGCTCGAGATCACCAATGGGCGAGCGGTGATGGTTGGAAGCACAACAGTCACCGCACACGATCACACGGCCGAGGTCGCGCTGAGCCGCGGCGGTTCGGTGCGCGTATGTGCCACGAGCGGACTGCATGTCGCCGAGGGCAACAGCGCAGCCGGAGAGCCGAACAGCAACGAGCCGTTGATGCTGGCGCTCGATCGCGGCGCTATCGAAGTCAAGATGGCGGCGACTCCACGCGACGTGGTGATGACCCCCGATCTCCGGTTCACCGCAAATAGCGACGGCCCGCTGGAACTGAATCTGCGAGTGGCCAAAAACGGCGACACCTGTGTCGAAAACCGCGGAGCGAATGCGCCGGTGCTTCATGTTGCGGATCCATTCGGCGCAGGCACATATGAGCTCCACGCAGGCCAGCATGTGCTCTTCGAACACGCGAGCTTGAAAGAGGTGGTGGACCACGAATCGTCTTCGTGCGGTTGCCCGCCAGACGTTGTCCCTGAGCCGACGATGAACGTTGCGGATGCGCTGGTGAAGTCTGGCGGGGACGGCGCTAAGGGTCAAGCGGCACCGGCAAAGACGGCGGAAGAGCAGCATCCCTTCCCTGCTGCTGTCAGTGAAGGTCTGGCTCCAGTGGCGGCGATTCCACAGGCGCCTGCGGGAGCACTGCACTCGCAGGTCTCGGCGACACTCAGTTCCAGCGGTTCGTCTGACAGCACTGCGATTCCTCCTCCTCCCCCGCCGGAGAAGCCGGTAGCCGCTATGGCAGCGGCGACCTCAGCCAGCATACCGGCGGACGGAGGAGCAGCGACGACACCTGCTTTGCAGCCTGCGCCACCACAAAAGAGGGGCGTATTTCACGCCGTCGGCCGGTTCTTCCGCCGCGTCTTCGGGCCTGGTTAGGGCCGTGGAACGCGGGAACGGGCGGTGCAGCGGCTGCGCTACAATCGAAAGATTGCGACCAGGCCGGGGACTCTGCCGGCATCCGCAAGACTTCCCAGTCAATCGCTGAAATTCAGCCACAGATCTTAGAACAGATGAGGGCTTTTCTATGTCGATTCCCGCAACGCAGATGCGCCCGGGCATGATTATCAAGCACAACAACGATCTTCACACCGTCTTCTCCGTGGAGCACCGCACACCCGGCAACCTGCGCGCGTTCATCCAGGCCAAGCTGCGCAACGTCCGCACTGGAGCGATGTTTGTTGAACGCTTCCGCTCACCCGATCCAATCGACCGCGTCATCGTCGACGAAATAAAAATGGAGTATCTCTATAACGACGGCGACGACTACTATTTCATGGACGAGTCCTTCGAGCAGACCATGCTCAAGCGCGATACCCTGGGCGATGCGGTAGAGTACCTGATTCCAAACCTGAGCATCAGCGTGAGCTACTACGACGGAAAGGCCGTCGGGATCGAGCTTCCGGGAGTCGTCGAGATGACCGTGATGGAGACCGAGCCGGGCATCAAGTCGGCCACCGCGTCTTCTGTGACCAAGCCCGCCAAGATGGAGACGGGTCTCGTCGTTGCCGTGCCTCCATTCATCAACGAAGGCGAGAAGATTCGCGTCGATACGGCGGAAGGCGCTTACATCAGCCGCGCGTAGGCATGTGCTTCATGTGAATCTCTACTCTATGATCGTTCACTATCTTGTCAAAGGCCGGGTGCAGGGTGTTGGGTTTCGCTGGTTCGTACATCACGAAGCGGCCGAGCTTGGATTGCGCGGCTGGGTGCGAAATACGGATCAAGGAGACGTCGAAATTGTCGCTGCGGGAGACGCTTCCGATCTGGCCGAGTTGAAGTCTGCATTGCGTAAGGGGTCGCGCGGCAGCCGCGTCGACGCCGTACTTGAAGATGAATTGGCCGAGAGCGAAGGCGAGAACCTTGGACCGTTCGAAATTGAAGGAGCCTGGTAACACCGATGACACTACCGATCAACTGTGAACCGCTGAAGACGCTTATCCGCACCGTGCCCGATTTCCCCAAGCCCGGAATACTGTTCTATGACATCACGACTCTGCTCAAAGACAAGGCCGGATTCGCCACGCTGATTGACGCCTTCGCCCAGTACTACATCGGCAAGGAGATCGATCTAGTGCTCGGCATCGAGGCGCGTGGATTTATCTTCGGGCCTGCGCTCGCCTATCGTTTGAACGCCGGATTTGTGCCAGTGCGAAAACCCAAAAAGCTACCGGCGAAGACGGCGCGCGTGAACTACGACCTGGAATACGGCACGGATTCGCTGGAGATTCACCTCGATGCGATTCAGCCGGGCCAGCGCGTCATTATCGTCGATGACCTGCTAGCGACCGGCGGCACGATGCAGGCAACGGTGCAGCTTGTCCGGCAACTGGGCGGACAGATCGCGGGAATCGGATTTGCGATCGAGCTGGATTTTCTGAAAGGGCGAGACAAGCTTCAGCAGTACGACGTGCTCAGCCTGCTTCACTACGACGAGTAGTCTGGATGACGGCTCTATCGTCCGGGCCGGATACAGGCTATTCCGTGATGCGGAGATGATCGGCGGCGGCGAGATAACCCTTGCGGCGTAACCAGTCTTCCATCTTGACGTGAAGGCGGTCCAGCGGCACTCGGTTGCCTGCTTCGAGCAGACCGTCCCGGATAGGAAGCGTGTCGTCGAAGGCAGCCTCGTTAGTGAAGTTGCGCATCGCAAAATTGTCGATCCATTTCACGGGACAGAGTTCAGCTTTCCCTTGCCCGTCGATGCGTTCGATTGTGAGTTTGCGTAGGAACATGGCAGTCAGGCGAAGAGCATCATCATCGGAGACTCGAGCTGGATCGTCTGTGTCGGGCCGCTCAGCCTTCCCGTGGCAGCGTCGCGGCGAAAGATGGTGACGGTCGATGAATCTTGATTGCCGCACAGCAGCCATTGCGCACTCGGATCGAGAACAAACTGGTTCGGCGTCCAACCGCCGCAAGAGATCCGCTGGACCAACGTTAGACCGCCATCAACGCCGCCGATCGAGAACACGACGAGCGTGTTCTCGCCGCGGTTGCTTGCGTAAAGAAAGCGTCCATCGGAGGAAATAGCCAGCTCGGCAGCAGTGTTTTTTTCATTCGGAAAATCTGGCGCGATCGTCTTCACAGTTGTGTTCGTATTCGTCAGCATGCCTTGCGGGGTGCTGCTGAAGCGTGTCGCGGTCCAGAGCAGGCGATCGATCGTAGAGTCGATCTCACAAATGCAGTACACCCATCGGCCGTTCGGATGAAAAACGAGGTGACGCGGACCGGAGCCGGGACGATTGTTGGTGAAGAGCGTGTGGGCCGACAGGCGGCCGGTCTCAGGATGAGTTTGAAAAATCGATATGTGGTCGGTCCCAAGATCGCACACCAGCAGAAAACGGTTATCGGGCGATAGCGCTGTGCAATGAGGATGCGGAACGTCTTGACGAGCTGCATTCGGGCCCAGGGCGCCGAACGTATCATGATCCCTGAAATCAATGCGATTCAACGCCTGGCTGAGCGTCCCATCCGACTCGATCCGGTAAGAGGCTATGGCAGAACCGAGATAGTCTGCTATGAAAGCTGAATGGCCGGTCGCGTCCACAGAGATGTAAACAGGCACGCTGCCACCGGACGAAACCTGCCCGATTTGTCTCAGCTCACCGGTCGCCGCGTTGACCGCAAAACTTGTAACAGTGGCCGCTGGATCATGGATTGAGTTTACCGCGTATAGGGTGCGGTGACCGCTGCCCGGCGAAAGCGCGAGGTAATAAGGCCGTGCCGTTTTGGCTGCGAGCAGAGGCGCCGCAAGTTGACCCCGCTCAACATCAAAGCGAGCTTGATAGATACCGTGGCCTGCGCCGAGGTAGACTCGCAGCGGCGCACGCGGTGACGGAGGCTTCTTCTTGTGAAGCGGCCAGGAGGCGAATGAAGGCGTCGAAGCCGCGAAGGCAAAGAATGGAACGAGGAATCTGCGGCGGGTGAACATGGGCGTATCCCCGTGAGCTTACGCTGGTTCGCCTGGAAGGTGAATGTTCATCTCGTCTTCGGCACGGATGTTTTCATTGATGATGGGAAGACTTGGCAGATTATCGGTGCGGCCAGCCTCTTTCACCACGGCATTAGCATGATCGAGAACCTCTTCGACCGTCATCGTGTACATCTCGCGGCCATTGTCATACCCGGACTGGATCGCGTGCTGAAGATAGCGGCCCGCAGTCTGTGCGGCCAGATAGTCCGTGATCACAAATCCGGTGCGGCGCTTCTGCTCGATCCACGCGAGATTGGGCATCGCGATCCATACCGGACGGCCGTTCACTGCGAAGCGAATGTCGGTGGCATCGGCGTGCCGCGTGGCGATGGCGACCACAGTGCCCTTCCAGGTGCAGCGGAGCTCTTCTCCAGTCCAGCGATCGGTCACTTTGAAATCTTCATACATAGTTGATTCCAGACTATTGCAAGGTAGAGCGATCGGCAAGGCCGGCATCTGTTGTACTCGCGCACATTCAAACGCCGAGTTCAATGCGAATTGCGCTGGCAATCGAGTCGGCGTGGCGGCGCATCAGAAGCTCTGATTCTGCTTCAATCATCACCCGGGCGAGCGCTTCGGTGCCGCTGTAGCGGATCACGACGCGGCCTGACTCCGCGAGTTCCTGCTCCGCTGCTGCAATCGCGGCCGCTACGCTTGGAATGCTCTCCAGCGGAGTCTTCTCGCGTACCTTCACGTTCACGATCACCTGCGGATACACCTTGAGATCGGCGACCAGTTCGCCAAGAGTTTTGCCGCTGCGATGCACGATATCCAGGAGGAGAAGCGCTGTCAGCAGCCCGTCGCCGGTGGTACTGCGTCCGGTAAAGATGATGTGGCCGGACTGCTCGCCTCCAAGGGCCGCCCCCGTTGCAATCATCTGTTCGAGCACATACTTATCCCCCACCGCCGCGCGCAACATCTGGATGTTGCTGCGTTTAAGCGCGGCCTCGAGCCCCATGTTCGACATGGTGGTAGCGACAACGGTCGCTTTCGTGAGCAGCCCACGGGCCTGCAGGTCACGCGCGGCGAGCAGCAGAACGGCATCGCCGTTGACGATGTTGCCGTGCTCATCGGCGAACAGCGCGCGGTCGGCGTCCCCGTCGAACGTAATCCCGATCGAGGCCTTATGATGCCTCACGGCGCCGGCGACGATCTCCGGGTGCAGCGCGCCGCATTGCTCGTTGATGTTGCGTCCGTCGGGACTCGCGTGAGTGATGATCACTTCGCCGCCGCCGTTCCCGCTCAGTTCGGCGAAGAGCTGTGGCGCCACCGAAGAAGCAGCCCCATTCGCGCAGTCGATCACCAGGCAGCGGCCATCGAGCGACAGCCCGGGAACAGCGGCCAGAAGGAAGCGGACGTACTGAGCGCGGTCCGCTTCATTCACCGCCGGCGGAACGGCCTGCTGCGGGGGCGCGGTGTTGCTGTTGAGCTTGCGGAATATCTCGCCCTCGATAGCCAGTTCAAGCGCATCCGGCAGCTTATATCCGTCGGGACCAAACAGCTTGATGCCATTGTCCTGCCACGGATTGTGCGAAGCGGAGATGACAATGCCGGTCGCGAAACCATGCTGATGAGTGAGAAAGGCAATCCCGGGCGTTGTGATTACCCCAGCGCTCTCGACCGAGGCGGATCCCGCTTGCAGTCCTGCCGTCAGAGTCGCCGCGATCCATGCACTGGACTCGCGAGTGTCCATACCAAGCAGGACGCGCGGATTGAGCGTCTTTGCCGCCAGTGTGTGAGCCAGAGCAAGACCGATGGCATAGACCGTGGGCGCATCCAGTGGAGCCTGACCAGCGACGGCGCGAATGCCGTCGGTTCCAAAAAGCTTCTTCATGAGCTGCTGTTCTCCGCTGCGTCTGCTTCATCGATCAGACCTGTTGCTGATTGTAATTTCGCCTGCGTCACCGTGGCTTGGAGGCTTCCGTGCCCCAGCCGCGCCTGGATGGTCTCGCCTGCACTAACCTCCATCGCGGAGCGAACAAGCTTGCCATTCGCGGCGTAGATCAATGCGTATCCCCGAGACAACACGGCTACCGGCGACAGCGAGTCGAGTCGAGTCGACGCGTCATTCAGGCGCGTTTTGTGCAGGGCCATCGTCTGCGCGGAGGCCTGTTGCAGGCTCTGCGTGGCTGCCAGCAGGCGGCGGTGAGTCGAAGCGATGCGCACCGTAATGTCCTGGCGGCGAAGGCTGTCGTTGAGAAGGTAGAGGCGCTGCGAAGCACGGCCCATGCGGCGCTGTGACCCGGATTCAAGACGCAGGCGTAGTTCGTCGAGGCGCTGGTCGCGGCGGTCCACTGCGTCGCGGAGACGCGCGAGAACGGACTCGGCCGAGAGCCGGGCATACCGCTGGCGAGCATGCATTAATTGGTAGCGCCCTGCCCGCTGAACCCTGGCCGTCAGGAGAGCGACGCGCTCTTCGATGCGATGCTGCGCCGCGGTCACCAACTCCGCGGCCGCCGATGGTGTGGGCGCGCGAAGGTCGGCGACGAAGTCCGCGATCGTGAAGTCGGTCTCATGGCCGATGGCCGAGACGATTGGAAGCTGCGAGGAAGCGATAGCGCGGGCAAGGGCCTCGTCGTTGAAGCAGGCGAGATCCTCCATGGAGCCGCCCCCGCGAGCAAGAATGATCAGATCGACACGGCTGGGATTGGCATTGAACCAGCGGATTCCCGCTCTCACCGAGCCCGGGCTGGATGCCCCCTGCATGGTGGCCGGGTAGACGAGCAGGCCAAGCCGCGCATGGCGCCGATGGATCACGGTCACGATGTCGCGAATAACGGCACCTGTCCGCGACGTAATGATTCCCACGCAGCGCGGAAATGCAGGTAGCGGACGCTTTCGTCCTGCGTCGAACAACCCCTCGGCTAGCAGCCTCGCCTTGAGCTGCTCGAAGGCCAGTTGCAGCGCGCCGGCGCCCCGCGGCTCCACAGTCTCGGCGATCAGTTGCAACTGCCCCCGGGTCTCATACACCGAGAGCCGGCCACGCACCAGAACGGCGAGACCATCCGCGGGGCGAAACCGCAGCAGCCGCGCGTTCCTGCTGAAGAGCACAACCGGGAGCTGCGCTTCTCCGTCCTTCAACGTGAAATAAATGTGACCCGAAGAGGCTGGGCGGCAGTTGGAGATCTCGCCTTCGACCCAGAGATCCGTATATGAGTCTTCGACCTGCCTCCGAATGTCCACGACCAGCTCGTGGACGCTCCAGATCCGGCGCTCAGGGGAGGGGGAAGTCCGTCGCCCAATCTTTTCCGCCCTCGCGATCGGCAGAGGTGGTGGAACGTCGGGTGTATGGGCAGTGTCAACGCTGTCCGCGTAACGGCAATCAGTTGAAGCAGAGAAGAGACTGGTCTGAACCAGAGGGCCAGGGCCCGGGTGCTGCATGCCCTGACGGCCGCCCGCCCGCAGCTTTACCCCACGCGTGCGGAGACTGGCCAGGGTTGGCGGCTTGTCGTGCGGTTCGGACATTACCATCCGAGTTTAGCAGCGCGACGCGGCGTCTCATGGATCAGCGGCGAAAGCGTCCGACAGCCCACAGCAGGAGACTCAGCAGCACGCTGAGAAGAATCGACGTTGCGAGCGGAAACGAGACTGACCAGTTGCGACCACGCCAGTTCATGTCTCCCGGGAGGCGCCCCAGTGGAAGGTGAAGTCGATTCAAGCCGAGTATCAGCGCGCCGGCAAGGATAAGAAGGCAACCGAGGAAGATAAGAGTTCGGCCGAGGTCAGTCATCGAGCATGGCTCCTGCTACGCTGACGCCAGCAGAGACGTAGCCTCGCGCAGCAGCTCCGAAGGCTGACATGGTTTGGTCAGGACGCCAAGCGGGCGGCGCAGCTTAGCCGCCTGCTCACCGACTTCTTTGAGATTGGAGTAGTACCCTGTAAGAACCAGGATGCGGCAAGCGGGCAATTCACGAGAGATGTCGTTCACCAGCGACAAACCGTCGCGGCCCGGCATGGTGATATCGCACAGCAGTAGGTTGGGAGAAAACTCCCGCGAATCCTGCAACCCTTGCTCTGCGGAGTAAGCCGCTTTGGCTTTGAAGCCGCTCATTTCGAAGACAAGGGCAAGCGTGTCGGCAACAAGATGATCGTCATCCACGATCAAGACTTTCTGCATGAGTGGCCTCCTCGTTCGGAATTGGCCCTAGGTGATCAAATATTCAAATCGTTAAACGGAGAGTAGGCTGAAACGACTCGCTTGTCGAACCAATAAATGATGGATTTTTTTTAGATCAAAGGATTGACTCTCACAACAAAATCCAAACGGGTACTATTTTGTAAGCTAAAGCCAGGGGATGCTTGCGGTTGTGGGGCGGAGTTGACGTTGCGCAGAGTCTTCGGCCGGCCCTGCAAGACTCAATCCAATTCTGAGTTTCGGAGGAGCTGCTTTGCACGTCATCACCCTGATTGCCGGTGTGATCTGCTGTCTGGGCGTAGCGCTGGACGCCTTTCAGACGATCATCCTTCCGCGCCGTCCCACCGGACGGCTGCGTATCACTAGTCTGTTCTTCGTTGCGACGTGGGGCCCGTGGATCTGGCTCGCGGAGCGCTCCGCAAATAAGAAGGTGAGAGAGCAGACCTATAGCATCTTCGGCCCGCTTTCCTTGCTGTTGTTGCTGCTGTTGTGGGCGGTCCTGCTGATCTTCGGCTTCGCATTGATCTTTTTCTCCATGCGTTCCCCGTTTGGCGACGTGATGCTGGGACACGACCCTGGCCATCTGGCAAAGTTCGGCACCGACCTCTATGTCAGCGGCACCACCCTTTTCACGCTCGGGCTTGGAGACGTAGTTCCCCACACCCTGCTGGCTCGTGCGGTCATAATCTTCGAATCGGGATCGGGCTTGGGCTTCGTCGCGCTGGTGATCGGCTATCTTCCTGTGCTCTATCAGGCGTTTTCGCATCGCGAGATCAGCGTGGCTCTGCTGGATGCGCGCGCCGGTTCGCCTCCCAACGCCGCCGAATTGCTTCGACGCCATGCATTCGAAGGCGGCCAGGAGACACTGATGGCCTTAATGGCCGAGTGGGAGCGGTGGTCTGCCGAAATCCTAGAGACTCACATCTCCTACCCGATTCTCTGCTTCTACCGCTCCCAGCACGACAACCAGAGTTGGCTCTCGGCGCTCGTCTGCATTCTGGACACCTGCGCGCTGCTGATCTCGGTCATTGAGGGAACACCCTCACGCCAGGCGCAGCTTACCTTCGTAATTGCCCGTCATGCGCTCATCGATCTCGGGCATGTCTTCCATATTGAAAGCTCCTCGGGTTGGCAGCGTCGTTATGAAATCGACCGCCTCCCGGCCAGAGAGTTCGACCGGCTGTGCGAGGCCTTGGGTGAAAACCATCTTCGACTATGCGGCGATCCTGCATCGGCGGCGCGCCTTCACACGATCCGCGCCTTGTATGAGCCACACGCCGCCGCGCTGTCTAACTATCTCAGGATGCCGCTGCCAGTGTGGGCCGCACCCCCGCGCGACAACGACCAGTGGACCGTCCTGTCACGCCTGCGCACTGACGCAACAGCGGCTGCGGCATTGAAGGGCGATAGCCGATCGGTCACATTTCACGACGAAGACCACGGATTGTAACCAGCCGCCCAAGCAAAAATGCCAGGAATGCCAAACCGCCGTCCGTTCGGAAGAAAGCTCGCCGACGCTCTCTTGCTGACGCTCTACAGACCAGTCGGAGCAGACGGGCCTGCAGGCGCCGGATTAAGCTTTTGTGCTGCAATCTGGCCCGCCGGTCCCTTCGGATCCTTGTCTTTCAATTGAGCGTAGATCTTCCTCGCCACCTCCGGCTTGCCCTCAACCTGGTAAAGGTCTGCAAGCTGAAGTTGCGCAAGTCCTGCCGGAACGGTGCTGGTGGGTTTCGCAGTCAGTTCGTTATAAAGCTGGATGGCCTGCGGATCACGTCCCGTCTGGCGATAGAGCTGCGCGAGCGAGAGCTTTGCAAGCGCCGCGAGAT